>Ga0187892_10000703_pt1 | contig 84245 bp, 55 predicted proteins | sample MA1701073metaG_FD_139345 | JGI IMG/M metagenome (GOLD analysis project Ga0187892, IMG submission 139345) | Bio-ooze microbial communities from a basaltic lava cave in the Kipuka Kanohina Cave System on the Island of Hawaii, USA - MA170107-3 metaG ... | reverse complement strand
GAGCCGCGCCGCGCGCTCCATCCGCTCCGCGTGCCGGCGCTCGAGGTCGTCCAGGTCCTCGGTGCCGAACGGCCGCGTGAGGTCGCGCACCGCGGCCTCCGCCTCGCGGCACGCGGCCTCGAGGTCCTTTTTTCCCTCGGGCCCCGATGCGCTGACGCGAGCGACGCCGGCGATCCGCGCCTCGACCGACCGCGTCCCGCGCGCCTCGTGCCGGCCGCCCTTGTCGAGCTTCGGCCCGCCTTCGATCTCGATCGCGCGCTCGGCCTCGATCGTGAGCACGATCCGGCTCGCCTCGAACTCTCGCCGCGCGGCGACGCTGCCCTGCACGGCCTTCCTGAGTGCGGCGATCTCCTGCGCGTCCGGGGCGACCCACTCGCTCGCCTCGCGCCGCGCAACCTCGGCGCGCCCGCGCGCGGCGGCGATCTTCTTCGCGGCGGCGGCGTCCTCGGCGATCCGGCGCGCCGCCTCCGCGAGCGCCCGCGCGTCCGTCGCCTCGGCCGCAAGCGTCACGAGCGCGTGGCGCCGCTCGCGCGCGGCGAGGACCGCCCCTTCGGCGGCCTTCAGGGTCTCGACCGCGTGGCGCGCCGCCTCCTCCCGCGCCGGGAGCGCGCGCTCGCCCTTGTCGCGGCGGTTCGTGTTCGACTCGCGCCTGAGCCGCAGCTCCTCGAGCTCCTTTCTCCGGCGATCGAGTTCGCCGTGCGCGAGCGCGCGCGCCCGCACTTCCTGCTCGAGGCCCGCGACCGCCTCCGTCGCGCGCCGGAAGGCCTCCCGATCAAGCTCGAGCTTCGCGACGCTCTCGGCGATCGCCGCGCGATCGGCCGCGAGCCGCTCGCGGCGGAGGCGAATCGACTCGAGTGTTTCGCGCAGGGCGTCCAGCTCGGCGAGCTTTCCCCGGAGCGCGTCCACTTCCGAGCGGAGCTTCTCGGCTTCCTCTTCCTTCGCCACCGCGGGAGACGACTTCTTCGCCTGCCCGCGCTCGGTAAAAAGCTTTCCGAACTCGTCCTCGATCCGGCGCTCGATCCGATCGCCCTCGGGGCTCTCGGCGAGCGCGCCGAGCGCCCGGCGAAGGCGCGACTCGGCGTCGGGCGTGACCCCCTCGGGCCGGATCTTGCCCTGCGGCGCGAAGAGGAGCTGCGCGACGCCCCAGTGCTCGGGCTTCGAGGTTCCGCGCTTCGGCGCCGACGCGCCGAGCATCGCGCGCACCTTGTCCTCGGCCTCGTCCCCTTCGGCGACGAGGTCGAACCGGCCTCCGGGAGAAAGCGCCTCGAGGCGCGACGTCGGCGACTCGAGGAAGCGCTTCTCGATCCTGTACGTCTTCCCCTCGTGCGTCATCTCGATCGCGACCCGGGGGGCGACGTCGCGGCCCCACGGCCGCATCGACGCCGCGTCTTCGCCAGAGACGCCGCGGCGGTCGAAGAGCCCGCGGACGATCGCGGACATGACCGTCGATTTCCCGGTCTCGTTCGGGCCGTGGACGACGTTCAGGCCCACGGCGAAGGGGCCGAGCCGGACCGTGCGGAGGAAGCAGCCGAAGTTCTCGACCTCGATCGAGCGGAAGATCATCGTCGCGCGCGCCCTTCCCGCGACAGCGCGTAGAGGCGGAGCAGCGCCTCGCGCGCGGCCGGGCCCTCCGCCGCCGAGAGCCGCCGCGCGACCGCGGGCAAGGGCCCCGGCGGGAGCGCGTCGATCCACGCCGCGTCCTCGGGCGCGAGCGCGAGGCCGTCGAGGTCGAGCCGGCCGAAGAGGAATCGCGCGGCGACGACGTCCTCGATGCGGGACGTCTCGGCGAGCGCGTCGGCGCCGAGCGTGCCCGAGAGCCGGACGCGGACGAGCGTTTTTTCGGGCTCGGCGATCGAAGCGATCTCGTCGGCGACGCGGCGGACGTCCTCGAGAGACGTGACCTCCGCGGCGACGTCGCGCCAGGCGAGCGTGCCGGTCGCGACGCGCTCGACGCGCGGCCGAGCGCCCGGCGCGTCGATCTCGACTACGAGGACGTTCCCGCTGTCGCGCTCGCCGAATTTCGTCGTCTCGTGCGTGCCGCTGTACGCGACGCGCGCGCCGGGCGACGGGAGGAACGTCGAGTGCCAGTGTCCGATCGCGAGGTAGTCGACCCTCCGGCGCTCGGCCGCGTCGAGCGGGATCGGGAACTCGTCTTCGACTTCGACGCCGACTCCTTCGAGCGTCCCGTGCGCGACGCCGATCCGGATCGCGGGCGGATCGCCCAAGGGCGCGGGGATCGACTCGGTCGGGTCCTTCGTCCCGCTCTTCGCTCGCAAGGGACACGGGAAGAGGGTCGCGCCCGGCGCTGCCACCGGCGCCGCGTCGCGGAGAATCGTCACGACGCTCTTCGCGTGGCTCCAGGCCGGGAGGTCGAAGACCGAGCCCGGGACGAGCGGATCGTGGTTCCCCGGGAGAACGAAGACCGGCACGGGAAAAGCGGCGAGGACGTCGGCCACGCGCTGCACGAGCACGCGATCGACCGCGTTGTCCTCGAACGTGTCGCCCGCGAGGACGACGAACGCGGCCCGCTTCTCGCGCGCGACCTCGATCGCGCGGCGCGCCGACTCGAGCCGCGCCTCGCGGACCCTCTCCCCCGCGCGGCCCGCGTGGGCCGCCCGCATCCCCATCTGCCAGTCCGCCGTGTGGAGGAATCGCACCATCGGTTTCGTCCCGCGGCCGGAGAGCATACTGCCGCGTCAGGCCGCGCGGCGTCCTCTTCGCGAAGTGGGCGGGTTAAGATCGGCGCCATGCTTCCGACCCTCGCCGCCCTCTACATATCTATATGTCAGCCCGCGGCCGCGGACGTCACCGCGGATTTCGAGGTCGCCGGCGGGCGCGCCGTGACCCTCTTCGCGGAGTCGCCGGCGCTCTACAACCCGACCGCGATCGACGTCGACTCCCGCGGGCGCGTCTGGGTGGCCGAGGCGGTCAACTACCGCCAGTGGGACGGGCGGAACCCGGGACGGCACCACGACGCCGGCGACCGCATCGTCATCCTCGAGGACAGGGACGGGGACGGCGTCGCCGAGTCGTCGAAGATCTTCGCCCAGGAAAGGGACCTCGTCTCGCCGCTCGGGATCGCGGTCCTGGGGAAACGCGTCTTCGTCTCGTGCTCGCCCTCGCTCTTCGTCTACACGGACGAGGACGGCGACGACGTGCCGGAGCGCCGAGACGCGTTCCTCACGGGCTTCGGCGGGTTCGACCACGACCACGGGCTGCACTCCGTCGTGGCGGCGCCCGACGGACGGCTCGTCTTCAACGCCGGGAACGCGGGGCCGCACGTCGTCACCGATCGCGAGGGGTGGACGCTCCGGTCGGGGAGCCTCTACCGCGACGGCGGGCCGAAGTCGGTCGACAACCGCGCGGGCCTCCGGAGCGACGACGGGCGCCTGTGGACCGGCGGGATCGTCCTTCGGATCGATCCGGACGGGCGCGGTCTCACGGTCCTCGCCCACAACTTCCGCAACAACTACGAGGTCGCGCTCGACTCGTTCGGAAACCTCTACCAGAGCGACAACGACGACGACGGGAGCGAGTCGTGCCGCACGCTCTGGGTGATGGAGGGCGGAAACCACGGCTACTTCTCGAGCGACGGCGCGCGCTACTGGATGGCGGACCACCGCCCGCGGCAGACGACCGTGCGCGCGCACTGGCACCAGGACGACCCGGGCGTCGTTCCCGCGGGCGCGATCCACGGCTCGGGCGGGCCGACCGGCGTCGCGGTGTACGAGGGGGCGCTCCTTCCGGAGCTCACGGGCGCCGTGCTCGACGCGGACGCGGGGCGGAACTGCGTGTGGATCCACCGGCCCGTGCGCCGCGGCGCGGGATACGAGATGGACGAAGGCGTCCTCATCGCGCCGAGACCCTCGGGACGAGAGGACGACGAGAACGCGCGGTGGTTCCGGCCGAGCGACGTCGCCGTCGGGCTCGACGGCTCCGTCTTCGTCGCCGACTGGTGGGACCCGGGCGTCGGCGGACACGCGATGGGCGACAAGGCCGCCTACGGCCGGATCCTCCGCGTCGCGCCGCAGGGCCACGCGCCGGCCGCCGCGCCGGTCGACGCTTCGACGATCGGCGGCGCGGTCTCGGCGCTCCTCTCCCCCGCGGTCAACGTGCGCGATCTCGGCTTCCGAGCGCTCCTCGCGCGAGGAGCGGCGGCGTGGCCGGAAGTCGAGCGGCTCCTCTCGCACGCCGACTCGCGCGTCCGCGCGCGCGCGATCTTCCTCGCGACGCGGATGGGCGACCAGGGACGCCACGTGGCCGGAATCTATCTCCGCGATCCGGATGTCGATCTCCGCATCGCGGCGTTCCGGGCGCTCCGCGGCGTCGATGCGGACGTCGTGCCTCTCGCGAGGGCGCTCGTCACCGATCCCTCGCCCGCGGTCCGCCGCGAGGTCGCGATCGCGCTCCGCGACGTGCCGCTCGAAAAGTCGCGCGACCTCCTCTTCGAATTGGCGCGCGGCTACGACGGCGAGGATCGCTTCTATCTCGAAGCGTTCGGAATCGCCGCCGACGGGAAGGAGGAGGCGCTCTATCCCGAGCTCCGCGCGCGCTACGGCGGCGACGCGGCGGGCCGGTCCGGGACATTCCGCCGGCTCGCGTGGCGGCTCCACCCGCTCGCGGCGGTTCCCGAACTCAGGGCCCGGGCGATGGACCGCGACCTTGATCCCGAAGCGCGGATGGAGGCGCTCGACGCGCTCGCGTTCGTGCCGGCGCGCGAGGCGGCGGAGGCGATGCTCGACCTCGCGCTTGTCGGGTCCGGCGACGACGAGAAGGCGCGCGCGGCGTTCTGGGTTCAGCACCGCTCCCGGAACGACTGGCGCGAGTTCGACCTCGCGCGGCATCTCGCGCCGCAGTCGCTCGACGGTGCCGAGCTCCGCTGGTCGAGCGGCGTCGTGAAGTCGGGAATCGCCGACGTCGACGTCGACGTCTCGGGCGCGACGTTCCTCGCGCTGGCCGTCACGGACGCGGGCGACGGGAACTCGTGCGACTGGGCGGACTGGCTCGAGCCGCGCATCGAGGCCGAGGACGGCTCGGTCGTGGCGCTCGACGGGATCGACTGGCTCCGCGCGAGCGCCGAATGGGGCTCGGCGAGGAAGGGCAAGAACGCGAACGGCGGGCCGCTCTCGATCGGCGAGACGGTCTTCGAGCGCGGCATCGGCACGCATGCGAAGTCGGAGATCGTCTTCGCGATGCCGATCGCCTCGGGCGCGCGCCGGTTCCGCGCGCGCGTCGGCCCCGACGACGGCGGCACGAAGCGGGGCGGCCCGACCTCGATCGAGTTCCAGGTCCACGTCGTGGTCCCGCCCGACCCTTCCCCGCTCCTCGCCCGCCGCGCGACTTTGCTGTGCGCGTCGGTGCCCGGAACCGAGGTCAGCATCGCCGCGAGAGAGCTGGCGGAAACGCGCGACGGGGCGTTCATGCTCATCCGGCTCGACGAGGAGGGGCGCCTGCCCGAGGCCGCGCGCGAGACGGTTCGCGACGCGCTCCTTCGCCACGCCGATCCGGCGGTTCGCGCGCTCGCGGCTCCGCGGTTCGAGACGGGCGCGGCGCCGCGGCCCGTCGCGGCCGAGATCGCGAAGCTCCCGGGCGACGAGAAGCGCGGGCAGAGCGTCTTCTTCTCGAGCGACTCGCAGTGCTCGTCCTGCCACCTCTTCCGCGGGCGCGGCGGCGACGTCGGGCCCGATCTCAGCGAGATCCGCACGAAGTACGGCGCGACCGAGCTGCTCGAGCACTTGATCGAGCCCAACAAGGCGATCGCGTTCGGCTACGACACGTGGGTGATCGAGACGGAGGACGGGCTCGTCCACACGGGCTTCGTCCTCGCCGACGGCGACGACGTCCTCCTGAAGGACACTTCGGGCGCGCGCGTCGTCGTTCCGGCCGCGACGATCGCAGCGCGGGTCAAGCAGAAGATCTCGACGATGCCCGACACGATCGCGCTCGGCATCGAGCCGGCGCGGCTCGCCGATCTCGCGGCGTTCCTCGTCGCGGCGCCGCCGTCGCAGGAGCCGAAGCTCGGGGACGAGGTCGCGCTCTTCAACGGGAAGGACCTTTCCGGCTGGACGTTTCATCTCGCCGACCCGAAAGCGAAGATGGAAGACGTGTGGTCGGTCTCCGACGGGGTCCTCCGCTGCGCGGGGAGCCCGGTGGGCTACATCCGCACGGAGAAGGACTACACGAACTTCGTCCTGACGCTCGAGTGGCGCTTCCCGGAGGGGAAGCCGCCGGGGAACTCGGGCGTGCTCCTCCGCATGGTCGGCCCCGACAAGGTGTGGCCGAAGAGCCTCGAGGCGCAGCTCATGCACAGGAACGCGGGCGACATCTGGAACATCGACGACTTCCCCGCGAAGACCGACCCCGCGCGCACGAGCGGACGCCGGACGGAGAAACTCCTGCCGACGAACGAGAAGCCGATCGGCGAGTGGAACCGCTACGTCATCACGCTGAACCGCGGCGAATTGAAGCTCGAGGTGAACGGCGCCGTGCAGAACACCGCGTCCTGGTGCGAGGAGGTGCCGGGAAAAATCTGCCTCCAGTCCGAGGGCGCCGAGATCGAGTTCCGGAACATCCGCCTAAAACCCGTGGAGTAAAAATCGGTGCCAGGCACCGTTTTCTACGCTTTCCTCGTTCTTCTCGCCGGCGCGACGCCGGTCGATTCGTTCGTCGACGCGCGGATCGCGGCGGCGGGCGTCGAGAGCGCGCTGGAGACGGACCGCACGACGCTGCTGCGGCGCGTCACGTTCAATCTCACGGGGCTTCCGCCCGCGCCCGCGGATCTCGACGCGTTCCTCGCCGACGCCGAGCCCGGCGCGTACGAGCGCGTGGTCGAGCGCCTCCTCGCCTCGCCCGCCTACGGCGAGCGCTGGGGCCGCCACTGGCTCGACCTCGCGCGCTACGCCGATACCGCGGGCGACAGCTCCGACTACCCGATCCCCGACGCGTGGCGCTACCGCGACTGGGTGATCGACGCCTTCAACCGCGACCTCCCCTACGACGAGTTCCTCCGCCTCCAGATCGCGGGCGACGTCATCGTGCCGGCCGGCGCCCCGCGCGAGCGCCGCGTCGAGGGAATCGTCGCAACGGGCTTCGTCGCGCTGTCGCGCCGCTTCGGCGTGGGCGTTCTTTCGGACCGCCACCTCATCATCGACGACACGATCGACACGCTCGGCCGCGCGGTGATGGGGCTCACGATCGCGTGCGCGCGCTGCCACGACCACAAGTACGACCCGGTCACGACCGCCGACTACACGGCGCTCTACGGGATCTTCGACAGCACGCGCTACCCCTTCCCCGGGAGCGAGGAGCGGCGCCATCCGGAGCAGCTCGTCCCGATCGCGCCGCCGGACGTCGTGGCCGCGGCCGACGCGGCGTACGCGGGCGCGGTCGCGGCGAAGAAGGCCGAGCGCGAAGCGGCGGCCGCGCGGAAGGCGGCGCTCGAGGCGGACCTCGCGGCGGCGCTCACGCCCGCCACGATCGCGACACCAACGCACGCGTCGCCGCTCGAGATCGAGCTGCCGCGCGCGGCCGAGTGGGAGATCGACCTCGGCGCGGGACGCGTCCGCGGCGAGATCGCCGTCGCGATCGACGGCGCGCCGTTCGCTCCGCTCCCCGGCGCGGACGCGGGCCCAGCGCCGGTGTGGCGCCGCGCCGGCACGCGCGCGCTCGGCGCAGGAAAGCACTCCGTGACGATCGCCGCCCCGCCCGGCTCGGGCCACGCGATCACGTTCGTGCGAGCGACGGCGCTCCCGCCCTCGCCCGAGGAGGTCGCGCGGCGGAAAGCGGAGATCGACGCGGCGGCGAAGGCCCTCGCGGCGGCCGGCGCTGCGGAGAAGGCGGCGATCGCCGACCGGCCGCGATACGACACGGCGTACGCGGTCGTCGAGGCCGAAAAGCCCCACGACGCGTCGATCCACGTCCGCGGAAACCCGTGGCAGAAGGGCGAGGTCGTACCGCGCGGGTTCCCGAAGGCGATTGCCGTCTCCGACCCGCCCGTCATCGCGTCGGGGAGCGGCCGGAGGGAACTCGCCGACTGGCTCACGCGCCCCGACCACCCGTACACCGCGCGAGTCTTCGTCAGCCGCGCTTGGGAGCGCCACTTCGACCGCGGCCTCGTGCCGACGTCGGGCGACTTCGGCGTGCGGGCCGCGAGGCCGACGCACCCCGAGCTCCTCGAGTTCCTCGCGCGCTGGTTCGCGACCGACGCGCGGTGGTCGGTGAAGGCGCTCCAGAAGATGATCGTCCTCTCGGAGGCGTACCGGCGCTCGGCGCGGCCGACGCCGTCCTCGCTCGCGAAGGACCCCGACAATCACCTCCTCGCGCGCTTCCCGCGGCAGCGGCTCGACGCCGAGTCGATCCGCGACGCGATCCTCGCGGCGAGCGGCGCGCTCGACCCCGAGCGCGGCGGGCGGCATCCCTTCCCTCCGGTCGAGAAATGGCGGTGGACGCAGCACGACCCCTTCCGCAAGACCTACGCGTCGCGGAAGCGAAGCGTCTACATGATGACCCCGCGCATCCAGCGCCATCCATACCTCGGGCTTTTCGACGGCGCGGACGCGAACGCGTGCACGGAGGAGCGCGGCGAGACGACCGTACCCGCGCAGGCGCTCTTCTTCATGAACAACGATCTCGTGCACGAGGCGTCGCGGGCGTTCGCGGAGCGCCTTCTCGGGGAGGCGGAGACCGACGCCGATCGCGTCGTGCTCGCGCACCGCCTCGCGCTCGGCCGAGAGCCGCGCGCGGACGAGGTGTACGACGCGGCGCTCTTCGTGCGAGACTACCGTCAGGAGCTCGAGCGCTCGGGCGCGAACGAGCCCGAGACCGCGGCCTGGGCGGGGTTCGCGCGCACGCTCCTCATGTGCAATGAATTCGTCACGATCGATTGACCGCCGGCGGCGAGCGCTCACGCGGCGCGAGCTTCTCGCGCGCGCGGCGGGCGGCTTCGGCGCGCTCGCGCTCCGCGGCCTCCTCTCCGACCTCGAGGCGGCCGAGGCGGGAATCGATCCGCTTTCGCCGCGACTCCCCCACTTCCCCGCGCGCGCGAAGCGCGTCATCTTCCTCTTCATGCCGGGTGGGGTGTCGCACGTCGATTCCTTCGACCCCAAGCCCGCGCTCGCGGCGGCGCACGGGAAGAAGACGGGCGAGCGGTTCCTTCTCGGGCCCGCGTGGGAGTTTCGCCCGCGAGGGAAGAGCGGCATCGAGGTGAGCGACCTCTTCCCGCACGTCGCCGGGTGTGCGGACCGCCTCGCGATCGTACGCTCGATGCGGACCGATCACGGGAACCACTTCGAGGCGACGCTCGCGATGCACACGGGCTCGCCCACGTTCGCGCGGCCGAGCATCGGGTCGTGGATCTCGTACGGGCTCGGGACGTGGAATCGCGATCTGCCGTCGTTCGTCGTCCTCGCGCCCGAGCTGCCGTACGCGGGCGGCCAGGTGTGGAGCGCCGATTTTCTCCCCGGGTGCCACCAGGGCTGCCGCCTCGTGCCGGGACCGGAGCCCGTTCCGGACGTCTCGCGGAAGAGCCCGACGGACGCGGCCCAGCGGCTCGAGATGGACGCGCTCGCGGCGCGGAACGCGCGCCACCTCGACGCGCGCGCGGACGACGAGGCGCGTCTCGAGGCGCGGATCCGCTCGTTCGAGACCGCGTTCCGCATGCAGTCGGAGGCGCCCGAGGCGTTCGATCTCTCGGGCGAGACGGACGACACGCTCGCGCTCTACGGGCTCGAGCGCGGACAGACGAAGGGATTCGCCTGGCAGTGCCTCGCCGCGCGGCGGCTCGCCGAGCGCGGCGTGCGCTTCATCGAATTGATCGACGTCGGCGCCGGCGGCAACTGGGACGCGCACGGCGACATGAGGTCGCACGGCCCGCTCGCGAAGAACATCGACAAGCCGATCGCGGGGCTCATCACCGATCTTGCGCGCCGCGGGATGCTCGACGAGACGCTCGTCGTCTGGACGACCGAATTCGGCCGGACGCCAACGACGCCGCAAGAAAACGGGAGAGGCCGCGATCATCACCCGATCGCGTTCTCGTCGTGGCTCGCGGGCGGCGGCGTGAAGGGCGGGATCGCTTTCGGCGCAACCGACGAGACCGGGACGAAGATCGTGGAGAACCCCGTTCACGTGCACGACCTCCACGCGACGATCCTCCACTGCCTCGGGATCGACCACACGCGGCTCACCTACCGGCACGGGAGCCGCGATTTCCGCCTGACCGACGTCGCCGGTCACGTGGTGACCGACATCCTCTCGTAGGTCGAGCGTCCGAAACGGTACCAGGTACCGTTTCGAAACGGTACCTGGTACCGTTTTCCCTATGCTCTCGGTCATCATTCTCCTCGCGCTCCCGGTGCCCGCCGACGCGCTCGAGCACGCCGACTCCCGCGCCGCCGCGATCGCGAAGGAGCGCCCCGCCGGCGCGCCCCCGGTCGCCGCTCTCCTCTCGCGCGCGTTCGCGACGCAGCTCGGGCTCGAGAACCCCTACGCCGCGGCGACCTTCAGCTTCGAGCACGCGACGCGCGACGACGCGAAGCTCACCGTCAACGACTGGGACGTCCAGTTCGGAAACGGCGGCGATTTGCTCTCGGTCAACATGGTGGTCGACGACCGGAGCCGCATCTTCGACCTGGGCGTCGCCGACTTCGCGACGGCGCCCGCCCCGGACGCCCCCCTCGTCTCGGGCGGCGACAAACCGGTCGACGCGCGGGCCGGCCACGTCTACGTCGTCCACACCGTCGACCGCGACACCGACCTCTGGACGCGCTTCCGTATCCTCGAGCTCGAGAAAGGGCGGTGGATCGTCTTCGAGTGGGAGCGCGTCGAGCCGTCCTTTGCGCTCCGGCGGCTCGAGCGAACGGCGCTCCCCGACCTCGCGTCTGTCCCCGTCCGTCTCGAGGTCAAGAGCCATTCCGCCGGAGGAAACCCGTACGGCGTCTTTTTCGACGGGACGTGCACGGCGAGCGTGAAGTCGGTCTCGCGGACGCCTCTCGACGCGGCCGTCCGGGACGATCCCGCGGACGAATCGGCCGCCTTCGCCGAGGGAGCGGGCTTCGTGCCGGAGGGCCACGTCTTCGTCGTCGATTCGATCGAGTGGCGGGCGCGGCTCGAGAACGGAGCGACCGGGCCTCTCGAGTTCGAGGTGTGGGCGGGCCCCTACCGCGTCGCCTCGCGCGAGGTCCGCGGCGCCGACCGAGCGATCCTCCACGCGATCGACCGCGGCGTCCTCCCGGACCGCTCGCCGACCTCCGCGAGCGGCCGATTCACGGGACCGGTCGCCATTCGACCCGGCGAGGAGACGCGCGTCTCCGCGCACGCCCGGAACGGCACGCGCTGCGACGCCGCGATCGCCGGGCGCCTCGTGCCCGACTCGACGCCGCTCTCCTTTCCGGCGAGCCTCACGAAGAGGGACGCGGGGCCCGCGAACGACCTCCTCCGCCGGATCGACGCGGGCGAGGCCGACGGGCGCGCGCGCGACGCGTCGGCCGGAAAGTTCGAAGCGTTTCTCGAGGACGTCCACCGCTTCCGGCCGGCGAAGGGCGAGGCGAAGGAGTCGGAGGCGAAGAGGCCGCGATGACCGGCGAAGAAGCGAGGAGGGGCGGCGTCCGGCGCTTTCCCCCGTCGCGGCCCGGTCACTTCCGCCAGCCGACCTCTCGCAGCCACTCCTCGTAACGCCGGTCGAATCGCTCGCGCTCCTCCCGGTCCCGCGGCGCCGAGCGCTCGGCGCGGCTCATCTGGTCCGCGAGCGGCTCGAGACCCACGCTTCGGCGGCGCTCGTCGACCCCGTCCGGATCCTCGAGCGGCGCCGGCACCGGCCAGCCGTCGTCGCCCACGTCGAACTGCGTCGCGTAGCGCTGGGGGCGCCCCTCGAAGACGCGGATCCGGTCGAGTAGGTACGCGGCCTGCCACGCGGGCACCTCGTCGGCGGCGGCGGCCGCCTCCACGAGGCGAAGGCATTCCCGCATGAAGTCCGGCTCGCCGATCGCGTGCTGCGCGACGCGCCACGCGGCGACGGCCCCGTCGTCGCCCACGAGCGATCGCCCGGGCCAGCCGAACTCCGCGACGATCTCGCGGAGGCGCGCGGCGTTCCGGCGGCGCACCGCCTCCATCTCGGGGTGGTAGCCCGAGTAGAGCGAGCCGTCGGCCAGGAGCCGCTCGCGCACGCGGAGATCCTCCGCCTCGAGCGAGAGGAGATCACGGCGGAGCGGACCGTTCCCGGGAATCGCCATGAGTGAGACCGGCGCTACGATAACCGTCGGCGCGGCTCCCGGCGGCGCGCTCGCCGCGCGCGGCGCGCGTCTCTTCACAACCGTATCAGGCGCCCGCCCCGTACGAAGGCGTCGACCTATGCCATCACTATTAGTTCATTTTAAATATCTTTCTCCCTTTGATCAGTTTGTCGAACGCGCGCATCTCGAACGACCGGCTTGCCGGGTCTTGGATCCATTGCTAACGTCCCCGCCCGTTCGTCGCGCTGCGCTCGCGATCTCGACGAGCGATGCGCACTTCCGGCGGTACGCCTGTTCTCCACTAACGAGAAAGCGAGGCGAGGCATGCCTAGCCAACCCGATCCCAAGCCCGCAGGTCAGAATCCCCCTCCGAAACCCGGTGGTCCCGGCGCCAAGCCGGGCCAGCCGCCGGGCAAGCCCGCTCAGCCGCCCCCGCCGAAGCCGGGGGGACCGCAGCCGCCGAAGCGTTGACGACGCGGCTCGCGAAAGCTCGTTGACGTCGGTACTTCACGCGTGATCCACGAGGGATCGGCGGCCCCCGCGCCGCCGGTCCCTGTTTCTTTCGCCGCGCCGGCGCCTCCGCCGTCCGTCAGTCGGCGAAGAGGGGGCCCGGCGACTTCCCCTCCGCGTACGCGGCCAGCCGGTAGAGAAGCTCGCCCCACGTCGTGTTGCAGCTCGCGAAGCAGCCCCCCGCCGAGCGCCAGCCGAGGTGCGCGAGGCGCACGTCGGTTCCCCCGTCGGTGGGGACGAGATCCCACTCGACCCGCGTTCCGATCCACTCGTAGAAGTCGCCGACGCACGCCCAGGCGAGCCGCTTCGGCCGGACCGACTCGTCGATCCGCATGCGGAAGACGGTTGCGCGCTCGTAGAAGCCGAACACGGCGACCGAGCCCGCGCCCTTCGGCACGTCGCAGTCGGTCGTCCACCAGCCGGCGATGCCGTCCCTCGTCGTGAGCGCGTCCCAGACGCGCTCCGGCGGCGCCGCGATCTCGATGCGATGGAGGAGCTTCTCCGGCATGGCGCCCGCTTTCCGTCACCGCCCCGCGGCGAGGTGCTTCTCGAAAAACCGCGCGATCGCGACGGCGGAGGTGATCTTGTTTGCGGTCTTGCGGAAGCCGTGTCCTTCGTCGGGGAAGAGGACGTACTCGACCGGGACGCCGCGCTTCTTCAGGCGCTCGACCACCTGCTCCGCCTCGACGACGGGGACGTTCGTGTCGTTCGCGCCGTGAAGGACGAGCGTCGGAGCCACGATCCGGTCGAGCCGGCCGATGGGCGAGAGCCTCCGCAGGAGATCGGCCTCGGTCCTCGGGTCGCCGTACTCGACCGTCGAGATCGCGGCCATCCAGGGCTCGGTGTGCGCGAAGAAGGTCTCGAAGTTGACGATCCCGAAGAGGTTCGCGCCGGCGGCGAAGAGATCGGGATAGAACGCGAGCCCCGCCATCGTCATGTAGCCGCCGTACGAGCCGCCCATGATGCCGATGCGCCCGCCCTCGGCGATTCTCTCCTTCGCGAGGAACTCGGCCGTCGACTCGATGTCCTTCAGCCCGTCGAACCGCCGCTCGCCGTTGTCCAGGTTGACGAACGCCTTCCCGAAGCCGGACGAGCCGCGGACGTTCGGCGCGAAGACGCCGATCCCCCGCGAGAGGATCGCCTGGTAGTAGGGGTTGAACGCCGGCCGCTCCTGGCCCTCGGGCCCGCCGTGAAACGAGACGACCATTGGGACGGGGCCGCTCGCGCCCCGCGGCCGGTAGAGCCACCCGGAGAGATCGAGCCCGTCGTGCGCCCGGTAGCGGCGGAGCTCGGGGCGCACGAGCGAGTCGAGATCGACGCCCGCGCGCGGGCTCTCGGTGACGCGGCGGAGCGACTTCGTCTCGCGGTCGAGGACCCAGACGTCCGCCGGCAGCGCCGATCCCGAGAGGACGAGCGCCACGCGCCTTCCGTCGCGCGACACGTCGAGCCCGCCCACGATCTCGCAGGGAAGCTCGGGCCCCGGCGTGATCGCGAGCGTCTCCAGGTCCTGGACGGCGATCTCGTTCCGGCCCGAGACGTTCCAGACGAGCACGGCCACGCGGCCGTCGTTCGTCAGGGAGAACGCTTGCAGCTCGCCGTCGTCCCGGGCGGCGATGACCTCGATCTTCCCGGGCCTTCCGCCGTCCCCGATCTTCACGCGGGCGAACGCTTCGAGATCGCGGTCCGCGTTCGACGAGAGGTACACGGTCGCGCCATCGGGCGAGAAATGACCGCCGGAGAAGCTGCCGGGGCCTTCGTGCGGCGTGAGAAGGCTCTCCGTTCCGCTCGAGAGATCGCGGAGGAAGAGGTTGTCGTCGCCGCGGTTCTCCATGCGGTAGAGGGCGGCGCGCCGGCCGTCCCGCGAGAGATCCGCGACCCTCCCGATGCCGGGGTTCTTCGCGAGGAGGGAAAGCTCGCGCGCCGCGACGTCGTACGTCCACGCGTCCATCGACCCGCCGCCGGCGCGGTTCGACGACAAAGAGAGGAGCCGTCCGTCGTGGCTCCAATCGCCCATCCAGTTGTTCTCCTTGCCGCCGTCGGTGGCGCGCGAGAGACCCGTCCCGTCCGGCCGCGCGAGGTAGATCTGCTGGTTCATCCCGCCGCCGGGCGCGACGGAGAGCGCGAGCCATCGCCCGTCCGGCGACCACGCGACGCTCCCGACCGGGTCGTCGAGATCGGTCACGAGCGCCGGCCACCCGCCCTCGGCCGGCACGGTCCACGCCTGCGGCACGCCCGTGAGATCGGAGACGAACGCGATCCGCGAGCCGTCCGGAGAAAACGACGGCGACCAGCAGGCCCGGACCTTCGCCATGCGGGCGACCGATTCCTCGAGCGAATCTCCGGCCGCGGCTCTGAGCGCGAAGGCGAAGAGGACGGCGATCGACAAGAGGCGCATGGCTCCTCCTTGAAGACTCGCCGCCAGTCTACCCCCGGGCGGCGGCCGCGCGGTCGCGCGCCGCGACGAGGGCGTCGCGGATCGCCTCCGGCTCGGCAAGCCCGTGCAGCACGCCTTCGGACATCGTCTGTCCCGTCCCCGCCGTCTGCACGTTGATCGCCCAGATGCCGCACCAGCGCATGAGCGGCCCCTGCGCGAGGACGAAGTCGGTGACGCGGTCGAGGGGGATGGCCTTCCGTTTCAGGAAGAAGACGCCCTGGTCGATCCGGAGCGTGGCGCCGTCGAGGCGGTACCGGATCGCCTCGGCCTGCCGCTTCGAGAGCCACGGTCCGAGCGTGAACGCGTGAAGGACCGCGAGCACGATCCCGGCGCCGAAGAACCAGACGCCGATGAGGAAGATCGCGAGGATCTGCGACCAGTAGTAGTAGCGCTCGACGTTGCGTCTCAGAACCGCCATGTCGTCCAGCCGCGCATCGCTCACTCGCGTCTCCTCCTCTCTCGCCACCGCCGGCAGGAAACTCCTGCGGCGCTTCGGCACTCGGGATGCCGGGATCGTCACGGGCCTCGTTTCTCCCGCCCGCGACGACGATCTTCATCGGGTCAGCGGCTCCGCCGGCGCGCTCGCACGGGCCCGCCGGCGCGATAGGGATCGAGAAGCGTCGCGAGGTCCGCGCGGACCCATTTCTCCGCCGGCCCGTCACGGTGGATCGCCCATCCGAGGAGGCTGCCGCCCGCCACCGCCCCCACGGCGCGCGCGAGGGCCTTCGTGTCGCAGGGCGCGATCTCGCCCGACGCGACGGCCTCGTCGAGGAGCGCTCCGTAGCCGGCGTGGATGCGCTTCGAGTTCTCGAGCGACAGCCTGTGGAACTCCGCGTCCGAGAGATCGACCTGGAGGAACGAAAGGAAGTTCGCGAGCTCCTCGGGCGATTTCACGTGGCGCGTCATTTCGGTCGCCGCCGAGAGGAGCGCGGCGAGCGGCGAGCGGTGCGCCCCGCGCACGGCCGCGAAGCACTCCTTCACCCCCTCCACTCCCGACCTCGCGAGCGCGAGGAGGAGGCCGCGCTTCGTGCCGAACCTCTGGACGAGCGTGGCGGGCGAAAGTCCGACCTCCTTCGCGACGTGGGCGAGCGTGAATCGCGTCGGCCCGAGCCGCGCGACGACGGCGCCCGCGGCGGCGAGGATCTCCTCGTCGGAGACGGTGCGGGGCCGGGGGCTCATCGCGGGAATAATAAATGACCGTTCACTTGTTGACAAGTAAATGAACGGACGTTTATACTCACGCGCGCTCGAGCCGACCTGAGGAGAGCCGACGATGGTCACGAAGAAAAGCGAGCCGATCGGTCGTCCGCGACGCCCTTCCCTCGAGGGACGCGTCGCCGTCGTCGCCGGGGCGACGCGCGGGGCCGGGCGCGGGATCGCACGCGCCCTCGGCGAGGCGGGGGCGACCGTCTACTGCACGGGCCGGAGCGTCCGGGGCCGGCCGCCGAAGGACGGCGTCTACGCCGGCCGGCCGGAGACGATCGAGGAGACGGCCGACCTCGTGACCGATTCCGGCGGACGCGGCGTCGCCGTGCGCGTCGATCACCTCGTCGAGGAGGAGGTCGCCCTTCTCGCCGAGCGGGTTCGCGCCGAGGCGAAGCGCCTCGACGTTCTCGTCAACGACATCTCCGAGGGCGTCCTTTACGAGTGGAAGCCGTTCCACGAGCTCTCGGTCCCCCACGGGCTCACGGCGCTCCGGAACGGGATCCACACGCACATACTCACGTCGCGGCACCTCGTGCCTCTCATGATCGGGAGCCGCAGGACCGCGCCGGGGCTCGTCGTCGAGGTGACCGACGGCGACACGCTCGACTACCGGGGCAACATCTTCTACGACCTCGTGAAGATCTCGGTGAACCGCCTCGCGTTCGCGATGGCCGAGGAGCTGCGAAAGCACCGCGTCGCCTCCGTCGCGGTCACGCCGGGGTACATGCGGACGGAGTACGCGCTCGACCACTACGGAGTGACCGAGGAAAACTGGCGCGAGGCCGCGAAGAAGGACGCGAACTTCCTCGCGTCGGAAACGCCGCTCTTCGTCGGCCGCGCGGTGGCGGCGCTCGCCGCCGATCCGGACGTGATGGAGAAGTCGGGCGGCGTCTTCGGCTCGTGGACGCTCGCCGACGAGTACGGCTTCGCCGACGCGGACGGCGGCCGACCGCACTTCGGGCGGCACATGGCGAAGGACTCGGGAACCGCTCCGCCGGACCGGCCCACGAAGGGCCCGTTCCGGTGGGCTCTCAAAACGGAGGCATCGCGATGAGAACGAAGAGAATTCTCGACGGCAAAGTGGCGGTCGTCGCCGGCGCGACGCGCGGGGCTGGCCGCGGGATCGCGCGCGCCCTCGGCGAGGCGGGCGCGACGGTCTACTGCACGGGGCGGAGCGTGCGCGGGAACCCGTCTCCCTACGGCCGGCCCGAGACGATCGAGGAGACGGCCGATTTCGTGACGAGGGCCGGCGGGAAGGGCGTCGCCGTCCGCGTCGATCACGGCGTCGAGAACGAGGTCAAGGCCCTCTTCGCGCGCGTCGCGAAGGAGGAGGGGCGTCTCGACGTCCTCGCGGACAGCGTCGCGGGAGAGGACCCGATGTTCGCCGGGTTCGAGCCGTTCTGGAAGACCGACCTCTCGCGCGGTCTCGACCTCCTCCGCCAGGCGGTGCTCTCGCGCATCTTCACGGCCCGGTACGCGGCGGCGATCATGATCGAGAAGAAACGCGGCCTCATCGTCGAGGTGACCGAGGGCGACCTTCTCGGCGGCTCAGGAAACATCCTCCACGACGTCGCGAAGTCGGGGGCGAAGACACTCGCGTTCCGGATGGCGGAGGAGCTAAGGCCGCACGGCGTCGCGGCCGTCTCCGTGACCCCCGGATTCCTCCGTTCGGAGTCGATGCTCGAGGGCTTCGGCGTCACGGAGGAAACCTGGCGCGACGCCGGCAAGAAGGACCCGAACTTCCTCGAGTCCGAATCGCCGCTCTTCGTCGGGCGCGCCGTGGCGGCGCTCGCCGCCGATCCGGACGCCCTCGAGCGGACGGGAGAGATCACGAGCTCGTGGGAGCTGGCGCGGGCGTACGGCATCGAAGACCACGACGGCCGCAGGCCCGACTGGGGCGCGCACGCCGCGCGGAACGTGCTCCCGTCGCTCTCCTGGCTGAGGGAGGGATTCGAGAGGCAGCTCGCCTGGCTCGAGAAGCTCTCGCGGCGCGCCCGCTCCTATCTCGGAACCGGGTGAGGCGGCGCGCGGGCGGGCGGGACGGACTTTGCTCACCGCGCCTCTCCCGCCAGGGCAACCCAGGCGGCGAGCGCGGCGTCCTTCTGGTCCCGGCTCCAGGGCGGGCCGATCGACCGGCCGAGCGCCGCGACCGCCGCGCGCGCCCGCCCGGCGGGCATCGCGAGGGCTTTCGCCGCCTCCGCGTCGAGCGTCTTCTCGGGGATCTCGACGAGCTTCACGCCGATCGCGCGGGCCGCGCGCGAGAGCGCGTCGCGGAAGAGGACGCCTTCCGCCTTGTGCATGCGGAAGTGGACGGCCAGGATCTCCTCCACGGTCCACTCGGGCATCGGCTCGGCCGCGAGCACGGCGCAGGCCGCGACGTCGTGGCCGCCGTCCCGAAGGCGCCCGACGGCGGCGGAGAGCTCCTCGCGGGCGAGCCGGCGCGCGGACTCGACGCCGCGCTCGACGAGGGCGCGCGCGTCCGGCCCGCGCCTCCGCTCGGCCGCGTGGTACGGCTGTTTCGCCCACGACGCCTCCCCCTTCGCCACGAGCTCGAGACGGCGCCGGTCGATCACGCCGAGATCGCCCCCGCCCGGGGCGGCGAGCCCCACCATCGCCGCCCATCCGGAGTGGGCCTTGAGCCCGATCGCGGTCCTCATCCCCGCGCCGGGCGCCCTTTCTTCGCGGGCGACGGCGCGTCGCCCGGCGAAACGCGGCGGGCGAGCTTTCCGACCGTCGAGACGATCGCGCCCGTCGAGCAGAACACGGCCCCCGGAAACCTCTCGCGCGCGGCGATCACCTTTTCTTTCTCCCCGCCGGAGAAGACGATCGGAATGTGACGACGCTTCTTCGCCTCCCACACCCATTCGGCCACGGCGCGTCCGTGCGACGGCAGGCGGTCGAGCGATACGACGACGATCTCGGGGAGATCGGGCGCGAGCGCCGGTCCCGTCGCCTCGCTCCAGTGCGCGCGCACGTCGTGGCCGGCCGCGCGCAGACGGGCGGCGCGCTCCTCCGCCTCGGACTCGTTCCAGTGGACGAGGAAGACCGTCGCCATGCGACGAGCGTTCCCGCTTTCGGCCGCCGCACGGGGTGGCCGCCCGACCGCGCCGTTTTCCGCGCGCGGCACCGCTCATTCTACGCCGTCCCCTCGAAGGCGGCGGAGTCGGGCGGCGCGCGCTCCGGCCGTCGCCCTCCGAGCTACGTCGCGCCGACCGACTGGAGGTACTCGAGAACGGGCGCTGCCTCCGCGCCGCCCGCGCGTGCGTGCGCTGTGAGGGGGATCCTGTGCGGACCGAGCGATGTCTTGAGCTGCGGATACGCTTCGAGCGTCGCCTTGACGAGATCGAGGCGCCCGAGCATCGCGGCGACGAAGAGGTCGAAGCGCGCCCCCTTCTCGATCAGGAAGAGAGCGATGTCCCTCCGGCCCATGTGGCCCGCCCCCCCGATCGCCATCTCGAAGTCGCCCGCGCCCCAGTCCCACGTCGCGTTGAGGAGCGCCGGCTCCTCCGCGAGCATCGCCTTCACCTTCTCGAGGTTGCCGTGCGCGACGCGCACGAACTCGTTGACGAGGTCCGCGCGCAGGGCGTCCTTCTTCCCCGCGGCGGGCGCTTGCGCGATCACGAGCCCGGGCACGGAGACGACGAGAGCGCCCGACGCGGCGCCGAGCGCGACGAACCGGCGGCGAGACAGCGCGATTGGCAAATCGTTCATCGAGGCGTCCTTTCGAGATCGGGGCCGGGCCCGCCGCCTCATTCTAACGGCGGTGCCATCCCGCCGGTTCCCTCGTATGGAAGTGGAGTTGGAGTTCCCGTGAACGGAGGACGGACATGAGGATTCGAACGATCGAGGCCGTTTTCTGCGCAGCGTGCTCGTCGTCGTTCGGAGGCGGCGAGCCGACGATGACGTTCGTTCAGGACCTCGCGTGGTCGCCCGACGGCGCGCGCATCGCGTACTCGGCGATGACGATCGACCGGGCCCGCTGGGAGAAGGAGCAGTTCGGGGCGCTCGAGGGCGCCGACTACGAGATCCACGTCGTAAACGAGGACGGCTCCGGGGCGAAGCGCCTCACGAGCAATCCCGGCTACGACCTCTGGATCTCGTGGTCGCCGGACGGCGAGCGCATCGCCTTCGGCTCCGATCGCGACGGGCGCGAGACGGACATCTTCGTCATGTCGTCCCGCGACGGCTCGGGCGCCGCGCGCCTGACGCGCGACGATGGAAAGGAGAGCGCGCCCTCTTTCTCGCCCGACGGCGCACGGATCGCCTTCATGGCGAAGGACGGCAAGCACTGGCAGCTCTTCGTGATGAACGCGGACGGATCGGACCGCCGCCGGATCGCGGAGTCGGCGGCCGACGACTCGAACCCCGTCTTCTCGCCGGACGGAAAGCGCCTCGTCTTCTACTCGAACCGCGCCGGCGCCGGAAAGGACGAGGTCTTCGTCGTCCCCGCCGACGGGTCGGCGCCGCCGCGCGCCGTCGCCGAGGGCGTCTTTCCCGCCTGGTCCCCCGACGGGCGTTCGATCGTCTTCGGCCGGAAGGGCGCCCTCCACGCGATCGGTGCGGACGGAAAAAACCTCCGCCGGCTCGCCGAGAAGTCGGAGTTCGGCCGGTACTCGCCCGACGGGAAGAGGATCGCCTTCGTGGCGGGAGACTTTCCGGACACCGCGATCTGGATCATGAGCGCGGACGGAAGCGGGAGCCGGAAGCTCCAGTGACAGGCCTCAGCGCCGGCGGCTGCAGCGGCGGTGCCGGCGGAGGAGGCTCGGATCCGGAAGCGCGGGCCCAACCTATCCCGCCACCATCGACTTCAATTGCCGGTTCGCGATCGCGAGCATGGCGAAGTCGGGCGTGCCGATCGCCTGCAGCTCGCTCAAGAGCTGCTCGGTCCGCGCCACGACGGGACGCCGCGACGCGGCCCAGCGGTCGATTACGGCCCCGGCCGCCTCGCCGTCCTTCGCGCCGTCGAGGACGCGCGACGTGAGGTCGCTCTGGTGGCCGAAGAGATCGTCGATGATCGCGGTGACGGCGAGCTTGTGCCAGGCCGAGTCGATCGGAAGGGTGCCGGCGGCCTTCCGGAGCCAGTCGAAGCCGAAGCGGGCGCCGATCGCGAAGTACGCCCGGCCGACCTGGCCCACGGGGACGCTCGCGCGGCCCGCGATGCGGACGATGTCGCAAGCCGGAACGAGGAGCGGCAGCGAGGCGACGCGGCGCGCGAGCGCGTGGGCGACGCCGTCCTTCTCGACGGCCGCGGAGCGCTCGTCGACCAAAGCGCGATGGACGTCGGTGAGAATCGAATCGAGGTTCTCCATCAGGTAGCGCGCGCCCTGTCCGTACTCCTCGATCTTCTTCCGGATGTCGAGCGGACGCCCGCCCTCGACCAGAAGCCAGACCGCCGTGCGCTCGACGAGCCGCCCGCACTCGATCAGCATCTCGGCCTGCAGCCGAGCCGGAGCCTTGTTGTCGAGCGCCTCGATCCCGCGCCAGATCTCCGGCATCCCGAAGATGTCGGCGCCGATCACGTACGCGCGGGCAATCTCCTCCGGCGGCATTCCCGTCTTCTCGTGCACCTCGAATACGAACGCAGGGCCGACGCGGTTGACGATCTCGTTCGTGACGACCGTCGCCGTGAGCTCGCGGCGCAGCCTGTGGCGGGCGATCGCGTCCGCGTACGGCTTCCGGAGGGCGCTGGGGAAGTAGCCGAGGAGCCGATCGGCCATGGCCGGATCGTCCGGGAGCTCCGACTTCGCGAGCTCGGCGCAGAGGACGATCTTCGAGTACGAAAGGAGCACGGCCAATTCCGGCCGCGTCATCCCGGCGCCCTGCTTTTGCCTCTCGAGCACGGTCTCGTCGTCGGGAAGGAACTCGATCGCCCGGTCGAGCTGGCCGGCCCGCTCGTAGCCCCGCATCATCCGGGCCAGCCGGTCGAGCATGCGCGCGCCGACCCGGTGCGTGACCGTGATGGCCTGCGTCTGGAGGTAGTTGTCTCGGAGCACGAGCTCCGCGACCTCGTCGCTCATGCGAGTGAGGAGCCGGTCGCGCTGCTTCCGGTCGAGCTGTCCCGAGCGCTCGAGGTCGCCGAGGAGGATCTTGATGTTGACCTCGTGGTCGGAGCAGTCGACGCCGGCCGAGTTGTCGATCGAGTCGGTGTTGAGGCGCCCGCCGGAGAGCTCGTACTCGACACGGCCGCGCTGCGTCATGCCGAGATTGGCCCCCTCCCCCACGACCTTCGCCTTGACGTCGCGCGCGTCCACGCGGACGCCGTCGTTCGTGCGGTCGCCGACGTCGGCGTGCGACTCGTCGCTCGACTTGACGAACGTCCCGATGCCGCCGAAGTAGAGGAGCTCGACCGGCGCCTTGAGCAGGGCCCGGATCAGCTCGTTCGGCGGAACGTGGTCGTGGGCGATCCCGAGGAGCGCCTTCATCTCCGGCGTGACCTTGATCGACTTCGCCTTTCGGTCGAAGACGCCGCCGCCCTTCGAGACGAGCTTCGGGTCGTAGTCGCTCCACGAGGATCCGGGCGCGTCGAAGAGGCGCTTTCGCTCGGCCCAGCTCGCGGCGGCGTCGGGCTTCGGGTCCAAGAAGACGTGCAGGTGGTTGAACGCTCCGACGAGGAGCGTGTGGCGCGACAGCAGCATGCCGTTCCCGAAGACGTCGCCCCCCATGTCGCCGACGCCGATGCAGGTGAAGTCCTGCGACTGGATGTCCTTGCCGATCTCGCGGAAGTGGCGCTTGACCGACTCCCAGACCCCGCGGGCGGTGATCGCCATCTTCTTGTGGTCGTAGCCGGCCGAGCCTCCGGACGCGAAGGCGTCGTCGAGCCAGAAGCCGTGCTCGCGCGACACCTCGTTCGCGATGTCGGAAAAGGTCGCCGTGCCCTTGTCGGCAGCGACCACGAGATAGGGATCGTCCCCGTCGCGGCGCACCACTCGAGGCGGCGGCACGATCTCGTCGCCTTTCCGGTTGTCGGTCACGTCGAGGAGGCCGTAGACGAACGTCCGGTAGCACGCGATGCCCTCGTCGAGAAGCGCCTTCCGTCCCGCCTCCGGCGGCGGCGGAATCTTCACGACGAATCCGCCCTTCGAGCCGACGGGGACGATGACGGCGTTCTTCACTTGCTGCGCTTTGACGAGGCTCAAGACCTCCGTCCGGAAATCCTCGCGCCGGTCGGACCAGCGGAGCCCGCCGCGCGCGACCATGCCGAAGCGCAGGTGCACGCCCTCGAACCGCGGGCTGTAGACGAAGATCTCCCGGAACGGCCGCGGCAAGGGGAGCTCCTCGAGCGCGCGCGAGTCGAGCTTCAGCGAGACGTACGGCTTCTCGCCGCCGTCCGCCGCCGGCTGGAAATAGTTCGTCCGCAAGGTGGACAGGATCGCGTTCAAGAAGCGACGGATGATCCGGTCGTCGTCGAGGCTCGTCACCTCGTCGAGCTGGGCGGCGACGGCCGCCTCGAGCCTCTTCGCCTTTGCTGCGCCCGCCTCTCCGGCCTCGGGATCGAAGAGCGCGAGGAAGAGATCGACGAGCCGCCGCGCGATGCCCGGGTGGGCGAAGAGCGTTTCCTGCATGTACTCGTGGCTGAACGGGATCCCGGCCTGGCGCAGGAACCGGCTGTACGCGCGGAGGATGATGACCTCCCGCGCCGTGAGGCCGGCGTTGAGGACGAGCTTGTTGAAGCCGTCGTTCTCCATCCGCCCGCGCCAGACGCGGGCGAACGCGTCGTGGAACGCGAGGCGCACCTTGTCGGGGTCGATCGATCCCCGGCCGCGCGTGACCATGTCGAAGTCGTGGATCCAGACGACCGTGTCCGCGCCCTCGGGCCTGACCTCGTGCGGCGCCTCGCCGATCACCTTCGCGCCCATGTTCTCAAGCATCGGAAGGACGTCGGAGAGGGGGACCGGCTGCCCCGTCACGTAGAGCTTGAAGTGCAGCGAGTGCGGGCCCGCGCCCGGCGGGCGGTAGAGGTTCATCGCGAGCCCGCCCGTCTCGAGCGCCTCCTCGATGCGCGCGATGTCCTGCACCGCCACCGCCTCGCCGAGCCGCTCCTGGTACCCGAGGGGGAACGCCTTGCCGAACCGGCGCGCCACGCGAAGTCCGCCCTCCTGCCCGCGCTCGGCGACGAGGGCTCCCTCGAGGCGCTGGGTCCACGACCGAGAGGCTTCGGCAAGGTCGGCCTCGAGCGCCTTCGTGTCGAGCTCGGGGATCCCGCCCGGCTTGATCCGCAGGACGACGTAGAGGCGCGCGAGCGGCGAGTCCGAGAGATGGGTCGCGAAGGCGTCGATGGTGCCGTTCAGCCGCGCGGTGAGGATCTCCTGGAGCTTGAGCCGGAGCGTCGTGTCGTAGCGGTCGCGCGGCACGAAGACCATCGCCGACACGAAGCGCTCGAAGGGATCTCTCCTGAGGAAGAGCGCGACCCGCTGGCGGTCCTGGAGGCGCAGGATCCCCATCGCGGTCTCGAGCAGCTCGTCCTCGGAGATCTGGAAGAGCTCGTCGCGCGGATAGGACTCGAGGATGTGCAATAGCGCCTGGCCGTCGTGGCTCGCCGGGTGGAAACCCGCGCGCTCCACCGTGTGCGCGACCTTCTCGCGGAGGAGCGGGATCTCGCGCGGCGAGGAGGAGTACGCCATCGACGTGAAGAGCCCGACGAAGAGCCTCTCGCCGGTGACGTTGCCGGCGTCGTCGAAAGCCTTGACCGAGATCGTGTCCATCAAGGTCGAGCGGTGGACGGTCGCGCGGCGGTTGGCCTTCGAGATGCGGAGAAGGATCGGCCGCTTGACGAAGTCGCGGATCTCCGGGGAGAGCTTGCCGATCGACCGGAGCCCGTCGAAAACGCTCACCGTGGCGTCCCTCAAGACGCCGAGCCCGCTCCCCCGGCGGATCTGCGAGCGCGCGCTCCGGCCCTGCCCCTCGAACGCGTACTCGCGGTAGCCCAGATAGGTGAAGTGGTCGTCGTCGATCCACCTGAGGAACGCGATGCTTTGCGCGATCTCCTTCACGGCTCGCTGCGGCGGCCTGTTCTCGAGCTCAGCGACGAGCGTGTGGCAGCGGTCGCGCATGACGGGCCAGTCCTCGACCGCGGCCCGCGCGTCGCCGAGCGCGTGCGCGAGGCTCCTCTCGATCTCGGCGTGCACGCTCGGCGGCTGCTCGGCAACGAGGACGTGCATGATCGACTCGGGACGCGCGGCCTTCGCCGACTCCGCCGCGCCGAAGAGGGCGACGAGCTTCCCGCGCGCGTCGCGCTCGACCCCCATCACCGGGTGGATCACCATCAGCACCTCGGCCTGGCGGCGGCCGAACTCCGCGGTCACCGTGCTGACGAGGAACGGCATGTCGTCGTTGACGATCTCGACGACCGTGTGAGGGGAGGTCCAGCCGTGCGTCGCTGCGCGCGGGTTGTGGACGCGCACCGAGATCGCGTCCTTCTGCCTCTGGCCGGCGAGAGCGAAGAGCGACAGCGCGGCACCCGCGAGGTTCTCGACGCTCTGGCTGCGCAGTTCGTCGATGGGGGCGTGGGCGAAGAAGAGACGCGCGAACGTGTCGGCGAGCTTAGCCCGGCCCCTCGGCGCACCCGCCCGCGCGCGCCTCGCGATCTCGATGATGAGCTCGGAGCCCGGCCGCCTTCGTTTGCCCGCCGCCATGCCGTCCCACTCCGGGGAAACCGATGCGCGCGCCGACTCGGCCGCGCGAACTGCGGAAGGTTACCCCAGGACGGTCTCGATGGAAGGGCGGCGTCCCGTCATGAGGCCGGCTCGGCCCGGGACGACAGGAAAACGAGCACGCTCGTCACGAGCACGATCATCGACCCGAGAAAGAGCGCGGTGACCCCGACGTCCAGCCACGAGGCGGCGCCCGCCGGCATGTTCTCCGCGTGCTGGGGGATGTACATGTGGCGTATCCGTCGTCCCTCACGACGATGGCCATGCTCTTCACGGGTCTTCCTCCTCCTCCTTCGCGAGAGATGCCTCAGCGCGACCGCGGGCTCGCGGCGCGCTTCGCCCGCCGCTTCGCCGGCTTCGCCTTCATCGCCTTCGGCCGCGCGTGCCGCGGCTCGTACACGCCGAGCTTTCCGCCGCCGGGGAGCTTCACGTGCGTCAGGACTCCCCAGCCTGCGTTCGTCACGGGCCCGTGGGCGACCCTCCGGCGCTTCATCTCCGCGACGAAGGCCTCGACGTCGTCGCACATGAGGTAGAACTCGTGGACGTCGTTCTCGCCGCCCGGATGAACGGCGACCTCCGCCGGCGGCAGCCCGAAGATGAGCCAGCCCTCGCCGACGTCGACGTGCGGGAAGCTGAGGACGTCCCGCAGGAACGCGCGGTCGGCCTCGGGCTTCCGGCTGTAGATGATGGAGTGCGCCCCGACGATCACTTGTCCGCCTCCTTCCTCTTTCTCCGGTGCGACAAAGTGATGCACTTCTCGTCCCGTCCGTCCGCGCCGACGTAGGTCATCTCGAGATCGAAGGCGTCGACGCCGGCGATCCGCGTCACCGTTCTTACTCTCATCGGCCGGCCGCTCGTCCCCTCGACGTGGGTACCCCAGCACGTGATGGTCCTGCCGTCGCCGGAGAGGTCGCCGTCCGAGTTCATCACGTCGGTGTGCGTGCTCTCGAAGTGCACCTCGACGAACTTGCCGCGCAGCCGGTCGAAGCCGACGTAGCGCACCACGGTGAACGGCTTCCCGCCGATCGTGCTCGAGTACTCGAGCCGCACGAACCGGCCGTCGAGGACCCACTTCGCCTCGCAAGCGGCGGCGCCCGACGCCTTCCGGCCGGGGCCGGCGGGGATTTCGAGCCGAACGTCCCAGTCACCGACCAGGGCGTCGAGCGTCCGGTGCTCGGGACCGGGCTCTCCGACGTCCGGGCCGGGCGCTCCCGATGCGGCCGGAACGGCGGCCGCGACGGAGAGAGCGATCGAAAGCGCCAGCACGGCCCGTCGACACTCGCGGATCATGTGCGTTCTCAGCCCTCGAAATCGAACGCGAGCGCGCCGTCGAGGCCGCCGTCGAGGATCTCGAGGACCAGGCCCTTCACCTTCTCGTGCTCGGGGTGCGGCAAGTAGGCGTTCCGCTCGGCCGCGCCTCTGAACGTCATGCAGAAGCCGTGCGTGAAGCCGCGGTTCAGCCCCTCGGAGCTCGAGTACGGGCCCCACGCGAACGAGACGATGCCCGGGATCTTCGACCGGAGGGCGCCGATCGCGCCGAAGACCTCGTCGACCTTCGCCCTCGGGACGTCTCGCTTCACGCGCAGGATGACCATGTGCGTCACCATGAGCTCTCTTGCTCCTTCACGGCCGAGTGCCGCGGAAGTTCCGTCACTCATCCGCCTTCTGCGGCGGCGCCGGCGACTCCCGGGGCGCCGCGGGGGGGTCCATCGGTTCGAGGCGGAGGTTCCGGAACCGCACCTCGGTCGGGCCGCCCGAGTGGACCTGCAGCGCCACGATGCCGCGGCGCGCGCCGTCCGGGTCGTCGAGGTCGACGCACGGTCGTCCGTTGATCCACGTCCGGACGCGATGACCGACGGCGAGGATCTCGTAGCGGTTCCACTCGCCCTTCTTCACGTGCGCCTCGCCGCTCTCGTTCCACAGCACGGCGCGGCCGTGCTCCTCGTAGAGCTTTCCCCACCAGCCGGGGCCGACGTCGGCCTGGTAGCCCGCGACGTCCCCGCCCTCGATCTCGCGGCTCCGGAACTGGATCCCGCTGTTCCCCTCGTCGCCCGAGAGCTTCACGTCGAGAGAGAGGCGGAAATCGCCGACGTCGAGATCGCTCTTCAGGAACTCGTTCCGGACGAGGCCCTTCGCCGTCCGGCCGACGATCTCGCCGTCTTCGACCGAGAAGACGTCCGCGCTCCCGCGCCAGTACGCGAGCGACTTGCCGTCGAAGAACTTCGCGGCGTTGCCCGGCGTCGCCCTCATCGGGACCTGCGCCGGCGCGCGGAGATAGGCGACGAGGTCGCGCACCTCGTCCTCCGACATCGGATCGAGCTGGCCCTCCGGCATCATCGACACGTCGGAGAGCGCCGCATCGGCGACGTCGCGGCGCGGGACGACGATCGTGTCGTTCTCCGTCTCCAAGACGAGCGAGGACTCATTCGCGCGCTTCAGGATCCCGGTGACGACTCTCTCGTCCTTCGTGCGGACGACGGTCACCTGGTAGTCCTTCCCGATCACCTGGTTCGGGTCGATCATGTTGGTGACGAGATACTCGACGTCGGAGCGGTTGGCGCCGGTGATCTCGGGACCGACCGACCCGCCGGTGCCGAAGAACACGTGGCACTGCGCGCACGTCCGGTCGAAGACGTCGCGGCCGCGGGGGAGGTCGGCCTTCGCGAGCGCCTCGTCGCCGAGCTTCTTCTTCAGCTCGTCGATGCGCTTTCTCTTCTCCTCCGGCGTGTCGCGATAGAGGCCGAAAACCGACGCGAGCCGCCCGTCGATCTCCGCATCGCCCAGATTCCGCAGGTTCCGGAGCGCGAACGCGCCGAGGTGCTCCCGCGGCACGCTCCCCTGAGCGATCGCCTCGACGAGGGCGCGAGCGTTCGCGGGCCGGGACGACAGCGTGTTGAGGGCGTCGCGCCGCTCCGCGTCGGTGAGCGTCCCGTAGCGCTCGAGGATCGCGACCGGGACGCGCGCGTCGTCGAACGCGCCCAAAGCGCGAAGCGCCGGACCGCGGAGAAGGCCGCCCTTGAGGAGCGAGAGGATCGCCGGCAGCGCCTCGCGATCGGCGCCCGCGACCAGCGCGTCGAGCGCCATCTTCCGCGAGGCCTCGGGCGCGGCGTCGGAAACGAGGAGGCGCCGGAGATCGGGGAACGCCGCGCGGTCGCCAAAGGCCACCGCGATCCGGAGCGCGTCCTCGCGCACCGGCGCGTCCGCGTCGCGCGAGACCTCCGCGTAGAGCGCGCTCCATCCCTCGGGCGCCTCGAGGCCGCGCGCGTCCTTGAGCGCCTCCGCCATCGCGGAAACCCACGTTTCGCGCCGGTCGCGGTCCCTCTCGGCGAGGATGAACGCGACGAGATCCGCGTGGCACGCCTTCTCCTCGGCCGCGCGGCGCACGAGGAAGCGCGAGACGACGCCGATCCTCGACGAGCGGGCGAGCGCGAGCGCGCGCGACGGGTCCTCCGGCACGAGCGGCTCGACCCCGTACCAGAGGACGAGCGGGATGTTGTGGTCCGCGTCGTCCTCGCCGTGCGCGGCAAGCGCCTCGGCCAGGCCCCAGCGCGACTCGAGCGGCATGCGCTGCAGCGCCGAGGCGAGCGCGAGGCGCTCGACCGCCGACCGGCTCGATCGCGCCAGCGCCTCGAACCGGGCGAGCGCCGCGGGCGACGGCGACTTCCCCTCGACGAGAAGCCGCACGGTCCAGGCGCGCAGGCGGTCGAAAGGGCTCGAGAGAAGCTCGAGCGCGAGCGCCTCTTCGAGCGCGCCCGTCGCGTGGAGCGTCCAGAGCGCGCGGAGCTTCCGCCGCGGATCCGGGGCGTCCGCGAGGATCTTCTTCAGCGCGTCGGACGCGCCCGCGCTCTCTCCGGCTCCGCGCTCCTGCAACGTGAGCCGCGCGCGGCGCACCCACCAGTCGTTCTCGCGGAGGTGCAGCGCGACGAGGTCCGAGTCGGACATCGCCCCGAGGTCGGCGGCGACGGATCTCGGCTCCCCGTAGCTCACGCGATAGAGGCGCCCGTTCGTGCGGTCCCAGCGCTCGATCGTCGTGTCGTGGCACGCCTGCTGGTCGTACCAATCGATGAGGTAGACGGCGCCGTCGGGCCCGGTCTTCAAGCTCACGCCCCGGAACCACTTGTCGTTCGAGAGGAGGAAGTCGGGCCCGTGCTCGCCCACGAAGCCCGAGCCCTTCGGCACGAGGCGGTCGTTGTTGACGCGGTTCCCGTGCATGTTCGCCATGAAGATCGTGTTCCGGTACCGCTCCGGGAAAGCGTCCCCGAGGTAGACGAGCGCGCCGCAGTGCGCGTGCCCGCCGCCCGCCGCGTTGGAGCGGAGGTTTCCCCCGTGCGGCCACGTGCCGAGGTAGTGACGATGATCCGCGATCGTCTTCACGTCGTCGTACGTGTACTTCTCGAAGTGGGAGCCCGACTGGCGCTCGTACCGCGCGCCCGGGACGACGTGATAGAGATGCGGGATCACGCACGCGGTGATGAACGCCTCGCCGTCGTCGTCGAAGTCGATGCCCCACGGGTTGCTCGTCCCCTCGGCGAAGATCTCGAACTCGTGCCGAGCCGGGTGGTAGCGCCAGACTGCGGCGTTGAGCGGCACGCGGTCCTCGTCTTTCGCGCCGGGCTTCCCGACCTTCGAGTGCGTGAAGACGCCGTGGCATCCGTAGAGCCAGCCGTCCGGCCCCCAGTTGAACGCGTTCAGCGTCTCGTGCGTGTCCTCGAAGGCCCAGCCGTCGAGGAGAGTCTCGGGCGGCCCGTCCGGCACGAGGTCGCCGTCGCGGTCGGGGATGAAGAGGAGGTGCGGCGCCGCGCCGACCCACACGCCGCCGAAGCCGACCTCGAGCCCGGAGACGAGGTTCAGCCCCTCGGCGAACACCGTCCGTTTCTCGAAAGAGCCGTCGCGATCGGAATCCTCGAAGACGAGGACCGTGTCCTTCCCCTCGCCGTCTTTCCGCCGGCGCGGGTAGGCGTAGGCCTCGGCGACGAAGATGCGTCCCTTCGAGTCGAAGGCGAACGCGATCGGCTGGTGGAGGTCGGGCTCGGCGGCCACCACGTCGACGCGGAAGCCCTCGGGAACCGTCATCGCCTTCACCGCGTCGAGAGGCGAGAGCCCCGCGTGCGGCACCGGGTCGAGCGGGAGGAGAGGCGGCAGTCCCTCGTCCGCCTCGAAGTCGGGCTTCTCGGCGTACAGGCGGAAGTCGTCGAAGTTGACGTGGCCCCAGCCGCCCGGCTGCTCGTCCACGAGCCGGACGAAGATCTCCCGCCCCCTCTCGGCGTCGAGATCGACGACCACGCGCTGGAGGGTCTCGTAGTCCGCTCCCGAGGTCTTGTAGATCACCGCGCCGTCGGACCGCCGCACGATCTCGACGCGGGTCGTGTCCGCGGATCCGCCGTCGACGAGAAAGCTCGCGAAGCGCTCGGTCACGCGGAAGGGGCGCGACGTGAGCGTCCCTTTCGGACCGTCCTGCTTCAGCTCGTAGCCGCCGATCCAGTACTCGCCCTGGTGCCCGCTCGCGACGCCCGGGATGCGGCGGGCGACCGTGTCGCCCTTCACCGGCTGGCCCTCGAACGCGTCGCCCGTCGCGGTCCAGTCCTTGAGCGTCCCCGTCTCGAAGTCGAGATTGAGCGGCCGGCCGTCGTCGCCGAGCGGGAGCATTCCCGTCGACTTCGCGCCGCCCGGCGGCTCCTTCTCCTGAAGGAACACGAACGTCCCCTGCTTGTTCCCGACCACGAAGTCCGTCTTCCCGTCGCCGTCGAGGTCCCCCGCGACGACCTGCGTGCCGACCCCCGACGCGTCGTCGACGAGGTGCGGCACGAAGTCGACGCCGTCCGGCCCGCGCACGGTCTCGAACCAGTAGAGGACGCCCGGCTTCCGCCCGTCGGGCCCGCCGTCCGGCCCGTGCGCCCACCATCTCTTTCCGGTCACGACGTCGAGGAGCCCGTCGGCGTCGACGTCGGCGAACGCGAGCGCGTGAAGCTCCGAGAAGACGAGCCCGTGCCGGCTCTTCTCGGGCGCGTCGTCCATGACGACGTGCCGGACGAACTCAATCTCGCCGCCGGCCTCGTCTTTCTTGACCTGCTCGCACCACGCGAGGCCGTAGCCGTGCGCGTGGAGGCTCGTAACGACGTCCGCGTCGCCGTCGCCGTCCACGTCGAAGACGCCCATCTGCGCACCGCCGATCCGGTCGGAGAACGGGACCGGATGGCGCTTCCAGAGGCGATCCTTCCCCCCCTCGAGCGGCGGGGGCTGCTCCCACCAGGCGTCCTTCAGGAGGAAGTCGGCGCGGCCGTCGCCGTTCAGGTCGCCGACACCGAGCCCGTGCGTGAAGCGCTGAAGCCCGAGCGGCTCCGATATCGGATGGAACGTCCACGGCTTCCGCGGCGCGCTCGGGTCGGGCGTCGCGTAGCCGAGAGTCCCGCCCGAGTGGCAGACGAGCTCCGGGCGGCCGTCGCCCGTCAGATCGGCGAACGCCGGCGACTCGTTGTCGACGTTCGGCCACGCGACGTGCCGCGCCCAGGGGCCCGGCTTCTCGCGGCCCTTCGGGTTCTCGTACCAGACGGCGGCCTCGCCCGGGAACCCGACGACGAGGACGTCGATCCAGCCGTCGCCGTCGAAATCGCGCGGGAACGCGAAGAAGTTGTCCGAGTACGCGAGCGGATCGAACGGCTTCGGAGAATAAATCTCGGCCTTCTGCACGAAGTCGGGCCCGTAGTAGAGGAAGGGGCCCGAGACGACGTCCCCGTGGCCATCCCTGTCGAAGTCCGCGAAATTCGCCCCCTCGCAGTAGAACTCGGTCGAGAGCCGCTGCCGCGAGAACGCCGGGTCGGCGCCGGCCGCGGACAGGGCGAGGACGAGAATCGTTCCGGGTACGATCATGGGCGCCACCTCTCGCGGGGGGATGGCCGATTGTAGCGGAAAACGGGCTTGACTCATTTCATCGGAAACCAGGTCGTCGAGCTCTACGAGAGCGGCCGCTTCGCGGACGCCCTTCTCGCGATGAAGGGCCGTCCGGTGGAGACTCCGGCGGAGCTCGACCTCGCGATCCGGATCCACTCGAACCTGGAGCGCGACGCCGAGGCCCGCGTCCTTCAGCGCCGGCTCTTTCTCCTCCACCCCGCGTCCCCCGAGGGCGCGCGGCAGCGCGTCCACTACCTCCTCGAGCGCATGCGAGTCCTCGACGCGCTCGAGCTGTCGCTCTCGCGCGGCATCGAGGGCCACGGCGATCCGCGCCACGAGATCCTCTGGCTCTCGGCGCGCGCCCGCGTCCTCGTCGCGGCCCGCGACTTCGACGAGGCCGAGGCGGCCGTCCTTTGCGGTCTCGGGCGCCATCCGGACGCCCCCCGCCTCCGGACCGACCTCGCCTGGATCCGCTTCGCCGGGGACCGCCTCGAGGACGCCGAGCGCATGGCGCTCGAGATCGTGCGCGAGCGGCCCCGCTATTTCCCCGCGCGCTACCTCCTCTGCTGCGCGCTGAACGAGCTCGACCGCGGCGAGTCGGCCGTCGAGGCGCTGCGCGAGGCCATCGCCGCGTTCCAGGCGCCGATTCTCTCGTCGATGGCGGCGAACGCCTACCTCGCCCGGAACCGGCCGGCGGAGGCGAGAACCGTCCTCGAGGACGCGCTCGCGCGGTACCCGCTCGCGGAGCGGGGGTTCCGCCAGTTGCTGCTCGCGACGCTCGCGCGCGCGGCGCTCCTCGCCGGCGACCGCGACGCCGCGATCGAAAGAGCGCGCGAGGGCGGCCGAGCCCTGGCGCGGCTCGCGCGGAAGCTCGAGTCGGCGCGCGACGTGCCCGGCGAGCGCGTCCTCGTCCCGGTGCCGTTCGTCCGCCAGGAGCACATGACCTGCGTTCCGGCGACGTTCGCGGCGGTCCTCCGCCATTTCGGGGAGACGATCGATCCGCGGGCGGTCGCGGCCGAGATCACCTATGCCGGGACTCCCGCGTTCAAGTCGCGCGAATGGTGCCGCCGCCACGGGTATCTCGCGCGGCACTTCCAGTTCGACGCGGCGGTCGCGCGCGATCTCGTCCGGCGCGGCGTGCCGTTCACCCTCTCGACCGTCACGCCGTTCGGCGGCCACATGCGGGCCGTCATCGGGCACGAGCCCTCCCTCGGGACGTTCATCCTCCGGGAGCCGGGCGCGCACGCGCGCGTGGAGATCGACGAGTCCGACCTCGAAGAGGAGGCCCGCTCGAACGTCGTCACCTGCGCGATCGTCCTCCCGGAGCGCGAGGCCGGCCGCGTGCCCCCCGACATTCTGCCGCTCGAACGCGAGTCGGACGCGGCGATCGACCTCGACGAGGCTCTCAACGCGCACAGGCTCGACGCCGCCCTCGAGGCTCTCGCGGTCATCGAGGCCTCCGGCCCGGGGCCTCTCCTGTGGAGGGCGCGCCGCCAGATCGCCTGGTACCGGAACGACCCCGAGGCGGCGCTCGCCGCGTCGCGCGAGCATCACGCGGCGTTCCCCGACGACGCGGTCGCGGCCGAGCGCCTCGCGAGCGACCTCGTCGCCACGCACCGCGTCGACGAGCTGCGCCGCTTCCTCGAGTCCGTCGAGGCCCTCCCCCGTCCTCATCCCGTGCTGTCGATCGCGCTCGCGCGGCTTCTCGGGCCGGCCTCGTCCACGCACGTCCGCGCGCTCCGCATCGCGCGGCGGGCCTTTCGCCGCGCGCCGCAGACGGGCTCGGCGGCGCAGGCGGTGGCCGAGCTCACGTGGACCGATCCGCTCACCCGCGGACGCGCCCTACTCGCGCACCGGGTGGCGGCGTGCCTCGAGCCCTACGACGAGAACGCCGCGCACACCTATTTCGACGCGTGCCGGCTCCTCGGGCGCGCCGATGAGGGCCTCCGCTTCGTCGAGGAGCGGCACAAGAAGCTCGGCGGCGGGAGCGCCGCGCCGGCGGGCACGCTCGCGATCGCGCTCGCGGCGCTCCACCGCCCCGACAAGGCGCTCGAGATCCTCAAGGCCGCGCTCGCCCGGCACGAGGAGTCCTGGATCCGACTCCTCCTCGTCGAGCGCCTCGCCGCCCTCGGCCGCCGGAACGAGGCGCGCGCTCTCCTCGAAGAAAGCCGGGACCGGCTGCGGCCCGTCGATCTTCTCCTGGCGCGCTACAATCTGGCCGACGGAGCGGGCGACGCGGCCGGCGCTCTCGCGGCGCTCGACGAGGCCGCGGCCTTGAACGCGCAGGACGTCCGAGTCGAGGCGCCGCGGCTCGAGCTCATCGACGCCCTCGTCGGGCCCGTGCGCGCCAAGGACGAGGGGCTCGGCCTCGCGAAGAGATTTCCCGAGCACTCCGACCTCGCGCGCCTCGCGTACGAGCGGCTCGTCGCCGCCGGCGAGGACGCCGAGGCCGAGGCGTTCCTTCGCCTGAGGATCGAGAGCCACCCCCACGAGACGTGGGCGTCGTTCCGCCTCGGCTGGCACCTCCTGCGCACGGGCCGGGCGTCGGACGCGATCGGCCTCGCGCGGGCGAACACGGAGCAGTGGCCGCACTCCGGGGAGGCCTGGGGGCTCCTCGGCGTTGCCCTTGCGGCGATCGGCGACGGCGGCGCCGGGGAGGCGCTCCGCCGCTCGATCAGGCTCGACGCGGACCAGTCGTTGACGGTCCGCGAGCTCGTGCAGCGCGCCCGCGGCGAGGAGGAGGCGCGGGAGGCCCTGCGATTCGTCGCGGCGGAAATCCTGAGGCAGGGCCCCGGCGAGGGCGGCGCCATGCGGTTCGTCTCGCTCGCCGAGCGGGCGTTGCCCGACGACGAGATCGACTCCTTCCTCGAGCGGCTCGCCGCCGAGTACCCGGGCGACCCGCGGACCCGCGAGGCCCACTGCGAGCGCCTCTTGATCCGAGGGAAGACCGACGAGGCTCTCGAGCGGGCGCGGCGCCTTCGCGAGGACTTCCCGTGGCGGAGCGAGTCGGGTCTCCTTCTCGCGCGGATCCTCTCGACGGCGAGGAAGGCCGTCGAGGCAATCGGCGTCCTGCGCTCGCTCGTCGCGCTCGACCCTCGCAACGTCTCCGCCTGGGCGAGCCTCGGAGGGACGCTCGAGGGCGAGGGCGACCTGAAAACCGCCGAGGAGGTGTACACGGAGGCCGTCGCGGCGAATCCGGACTCCGCGACCCTCCGGGGGTACACGGCCGACGCTCTCTGGCGCCGCGGCCGCCACGACGAGGCGATCGCGACGCTGCGCCGCGCGATCGAGATCGACAGCCACTACTCGTGGGCGCTCCTGACGGAGGTGGCCTGGCTCGTCTCGCTCGGCCGCGCGGACGAGGCGCTCTTCCGGGCGAGCGAGTTCGCGGCGCGCGCGGCGCGGCTCCCCGCGGCGCACGGGGCGCTCGCGGACGCGTGCGCTGCGCTCGGCCGGAACGAGGAGAGGATCGAGGCGCTGCGGAGGATGCTCGAGTGCGATCCGCGCCTCGGCGACGCGCGCGACTCGCTGGCCGGAGCCCTGGGCGAGCTCGGACGCTTCGACGAGGCGCGCGACGTGGTGCGCGAGGGGCAGGCCCTCCTCGGCGACGACCCGCGCCTCGGCCGGAGGCTCGCGCTCCTCCTCCGCGCCGAATCGCGCCACGCCGAGGCGAAGGCCGAGCTCCGGACGGTCCTCGGCCGGCACCCGCGCTTCGAGGACGGGTGGTTGACGCTCCTCGCGTGGCACGACGAGGACGGCGACGGCGCCGACATCGTGGCCCTCCACGATTCGCCGCCCGAGGCGCTCCGCGAGGCCCCCGCCTTCTGGGGCTACTGCGGGTCGGCGCTTGAGGCCGCGAAAAGGACCGCGGACGCCGAGCGCGCCTACTCCCGCGCCGTCGCGATCGACCCGGGCTACGAGTGGGGCCGCGTGCGGCTCTCGGCGATTCTCGACGCCGGGGAGCGGTCGATCGAGGCGAACGGCCTCTTCGACGAGTTCCGCGACCCGGACGCTATCTCGCCCTGGATGGCGGCGTACGTCATCCGGGCGGCGGCGCGCCGGCGGGAGGCGAAGCGGGTCGTCGCGTTCCTCGCTCGCGTCTTGAGGGAGGAGCGGGTCGACCCCGCCTCGCTCCGCATCGTCGCCGACGGGCTCTTCGACCTCGACGTGACCACGCGGCGCGGGATCCGGGACGAGATCCGGAAGGAGACGCGCCTCCGCCCGGGGCTCGCAGCGCTCGACGCGGCGCTGGGCCTCACGAGGATCGCGGTCCGCGAGCTCGACTCGATCTTCGACTCGCCGGACGGCCCGCGCCGCGTCGCGGCCGTCTTCCACATGGCGAATCGCAAGGACACTCGCGACGCGTTCGGGCGATGGGTCCGGAAGCGGGTCCGGCCGCCCGTCGACGACGTCGCCCTCTGGGGAGCCGCCGGCATGGTGCTCCTCGACTCCTATCCGAAGTCAGTGCTCGACCTCATGGGCGGCGACTTCCGCCGGCCCGACGCGCGCGGGTGGATGCTCGCGAACCTCGCAACGGCCTACCGCGACGTCGGCCGGCCCGCCCTCATGGAGGAGGTCTCCCTCCACGCGCTCACGCTCGCGCGCGACCACTCCGTGTGGTGGCACCGCACGATCCTCGCCTACGCGCGCTACCTCGCGGGCGACTTCGCCGAGGCCTCGTCCCTGGCGCAGGTGCCGGTCGAGGACGCTCTCTTCGCGAGCCTCGACGGCGCGCTGGTCCTCTGCCTCGCCGGGATCCGTTCCGCCGCCGACGCGCGGTCCCGGCGGAGGGTAGTCGCGGAGTCGGTGCCGAGGATCCTCGATCTCGCGCGACGGCTCGAGCGCGACGGCGAGGCGCCGTTCCGCGACCGCTTCCTGCGCGCTCGCGCGCGGGAGATCCTCCGGGCGGTGAGATCGGCGCCGGCGCTCCGCCTCGCATCGTCGCCGTGGCTCGACAGGGTCCGGCGCTTCACGAGGTTCTTCGAGCCGTCGTGAGACTCTCTGGCTCAGGCTCCTCGAGCGACACGACAGGCGACGCTCCCGACGCCCTCGACGATGGCCGCCACCTCGTCGCCCGGCTCGATCACGACCGCGCCCGGCGTCCCCGTGAGGAGGAGGTCGCCCGGCCGCCAGGGGAAGACGCGCGAGTGGAACGCGACGAGCTCGCGCGGCCCGAACGTCATCGCGGCGAGCGCCGCCGACTTCGCGGCGGCTCCGTTCCGGACCGTCGAGACGCGGACCGCCTCGAGCGGGCGGCCGATCTCGTCCGGGGTCACGATCCACTGTCCGAGCGCGAGGAACGTGTCGAACGACTTCGCCCGGGTGAGGAAGCGAGGGTTCCGGCGGAGGATGTCCTCGGCGGTCATGTCGAGCGCCGGCAGGTATCCGAGGACGGCGCCCGCGGGGTCCGCGAGGCCGCGCGAGGGCGCGCCGATGACGACCGCGAGCTCGGCCTCGGCCGTGACGCGCCGCGATTCGGGCGGAAGCCGGATCGCGTCGCCGGGCCCGACGATGGTCGAGCGCGGCTTGAAGAACGACGCCGGCTCCTCGCTCGGGGCGGCCTCGGCGAGATCCTCGGCGTGGGCGCGGAAATTGAGCCCGATGCCGAGGATTTTTTCGGGCCGCCGGAGCGCCGGCGCGGGCGCGAGCGGCCGCGCCGTGGGCCGGGCGACGCCGCGGCGGAGCCTCTCCCGCACCTCGTCCAGCCGTCCCGACTCGAGGACGAGGTCGAGGTCGCAGGAAAGGCCCGGGACGAGATCGCCGACGAGGATGGGCCCCGAGGGCAATTCGATCGCGGCCGCCTCGCGGCCGCCCTCGTCGAGGAGCTTCACGCTGCCGATGCGCACGAGTCGTCGACCTCCGCCGCCGGCGGCGCCTTTCTTGCGGCGCCCCGGACGCGAGCGTAGATTACCGGCCTTCGCCCGTCCCCGTCCAACTTCGCCGCGTCCGGGTCGCGGACGCCGAGGGAGCGCTCCGAGACGATGCTCCGCACGAGCCTTCTCTATCTCTCGCAGAGGCCCGGCTTCGGCCGGTTCCTCGCCCGTTTCCAGTTCACGCGCCGGACCGTGCGGCGCTTCGTCCCCGGCTTCGACCTCGACGAGGCCGTGAGCGTCCTCGAGAGGCTCTCCGGCGAGGGGCAGCTCTCGGCGATCACCTACCTCGGCGAGAACGTCTCGACCGAGGCGGACGCGCGCGCCGCCGCGAAGGTCTACGCGGACGTCGTCTCGCGCATCGCCGAGAAGAGGCTCCCGTGCGTCCCGTCGCTCAAGGTGACGCACATGGGGCTCGACATCGCCGAGTCGCTCTGCCTCGAGAACTGCTCGGCGATCCTCGAGGCGGCCCGAAGGGACGGGATCCGAGTCTGGTTCGACATGGAGGGCTCGGCTTACACGGACCGGACGCTCGCGATCGTGAGGAAACTGAGGGAGAAGCACGAGAACGTCGCCGCCGTGCTCCAGGCGTACCTCTACCGGACGAAGGACGACCTCGAGTCGCTCATCCCGCTCGGGATCGGTGTCCGCTTGTGCAAGGGGTGCTACAAGGAGCCCTCGTCGATCGCGTTTCCGAAGAAGGCGGACGTCGACGCGAACTACGCGAAGCTCGCCGAGCGGATGCTGAGGGAGGATGCGCTCGGTCGAGGCCTCTATCCGGGGCTCGCGACGCACGACCCGAACCTCGTCGCGCACGCGCAGGCGGTCGCGCGCGAGCGGGGGATCGACCCGGAGAAGTGGGAGTTCCAGATGCTCTACGGGATCGGCGGCGGGCTCCACGCTGGGATCCGCGCGGCGGGAAACCGGCTTCGCGTCCTCGTGCCGTACGGGGAGGACTGGTACGGCTTCTTCATGCGGCGCCTCGCCGAGAGGCCCGCCAACGTCATGTTCTTCCTGAAGCACGCGATACCGGGCAGGGCGTAGTCAACGGAGACTGAGATGACCATCGGCAAGACGAGCGGCTTCGGCCAGGTGAGCGGCAAGGCCGCGTACCAGGGGTTCAACAACGGCAAGGTGTGCGTCATCACGCTGACGCCCTCCGACAAGAAGGGGGCCGAGGCGCTCTACACGATCCTCATGCCGTACCCCGGGCGGTTCCATTTCGCCGACGTCATGGCGGGGAAGTACCGGCTTGACGCCGCGCTCAAGGACGAGAAGAAGACGCTCGCCGCCGGGAGCGCCGGAGTGATCGAGGTGAAGGAGAGGCAGGCCGTCGAGGACGTCTCGATCACGCTCACCGAGGGATGACCGGCGGAGACGCGCCGCTCGGGCGGGGGGCGATCGAGCGCCTCGGCCTCAAGGGAGACCGCGTCGGCGTCGCGGGCTGGCTTCTCCTTCCCGGCGTGACGATCGACTCGTTCGCGCTGGCCGTCGACGGGCGCGAGGCCGGGGAGCTGAAGCAGGTCGAGAGGCCGGACGTCGAGCGCGTGTACGGCTGGTGCGGCGGCGCCCTCGCGTCGGGGTTCGCGGGGTTCGAGCGCGCGCCGGGCGTCGTGATCGACGGCCGCGCGCACGCGATCGAGGTCCGCGGCGTCCGCGGGGGACGCACGGTCGCGCGCCTCTCGTCGGCGTTCTGGAGGGACTACGCGCTCGGCCTTCCGGTGCCGCCGCGGGACCTCATGCTCCGGGTGTCGAACATCGACGACTCCGAAACCTACTGGACGGGCGGGCTCCAGAACGCGGGCGTCGTCCTCGGGGCGCTCGAGCGGCACGCGCCTTTGCCGGGCGGGCGGCGCGTCCTCGACTGGGGCGCGGGCTGCGGGAGGATCACGGAGTTCCTCGTGCGGCGGCGGCCCGGCGACGAGATCCATGGCTGCGACATCGACCCGGGGAACGTCGCGTGGTGCCGCGTCGCGATGCCGGGCGCGCGATTCGAGGCGGTGGGGCCCGCGCCGCCGACGCCCTACGCGGACGGATCGTTCGACGCGGCGACCGGCTACTCGGTCCTCACGCACCTCGAGCGGTCGCTCCAGCTCCTTTGGCTCGAGGAGATGCGGCGGATCCTGAAGCCGGGCGGCGTTCTCGTCGCGTCGGTCAACGGCGAGTTCGCCGCGCGCATGGAGCGGCGCGACGGCGGCGGCGCGGGCGATCTCGAGCGCGAGGGGATCGACGACTCGCGGCGCGACCGGAACCTCGACGGCATAGCTCCCGCCGGCTACTACCGCGCGACCTACCAGACCGAGGCGTACACGCGCCGCGCGTTCGGCGAGGTTTTCGAGGTGGTCGAGTACGTCCCGCGCGTCATGAACCACCTCCAGGACCTGGTCGTCCTGCGGAAAGGTGTGTAAATCGGTGCCTGGCACCGTTGTTCACCCCCCGTTTTCCGGCTAATCTGCGCGCCGGCGGCGGAGGGAATCCGAGTGGACTGGGATCGGCTGAGCGTCAACGAGATCCGGAACAAGTTGCTCACCCGGCGCGAAGCGGTGACCCGCGAAGCGCTCGAGACCCTGTCGAACGATCCGCGCGCGGGGGCGCGCTCGGTGGCGAGCGCGCTGCTCCTCAGGCGCGCGCGCGGACGGCGCGCGACCGACGTCCTCCTCGGGCGGCGGGAAACCGAGCTCAGGCACGCCGGGTACCGCGCCATCGCCGGCGTCGACGAGGTCGGAGTCGGCCCGTGGGCCGGCCCGGTCGTCGCGGCCGCCGTCGTGTTCGCGAGCGACCCCGAGATCTCGGGCGTCGACGACTCGAAGCTCCTCCAGCGCGACCGGCGCGAGGCGCTCGAGCCCGCGATCCGGGCCGCGGCCGCGGACGTGAGCCTCGGCGTCGTCGAGGCCGGCGAGGTCGACTCGATCGGCAACATCCTCGCCGCGAGCCGCCTCGCGATGACCCGCGCGATCCGCGGGCTGAAGACGGCGCCCGACATCGCCCTCGTCGACGGCCGCCCGTGCGGCCACGAGATCCCGTGCCGCCACGAGGAGATCGTGAAGGGCGACCGGCGCGTCTTCGCGATCGCGGCCGCGAGCATCGTCGCCAAGGTGTGGCGCGACCGGACGATGACCGAGCTCGACGCGGTTCACCCGGGATACGGCTTCGCGCGCCACAAGGGCTACGGCACGGCCGAGCACTTCCGTGCGCTGCGCGAGAAGGGCCCGTCTCCCATCCACCGCCGCTCGTTCGCGCCGGTCCGGGAGGCGGCCGGCGGCTTCGTCCCTGATTACTACGCGGCCGTCGAGCGGATCCTCGCCTCGGACGGCCTGACCGAGCTGGACGAGCTCTACTCCATCTTCGGACGCCACGCGGGGTTCGGGCCGATAGAGAGGAAGCGGCTTCTCCTGCACGTCCGGATGCGCCGAAACGAGCTCCGGGGCGCGAGTTGACCGCCCGTCGCGCCCGGTGCTACCGTCCTGATCCGGAGATCGCTACTCAAGCGAGCGGGCCCGTTCGAGACGAAGAGTAGGCCGGACCGAAGTTCCTCCCCCGACACGGATTCGCGGCTCCCAAAGCCAACGGATAGATGAAGAAAGAACGCGAAGCGAAGACGAACGACCGCTCCGGCCCTTCCGGCGCCGACCGGGACCGGAACGGCCCGCCCCGCCCGGCCGCGGACGCGCCCCTCAGGCGCGAAGGGGTCCTCGGACCCGACGCCGCCTCGAACGACGAGGTCATCGGCGACGCCATCAACGACCTCATCGCGCTCAAGGGCGGCTCGCCCAACGCGGACATCGTCTCGCAGATCATCGGGACGGCCTTGAAGCTCGTCGACGAGAAGGCGCGCCGCGGCGATCTCAAGATCATGAACTCGACGCTGAAGGACATGCGCTACGCGTTCAAGATCTTCTCCGCCTACCGGCAGGTTCCGAAGGTCTCGATCTTCGGCTCCGCGCGGACGGGGCCCGGAGCGACCGAGTACGCGCACGCCCGCGAGTTCGCGCGGCTCATGGCCGAGAGCGGGTTCATGGTCATCACGGGAGCCGGCGACGGCATCATGCGCGCGGGCAACGAGGGCGCCGGGAAGGACATGAGCTTCGGCGTCAACATCCGCCTTCCCTTCGAGCAGAACGCGAACAACATCATCACGGACGACCCGAAGCTCATCAACTTCAAGTACTTCTTCGTCCGGAAGCTCTGCTTCATCAAGGAGACCGACGCGGTTGCGATGTTCCCCGGCGGATTCGGCACGATGGACGAGGCGTTCGAGGTCGTCACGCTGGTCCAGACCGGGAAAAGCGAGCTCATGCCGCTCGTCTTCGTCGACGTGCCGGGCGGCGGCTACTGGAAGGCCTGGGAGAACTACGTGAGGGGCCATCTCCTCGACGGGGACTACGTCTCCGAGGAGGACCTCCACCTCTTCAAGATCACCGACGACCCCCGCGAGGCGCGGAACGAGATCCTGCGCTTCTACCGGAACTTCCACTCGACGCGCCAGGTGAAGAAGACGCTCGTCGTCCGCGTCAAGCACGCGCCGACGCCGGCGCTGGTCGAGCAGCTCAACGTCGAGTTCTCGGACCTCCTGTCCGAGGGCCTGATCGGGTCCGGCCCGCCTCTCCCCGAGGAGGTCAACGAGCCCGAGCTCGCCGCGCTTCCGCGGATCTACGTGCCGTTCAACCGCCGCAACCACGGCCGGCTGCGCTGCCTCATCGACGCTCTCAACGCGAGCGCGCCGCCCTCGGCGGCCGAGATCGCCGCGAAGAAGCGCTGATGCCCGACGAGGCGCGGGCGCGCCACCGAGGGAGCGAGGGGACGCGTCTCTGCGCGCTCTCCGACGGCGCCTTCGCCGTGGCGATCGGCCTCCTCGTCGTCACCCTCGACCCGCCGACGACGTGGGAGAGCTTCGTCCGCACGCTCAAGAGCGCGCCCGCGATCGGAGCGTGCTTCGCGCTCGTCATGTGGCTCTGGGCCGAGCATCGGAGGTTCTTCCGGCGCACCGGCCTCGACGACGTTTACACCGTGGTCGTCAACACGGTTCTCCTCTTCGTCGTGCTCTTCTACGTCTATCCGCTGAAGTACATGGCGACGCTCGTCATCGAGGAGATCTTCGGTCTCAACCCGAAGGAGGGATTCGAGCGCCCGCGGATGTCCAGCATGGCGACCTTGATGCAGCTCTACTCGGCGGGCTTCATCGCGATCTTCGCGCTCTTCGCGCTCCTCTACCGGCACGCCTGGCGCCGCCGCGAGGCGCTCGCGCTCGACTCTCTCGAGACGTTCGACATCCGATCGAGCCTCGCGGCCTGCGCGATCTGCATGTCGATCGGCGCTCTCGCGGCGGCGATCGCGACGGTGGATGCGAGCCTCACGCCGATCGCGGGCTTCAGCTACTTCCTGCTGGGGCCGGCGATGGCCGCGCACGGCGTCCTCGCGGGCCGGAGGCGGGAGCGGCTCGAGAAGAGCCTCTCTCGCTAGCCGATCTCGAAGCGCTTCGCCCGGAGCGCCGCGTCGAGCTCCGCACCCTGCGACGCGTAGCGCGTCTCGAAGAGGAGGTCGACGTCGACGAACCCGACCGGCACCTCCCAGCCCGCCCGGCGGTGCTGCACGTCGAGGACGTTGACGTCGTGATCCGCGACCGTCTCGAGGACGCGCTTCAACTGGCCCGGCTCGTCGCGCATCCGCACGCGCGCGAGGTGGTATCGGCCCGCGCGGGAGAGGCCGCTCTCGATGATCCGCGCGACGAGGTTCAGGTCCACGTTCCCGCCGGAGACGACCGCGCAGACGCGCTTCCCGGCGATCGCGAGGCGGCCGACCATGACGGCCGCCACCGCCGCGACGCCGGCGGGCTCGGCGACGATCTTGTTCTTCTCGATCGACTGGACGACGGCGTCCACGATCTCGTCGTCGTCGACGGTGACGAACTCGTCCACGTACCTCCGCGCGAGATCGAGCGTGAGGCGGCCGGTGGCGCCGACGCGGATGCCGTCGGCGATCGTCCGCGGATCGTCGAGCCGGACCGGCTCCGACCGGTGGAACGCCTCGGCGAGCGCCGCCGCGCCAGAGGCCTGCACGCCCACGACCCGGACCGAGGGCTTCGCGCCCTTCGCCGCGAGGGCGATGCCGGAGACGAGCCCGCCGCCTCCCGCCGGGACCACGATGACGTCGACGTCGGGGACGTCCTCGACGATCTCGAGGCCGACCGTGCCCTGGCCCTCGACCACGGCCGGGTCGTCGAACGGATGGACGAACGTGAGGCCGCGCTCCCGCGCGATCTCGTCCGCCCGAGAGTGGGCCTCGTCGTAGCTCTCGCCCTCGAGGATCACGGTCGCGCCGTACTCGCGCGTCCGCATCACCTTCACGATCGGCGTGCGAACCGGCATGACGATCGTGGCCTTGGCGCCGCACTGCCGGGCTGCGAGCGCGACGCCCTGCGCGTGGTTTCCGGCCGAGGCGGCGACGAGGCCGGCGGCGCGCTCGTCCGGGGAAAGAGAGAGGACTTTCCGGATCGCGCCCCGAATCTTGAATGAGCCGGTGCGCTGCAGGCTCTCGAGCTTGAGGAGGACGTCCGTCCCGGCGGCCTCGGAGAGGCTGTGCGAGTAGACGACCGGCGTTCTCCGGACGTAGGGCGAGATGGCCTCGGCCGCGTCGCGGATCCGGCCGAGCGCCGCGCCGGCGTCGAAGAAGGGGTCGCGTCCGGTCTCGCCCGGTCTCGTCATCGGCCGCCTCCCGAGGCAGGGGGGGAAAACCCGTCTGGCGGAGGCCCTCTCGATGTGCAACACTCGCTCGCGCCGGCCGTATGGGGACCGCACGCCCGGTGCGCCGCCCGTCCCTCGCGTCCCTAGGGTACGAAGAGAAGAAGGAGTGAGAGCTTATCATGTTGACCCGTAAGACTTTGTCTCGTCTGTGCACCGCCGTCGCACTGTCCGTTCCGGCGTTCTCGGCCGCCGCCCAGGATCAGACCGCGCTCCAGGTCTTCGCCGGAGAATCGACTCGCGCCGTGTCTCGGATCGGGTACTGGGACAACGCGACGCAGTCTCTGCCCGGCCAGTTCAGCATCACGCACGGGACGCCGCCGTGGAAGTCGGAGTACGCGGGCGCGCTCGAGCAGCTGAAGGGCCAGCGCTTCCGCCTCGGCGACAACAATTGGCCCACGTTCGACACCAACATCCCGCTCACGATCGCGGGAAAGTCGATCGCGCCGGGCATCTACTACCTCGCGATGGAGTGCAGCAAGGATGGCGATTTCTCGCTCGTCTTCCTCGACCCGAAGGAGATCATGACGAAGAGGCTCGACGCCTTCCAGGCCGGCCAGACGACGGGCGGCATCGTCATCCCGCTCAAGCACTCGACGGTGGAGACGATCTCCGAGAAGCTCACCATGAAGCTGAAGCGCGGCGAGGTCGACGTGAAGAAGGCGACGCTCGAGATCGCCTGGGGACCGCACAAGGCGACGGCTCCCATCGCGGCCAGCTTCCAATCCTGACCGGCGCGCACGCGCCACTCGGGACGGCCGGGGCCGGACGACGACGGCGCCCCGGCCGTCCTTTCTTCTTTTTCCTTGCTCACGATCGGCGAGGCGGCGCCCGATAACTCCCCTCCGGGCGCACTCCGGGCGGCGGTCGCGGATCGGCGGCCGGCGGGCCGGCCGCGCGTGACCACCCACCCGCCCACCCACCTTCCCTTCCCCCGGACGACGACGAGGAGACGCGAACGACATGAGGATGCTGGTGCTCGGCGCGGGCCTCCAGGGCTCGGCCTGCGCCTTCGACCTGCTCCAGGCGGACGACGTCGAGGTCGTGCGGATCGCCGACCTGAACGTGGATCGCCTGCCGGCGATCCTCGCGCCGTTCGCCGCGAAGGGAGGGCGGCTCGAACCCATGCGGCTCGACGTCCGCGAGCACGGCGCCGTCCTCGAAGCGATGCGCGGGTTCGACGCCGCGATGAGCGCCATTCCCTACTACTTCAACCTCGACCTCGCGCGGCTCTCGACCGAGGCCGGCGTCCATTTCGCCGACCTCGGAGGCAACACCGAGATCGTGTTCCGCCAGAAGGAACTCGACTCGGCGGCGCGCTCGAAGGGGCGCTCGATCGTCCCCGACGTCGGGCTCGCCCCGGGGATGGTCAACGTCCTCGCCGAGGAGGGGATCCGGCGCTTCGACTCCGTCGACTCGGTCCGGATCTACGTGGGCGGTCTGCCGCAGGACCCGGAGCCGCCGCTCAACTACCAGATCGTCTACTCGATCGAGGGAGTCCTCGACTACTACACGACGCTCTCGTGGGTGCTCCGCGGCGGAAAGCGCACGCAGGTGAAGGCGCTCTCCGAGCGCGAGAGGGTCGAGTTCCCGGAGCCGATCGGCGAGCTCGAGGCGTTTCACACGGCGGGCGGCCTCTCGACGATGGCGTTCCGCTACGAGGGGAAGATCCCGACGATGGAGTACAAGACCCTCCGCTATCCGGGGCACGCGCTCGTCATGGAGGCGATCCGCGACCTGGGGCTCCTCGGACTCGAGCCGGTCGACGTCCGGGGGCATCGGGTCGTGCCGCGCGACGTCTTCATCGCGACCGCCGGTCCGCTGCTCACGAAGAAGGACGGGCGGGACCTCGTCGCGCTCCGCGTCGTGGTCGAGGGGACGAAGGCGGGGAGGAGGGGGCGGGCCGCGTTCGAACTCGTCGACCGTTTCGACGCCGAGCGCGGCGTCAGCGCGATGATGCGCGCGACCGGCTACTCGCTCGCGATCGTGGGCCGCATGCAGGCAACGGGCGAGATCGCTCCCGGCGTCCACACCCCCGACGAGTGCGTGCCGTTCGGCCCGTACGTGAAGGCCCTCGCCGCCCGCGGCGTCACGATCCGCGAAGCGCAGTAAGAGCGAAAACGGTACCTGGTACCGTTCGGGCTCGCGCCCTCTCGCCCGGCCTCGCTCACCGCGCCTCGCCCTTAAGTTCGCCGCCGGCCACGAGCTTCCGCGCCTCCCGGACGGACGCGATCACGCGGCCGATCGCCTCGAGAAGCCGCGCCTTCTCGCGAGCGATCGCGGCGGCGTCGCCCGACGACACCGCGTCCCGGAGCCCCGGCAGCGACTCTGCGGCGTAGCCCGCGTTGACGCCCGGGGCGACGACCAGGTGCCGGTACCACGGCCGCCCGACGAGTCCCCGCTCGTCGATGAATCCGCGCTCGGCCGCGGCGAGGACGCGCGACACCTTTCGCGCGGCCTCGGGTCCGAGCGTTCCCGCCTCGAGCGCCGCCTCGACCGCCTCGGCGAGCGCGCGGCCCTCGACCTCGAGCGTCGTCGCCTGGCGCTTCAGGTCCTCGAGCGTCGTGCCCTCGCGGAGCTTCTCGACCGCGGCGGCGTGCTCGACGATCTTCGCGCCGTCGTCGCCGAGATCGAACGGCAGCACGTCCGCGTTGCCGAGCCGGAGAAGGAGCGTCCCGGCGAGCTTCGCCACGACGCAGTGGTACTCGAACGTCGGATCGCCGAAGCGGCTCATCCACGCGTAGCTGTCGTAGATCGAATGGTAGACGCCGTAAGGGCCGACGCTCGAGAGATCGAAGCACGCGATGCCGAGATGGTCGAGGAACGCCGTGAAGTCCGATCCGCTTCCGAGGGTCCCGACCGAGACGGGCGACGCCGCCGGCCCGCCGCGCTCGCGGGCGAGTTCCTCGATCGTCTTCCCCGAGCGCGGGTCGGTCACGTGGGCTGCGATCTCGCCGGCGAGGTCCCCGAGCGAGGGCGACGCCGAGAAGCCGACGTTCGGCCCCGAGACCGCCGCGTCGCAATTGACGTACGCGACGGCGTTCTCGGACAGGTCCTTCGCGTGGTGCTCGGCCCACTCGACGGAGCCGACGAGCCCGTACTCCTCGGCGTCCCACGAGCAGAGCTTCAACGTGCGGCGCGGCCCGCGCCCCTCCTTCCTCAGCGCTCCGAGCCCGCGCGCCACCTCGAGGAGGACCGCCGTTCCGCTCGACGGATCGACGGCGCCGTAGCACCACGCGTCGCGGTGGTTGCCCATGAGGACGATCTGGTCCTTCTCCTCGGGCGACGAGCCGGGCAGGGTTCCGATCACGTTCCAGATCTTCCGCACCTCGAGCTTCATCTTGACGTCGAGCCGCACGAGGGCTGGCCCCGGCCCGCAGTGGTACGCGAACGGCAGGCCTCCCTGCCACGCGCGCGGCACGTTCTGTCCCTCGATGTTCTGGAGGATCCGCCGCGCGTCTCCGTAGGAGATCGCGATCGCCGGGATCTTCGGCAGCACGAGCGACTCGGCCGCGTCGATGCGCCGCTCGCCGGGGATCGACGGCCAGCCGGGCGTGAGCGGGTCTCCCGGGCAGAGGAAGACGTACTGAATGCTTCCGCGCTGCACGGCCGTCTCCGGGCGCCACGGTCCCTTCGGATAGACGTCGCCTCGCACGTAGCCGTCGTCGGCGGGGTCCGAATAGATGATGACGCCCGCGCAGCCGCGACTCTCCGCGACGCGGACCTTGACGCCGCGGTAGCACCGCCCGAACCGGACGATCGCGATCTTCCCGGAGAGCGGCACGCCCTGACGCTCGAGCTCGTCGAAGTCCTCGGGAAGGCCGTAGTTCGCGTAGACCACCTCGGCCGTGACGTCCCCCGAGGCCGAGTACGCGAGAAACGGCGCGACCGCGTCGGGACTGAACGAGTCCTTGTCCCACGGGATTCCCGCCTCCGGCGTGGGACCCGAGAACGCCTCCGGCACCTTGAGCTCGAACTTGACCGAGTCGGGATACGAGAGGAGAACGTCGTAAGAGACCATCTCCGACTCGAGGCCGTACTCGAGGAACCGTTCGTGCACGTAGCGCGCGGTGTCGTGCGAGCCCGGCGTGCCTGCGAGGTGGAGGTCCTCCGTCAGCCGCCGAAGGTGGCGCGAGGCAGACTCGGGCCTCGGCACGCCGCGGTAACTCTCCTCGGCGGCCCGCTCCGTTTCGCTGCCTTCCTTCGTGAACCCTCGGATCCGCTCGCCAGCTGGCGAGGCCGACACCGGCACGGCGAAGAGAAGGGCGAGCACGGCGAGTCGATTCGATCTCGGCACCATGATCGTCCGATTGTAGTCGCTCACGGGCGCACTTCATCCCCTCGTGGGGCCTCGCGGATAGAATCCGCCGATCATGACGCTGCGCCGGTGGTTCACGCCGTCCCGGTCGATCGGCGCGGCCGCGGGCGTCGTCGTCTCTCTCCTTCTCGCTCTCGTCGATTCGCCCCTTCACCGCGTCGAAGGGTTTGGCAGCCGACCCGCGCTCGCGGCCGCCGTCGCCGCGCTGATGGCGATCTGGTGGCTCTCCGAGGCGTTCCCGATCTTCCTCACGGCGTGCGTGCCGCTCGTCCTCTACCCGGCGATGTCGGTCTTCGGCGACGGGTTCTTCCGGAACGTCTCCGAGGCGGCGCTCCCGTACGCGGACCCCTACATCTGGCTCTTCATGGGCGGGATGGCGCTCGCCGCGGCGATGCAGGAGTGGAATCTCCACCGGCGGATCGCGCTCTCGATCATGAAGGCGATCGGCACCGAGCCGAAGCGCCTCCTCTTCGGCGTCCTCGCCGCCACCGCGCTCATCTCGATGTGGATCTCGAACACCGCGACCGCGACGATGATGCTGCCGATCGGCATCGCCATCATCTCCCAGCTCGAGGCGCAGTCGGGCGGGAGGCGGCTTCGCGACTTCGGCGCTTCGATCATGCTCGCGATCGCGTACGCCGCGAACGTGGGCGGGATCGGCACGAAGATCGGCACCGCGCCGAACGCGCAGTTCGCGGGCTTCTGCGCGCTCAATCTCGGCATCGAGATCCCGTTTCTCCGGTTCTTCCTTCTCGGAGCGCCGTTCGTCGCCGCGTTCCTCCCGCTCGTCTGGCTCGCGCTCTGGCGGACCGGCCGCCGTGACGCGCCGCGAACGTCCGCCTCCGTGGTCGAGGCCGAGCTCAGGGCGCTCGGGCCCATGAAGCGCGAGGAGAGGATCGTCCTCGCGATCTTCGGCGCGACGTGCGCCCTCTGGATCGGGAGCCAGCCGCTCACCGATCTCGTCCGCCCGTGGGGCGAGCGCGTCGTCACGCCAAAGTTCGGCTCGAAGCACGTCGAGGGCACGATCTCCCTCGTCGCGGCGGCGCTCGTCATCGCGATCCGCATGGTGTCGTTCCGGCAATTGAGGACCGTGCCCTGGGCGACGCTCCTTCTTTTGGGCGGCAGCTTCTCCATGGCGGCCGGGATCGAGAAGAGCGGGCTCTCGGACTTTCTCGGCGAAAGACTCGCCGCGCTCCGCGACATCCCGGCGTTCGCGCAGGTCTCGGCGGCGAGCCTCGGCGCCGTGGCGCTCTCCGCGGTCGCGTCCAACACCGCGACCGTGAGCGTGGCGCTCGGCGTCCTCTACCGCGCGGTCGCGCCCGCCCAGGCGATGCCGGTCCTCTCGGCGGTGACGATCGCCGCTTCGTGCGACTTCATGCTGCCCGCGGGGACGCCGCCCAACGCCATCGTCTTCGGCAGCGGCTACGTCACGATCCCGCGCATGGCGAAGACGGGCGTGCTGCTCGACCTCGCCGCCGCGGTCATGGCCGCCGCGTGGTGCGCGCTCGTCGCGAGCGCGCTCTTCGGGACACCGTAGAAAACGGTGCCAGGCACCGTTTTCTAAAAAGAATCGGCGCCGAGAGGCCGCGTAAAGAGCCTCCCGGCGCCGACCGGCACTGCAATGCCCCCGAGTCGAGTCGTCCCTCTCGGTTTTTCGTCTATTCGGAGACGAGGATCACGGCATTCGTCGTCGCGGCCTGGCCGTTCGGCGCCGCAGTGTCGATGATGAAGCCCTGGAAGAGGAAGCGGCCGGTCCGGCCGAGCCCTGCTCCGAGGTTCAAGAGCGTCGTCGGCGCGGGCGAGGTCGGCGGGCCGGGCCAGTCCTCGGCGCCAAGCTGCGCGGGGAAACCGATGCTGTTCGCGATCCGCTTCGGCTGGCCGGGGACTCCCCGGTTGAGCGGCGTCGCGCGGCACGTCGAGCCGAGGCCGAACGGTTGCGCCGACACGGTGCCGGGGCCGCCCTCGCCCGCCCACACGTAGATGCAGCAGCGAGAGGTTCCCGACGTCTTCGACGGCGGGCGCGCGACCGTGAACGCGATCGGGTCGGTCGGCGTCACGAACACGCGGCGCGCGTTCCCGATGCCGGGCGAGCCGTTGATGAAGAGGACGTTCGCGACCGGACCCGCCGCCGCGTTGACGTTCCCCTTCCGGCACTCGTACTGGGGCTCGAGGATCGGATCCAGATAGGCAAAGGGCTGCGCGTCGAAGAACGCGCCGCCGAATCTCGCTCCGCCGCCCATGACCATCTGGACGTGCAGGACGAGCCCGTGATCGGAAATCCCGTCGGCGGGGACCGGCGGATTCGGCGGCGTCATGTAAGTCACTCCGAGCGGATCCAGCGCCAGGATCGGCGCCGGGATTCCGCCCACGAGGACGCCCGTGATTCCGAGGAGGTCGAGGTTTTCGCCGAACTGCGTCACGATCGTCCCGCCCGATCCCGGACCAACGTTGTTCTGCGCGGTGTAGACGACGGGGGCCGGCGGGAGAATCTGGTAGACCGCGGAGGCGAGACCGTTGTTCAAGTCGAAGATCCGCGTGAACGTCCCGGGGAGGAACCCGGGCGGATTCAGGTTGAAGACCGCCACGTTGTCGGGGCCGACGAGCGTGGGCGGCGCGTACGGCCCGAGCGGATTGCCGGCGGGATCGGTCTGCGCGAGCGCGAGCTGATGCCCCGGCGCGCCGATCGCGACGAACCGCGTCGAGAACTCGAACGGGCGCGAGCAGAGGTTGGGCGCGCGCTGCGGGTCCTGCTGCGGGCGCAGCATGCCAAAGAGATCCTGCGTCGGCTCGAAGAAGCCGTCGGCGTCGAGATCGGTGATGCGGATCTCAGGCAGATCGGCGGTCATCGAGCCGATCGCCGGCTGGACGAGCCGGTACTCGCCGGGGCCCGCGACCTCGAGCCGCCGGAAGCCGGTCGGATCGATCGGGAGCCCGTAGCGCGGCGTCGGGTCGAACGCGTCGACGACGCCGTCCGCGTCATTGTCCACCATGGCGAACATGTCGCCCTGGATCTCGTCCCAGAGGAGCAGCGTCGCGGGCGCCGGTCCGCTCGGCGGCACCGGAATGAGGCCCGACGGCGCCGAGGAGAACGGGCTGAGCGGGATCTCGCCCGCGAAGACGAAGTCGTCCGGCACGCCCGGCGTCGGATCGCACCAGAGCTGGACGAAACCGTTGCCCCCGCGGTGGCCGGCCACGATGAGGTAGTCGACGCCGAGATCGTCCTGCTGGAATGCGAGGCCGAAGATCTCGTCGAGCGTCGTGTCGATGTCCGACTCGTGAATCGACGTCCCCGAGCCGGGGTCCTCCGTCTTCTTCACGCAGGAGTTCCCGGGCCCGGAGCCCGCGCGGTGCGAGCCGTCCTCGCTCCGCGCTTCCGAGTCGCGCGGCGCGCCCTCGGCGGGCGGCGCCGGCGGGCAGACGCGCGTGAGCCAGGCCGTGATGTCGTCGATGGTCTTCGTCTCGAGCGCGATCGCGGCGCAGGCCGAGCGGATCATCTCTTCGAGCTGTGCCTGCGTCGTGTCGGACGTGTAGCACGCCATGAGCTTCCTCTGGCAGTCGTCGAGACCGTCGCCCGGCGGATTCCCGTCGACGATGTTCTGGAGGACTTTCTGGAGCGCCGCCTTGAACTTCTCGAGGAAGAGCTTCTCGTTCCCCCACGCCTGGACCTCGAGCGGGCCGGTCACCTTGTCGAAGTAGTTCGAGGTCGTGACCGCCGAAAGATCCTGGAGCGCGTGGGTCCCCTCGTGGAACATCGTCGCGAGAAGATCGATGAAGTCCGACCCCTTCTTCCCGCTGTCGAGCATGCGGCTCGCGAGGATGATGATGTCCTTGTCGGCGCAATTCGCGGTCTTGTCGTCGAGCGTTTTCCCGCCGTAGGCGCGTTCGCCCAGGTTCTTCGAGCAGAAGTTGCCCGAGAGCGCGATGGCGGTGAGGCAATCGGCGACCGAGATCCCCTGGTCGAAGCCCGGGGGAGCCGCGGTCTTGCAGCACTTGTCGTAGTCCCGAAGAATCGTGATGGCCTGGGCGACGACGGTTTCCTCCGCGGGGGTGAGCGTATCGGCGCGAGCGGAAAGGCCGAGCGGAACGACGGCGAGCGCGAACGCCGCGAGGCCTCGGATCGCGGCTCCGGCCACGGAGCGGGACGTCATGGTGGGACCCTCCTTCGAGCCTGAACGGCGAGGCCGGCACGACGCCGGTCCTCGGTCGGCCATCCCATGGAGGGGATTCCCCGTCCCGCCCGGGACACGAAAACCCGCGAAAAATCGGTGCCTGGCACCGATTTCCACGGATCAGGAGTCGCGGCGGACGGCGCGGTCCCCGGCGCGCTCGCCGTCGAGGAGGCGCCAGCCCGCGGCGAGCCGGAGGACGTAGCCATCCCCCGCGACGACGTTTCCGTCTCCACCGTCGCCGGCGCCGGGAGCGGGGACGCTCACGTGGCGCCATCCCGAGTCGATCAGCGCCCCGCCCCGGCGCACCTCGAGCGTCCCCCACTCGCCGCTCATCTCGAGCGTCGGGTAGACGGTCCCGGCGCCGTCGAGCGACTCGAGCGAGCCGGGGTCGAACGAGAATCGCGTGGCGGGCGTGAGCGAGACGATGAGGACCGGCCCCTCCACGAATCGCTTCCGGAGCTCGCTCAGCCGCTCGCGCCGGCGCTCCTCCCGCGCCGACTCGCTCGCCCGAAGCGCGGCGCCGTCGTACGCGGCGAGGCGCCGCTCCGCCTCCGTCGAAAGCGCGTCCGGCTCAGGGGTCCGTAGATCGAGGGCCGCACCGAGAAGGAGACCGAGATCGCTCGCGCTCGAGAGGCTCTCACGCCAACTCGGCCCCGCCTCGGCGTCGAGGAGGAGCCCGTACGCGGGCCCGCTCTCGTAGGCGAACGAGCGCGCCAGGGTCTTGAACCGCCCGGGCGCCGTGTCGAGCCGCCGCGCGACATCCGGCGGGCCGAAGCCGGCAAGGACGACGCCCGCGTACTCGGCGAGGCCCTCGTTGATCTCGAGCGCTCGCTCCTCCGCCCGCGCGTTCCCTCCGCAGACGGCGGCGCGATGTTCGCGGAAGAGAAGCGCGTCGCGGGCCGCGCTCTTCCTCGCGTCGCCGCTCGCGAGCAGCGCCGCACGGAGGGCGCGCCACTCGAGCTGGAGGAAAAGCCGCCCGTCGAGAGCGTCGAGGTGAGAGTTGGCGGGGCTCGCCGCCGGGAGACCGAGGTCCTTCTGCGCCACGTGGAACGACTCGTGGACGAGGAGCCGCACGCGCTCGCGAGCGTCCTCGGGCAATGGCCAGAGGATCATGGCCCACCGCTCTCCCCCCCACTCGACCGACGTGTTCGCGAGCGGAATCGACTTCGGAACCGCTCCCACGAAGACGCCGCCCTCGGGCCGGAGCGCCCCCTCCCGGCCCGAGCGATCGCCGGCGGCCTGGCGCGTCGCGGGATCGACGAAGAGAAGGGGCCGGTCGAGGGAAACGCCGAAGAGGCGGCCGCCGTCCTTCGCGGTCGCCGCGCGGGCCTCCGCGAACGCGCGCGCCGCCGCGTCGAGGTCGATCGCCGCAGCGAGCGACAGAAGAAGAACCGGAAGTGCGCTCATGCCCGCCTCGTACGTCCGGGCACCGCCCGCCGTTGGGGGTAGGTGGAAATCGGCGCTCGGCGCCGTTCGTTCATTCATTCGCCTTCGGCCAGGCGGATGCGGCGCAGCATGAACTCGAGCCTCAGCGTCGGTTGAGTCTTGTCGGCGCCCGCCGTCAGCTCCTCGAGACGCGCCATGATCGGTCCGCGCTCCTCGAGCTTCAGCGCCACCTGGAGCATCGTGTTGTGGAGCGTCGAGCTGCGCCCGCGGTCGGCGTCGAGCGCGCGCAAGAGGTACTCGCCCGCGAGCTCGAGGTCGATCATCTCCTCGTGCCCCGCGTAGCCCTCGTCGCACCCCCGGCACTTCCCGCGATCGGCGCCCGCATGGAGGTTCGCGATGCAAGTGAGCGCCATCGCGTTCCGCGGCGACACGTCGATCACCTCGCGGTAGGCGTCGCGCGCCTCGACGACCAGGTGGTCCATGTCGAGCGAAAACGCGAGGCGCAGCCGCGCCAGGACGTGGCTCGGGTGCGAGTCGATCAAGCGCCGGAGCAGCGACCGCGCCTCCGCGCGCTCTCCCTTCCCGTCGAGCAGCCCGGCCAGCACGGTCACCGCGTCCGGATCGTCCGGCCCCGCGAGCCGCACCGCCTCGCGCGCCGCCTCGATCCCCCTGTCGATGCTCTCGCACTGGAGGAGGAGCTGCGCGAACTCGGTCCAAAGCGAGGCGCTCGACGGGTCGAGGTCGAGGGCCCTCCTGTATTCGCGCTCGGACGCCTCCATCTGCCCCGCCCTGCGGAGCGCCGCGGCGAGGTCGCGCGCGATTCGGCGCGACGCCGGGAGCTTCCGCGCGGCGACCTGGAGCTCCCGTATCGACGTGATCTCGTCCTGCATGCGCGTCGCAGCGATGCCGAGCAAAGCGCTCGGAAGCGCATCGTCGGGGAGGGCCGCGGCCGCCTCTCGGAGCCGCGGGACGGCGCCCTTCGCGTCGCCCGCCTCGAGGAGCCGGAGCCCGTCGAGGAGCGCCGCCGCGGGCTCGCGCGCGCGCGGATCGAGCGGCGCCTCCCGCGCGAGCGCCGCGAGAGCCGCGCCGACCGGATGGCCCGGATCGCGCCCGATCGCCTCGCCGAGCGGCGCCTCGAGCGCGGCCGCGTCCCCGTCCAGCCACGCAACGATCGATTCGCCGAGGCGCGACTCGACGAAGCGAGCCTCCTCGGCCGCCCGCGCTGATCGCCCGCTCTCCCGCACCGCGAACACGACCGCGACGAGGAGGAGCGCCGTGGCGACGACGAGCGCCGCCCGCGCCGGCCGCCGTCTCACGCGCATCGCGAGGCGGGCGACCGGCCCGGGCGGGCGGGCGAGCACGCGCTCTCCCGCGAGGAACCGGCCGAGATCCTCCGCCATCGCGGCGGCGCTCGAAAACCTCCGTCGCGGGTCGAGCGCGAGCGCCGTCATGACGATCTTCTCGAGCTCCCCCGGGAAGCCGGCGCGCGCGCGGCGGGGCCGAACGATCGCGCCGGACGAAACCGCCTCGAGGATCTTCTCGCGCGTGTCCTCGGCGTGAACGGGCCGCCCCGTCGCGAGCTCGTACAGGATCATCCCGAGCGCGTGCACGTCCGTCCGCGCGTCGGCGGGGAGTCCCCGGACTTGCTCCGGCGCCATGTAGCGCGGCGTTCCGAGGAGATCGCCCGTCGACGTGAGCGAGGGAAGGTCGTCGGCCGCGACGAGGCCGAAGTCGATGAGGACCGGCTCGCCGTCCGGGCGCATCATGACGTTTTGCGGCTTGAGATCCCGGTGCGTGACGCCGTGCTCGTGGACGGTCTCGACAGCGAGCGCGAGCGAGCGCACGACGCGCGCCGCCTCCGCCGGATCGAGCCGTCCGATGGACGCCGAGAGCGGCTCGCCCCGGACGAGGTCCATGACGAGATACGGCACGCCCGCGTGCGAGCCCGTCTCGCGGATCCGGACGACGTTCTCGTGCGCGAGCCGCGCGAGCGCCGCCGCCTCGCGCCGGAGCCGCTCCATCGCGCGAGGGCCGAGGAGCGGAGCCTGCGGCAGCCACTTGAGCGCGCAGCGCTCGCCGTCCCTCTCGGCTTCGAAGACGATCCCCATCCCGCCGCGCCCGATCTCGCGCACGAGCGCGTACGGCCCCACCGTGCCCCCGGGAACCGCGCCCGCGAAGGCGTCGTCAGGGAGGAGCCGCGACACCTCGAGCGCCCCGTCGATCGCGCGGAGGAGCCGGTCGCGGCAGTCGGGCGCCTCTTCCGCCGCGAACACCGCGGGGTCGAGGCCGGGCTCCGCCTCGCGGCGCTCGAGGAAGCGGGCGACGAGGTCTTCGATGCGGGACTCTGACATGACCGGGAGCCGGCGCAGGGAAGAGAACGCCGGCACCCGATTGTACGCCCTTGCCGAACGGCCCGCCGCGACCGACCCGGAGTCCTCGTGCACGCGCGACGTCCGAGTTTGGTTGCGGCCGCCCGGCGTCAGGGAACGACGCTGAAATCGAACGTCGCCGCGTCGGCGACGCACCCGCCGAACGTGCCGAGAGAAGCGCGGACCGTGTACGGGCCCGACGGCCCGACGGAGCGCGGCACGCGGATCCGGAGAGTGCGCCTCACCTCGCGCCCGGCCGCGATCGTGAACGAGCGCGGCCCGACGATCGGGTTCCCGGAGTACGAGCGGCCGTCCGGGAGAATGACGTCGATCCATGCGTCGAGCGGCCGCGGCTCGGCCGTGCGGTTCGCGACCGTTATTTCGTACGCAAGACGTCCGCCCGGCGAGACGGTCGTCGACTGGGGAGCGAGCATGACGTCGACCTGATCCGTGTCGGCGACCCCGTCGAAGTCGCAGTCGGGATCCGCGACGGCGAGGATCTCCGCGAGCTCCGTCTCGACCGACGCCTCGCCGCACACCGTCTGCCTCCAGACCGCGGACCAGAGCTCCATCTTGTGGCGGACGTCGGCGAGATCGGCCGCGGAGGGCGGGTTCTCCGGCCGCGTCAGGAGCACGAACGCGGCGCGGAACTCGCGCTGCGTTCCCGGGTACGCCGGCATGCGCGGGCCTTCCGCCGCGACGATGTCGCCGACCGAGAGGTCGACGCGCGTCCCCGCGAACGTGCCGTCGACGGGCGGGTAGTAGGGGGCGGTCAGCGCCGGCTGGTCGCCCACGTACCACCACGACGGCACGAGCTCGGGCGGCAGGAATCCCATCAGGTAGAGCTCGACCGGCGAGTAGGAGTAGTAGGTCCTGTGGGCGGGCGACGTGAACGTGCCGTCGCCGTTCTCGGTCCACCTCGTTCCGCCCATGCACGAGGCGTCGCCGGCCGACCACCACGTGTGCTCCGCGGGAAGGTGCGAGTTCTGGGCCGGGTGCGCGCCGTTGCGCGACGGGCCCACGCCGCGCACGAAGTAGAGCCAGCGGTGCCCGAACTCGTGGTTGAGGACCGACATCCGCGAGCCGTCGTCGCGGAGATTCCAGCTGAGGCCGATGTGGTTCATGTGCAGGAGCGACGTCTGCTTCGACCCGCTCCGGCCGATCCCGTCCGCCCCGGCCCGGCCGTTCGTGTGATAGGCGCCGGCGTAGAACGTGATCTCCGTGTAGAAGTTCTGGTAGATCGCAAGGGCGTCGAGGTTTTCGTCGCCGAAACCGAACTGCGCCGTGAGAAGGCTCTCGACCGCGAAAGGAAGAAGGGTCGGGAACGTGAACGCCTGGCGGACGTGGCGGACCGGCGTCGGGTCCGAAGAGAGCGTCGAGACGTCCTCGAGAGTCGGGCCGGGCGGCCCCGGAGAGACGACCTGGACGGCGCCGAAGGTGTTGAAGGCGCGCGCCACGGGGTAGGAGATCTCGATCCGGCCGGAGGCGTGAAGCCGGAGCTGGAAGTGGCGGTCGAGGTCGGGGTTGCTCTGCGGCGACGTGGTCCGCTCGTGCCAGGTGATCGTCGTGACCTGGAGAACGTCGTCGTAGTCGAGGTAGAGATCGATGAGATCGGCCCAGATCCACGGGCCGTCGCGAAGGAGGGGCGTGATGCGCGGCTCGTCGCTCGACAGGAGATCGGCCTGCGAGTACTGGAAGCCCGGCGAGTTCGGCGGCTGGGACTGGAAGAAGACGCCGATGTCCGACGTGGCGTAGACCGTCTCGTAGCTTGCGTTGCCGAACGGGAACGGCACCGGCAGCGCGATCGCAAGCTCGCCCCAGCTCGAGCCGAAGCTCGCCGCCAGGCGGCCGAGGTCGGGCTCGAACTCGACGGGGATCCTCTGCGCGAGAAAGGCCCCCGGCTGCGCGGGGACGGGATCGAACCGGAGAGTCGATCGGTCGATGTCGAAGACGCTCCCGCCGTTCGAGTCGGTGAGCGTGCCGTCGTCCTCGATCACGAGGAGCCCGCCGAGGGCCGTCACGGCCGGTCCGCCGAGGAGCGCGCGCCGCTCCCCGGCGCGCCGCGCCGCCGCCGAGCGCTCGCGCAGCTCGAGGTAGGCGTCGAGCGCCTCCCCCGTGGCGCACGCGCCGGGGCGGCCCGAGCGACGGAGCTCCGCAGCGAGGGCCGACGCCTGCGCGGGATCGGACGGGCGGCCGGGCCCGCCCGGAGCCGCCGTCGCCTGCGCGCGGGCCGCGGGGGCATGGGCGAGAAGGGCGAGAGCGACCAAGGCCGCGCCGCCGAACGAGGGAAGACGGTTCCTACGGAATCGACTCATTTGATCCTTCTCCGTCGTCACGGACGATGGCCTCCGGGATCCGGCGGGACGACGAGGCGCCGCGTTCCGAATCTCTATTACACCAAAGCTTGCGGACATGGGGGCGGCCTTGCGTCCGGAGGGTGCGGCGCGACGAGGAGGGATGGATCCTCGGCGCCGCGGAGCGGATTCGATTCCCGGACGAAAGCGCGTCAGAAAGCGCGAGGCTCCGCGCCTGGGGGGACGGTTGCGGGCGGCGGACGCCGACCGGTCACGGAGGGCCCGTTCCGGCTTGCCGCGACGGGCGCTCCTCGAAGAGAACCGTCCCCGGCTCGAACGCGTTTGCGGGGATGAGTCCCGAGAACGCGGGACCTTCGTCGGATTCGCCGACGGACCGCCAGACGCGCCGTCCGTCCGCCGACTCGTCGGCCCGCCACGCGACGATTCGCGCCCCGCCGGCGCCGTCCCGCGGACGACGGGCCGCGGCGCCGCCTCCCATCTCGCGTCCGAGATCGGCGAACAACCAGCCGGGGGCGACCTCGATCGCGGGATGGCGCGAGAGGACGTATTGGACGAGGCTCGTCTGCTCGGCGACCCAGCGGGCAGGAGGCCCGGCGTACCCGATGCAGCGGGCGCCGCGCCGCCGCAGGTCCTCGAGCCGCGCGGGATCGAGCGTTTCCCGGGCCGAGAATCCGACGGGCAGCGGGTGCAGATCGAGGCCGGCCGGAAAGCGCGCTTCCCGGCGGCTGCGCATCTCGCTCACGTCGTTCGGGTTCGAGTCGTCGATGTAGCGGGAGGGGAACTTCCAGCCGAACCGCCGCGACAAGTAGAGGAGGGACCCGTCCCAGGCTCCGATCCGGGATGCCGTGACGATGAGAAGCTCTCCCGGCGGCACGATCCGCCGCGCCGCGGCTCCGAACTCGAGCTTCGGGATCGAGACCGTCTGGATTCTCTTCAGCGCCTTCGGCGTCGAGACGAACGGAACGGGCAGGACGAGGATCACGGCCGCGACGATCGCCGCGGCGGCCGACACGGAGCGGAGCCGGCCCGCGATCGCCGCGATCCCGGTCCCGGAGACGAGAGCCGCGATCGGGAGGATCGCGATCGAGTAGTAGGGGATCGAGTAGACTTGCTTCGGGAAAACGATGTAGTGCACGGCGACCGACGCCGCCCACGCCGCGATCAAGCTGCGAATCGGCCGCGCGGCGAGCGCGGCGAGAAGTCCTCCGGCCGCGAGGATCGCCCCCGGCATCGAGACGATCTCGACGAAGCGGCGGAGGAGCATCTCGTACCACTCGGCGCTGAAGTAGAACCGGAACCGGCCGGACTGGTTCATGTGCCAGAGCGCGCTGTCGAGCGCGCTCCTGTCGGGCCAGAGCATCGAAGCGGCGTTCACGGGCATCGCGTGGAGCGACCACGCCACGATCGGCACCGTGGCGAGCGCCGAGGCGACGAGAACGGACGGGCGGAAGAGCGCGCGGACGCCGCGGCGCAAGACGATGAGTCCGAAGAGGGTGAGGATCATCGCGAAGTGCGGGAGCTTCGCGAGCGCCGAGAGCGAGAAGCATGCCGCCGACGCGATCCCGGTCGCGGCCCGTCCGCTCTCGAGATGCCGGTCGAGGAGGGCAAGCGAGGCGATCGAGAGCGAGAGGCCGGCCATGTCCGGCTTCGGCGACGTGCCGCTCTCGAGCGAAAGAGGGAAGAACGCGAAAAGGGCCGCGGCGCAGAGCGCGGCCATCGGCCCCGCCCTCCTGCGCGTCAGGTCGAAGAGGGCGGCGATCGCGAGCGCCGAGAACGCCATCGACGGCAGCCTCAGGATCGCGTCGCTCGCATTCGGGAAGAGCGCGACGAGGACCGCGCCGAGTGCGTTGACGAGCGGGAACTCGAGCAGGAGGTGGCCCGGACCGTCGCCGCCGAAATTGACCCGCGGGTAAAGAAGCCCCCTCGGCCCGTCCGCCGCGATGTTCCTCGTGATCGCGGCGCACTGACAGTCTCGATCGTTCGTGAGCGGAACCGAGAGCGCCCGCGACTCGATCACGAGCGCCGCGAGGACGATGGCCGCGAGGACGACGACCTCGACGGTGCTCGACGCGCTTTGCAGGCGCTCGCCCGCGGAGGCACCCTTCCGTTCCTTCATCCCTCGTCCCGGGCGTCGCCGCTGCGCCGCGCCCGCCGGCGCTCGGCCTGACCCCGGGCACATTACAGCAGACGCCCGTCGCTTCGAACAGAGCCGCCGGCCCAGAGCCGCGCCTTTCCGTTCTGCCTCGAGACCCGCGGTCTCCCGGCAGTCATGAAAGATCCGCGCGGGCCCGCCCTCATCATGAGGAACGAGCGATCCGACGTCGCGCGCGTGCCGGACGGACGCTCTCCGACCCGCCGACCGAACGAGGAGTCAACGCCATGACCTTCAACGACCCCTTCCGACGTTTTCCCCTGACGGTCCTTGTCGTCGCGATCCTCGCAGCGGCGGCCGCTCCCGACGCCAGCGCGGCCCGCCGCCGGATCCCGTGCGGCGGATTCGCCGAGAAAGTGTTCGGACAGCCGAAGCCCCTCGCTTTCCGCATCGCGAACGAGGGAGACTGCTGGGCCATCGTCCAGCTCCAGGACGTGACCGGGCACTTTTTCGTCAGCGAGCTTCTCAATCCCGGCGACAGCACCCGGTGGATCGGCCGGCCCGACGTCCGGATCGCCCATGCCTCGGTCTTCGTAGAGCCGGTCACGGGCTTCGGCGCCGTTCTCGTCGTGCGGCCCTTCGCGGGACTGACCGACTACGACGCGGGGGAGTGCAGCGATCTCAAGACCACGGAGATATACCACCAGTTCTTCACCTGTCCGCCGACCGCCGCGCCGGGGATCACGGTGAAGAATACGGGCGACTGCGACATCGTCGTCATCGGCGTTCGCGCGACCCTCGCGGACTGGTCCGGCGAGATGGAGGTCCCGCTCCACACGCTCAACTCCGGCCAGTCGACGCCGATCATGGCCGATGCCGTGCGCCGCTACCGAGTGAGGTGCCTCGGGACGCCTGCGGGCCGATGCCGGTTCGAAGTCACGAAGTGACTCGGGCGCGCGGCCCTCACCCCCGGGCGGCCCGCGCCGGCGCGGGCGGGGCCAACGCGAGAGCCTTCAGAGTGAAGAGGAAGAAGAGCGCGCCCGCTCCCGCAAGGCCCGCGATCTCGAAGATCCCGAGCGCGGGCTCCGCTCCCGCGAGCGGCGGGCCGATCATGACGTAGAGATCGAACGCCCAGCCCGCGAGGACGACGAACGCGACCCGGAGGAGGACCGCGGGGCTCCGCCGCGCGGATCGGAGGAGCAGCACGACGAACGGCACGCCCCACATGAGCACGACGCTCGCGAGCGAGACGAGCTTCCAGGCCGAGCCGCTTCGCGCGATGTAGTAGCTCGTCTCCTCCGGGATGTTCGAGTACCAGATCAGCATGTACTGGCAGTACCGGATGTAGCCCCAGAGAATCGAGAAGCTGAAGAGGAGCTTCGCGAGATCGGCGACGTGGTCGTCTGAGACGGCGCCGCGGAGCGGGCCCGAGGAGCGCAGGAGCAGTACGAGGACGATCGCCGCCGCGAGGCCGCCGCACGCGAGGCCCGAGGCCGTTCGGAGCGCGAAGATCGTGCTGAACCAGTGCGGCTCGAGCGACTGGATCCAGTCGACGCTCGCAACCGAGTACGTGACCGCGAAGACGGCGACGAAGAGCGCCGAGCGCGCGACGCCGCGCGTCCCAGCCACGGCGCGCGAGAGAACGATCCAGAGCGCGAAGCAGGCAACGAGCCGGATCGCGAAGAACGGGACGTTGAGATACGCGCTCTTTCCTCGAAGGAGCGCGTCTTCCTCGACCACGGAGGCGTGCGACCACTCGTAGAGCGAGTGGACGCCGAAGAGGAGGACGAGGCCGAGGACGAGGCCCGGAGCGAGGTTCTTGCTCATCGCCGCCGGCACTCCTTCGAGCGGCGCCGCCCATCTCGCGCTCGAGACGGCGAGGAGCGCGAGGAAGAGCGCGCCGGAGAGCGCGAGCCCCACGAACAGGTTGAAGCCCAGGAGATAGCCCGTCCACGCGCGGCGCGGGTCGAAGAGGAGCCCGCCGAGGAAGACGAGCGCGCCGGCCGCGGCGACGAGCCCGAGCGCGCGGATCGTCAACGCCGCCGGACGATATCCGCTTTCGTAAGACGCCATCATCGTCCACCCTCCGCGGGCGCCGGCGCTTGCAGCTTTCGCACGTGCAGGATCGCCTTCCAGCGATCCTCCGGCTCGAGCTGCGCGGCGTACGGCGCCATGTTCCCTTGCCCGAGCGTCAGGACGTGGAGCATCTGACCGTCCTTCATCTCGAGAGCGCGCACCGCGAGGAGCGACGGCGGCGGGATCATGCCCCGCTCGACGACCGTGCCCCGCCCCGCTCCGTCGCCGCCGTGGCAGACGACGCAGAACCGGCCGTAGACCACGGCCCCGCGCGCGAGCGCCGCCGCGTCGCCGGCGGCGAACGGGTTCGTCAGATCCCGCCCCGCCCTCTCGGCGTCTTCGGGCGTCGGCGCGTAGCGGAACGCCTCATTCCCGCGCACGACCACGCCCGGCATCACGGGCTGGATCGTCTTCCCGTCGGGAAAGTGCGGATTCGGGGACATCGACTCGTAGCCCGCCGAGTAGGCCATCTCGGTGAAGATCTCGAGGTTTCGAACGCTCCGGTCGCGGGCGAGGATCGACCGGAGACCGAAGAGGATCGAGACGACCGCGATGGCCGCGACGACGAGACCGGCGCGCGCCTGTCTCATGACTCGATCCTCTCGACGAACGCGTCGACCGCGCCGTGCCGCCGCCAGAGGAGAGCGTACTCTTCGCCGGGCAGCGCGGCGTCCTTCTCCTCGACGACGAGCGCGAAGCGGTCGTCCGTCACGCGCTCGAGATTGATCGGCTCCTTCCGCCCCGGCCGGAGGCGCGACCGGACGAGGAACGCCCCCGCCGTGCCCAGACCCGCGAGGAGGATCATGATCTCGAAGCCGACCGGGACGAACGCGGGCAGCGAGTCGAACGGCTTCCCGCCCACGTTGATCGGCCAGTCGACCGCCGAAGTCCAGTGCTGGAGGAGGAGCCCGAGGAAAAGGCCCGCGGCGCCGAACGCGCAGCAGACGAAGCCGAGGCGCGACCGCGGGATCCCGATCACGTCGTCGATTCCGTGGATCGGGAAAGGCGTCCGGGCGTCGAGAATGGCGACCCCCCTCTCCCGGCACTCGCGCGCCGCCGACAAGAGGTCGTGCGGATTCTCGAAGAATCCCACGTGTATGCGGCGGCTCATGCGGCCCTCCGATCTCCGTGCGCCGCGCCGTGCGGCCCCTTTTCCTCCGCGATCACGGCCTTCACCTCGAACATCGCGATCATCGGGAGAAACCGGCAGAAGAGGAAGAAGCACGTGAAGAAGAGGCCGAAACTCCCGACGAGCGCGCCCAGCTCGACCCAGGTCGGAACGTAGCCCGACCACGACGACGGCAGGAAGTCGCGGTGGAGCGACGTCACGATGATGACGAAGCGCTCGAACCACATGCCGACGTTGACGAGGATCGAGACGACGAAGACGGCGAGGAGCGAGTCCCGCACGCGCGGGATCCAGAGGAGCTGCGGCACGGCGACGTTGCACGCGACCATCAGCCAGTAGGCCCACGCGAACGGCCCGAACGCCCGGTTCGCGAAGACGAACTTCTCGTACGGATTGCCCGAGTACCATGCGGTGAAGAGCTCGGTCGCGTAGGCGAGCCCGACGATGCTCCCGGTGAAGACGAGCACCTTGCACATCGCGAGCACGTGGCGCTTCGTGATGTAGTCCTCGAAGCGCATCGTCTTCCGGGCGACGAGCATGAGCGTCAAGACCATCGCGAACCCCGAGAAGATGGCGCCGATCACGAAGTAGGGCGGGAAGACGGTCGTGTGCCATCCGGGAACGATCGACGTCGCGAAGTCGGTGCTGACCACGCTGTGCACCGAGACGACGAGCGGCGTCGCGAGCCCGGCGAGGAGGACGCACGTCAATTCGTATCGGGACCACGTCCGCGCCGAGCCGTTCCAGCCGAGCGAGAGGAACCGGAAGACGGCGCGGCGGATTCCCTTCGCCCGGTCCCGGAGCGTCGCGAGGTCGGGGATCATCCCCAGGTACCAGAAGACGAGCGAGATCGTGAAGTAGGTCCCGATCGCGAAGACGTCCCAGAGGAGCGCCGAGCGGAAGTTGACCCAGAGCGAGCCGCGCGTGTTCGGGTACGGGAACACCCAGTAGGCGAGCCACGGCCGGCCCATGTGGATGAGCGGGAAGATCCCCGCGCAGATGACCGCGAAGATCGTCATCGCCTCCGCCGAGCGGTTGATCGACGTGCGCCACCGCTGGCGCAGAAGCAGAAGGACGGCGGAGATGAGCGTCCCCGCGTGGCCGATGCCGACCCAGAAGACGAAGTTCGTGATGTCGAAGCCCCACCCCACCGTGCGATTGAGTCCCCACGTGCCGATCCCGACCTTGATCTGGTAAGCGACCGACGCGACGCCCGCCGCGAGCGCGGCGAACGCGACGAGAAAGCCCACCCACCAGAGCGACGTCGGCCGCCCCTCGAGGGGCGAGGCGACGTCCCGCGTCACGCGCGCCGGCGACTTGTCGCCGCCGATGAGCGGGACGGGCGCGGCGGCGGCGGATTCAAGAGCGTTCATGCGCGTCTCCCTTCCCGTTCTCGCCGCGGCGGACGGCCGCGAGATACCGGACGGACGGCTTCACGTTGAGCTCTCCGAGCACCGCGTAGGCGCGATCGCCCCGCGCCGCCCGCGACGCGCGGCTCGCGGGGTCGGCGAGGTTCCCGAACGTGATCGCCTTCGTGGGGCACGACTGCTCGCACGCCGTCTTCACGTCGCCGTCCGCGAGCTCGCGCTCCGTCCGGCGCGCCTCGGCCCGCGCGTCGACTATCCGCTGCACGCAGAGGCTGCACTTCTCCATCACGCCGCGGCTCCGCACGGTCACGTCCGGATTGAGCGACATGTTCGCGAGGCGGTCCGCGCGCGGGTAGTCGAACCAGTTGAAGCGCCGCACCTTGTACGGGCAGTTGTTCGCGCAGTACCGCGTCCCGACGCAGCGGTTGTAGACCTGCTGGTTCAAGCCCTCCTTCGAGTGGACGGTCGCGAGGACGGGGCAGACGGTCTCGCACGGAGCGTTGCCGCAGTGCTGGCACAGCATCGGCTGGTGAACGGCGGTCACGTCGCCGTCATCCCCGATCCAGTACCGGTCGATGCGCATCCAGTGCATCTCGCGGTGGCGGCGCACCTCGTCCTTCCCGACGACCGGGACGTTGTTCTCCGCCTGGCATCCCACGATGCAGGCCGAGCATCCCGTGCAGTCGGCGAGGTCGATCGTCATGCCCCAGCGCGGACCGTCCGTCGCGTGATCGTCGGGCCAGAGGTCCTTTCCGCCCGTCATGTCCGCCGGCCGCGGAACGGCCGCGCCGCCCCGCGCCTCGAGATCGGCGAGCGTGACGACGATCGCGGCCTCGCGCACTTCGCCGCCCTTCGGCGCGAGATGCTCCGGCACGCGGAGCGAGTGGTGGTCCTGCGTGCAGGCGAGATCGCGGTGCGCGCCGCTCTTCCGCACGGTCACGCGGCGCAGGTCGTCGCGGATCGCGCCCGACAGGGCGTCGTGCTCGAGGAGCGGCGCCGCGTTCCGGCCGACGCGTTCACCCGCCCCGACCGTCGGTCGGCCCTGGAGCCACTTCGGCCCGATCGCGGTGAAGCGCTCTGTCCCCTTCCGGCCGTAGCCCAGCGCCACCGCGACGACGCCGTCGTGCTGGCCGGGCTGGACGTGCGCCGGGAGATCGAGCGCGGGCGCGCCGCCAACGGGCTCGAGCCGCACCACGTCGCCGTCCTCGACGCCGAGAGCGGCCGCGGTCGCGGGCGAGAGCGACGCCACGTTGTCCCACACGATCTTCGTCACGGGATCGGGCAGCTCCTGCAGCCACGGGTTCATCGCGTGCCGGCCGTCGAGCGGCCCGATCCGCGGGTGGAGGACGAGAGCGAATTCGCCCGTCCCGGGCGCAGCGAGAGGGACGGACGCGGGCGCCCGGCTTTCGACCGGCGCGGCCGGCGCCTCCGGCCGCACGCGCGCGAATCCGTCGCGGAGCGCCGCGTCGAAGAACGCGTCGAACGAGAGAGCGCCGCCGTGCCGCGGATGGACCGCCTCGCGCCAGTGGTCGCGCAAGATCTCGCGATCCTCGCGCCCGTCGCCGAGCCACCGCGAGAGCGATTCTCGGAGCGTCCGCGCGCTTCGAAGCGGCGGGACGGTCGGCTGCCCGACGGAGACGACGCCCGCGACCGGCTCGTGATCGCTCCAGCACTCGAGGAAGTGCGGCTCGGGGCAGATGACGTGCGCGAGCGCCGCGGTCTCGTCGTCGTGTGTCGCGAGTGAGACGACGAGGTCGACGCCCGAGAGCGACTGCGCGAACGCCTCGCCGTCGGGCAGATCGTAGGCGGGGTTCGCGCCCGCGACGATCAGGACGTCGACGGCGCCAGAATCGATCTCCTTCCTGAGGAGGGCGAGCGTGCCGTCGTCGCCCCGCTTCTGGCGCGAGGGCGCGTCGAGGTCGAGGGTCTCACCGTAGTTCCCGAGGATTCTGTTCGCGCGATTCGCGAGGATCTGCGCGGCGAGATCGTTCGAGCCGCAGAGGACGAGGCTCGCGCCGCGCGCGTCCCACAGCTCGACGGCAAGCCGGGCGATCTCGGGCGACGCGGCGACGTCCGTCGGGACGCCCTCGTGGCCGCCGCGGCGCTTTCGTTCGAGCCGCGCGACCAGCGCTTCGAGCGCGCCGCGGATCTCCCACGGGGCGAGCCGCACGCGCCGGTCGGCGCGGCTTCCGGTGAGCGACATCCGCGCCTCGAACTGGACGTGGAGCGCCATCGCGGCCGAACCCCCGTCCGGTCGCCTGGCCTTCGCGTATCCCGCGGCGTATTCCACCGGCGAGATCCACGTGCCGAGGAAGTCCGCGTCGAACGACGCGACGACCCGGGCACGCTCGAACCGGAAGCGCGGGAGCGTGCGCACACCGTGCGTCGCCGCGTGCGCGTCGAGGATCGCGGACGACGAGAGCGCGTCGTACTCGACGTGGCGCGCGCCGGGGAACGCCGCGAGGAACCGCTTCACCGCCGCGAGAGTGCTCGGCCCGGTCATCGTCGACGTGAGGAGCCGCACGCGGCCCTGAGACGCCGAGAGAGCCTCGCGAACGGCCGCGTCCGCTTCCTCCCACGCGACTCCCACGCCTCGGAGCCGCGGGCCGTCGATCCGGTGCGAGTCGTAGAGCGAGAGCACCGACGCCTGCCCCGTGGCGCAGAGCCCGCCGGCGTTGACCGGGTGCTCGGGGTTTCCTTCGAGCTTCACCGGGCGCCCGTCGCGGCACTTCGCGAGCGCGCCGCAGCCCGCTTCGCAGCCCGCGCACGTGGTCGCGATCCAGTACGAGCGCCCCGGCGTCACGATCTCGGACGGTACGAGCGCCGGGATCGCCTTCTGGAGGGGCCCGCGCGTGCAGCCGGCGAGCGCCGCTCCGCCGAAGCCGAATCCGGCGAGCTTCAAGAACGAGCGACGAGACGCGGAAAGCCCCTCGACCGGGAGGTCGAGGAGGGAGCGGCGGATCTCCTCGTTCGGGTCGGGAGCCGGAACGGCCGTGCCGTCCCGCTCCGCGCGGCTTCGCCAGGACGTCTTCACGCGTTTTTCGCTCATGGCATCAGAAGTGGCACGACGCGCAGTCGGTCGAAACGTGGTCGGGATGCGGCGAGGACGAGAGCGGCGCGGCCGGATCGAGGGGCGCCGCGACTGCCGGATTCGTTCGGTGGCAATCGAGGCACCAGCCCATCGAGAGATCGGACTCCTGGCGCACGCGCTCCATGCTCTGGACGGGCCCGTGGCACGACTCGCACGCGACCGCGCGCGCCACGTGGACGCGGTGGTCGAACCAAACGAAGTCGGGGAGGTTGTGGACCCGCACCCACTCGATCGGACGCGGGGTCTTCGACGGGTCGGGCTTCCGCTCCGAGTCGAGCCCGAGCGCGTCGTAGAGCTTCCGGATCTCGGGCGACACGATCGTGCGCGGCGCGCGCCCCTCCGCCGTGGCGAGTGCCTCCTCCTCGAGCATCGCGTCCTTCGCCGCGGTGACTTGGGAGTGGCAGTTCATGCACAACCCCGCGGCCGGGATCCCCGCGTGGCGGCTTTTCTCGGCGCCAAAGTGGCAATAGAGGCAATCGATCGCGAGTTCCCCCGCGTGGAGCCGATGAGAGAAGCGGATGGGCTGCTCGGGCTCGTAGCCCTGGTGGTTTCCGGCGAGACGCGCGTCGGACGAAGCCACGACGACGGCGCCGCCGGCCACGAGCGCGATGACGAGCAGCATCTTGAAGACGCGCGGGTCCATGGTCATTCTTCTCGCTCGATCAGCAGGGAATCTCGGCTTTCTTTCGCGCGTAGAACCACCAGTTGAGCGCGAGGCACGAGACGTAGTAGACGGCGAATCCGTACAGCGCGAATTCCGGCGTGCCCGACTTGATCTGGCTTCCGAACACCTGCGGGATGATGAACGCGCCGTAGGCTGCGACCGCAGACGTCCAGCCGAGCACCGGTCCCGCCTGCTCCGGCTTGAAGATGACCGGGATCATCCGGAACGTGGAGCCGTTGCCGATGCCGGTCGTGACGAAGAGGAGGAGGAAGAGCAGCAGGAACGGAAGGAAGTACTCCTCCGGAGTCGCCGAAGCTCCCGCTTTCTTCACGAAGAACGCGACGCCGAGCGCCGCGCCGATCATGATCACCGTGTCCCACTGCGTGACACGCGCGCCGCCGAGCTTGTCGGAGAGCCAGCCGCCGACCGGCCGGATGAGCGATCCGACGAGAGGCCCGAGCCACGCGTAGGCGAGCGGATTCGGCGCGTTCGGGTTCACCGTTCCGTCGGGGAGCGTACCGAAGACGTCCTGGATGAGCTTCGGGAACGCGGCCGAGTACCCGATGAACGAGCCGAAGGTCATCGTGTAGAGCCACGTCATGACCCAGTTGTGCTTCTCGCGGAAGATCACGAACTGGCGATCGAGGTTCGAGCGAACGCCCCGGGGCGTGAGATAGCGCATGAGCGCGAGCGTCAGGACGATCGTGACCGGCAGTACGAGCCACATGCTCCAGCCGAGACCGAGAAGAAGCGAAAGCCCCGCCGCCGCCGCGACGAACCCGAGCGCCACGAGCTGCAGCATCTTCGCGATCGCGACCGGCGGCGCTCCGACGTCGTGCTGCGGGAGGTTGTTCATCCCGAACCAGGCGAGGGCGGCGAGAAGGGCGAGCACCGGCACCCACACGAAGCCGCAATTCTGGATGAAGACCGTGCCGCCGCCGAGCGCGTCGGGGAGCGCGCGTCCCGCGCCGGCAGCGGCGCCGAAGAGGCCCACCGTCATGACGAGCGGCAGGAGGACCTGCATGACGCTCACGCCCAGGTTGCCGAGGCCCGCGTTGAGGCCAAGCGACGTCCCCTGCACGCGCTTCGGAAAGAAGAAGCTGATGTTCGACATCGACGAGGCGAACGCGCCGCCGCCGAGCCCCGAGAGCGCTGCGAGACACGCGAACGTCACGTAGCTCGTGCCGGTGTCGCGAAGGGCGAGCCCGGTGCCGAGCGCCGGCAGGACGAGGAGCGCCGTCGTCGCCGCGACGACGTTCCGGCCGCCCGAGAGCGCGATGAAGAACGAGTTCGGGATGCGGAGCGTCGCGCCCGCGAGGCCCGCGATCGCGGAGAGCGTGTACAGCTCCTCCTTGGCGAACGGGTAGCCCAGGTTCTGCATCTGGACCGTGATGATCGACCAGAAGAGCCAGACCGCGAACGCGCAGAGAAGGCACGGGATCGAGATCCAGAGATTCCGCCGCGCGTGGCGGGCACCCTCCTTCTTCCAGAAGGCCGAGTCCTCGGGATCCCAGCGGGGAAGCGTCCGGAACCGGCCGGGCTCCGACGCGGGCTTCGGCGCGCTCGGCGCCTCCGGCGCGGTCGTCTTCATCGCGCGCCTCCGCCGACGGCGGTGCGCGGCTCCGGGTGCGCCGGCGAGGACTGCGGCGACGGTCCCTCCCGTGCCGATCCGTGCTCGATCTGGCGCAGGAGCTCGGGCGCGCGGTCCTTCATGATGCGGCGCACCACGGCGTGCATCCAGACGAAGCACGCGACCGTGACGCCGAGGAAGAACATCCAGCAGGTGGTCCAGATGCCCGTCCACCGCAGGAGATACCCGAAGACGATCGGGCACACGAATCCGCCGAGGCCGCCCAGGACTCCGACGATTCCGCCCACGACGCCGACGTCGCGCGGGAAGTAGTCGGGTATGTGCTTGTACACGGCCGCCTTGCCGATCCCCATCGCGATGCCGAGGATGAACACGAGCGCCGTGAAGACCCAGATGTTCGCCTGGAAGTAGATGTGGGTGACGCCTCGAGCGATCAGCTCCTTCCTCTGGACCTGCTCCCCTTCCTTCACGACCGGCTCCTGCCAGAACTCGAAGTGCGGCCAGACGAGGACGTCGGGGTCGTTGTCGAAGTTCGTGGGATTCGCGGGCGGGCGCTCGAGCGCGTACGACTGCGATCCGATCGTGACCGCGCCGGGCGCGACCGACGTCACGCGGCCCGGAGCGGACGCCATGATCCCGCGCCCCGGAGACTGAATGTCCATGCGGGGAACGACGAGGAGCGCGCAGCAGAGGACGCTCGAGCCTAGCACCCAGTACATGACCACGCGCGCTCCCATGCGATCCGACATCCATCCGCCGAGCGCTCGGATGACGCCCGACGGAAGGCTGAAGATCGCGGCCAGGAGGCCCGCGGTCGCGAGCGTCACCGAGTAGACGTTCAGGTAATAAGGAATGAGCCACTGCGCGAGCGCGACGAAGCCGCCGAACACGAAGAAGTAGTAGAGGCCGAAGCGCCACACGCGGAGTTCCTTGAGCGGCGCGAGCCGCTCGGCCAGAGTCTTCCCCTGCGCGCCCTCGACCTTGCGCGAATGGGTGAGCAGGAAGAAGAGAACGGCCGTGGCCACCAGCGCGCCGGCGTAGATCCGCGGGAGGTTTCGCCAGCCCTCGAGCCCCGCCTCGCCCGAAGTCAGCCAGCGGAGGAGGTAAGGCGCGCCCATGCTGGTCACGGCCGCTCCGGCGTTCCCCGCGCCGAAGATCCCGAGCGCCGTGCCCTGGTGCTTCTTCGCGAACCACACGGACGTGTAGGCGATGCCCACGGCGAAGGACGCGCCGGTGAGCCCGAATCCGAGACTCGCTAGAAAAAAGCTCCCGTAGCCGCCGGCGTACGAGACGAGCCAGAGCGGGATCGCCGAAAGGAGCATGAGGAGCGCGTAGACCACGCGCCCGCCGTACCGATCCGTCAGAACCCCGACCGGGAGCCGCGTGATGGAGCCCGTCAGCACCGGGATTCCGATCAGCCAGCCGATCTCGACCGTGTTCCAGCGGAAAACGCCGTTGTCGACGAGAAACGTCGCGAGGACGCCGTTCATCATCCAGCAGGCGAAGCACACCGTGAACGCGAACGTGTTCATCGTCAGGACGACGATCGCCCGGCCTCGCTCGCTCATGTCAGATGTCTCCGCGTCTCACTCCGCGCTCCGGATACGCGAGCGGTCCCAATTCCAGAGAACGACCTGCTCCTTCCTCCACAAGTACGGATTCGGGAGCACGAGCACGTGCACGAGCCGCGTGAACGGGAAGAACGCGATGAGGAGGAACGCGTTGACGATGTGGAGCTTCACGACGAGAGGCATGGGCGCGATGTACGACACGTCGGGCGCGAGCGTCGCGAGCGACCAGAGCCACGGAGTGGCCGACGTCGCGAACCAGGACGATCCCCAGGCGTTGAAGACGGCCATCCAGATGCCGGTACCCACCTGGACGAGGAGCAGCGCGTAGATCACCCAGTCGCTCGGCGACGTCACCTTGCGGGCAAGACGGTTCGTGAGACGCCGGAGCATGATGTTGGCGAGCCCCACGAGCGTCAGGACCGCGAACGCGAGGACCACGATCTCGCCGGTGTAGAGCCGCCACGGCGCGGAGTTCCACGCGAGGACGGCTCCGGGCACGACGAGCGCGAGCGCGTGGACGGCGAGCACGACGAGTATCCCGTAGTGGAACGGCACCGACCCCCAGAAGTGGTGGCGGTTCTCGATGAACTGGGAAGAGAGCGTCGAGTACGTGAACTTCCGCTGGCGATACCGCTGGATGGTGACGAGGAAGAACACGACCATCGCCACGTACGGCAGGACTCCGAAGAGAACGATGTCATTCATGGCTCGATGCCTCCTCCGCCGGGCGCGCGCGGTCCGGAGACAATGCGAGCGCGATCGACGCGACGACGGGCTCGAACGGGCTCTTCTTCTCCGCGAGCGCCTTCTCGAGCTTCCGCAGAGCCGGGATCACGGTGAGCCGCAGGAGCCGCGCGGCGCGCTCCTTCTCCGCTCGCCCGAGCGCGCGGAGAACGAGCGTCAAGTGGTCCGGCAGCTCGCTCGTCTCCTCGATTCCCGTCTCGAAGAGAAGGCGGCGCATCTGCGTGAGGAAAACGCCGCGCTGGTACGTCTCGCCGTAGACTTGCCAGCCCACCTCGAGGGCGCACTCGGAGTTCGTGTCGAACGTCCGGATGAACTCCTCCTCCGCCTCGTCGTCGGCGAGCGTCGCGGCGAAGCGGACGAAGGGCTCGAGTGCCGCGGCCGCCGAAGGCTTCTCCTCGGCGAGATGGCGTGCGAAACCCGCGACGCGGGTTGCGTAGCCCGCGCGGGGATACTCGAGAAGCGACGCGAGCGTGTCGTGAAGCCCGGCCGGGGCGATCGAGCCGGCCATCTCAGAGCCTCCCCGCCTGCGGGCTCGTGCGGTATCCGAACCCCGCCTCCTGGCGCCACTCGTGCGGATCCTCGAGCATCTCGATCGCCATCTCGCGCTGGAACGGCGGGATCACGTAGCGATCGTCCTCGGTCGCGAGCGCGGTGAGGCGGTAGATCTCGTTCGCCTCGTCCTCGGTGCAGTCGGCCTCGGCGAGCGCGCGCGTCGCCGTTTCGCGGCTCACGTCGCCGACCGTCAGGTGGCGCCGGAGGATCCGCACCGCCGTCTGCTTGCGGAGCGCATAGCGGAGCTGCCCGTCGTTTCCGGCCGCGAAGAGCTTCCCCAGGTACTCGATGGGCGCGCGCGCCTTCTCGATGTCGGCGAAGAGATCGTCGGTCGCGTTGTCGATGGCGCCGCCGCCGGCCGATCGGCTCGACATGACGGGGAGGAGCGGCGGCACGTAGAACAGCATGGGGAAGGTGCGGAACTCGATGTGCGGCGGGAGCGCGATCTTCCAGAGCTTGACGAACTTGTAGACCGGCGACTTCTGCGCCGACTCGATCACGCCGTCGTGAACGCCGTTCTTCCTCGCGGCCGCGATGACCTCGGGATCGAACGGATCGAGGATCATCTCGCGCTGCGCCTCGACCAGCTCGACGTCGGGGCGCGTCGCCATCTCGACGAGCTTGTCCGCGTCGTAGAGGAGGTTCCCGAGGTACCGGATGCGGCCGACGCACGAGTGGAAGCACGCCGGCGCCTGGCCGCTCTCGAGCCGCGGGAAGCACAGGATGCACTTCTCGGACTTGCCGGTCTTCCAGTTGAAGTAGGTCTTCTTGTACGGGCACGCGGAGATGCACGCGCGCCACGCGCGGCAGCGGTCCTGGTTCAGGAGCACGATGCCGTCCTCGCCCCGCTTGTAGAGCGCGCCCGAGGGGCAAGCCGCGACGCACGACGGATTGAGACAGTGGTTGCAGATGCGGGGGAGGTAGAAGAAGACGAGGCGTTCGATCCCGAACATCTGCGCCCGCTGCTCGGGCGTGAGCGCCGCCAAATTGGGGTCGTTCGCGGCGTAGATGGGTGAGCCGCCGAGATCGTCGTCCCAGTTGGGGCCCGCCTTCACGTCCACGGGCTCGCCGGTGATGCGCGAGATCGGGATGGCGGTCGGCTGGTCGTCCCCCTCGGGCGCGTTGAAGAGATCGCCGTACTTGTAGGTCCACGGCTCGTAGTAGTCGTCCATGCTCGGCATGGACGGGTTGTGGAAGATGTTGGGAACGATGCGCGCCTTCCCCGTCGAGCGGAGGCGCAGCTCGCCATTTTTTGCCTCCCATCCCCCCTTGTAGCGCTCCTGGTCCTCCCACTTCGTCGGGTAGCCGGTGCCCGGCTTCGTCTCGACGTTGTTCCACCACATGTACTCGGTGCCGTCGCGGTCGGTCCAGATGTTCTTGCAGGCGATGCTGCACGTATGGCAACCGATGCACTTGTCGAGATGAAACATCATCGAGATCTGCGATCGGACGTCCATTTCAGTCGCTCCCTCTACCAGCGCAGGACCGGGAGCTTGCGCACGAGGACGTGCGTGTCCCGGTTGCAGCCGATCGGCCCCCAGTAGTTGAAGTGGTAGGTGAATTGCCCGTAGCCGCCGGCCATGAGATTGGGCTTGAGCCGCGTGCGCGTGAGGCTGTTGTGGCCTCCCGCGCGCTTGTCGCCCCGGAGCGGCGACCGAGGCACGCCGTAGGTGCGCTCCGGAGAGTGGTACTGGATCGTGATCCCGGGCGGGATGCGAGCGCTCACCACCGCGCGCGTCACGACGACGCCGTGGTCATTGTGGACCTCGACCCAGTCGTTGTCCTTGACGCCGATCGACGCCGCGTCCTTGTCCGAGAGCCACAGCGGTTCGCAGCCGCGGGAGAGCGTCGTCATCCGCTCGTTGTCGCCGTACGTCGAGTGGATGTGCCACTTACCGTGCGGCGTCAGGTAGTTGAGCATCAGCGTCGGACCCTCGGGCTTCGAGAACACGAGGTCCGCGTACTCGGCCGGGAGCGGCTTCGGCTTGTACGTGGGAAGGCTCTCGCCGAACTCGAGGTACGTCTCGTGGTCGAGGTAGAGGTGCTGGCGCCCGGTGAGCGTCCGCCACGGCACCATCCGCTCGCGGTTGTACGTGAACGGCGCGTAGGTGCGGCCGTTCTCGACGAGCCCCGACCACATGGGGCTGTTGAGGAGCCGGCGCGGCTGCGACTGGAGGTCCTTGTAGGTCATCCGCACCCCGCGGGTCGCGTCGGCGAGGTCGGTGAGCGGGAGGCCCACCTTCTCCTCCATGTTCTTGTAAGAGCGCCACGCGAGCTCGCCGTTCGTCACCGTCGCGAGGTTCAGCACCGCGTTGGCCGCGGTCACGGCATCCTTCAGCGACGGGTACTTCTTGCCTTCGATCTCCTCGACGGGGCCCGTCCGCACCATCTCGTCGTAGAAGTCGTCGATCGCGTAGTGCGTCCCGTGCGCGCCGAGCCCGTTCTCGCGCGCCTTCGGACCGAGAGAGACGAACTGCCGGTACACGTTCGCGTAGTCGCGCTCGACCACCTTGAGCGCGGGCATCGTCTTCCCGGGGATCGCCTCGACCTCGCCGCGGATCCAGTCGAGCGGCTTCTCCTGCGCCACCTCGGCCGGCGTGTCGTGGGCGAGCGGCGACGCCACGATGTCGCGCGTCTTTCCCGGAAGATGTATCGCCGCGAGGTCAGAGAAGCGCTTCGCGATCTCGCGGAAGATGTCCCAGTCGCTCTTCGACTCCCAGCACGGGGGCACCGCCGCGGACAGCGGGTGGATGAAGCTGTGCATGTCCGTCGAATTGAGGTCGGCCTTCTCGTACCAGGTGGCCGCCGGGAGGATGACGTCCGAGTAGAGCGCGGACGTGTCCATCCGGAAGTTCAAGTCGACGACGAGATCGAGCTTTCCGCGCGGAGCCTGCTCGTGCCAGACGACCTCTTTCACGGTCTCCTCGGCGAGGTCCTCGGCGACCGTGTTGGTGTGGGTCCCGAGGTAGTGCTTGAGGAAGTACTCGTGCCCCTTCGCCGACGACATGAGCGCGTTCCCGCGCCAGATGAACCAGAGGCGCGGCCAGCTCGACTCGGCGTCGGGGTCCTCGATCGCGAACTTGAGATCGCGTTTCTTCAGGCGCTCCACGACGTGCGCGACGATCTCGGCCTCGGTCTTGGCGCCCGCGCTCTCGGCCTCCTTCACGAGCTTGAGCGGGCTCCGGTCGAACTGCGGGTAGAAGGGCAGCCAGCCGTTCCGCACCGCGCGGACGTTCATGTCGATGCTGTGGGGGCGCGTGTCCTTTCCGTTCCGGGACGACTTCGGAACCGTGTGATAGTCGCGGAAGCTCTTCTCGTAGCGCCACTGGTCGCTGTGCACGTAGTGCCAGCTCGGCGTGTTCTGGAGCCGCGATGGCGGGAACCAGTCTTTGCCGAACGCGATGTTCGACCACGGCTCCATCGGCGCGAGCTTCTCCTGTCCCACGTAGTGGGCGAGCCCGCCGCCGTTGACGCCGACGCAGCCGCAGAAGAGGAGCCCCTGGATGGCCGCGCGGTACATGAGGTTCGCGTGGTACCAGTGGTTGATGCCGGCCCCGATGATGACCGTGCACCGTCCGCCGGTTTTCTCGGCGGTCGAGGCCCATTCGCGCGCGAACCGGATGAGCGTCTTCCGGTCGATCCCCGTGTACTTCTCCGACCAGGCGGGCGTGTACGGCGCCGACTCGTCGTCGTAGTCCGAGGGGTAATCGCCGGAGAGCCCGCGCGGCACGCCGTACTGCGCCATGAGGACGTCGTAGATGGTGGCGACCAGGACCTCGCCGTCCTTCGTCATGATCTTCCGCGCCGGAACGCCGCGTGTAAAAGTCCGCGCCGCGCCGAAGTCGTCGAGCGTGACGTCCACGACTTCGTCATGCCGCTCGAGGAAGGAGAGCTCGGCGTCGATGTCGCTCCCGTCGACCGCGTCCTTCGCGAGGAGGTTCCAGAGGCCCTTTTCCTTCCCCCACCGGTGGCCGACCGAGCCGCGCGGCATCTTCGGCCGGTCGTCGTTCTTGTCCCACTGGAGGAACTTCCACGCGCCGAGGTCCTGCCCCTCGAAGCTCTTCAGGCGCGCGGCGCGGAGAACGCGACCCGGCTTCCGGCCCTCGGGCGTCTTCTCGATCTCGACGAGGAAAGCCGCGTCGGTGTACGTGCGGACGTAGTCGAGGAAGGCCTTCGTCTTCTTCTCGTGGTGGAACTCCTTCAGAATGACGTGGTTCGCCGCCATCCAGAAGGCGCCGTCCTGGCCCGCGTTGACCGCGATCCATTCGTCCGCGTACTTCGACACCTGGCTGTAGTCGGGCGAGAAGACGACCATCTTCGACCCGTTGTGGCGCGCTTCCGACGCGAAGTGGACGTCCGGCGTCCGGGTCATGTTGAGGTTCGAGCCCATGACCGCGAGCATCTTGGCGTGGAACCAGTCGGCCGACTCGTTGACGTCGGTCTGCTCGCCCCACACCTCGGGCGACGCGCTCGGAAGGTCGCAGTACCAGTCGTAGAAGGAGAGGCTGACGCCTCCCATGAGCTGGAGGAGGCGCGCGCCCGCCGCGTAGGAGAGCATCGACATCGCGGGGATCGGCGAGAACCCGGCGATCCGGTCGGGCCCGTGCTCCTGGATCGTGTGGACCGCGGAGGCCGAGACGATGTCGAGGACGGTGTCCCAGCTCGCGCGCCGAAGGCCCCCCTTCCCGCGCGCGCGCTGATAGCGCGCCCGCTTCTCGGGGTCGGAGACGATCGAGCGCCAAGCGTCGACCGGGTCGGCGTGCGCCGCGCGCGCCTTTTTCCAGAGATCGAGGAGCGCGCCGCGCACGTACGGGTACTTCACGCGGAGCGGGCTGTAGAGGTACCAGGAATACGAGATGCCGCGCTGGCATCCGCGCGGCTCGTACGGCGGGATGTCGGGGCCGAGCCGCGGGTAATCGAGCCCCTGCATTTCCCACGTCACGATCCCGTCCTTCACGTGGATCTGCCACGAGCAGCCGCCCGTGCAGTTGACGCCGTGCGTCGAGCGCACGATCCGGTCGTGCTGCCAGCGGTTCCGGTAGAACTCTTCCCACTTGCGCGTCGCGGGCTCGACCGAGTCCGAGATGAACGGGTTCTTGCCGCCACGGTCGGTCATGTCGTCACCTGGTCGACGAGGGGCTGGCGCACCGCTCGGAAGCGTCCGCGCCAGAGAAAGTCGAAGAGAAGCAGAACGAGCGCCGCGCCGCCGACGCCCGCGAGGAGGAGCTCGAGCGCGACGGGCGCGGCCTCCGTGCCGCCCGTCTCCGCCGTCGCCTTGAGATAGGCGACGAGCGCCAGCACCTCGTCCGAGGCGATCGGCGCCGACTTGAAGACGGGCGCCATCACGAGCGACGGCGGCGCCGAGAGCCACGCGGCGAGCGCTTTCCGCCCCTCGAGGCGCGAATAGACCGCGGTGAGGTCGGGCCCGAGCGTCCCGCCGCCGAGCCCGCCGACGCCGGCGGTCGTGTGGCAGGAGAGGCACGCGGGCGCGCCGCTCGCGAACGCCGCACGGCCGAGAAAGAGCCGCTCGCCGAGGGCCGCGTCCTCGGCGGTGAGCGGGCGGTCGCTCACGGACGTGCCCTTGAACTGCGATTGCTCGAGCGCCGACTCCGCCTCGATGAGATCGAGGAGCTTCCCCGCGCGGTCGCGCGTCATCCCGGGCACGCTGGTCATGTACACGCCGCGCGCCTCCTGGAAGAGCGACTGCGCGTACGGGTCGCCCGAGTCGATGACGCCCTTCGGGTCCATGACGAAGCGGACGAGCCAGTCGCGCTCCTTCCGCTGCGTCGCGTCCTTCAAGTCGGGGCCCGCGAGGCGGCCGCCGCCGATCGTGTGGCAGCTCGTGCAGTTCTGCCGGAAGTACGCGATCGTCTCCTCCGACGGCGGCGCGGTCTGCGCCGCGGCCGGCATCGCTCCCGCCGTGACGACGCAGCAGATGAGCGCGGCGACCTTCTTCTTCATCTTGTCGTTCACGGTACCGGTCCCTCGCGCTGCCGAGAGTCAAGCGCCGTGCCAGCGGGCGTGACTCGCGCGGGAGGTCGAACCAGAGCCGCCGAAAGAGCCGGGAGGCAAGGACTTGGCGCACGGGACGGCGGCGGGCGCCCTGGCGGCGGCGGGGGTCCGGTGCGTACGCGAGGCGGCAGCGCGCGAACTTCCGGCGCGTGAAGTCGAATGCCGCGAGCGAGTTAGTGGTGCATACCGGCGGCGGCACCGCGAGCCGCGCGGATCGCACCCGGACGCGCGCTCAGTCGGCGACGAAGTCGGTCCGGTCGATCCCGAGCTTTTGCAGAAGCCGCTGGAGCGCCGCGCGCGTCAGGCCGCACGCCTCGGCGGCCCGCGAGACGTTGCCGCCGCTCCGCTCGAGCGCTCGCTGCAGGAATTCGCGCTGGAAGCGCTCGAGCACCTGGCGCTTCCGCGCCTCGTAATCGTCCGCGTGCGCGCCCGCGTCCGCCTCCCACGCCGCTTCGCCCAGTCCGAGGTGGTGCGGCAGGATCCTCCGGCCGCGGCAGACGACGACCGCGCGCTGCACGGCGTTCTCGAGCTCGCGCACGTTTCCCGGCCACGCGTGCGCCCGGAGCGCGTCGATCGCCTCGGATGAGAGCTCGGGCACCGGCGCTTCGGGCCCGACGCACGTCGCCACGGCGCGCGCGAGGAAGTGGCGCGCGAGGGGTCCGATGTCCTCCGGGCGCTCGCGGAGTGCGGGGACGTGGACCGTGACGACGCGCAGGCGATAGTAGAGGTCGTCCCGGAACGTGCCGATCCGGATCGCCTCCTCGAGGTCCCTGTTCGTCGCGGAGACGAGGCGGAAGTCGACCGGAACGTCGGCCGAGCTTCCGAGCGGCCGGACGACCTTCTCCTGAAGGACGCGGAGGAGTTTCGCCTGGAACGCGAGCGACATCGACGCGATCTCGTCGAGAAACACGGTGCCGCCTCGCGCCTCGGCGAAGAGGCCGGCGCGGTCGCGCTCGGCGCCGGTAAACGCGCCGCGCTTGTGGCCGAAGAGCTCCGACTCGAGGAGCGTGTCGGGCAGCGCCGCCGCGTTGACCGCGAGGAAAGGGCGGTCAGAGACTGCGCTCCGCGCGTGGATCGCGCGCGCGACGAGCTCCTTCCCCGTCCCGCTCTCGCCCTCGATGAGGACCGGCACGGGGCTCGGCGCCACGCGGTCGACGAGCTCGAGGACGCGGCGCATGCGCGGATCCTCCGCGACGAGGAGCGGGCCGCCCGCCCCGTCCCGCGCCTCGCGATCTCGCCGCGCCGCGAGGATCTGACGGCCGAGGCGCGAGACGAGATCCTGGATCTCGTCGTTGTCGAAGGGCTTCGTGAGGAAGTGCGCCGCGCCGGCCTGGAGGCATGCGACCGCGACGGGGATCGTCCCGTAACCGGTGAGGACCACGACCACGGCGCGCGGCCAGCGGCGCTTCACCGAGGCCAAGAGCGCCTCCCCGGAAAGCCCGGGCATGTTGAGGTCGGTGAGGACGAGGTCCGCCTCCTCCTTTTCGAGCGCCGCGAGCGCCTCGTTCCCGTTCGCCGCCTGACTCACGCTCGCGCCGAGCGCCGAGACGAGCCTGTCGAGGCCGAGTCGGATGTCGGCCTCGTCGTCGACGACGACGACTCGAAGACCCGGAACCGTCGCCGCCTTGTCCTTCACGCGCGGCTCTCCGCGCCCGAGTTCTCACGGCGGCGGCGGAGCCTCACGCGGAACGTCGTTCCCGCGGGTCCGGTCTCGACGAGTTCCACGCTTCCTCCGTGCATTTCCGCGATGCGCCGCGCGGTGGCGAGCCCGAGACCCGTCCCCTGCCCGCGGCGCTTGGTCGTGAAGAACGGCCGGAAGAGCCGCGAGCGGATCTCTTCCGGGATGCCGTGGCCCGAGTCGGCGACGAGGACGACGAGATCGTCGCTTGCCGCCTCGGTCGCGACGCGGACCCGGCCCTCTCCCGACTCGATCGCCTGGAGGGCGTTCACGACGAGATTGACGAAGATCTGGCGGATCTGGATCTCGTCGCCCGTGATCTCGGAGTCGCCCGCCTCGAGGTCGAGGGCGATCTCGACGCCCGCCCGCCGCGCGAGCGGCGTGAGAAAGCGCGCGACGTCGCGGAGCGTCTCGTGCACGTCGATCCGTCCGACCTCCGGCGTGGCGCCGGTCGCGTAGTCGAGCAGCTCCCGGATCGCGCGCTTGCACGCCTCGGTGTTGCGTCGGATGAGCTCGACGTTCTCGCGAAACGGCGATTCCGCCGGCAGCTCGGAGGCGAGCATCTGGTTGAACATGCTGATGGCCGCGAGCGGGTTGTTGAGCTCGTGCGCCATGACCGCCGCGACCTCGCCGAGGACCGCGAGCCGCTCCTGATGGATCTGGCGCTCGTCCTGCGTGACGCGATCGGTGATGTCGCGCGCGACGAGGACGCGGCCCGAGCGGCCCGTCTCGTCGGGCGCGAGCGCGGTCGCGTGCACCTCGTAGACGGAGCCGTCGACGTCGACGAGGCAGCTCCGCGGCGGCCCCGCGGGATCGACGAGGCACGCGCCGCAGTCGTTCCCCGCGTGCTCGGACTCGCGGCAGACGTGGCGCGAGACGGCGGGACTCGCGCCGCGGTCGAGGAGGCGCTTTAGCGGCGCGCCCGCCTCGTTCGCGACCACGACGCGGCCCTCGGCGTCGAGGACCGCGAGGCCGTCGCGCATCGAGCGGATGACGGCGTCGAGCCGGTCGCGCTCGTGGCGGAGCTCGCGGCCGCGCGCGCGGAGGTCCTCGGCCGCGGCCTCGAGCCTACGCGTCCTCTCGCCGAGAGCCTCGGCCATGACGTTAAACGAGGCCGACAGCTCGCCCACCTCGTCGCTCGTCTCGACCTCGACGCGCGTCGCGAGGTTTCCCTCCTTGATGCGCAGCGCCGCATCGCGGAGCCGGATGAGCGGGCGCGCGAGGAATCGCATCGGAAAATAGAGGAGAAGGCTCGCGACGAGCCCGAGCGACACGGCCACGAGGAGGAGCCGGCCGAGGAGGCCCGCGACCGGCCGGAGCGCCCGGTCCGCGGCGACTTCGACGCTCGCGATCCAGCCGTTGGTCTCGATCGGGAAGCTCCGCGTGAACTGAGCCGCGAGGCGGGCTCCTCCCCCGGGCGCGCGACTCGCACCGCTCACGGTCTCGTCCTCGACGCGAAAGCCGAATGCGGTCTCGATCAGCTCGGATCCCGCGCGCGGCCGGCCCGGGCCGACGAGGCTCCGGGGCACGACGAGCGCGCGGCCGCGGCCGTCGAGGAGACGGAGCGCGACCGAGGTTCCGCCGCCGTCGCCGAGATCG
>Ga0187892_10000702_pt1 | contig 84254 bp, 69 predicted proteins | sample MA1701073metaG_FD_139345 | JGI IMG/M metagenome (GOLD analysis project Ga0187892, IMG submission 139345) | Bio-ooze microbial communities from a basaltic lava cave in the Kipuka Kanohina Cave System on the Island of Hawaii, USA - MA170107-3 metaG ... | reverse complement strand
TTGGAACGTTCATGCGCATCCGTTCAATTGGTCGACAAAGTCCGTTGCCAAAGTCATGGCCAAATGCGAACTAGCCTTGGCCGCATGATATTCCTACCCCTTCAATGGGGAGCCGTACTAAGGGATTCAGATACCGTGTCCGCCGCTTCCGCGGCGAATGCTTCGGCCGCCGGCGACGGCGGCCGGCGCCGCAGACCCCGCAGCGCGTCTCCAGCTTCCCGATGGCCCGACAGCGCCAGGCCCAGCACGGCCATCGTTGAAAGCTGGGTATCTCGCTGCGTGGTCGAGTCCTGGAAAGTCGCCTTCCAGTCGATCTTCCGTTCCGACCAGGCCTTGGGGTCAAGCGAGCGCTTCAGATAGTCCAGCGCCTCCCGGCTGCCCATTCTGTTGATCAGATACCCTAACGCCATGACGGCACTGGATTTAGCCGTATAATATCGAGCCGATAAGTTACCGGCCGGATCTTTCTCGATGAAATCAATGACGGATTTGGCTGCCGAAGCATCACCGATGATGCACAAGGTAATCACGATGTTCGACCAGTACGGCTCCTCCTTCGGATCATTCAACATTGCCAGAAGAATTGGGAGCACGCTCCGGACCGAACTGAACCGCCTCCTCGTACGGCACCCCATGGACATAGGTCCGATGCACGTCCATCGCTTGCCGTGATTATATCAGGCAGAACCGTTCATTTCATCATGCAGTGCTCAGGATTCGCGTGAGCTGAAGCTGCGGCTCAGTAGCGGTAATGCTGAGGTTTGAATGGGCCTTCGGGGGGCACGCCGATGTAGGCGGCTTGGTCGGGGCGGAGCTGGGTGAGCTTCGCGCCAAGTTTGGCGAGGTGAAGCCGGGCTACGCGCTCGTCTAGGTGCTTGGGGAGCGTGTAGACTTTCGTTTCATAGTTCGCTCCGTTTTGGAAGAGTTCGATCTGGGCAATCACCTGATTGGTGAAACTGTTGCTCATCACGAAGCTGGGGTGGCCGGTGGCACAGCCTAGGTTCACCAGGCGCCCTTCGGCCAGCACCAGCACGGCATGGCCGTCGGGGAAAATCCATTTGTCTACCTGCGGCTTTATGTTCTCCTTGCGAATGCCGGGATAGCGTTTCAGCCCGGCCATGTCGATTTCGTTGTCGAAGTGGCCGATGTTGCAGACGATGGCCTGATGCTTCATCTTGGCCATGTGCGCGGCCATGATGATGTCGCGGTTGCCCGTGGCGGTCACGAAGATGTCTGCAGCCTCAACCACGTCTTCGAGGGTCTTGACCTCGTAGCCCTCCATGCAGGCCTGCAACGCACAAATCGGGTCGATCTCGGTGACCACCACTCGGCACGCTTGAGCGCGGAGGCTCTGGGCGGAACCCTTGCCCACGTCGCCGTATCCGCAGACCACGGCCACCTTGCCGGCCAGCATCACGTCGGTGGCCCGCATGATGGCGTCCACCAGCGAGTGCCGGCAGCCGTAGATGTTGTCGAACTTGCTCTTGGTCACGCTGTCGTTGACGTTGATGGCCGGGAAGAGCAACGTGCCGGCCTCCTGCCGCTGGTAGAGCCGCCGCACGCCGGTGGTCGTCTCCTCGCTGACGCCAATGATTGCCTCGGCCATGCGGTGCCAGCGTTGCGGGTCGTTTCGCAAATCCTCGCGGATCAGTTTAAGGATGATGGCCTCTTCCTCGTTGTGCGCGCGCCGTGGATCGGGAAGCGTGCTGTTCTTGGCGAAGGCATTCTCCGCCTCGAAGCCCATGTGAATCAGCAGTGTCGCGTCGCCGCCGTCATCGACTAGCAAGTTGGGGCCACCCTCGGGGAAGCTCAGCGCTTGACTCGTGCACCACCAATAGTCCTCGAGTGTTTCACCTTTCCAGGCAAACACGGGGATGTCACGTTCGGCCACGGCCGCGGCGGCATGGTCCTGCGTGCTGAAGATGTTGCAACTGCACCAGCGGACCTCGGCGCCTAGTTCGGCCAGCGTCTCGATGAGCACGGCCGTCTGAACAGTCATGTGCAGGGAGCCCATGATCCGGGCACCGGCCAACGGCTTTTGACCGGCGTACTCCGCACGCATTGCCATAAGCCCGGGCATCTCGTGCTCGGCCAGTGTGATTTCTTTGCGCCCAAAACCGGCCAACCCGATATCGGCGACCTTGTAGTCCGCAACAGCAGTTGTCATTAAGTCCTCACCAAGATTCTACTCGTAAGCTTCGCGGCGATGGCAATTACGAGCACGATGACCACCCGATGCGCATCGTCGATTCGATACACGACTCGGTAAGCTCCAACGCGATATCGAACATTCTAAGCGCTTGCGCGGCAGTTTCTCGACCGGGGTTAGTTGCCTCGCACCTATTTCCCGTTTTGCTTTCTCAAACTCGGTCGCAAAACCCGGGAAGTTTCCTGACCAAGTTGGGCCACCCCCGACAGACCGTTTCGGCTCCTTCGGGTTACGTCGTATCCCACCGTCTTGCGTGACGAAGGCGCTCGTCGGCGCTCCTGCTTCGACTTCCAGAATTCTAACTCCCATATCTTAGGTCGGCAAAGGCTTTCCCCCGCAGCATCGTTGTACGCTTCTTCGACGGTCCTTTGGCCTTTTTTCTGGGCTGTTCTCGAGGATTCGATTGCCAAGGGTGATCGAAACCGCTAGCCTACTCGCCCAAGGCTGGCGAACTTCCATTGGCGCGGAGGGTCGGCACGAGCTTTTTTCCGGTGAGCTCAACAGGATGAGTATACGATCAGCGATATTCTCGACCATGGTTGTTGTGACGGGTTCGGCCCAGGCGCATGATTTTTGGATCGAGCCTTCGAGTTTCCATCCCCAGCCGGGTGATAGCGTACCGATCGGCCTGCGAGTCGGCGAGCAGTTCAAGGGTGAGCCCGTGACCCGCAATCCGGCCAAGATTGACCGGTTCATCGCCATTGCCCCCGATGGAAAGGAGCATCCAATCGCGGGTACAGAAGGTGCTGAGCCGGCAGGCAATCTGCAAGTCGATCGCCTTGGTATTTACCTCGTCGGTTTCCGAAGCCGACGCTCGTCGATCGAGCTGGAAGCCGCCAAGTTCGAGGAGTATCTCAAGGAAGAAGGTCTTTCCCGAATCAGCGTGCTCCGCGCACAGCGCGGCGAAACGGAAAAGCCGGGCAAAGAAGTCTATTCCCGCGCTGCCAAGGCAATTCTCCGAGTCGGCGACGGCAGCGAGTCCGGCTTCGATCGGCCTCTGGGGTTCACATTTGAGATCGTTCCCCAGCGGAATCCCTACGGCCTCCGGCCTGGACAGGACGATCTACCTCTTATTGTGCTTTACGAGAACAAGCCGGCCGAAGGCATGGAGGTCTTTGCCATGAATCAAGGCGACTCATCAAAGGTGCTTTCGGCCCAATCGGATAAAGACGGAAAAGTGAGCTTCCGGCTGCCTACCTCGGGCGTGTGGATGATTAAGGCCATTCACATGGCCTCGGCGCCACCGGACACCCAGGCCGATTGGGAAAGCGTCTGGGCGACACTGACGTTTGAAATGTCGTCTGAAAAGCCCAAGTCGCAGCGTTAACGCTTACGGTCCGTGGCGGAGTTCGCTGATCCAAAGGAGCCAATGACGATATGACTCACTCAAAGGAACAGTGGGGGACAAGACTAGGCGTCATTCTCGCCGTGGCCGGATCGGCCGTGGGGCTGGGCAACTTCCTACGCTTCCCCGGCCAGGCTGCGGCCAACGGCGGCGGGGCCTTCATGATCCCGTATTTCTGTGCCCTTCTGTTCTTGGGAATACCTATCGGCTGGGCCGAGTGGACCATGGGGCGCTATGGCGGAGGCAAAGGGTTCCACTCCTCACCCTCGATTCTTGGGGTCTTCGGGAAGGGTCCGGTCTTTCGCTATCTGGGGGTGATGGGCATCCTCATCCCTCTGGCGGTCTCGTATTATTACACCTACATCGAGGCTTGGTGCCTTGGCTACACGTGGCAGTACGTCACCGGGGGCATCGGCGTCGACGCATCCTCGACCGTCCATGAACAAACGGCTCGAGCCGCTCAGTTCTACAACGACTTCACCGGCCGCGCCGAAAACGGCGTGATCGCGGGCGGATCGATTCAAACGTTTGTTTTTTGGGCCATCACCTTCGCGTTGAACATCTATTTGGTCTTTCGGGGAATCTCCAAGGGCATCGAAAAGTTCGTGAGCTGGGCCATGCCGCTCATGGCCGTCTGTGCGATCATCGTCTTGATCCGCGTTTTGACGCTGGGCACTCCGGATCCCAATCACCCGGACGAGAATGTGATCAACGGCCTGGGCTACATGTGGAATCCTAAGTTTGATGCGCTGTTCAATTCGCAGACGTGGCTGGCGGCGGCCGGTCAGATTTTCTTCAGTCTGTCCGTCGGGTTCGGCGTGATTATCAACTACGCCTCGTATCTGCGCAAGCGCGATGACGTCACGCTTTCAGGACTTACCGCGTCGGCAACCAATGAGCTCTTCGAGGTCGGTTTTGGCGGCCTGATCACGTTGACCGCCGCTTTCATTTTCCTAGGCACGAGCAACATGATCGGAGCCGTGCAAGGCGGGACCTTCGGGCTTGGTTTCACTACCCTGCCCGTGGTTTTCGCCCATATGGGCGCATTCGGCAATTTCATTGGAGCCGTCTGGTTCTTTATGCTCTTTCTCGCTGCAATCACCAGCTCGATCTCGATGTATCAGCCCGCCCTTGCCTTCTTTGAGGAGTCGCTCGGCTGGGGACGCAAGCGGGCAACCGCCCTCATGGTGGCGGTCTGCCTCGTCGGCTCCTTCCAGGTGATGTACTTCAGCCGCGGTGGCATCTTCTGGTCCACCATTGACGATTGGGTCGGGACGTTTATGATCTTCGTCTTGGCGATGGTTCAGATCATCGCTTTCAGTTGGATTTTTGGAATCAAAAGGGGCTGGGAGGAGATGCACCAGGGCGCACAGCTTCGAATCCCCGTCTTCTATCGCTTCATCATGAAATACGTGACGCCGACTTATCTTCTCGTTGTTTTTAGTTTTTTCTGTTGGCAGTATCTCGGTGGTTGGGTGAGCTCGGTCGCCGGGGAGCCTTTGCGTATCGGCGCGATCGCTCTCATCTTGGGAACGATAGTTCTGCTCGTCGTGTGTACACGCATCGGTGAAAAGCGGTGGCGGGCGGCGGGGTTGGACATTGACGGCCGATCCCCACCGGCGGATGAGTAGGGAGACGCGTGATGACGTTTCTTGGTTGGGTGTTCATGCTCGCCTCCAATATCTTTGTCTGGGGGCTGGCCGGTTGGTGTTTTTACAAAGTGCTGACGGTCCCCGGGGAAATCGAAAAGCCTCCCGACACCTTGGGCGGTTGAGCGGACATAGGAAGCCACAGACTGAAACTGTTGGATGCCGATCAACGATCCGAGCCGCGCAGCCAGCCGCGGACTCTCGGCCCACGTGTACGCTCTGGTTTAGCAAGGACCGCGCTGAACTGCAAGATCAGCGGTTCGCGAGCTTAAGACCATGCCCTTTACAAACCGGTAGATTGCTTTGCTTCGAAGCGTTCTTCACACCAAGGACTTGGACGCCATTCTGGCGGTGGCCGATCGGCCCCACATGGCCCTTCGCCGGTCGCTGGGCTGGTTCAACGTGACGCTGTTGGGGATCGGCGGAGCCATCGGCGCCGGTATCTTTGCAACCATCGGCACCGCCTCCGCCGGTGATGCCGCTCGCCTGGGCGCCGGGCCGTCCCTGACCCTCTCGTTCGCCATTACCGCCGTGGTTTGCGGATTCACCGCCCTGTGTTACGCGGAGTTTGCCTCCATGGTTCCGATCTCGGGCTCCGCCTATACCTATTCCTACGCCACCCTCGGAGAGCTGATCGCCTGGATCATCGGTTGGGACCTGATCCTCGAATACGCCATTGGCAACGTGGCCGTGGCCATAAGCTGGGGCAACTACTTCCGCAGCCTGCTGGATACCTTTGGCATTCACGTCCCCTTGTGGCTGACCACCGATTACCGCACGGCGTCGAAAATCCCCGGACTGCTCGAACAAGCACCTCACCTGTTCGGCGTCCCGATTTGTTGCAATATATTGGCGTTTGGCATTGTCATGTTTGTGACGGCGATCCTGGTGTGGGGGATTCGCGAGTCGGCCCGCTTCAACGCCGTGATGGTCGGCATCAAAGTCCTCGTGCTGATGTTCTTCGTTGCCGTGGCCCTCTATTTCGTTTCGCCGGCGGAGATAGCCCAGAACTGGACGCCCTTTCAACCCAACGGCTGGACGGGCACCATGGCCGGGGCGGCCGTGGTCTTCTTCGCCTACATCGGGTTCGACGCCGTCTCCACGGTTGCCGAGGAGACCCGCCGGCCCCACCGCGACCTGCCCATCGGGATCATTGCTTCGCTGGCGATCTGCACGGTTCTTTACGTGATCGTGGCCGCCGTCTTCACGGGAATGATCCCCTATACGGAGTTGGTCAGCCGCCTATCCATCGAACAAGCCGAGCCGCTGGTCCTGGCCCTGCGCCACGTCGCTCCGGATTCCCAGTGGGCGACCGGCGTCGTGGCCTTCGGGTCGGTCGTGGCCCACACGGCGGTGTTGTTGGTTTTTCAGATGGGCCAGCCGCGCATTTTCTTTTCCATGGCCCGCGACGGGTTGCTGCCAGCTTCGTTCGCCAAGGTGCATCCGCGCTTCCGCACGCCCCATGTCACCACCATCGTCACCGGGCTGATCGTCGGAGTGATCGCCTCGGTCACCAGCATCCACGAGATGGTCGACCTAACCAACATCGGTACGCTGTTTGCCTTTACGCTCGTATGCATTGGCGTTCCGATTCTGCGTTTCCGCGAGCCCAATCGCCCGCGGCCCTTCCGTGTGCCGTTTGGGCCGATCCTGCTGCCTGCCTTGGGGGCCATCTCGTGCCTAGGCTTGATCTACTACCTGCCGCCGGCCTCATGGTGGCGCTTCGTCGGCTGGCTCGTGTTGGGCTCGGCTGTGTACACGTCCTACGGATACACTCACAGCGCCATCGGCCGCGCAGCCGGCAGGCCCCACCGCACTCCGCTTCCTTTGATGATCGCGTCCATCGGCTTGCTGGTGACGGCGGTGGGGCTGTTCGTCATCCCTCATCACATGACGCCCGCAGAGTTGTACACGTCAGCCATCGTAGCCACGGCTGCACAGCACACCCGAACCCTAACCGGCCTAAGTCTGATCGTCATAGGACTCTTGCTCGCCGCCGCAGGCCTCCTAGCGCCAAGCCGTCGAGCCGGGTAGCAGCGATGGAAGGCGATTCACCCATCGACAACTGGTGAGCTGCATGGTTTCAAGCCGCTCTGAGACGGTCTGGGCCCTCGTAGCTGTGAGTTGCTTCAGCGAGAGATTTCTGGAAATGTGCCTATGGCAGCCTAACGCGCGGACGCGGCCACCAGTACGGTGGCCCACCCGGCGAATTTCTTGAAATTCTGATCGAACAGGCCGGCCAACTCCTTGGCTTTGGCGTCGTAGGCCACCGGGTCGCGCCAGGTGCGCCGAGGCGTGAGGATATCCCGCGGAACATCGGGGCACGAAAGCGGATGCGACAGGCCGAAGATGGGGTCTTCGGCGAAGGCAACGCCGTCCAGCCGCCCGGTCAACGCCGCGCGGACCATCGCTCGTGTGTACCGCAGATTGATGCGATGCCCCACGCCGACCCCGCCGCCCGTCCAGCCCGTATTGACCAGCCAGCAGCGCGTATGATGCGTGGTCAAACGCTGGCGGAGCATGCTCGCGTAGCGCTCCGGCGGCAAGGGCAGAAACGGAGCGCCAAAACAGGTACTAAACGTCGCTTTCGGTTCGGTCACCCCCGCCTCCGTGCCCGCCACCTTGGCCGTGTAACCCAGCAGAAAATGAGAGATAGCCTGCTCGGGAGTGAGCATGGCGATTGGCGGAAGCACGCCGAAAGCGTCGCATGTAAGGAAGATCATCGTCTTGGGATGATCCCCCACGCTGGGTAGCACGACGTTGGGAATGAACTCGAGCGGATACGCAGCCCGCGTGTTTTCGGTCAGTTCGTGCGACTGGTAGTCGAGGCCGCGCGTGGCAGGGTCCACGGCCACGTTTTCCAGCACGGTCCCGAAGCGAATCGCTTGATAAATCTGCGGTTCGCTTTCCTTCGACAGGCCGATGCACTTCGCATAGCAGCCGCCCTCGACGTTGAAGACGCCGTGATCGCTCCAGCCGTGTTCATCATCACCGATGAGCCGCCGATCGGGATCGGCCGACAAGGTGGTCTTGCCGGTTCCGCTGAGACCAAAGAACAAAGCTACGTCGCCTTTTGATCCCACATTCGCGGAGCAATGCATGCTGAGTACTCCGGCCATGGGCAGGATGTAGTTCATGACCGTGAAAATGCTCTTCTTGACCTCACCCGCGTAGGCGGTGCCCCCGATCAGCACCAGCCGTTTGGCGAAATTAACAACGATGAAAGTCTTGGAGGCCGTGCCGTCGGTCTTTGGATCGGCTTGGCAGGACGGTGCGTTGAGCACCGTGAACTGCGGGTGGTGCTCGCGTGTGGAGCCGGCTTCGGGCGGAATGAAAAGCTGAGCGGCAAACAGGTTGTGCCAGGCGGTCTCGGTGATAATCCGAATGGCCAGCCGCGACGATTGCTCCGCACCGGCGTACATATCGCGGACGTAGACCTTGCGGCCACGGAAGTGTGCGACGACCTTGCGGTGCAAGGCCTCGAAATGCCCGGGCGACATTGGCCGATTCACCGACCCCCACCAGATTGCGTCACGCGTGCTGGGTTCCTCGACGACGAACTTGTCCCCCGGCGAGCGCCCGGTGTGTTCGCCGGTGGTGCAGCGCAAGGCCCCATTGGCGGTGACGATCCCCTCGTTGGCCCGAATGGCCTGCTCATACAACTCGGCCGCGGACAGGTTCCAGTACACCTGGCCCGGGTCGACGATGCCATGTCGATCCAGACCGACCTGGCTCGGGCTGTATCCATGGGTCGGCACGGGCCGACAGTCTACCCCGCGGTCTTTCCTATGCAAGAGTTGTGACAAAGGAACCTAAAGCACCCAGGACTTCCCTTTCCGATTCGCTGCTCCGCTCATTGAGCTGGTAGCGGGCAATGAGCTCCCTGGGAGAATCCCTCGGCCTGGGCCCCGAATGCATGGTCGAACCGCGCTCGGTAGTTCTCCCATGCGATTGCCGAGGTCAACTCCACGATTTGCCGTGGGTTTAGATGGCCGGTCAAGGCGGCAAAGAGCTCATCCGGCACATCGACCGGCGTTTGGGTCATGGCTACGGCATAACGCAGGACCAACTTCTCTAACTCCGAAAACGCCGAACTGATTTCGAAAGTGACGAGGTCCCGGAGTTGCTGTTCGGTCACGCCTAGCCGTCTGCCCACGGCAGAGCCGATGTCCACTCAGAAGGGGCAACCGACGAGTGTCGCCGCTTTGATCGAAGCAAGAGCCTTGATCGGCGCCGGCACGGACTTTGCCGCCTCTTGCCCCATCTCCATTTGCCCGACGGCGCGAAGCAGCCGGGGGTGATGGGCGACGATCTTGATCGGTTCGCTCAAACGAGCTTCGCCGGTCAGAGCACGCATCTTCTTCCTGACGAAGCGGTAGACGAGGCGAATGAACCACCCCGCCTCTGCCGGTTCGACTCCTCTTATTCGAGCCATTATCTCTTCGGCTCCGGTAATGCCGGCGGATACGCGTAGAATGTGTTCAAGTTCGTGACGCTTTACGGCAGCGCCGCTTGATGTCCCATACGTCGGAGGGTGAAAGAACGCCGGCAAACTGGGAAGTCTGCCGCAAGCGCTGCCCCTCATCGGTCTCTGGTGTCAGGATGGTGCAAACGTCCGACACCGGCTTGTCGAGGATCCGACGCCACTCCGCGTAGGAGCGCAGCAAACCGGGCGAATCGGCATTCCGCCGCGACCAAGCGCTCCAGATTGGCTCGCGCCAAGTCGACTCATTCCGGGTGCGCGGCCAGGCCTTCCGCAACCTCCCTGGGCCATTTCCAAACTGACCCGGTCTTGAAACTCGTGTCCCATGTCGAAAGTGTAGCCATCACGGGAATGTCGTCAAAGTCCGCACAAAGTCCAAACTCCGTGTCACAAACGCTCCAGAATAATGCGACCGCCTAGGCGGCGCGGAGAGACCAAGGCCCGCAAGTCTCCGGAGTTGAGTACACGGATATCGCGGATTCCGAATTTCATCATGGCCAGGCGCGTGAGGCCTAGCCCGAAGGCGAAGCCGGTGAATTCTTCCGGATCGATCCCGCCGGCTCGCAGCACGTTAGGGTGGACCATGCCCGCGGGCAGAATCTCGATCCAACCCGACTGCTTGCACGTGGGGCAGCCTTTGCCGCCACAGATTTGGCAGTTCATGTCGATCTCGATGCCCGGTTCGACGAAGGGAAAGTAACCAGGCCGGACGCGAAGCTCCACCGGCCGTTTCATCACGTCCGCGAGCAGCATTTTCGCCATGGCGATCAAGTTCGCGATCGAAATATCGCGGTCGATCAACAGTCCTTCGACCTGATGAAACGTGTTTTCGTGAGAAGCGTCGATAGTCTCGTAGCGAAAGCATCGCCCGGGAACGATGACCCGCAGCGGCGCGGCGAACTTGAGCATGGATCGATGCTGAACCGGCGAAGTGTGCGTCCGGAGCACCATGCCGTTTTTCAGCCAGAACGTGTCCTGCATGTCGCGCGCCGGGTGCGTGGCCGGAATGTTAAGGGCCTCGAAGTTGTTGTACTCCGTCTCCATTTCCGGCCCAGCCTCGACGGTGAAACCGAGGCGCTGGAAGCAACGTTCGATCTCCCATTGCACGGCTGTGACCGGGTGCACGCTGCCCATGGGCTTGGGCGTGCCGGGCAAGGTAGGGTCAAAAGCGGCCGCCTCGCTCCCCGCGCGGGCCGCGTCGGCCTCTTGCAACTCCCGGAGGCGCTGTTCGACCAAGGCTTTGACCCGCTGCTTGGCCGCGTTGACCAACTGCCCCACTTGCCCGCGCTGCTCGGGTGGATATTGCCGGACAGTGGCAATCAGCGACCCCAGCGAACCGTCCTTTCCCAGCACCGCTGTTTCCAACCGGTGCACACGGTCCGAGGAGTTGGCCGTTTCAAGGGAGGTACGAAGCTCTGCTTCGATTCCAGCGATGCGTTCTTGAAGGTCGTTGAAGGTCATCGTGATGGGCGAATCCGGTTCCTCCCCTTGGAAAGACGCGATTGCAAATCCTTCGGGCATGCCGAAGTGCGTCCTGATAGTGCTCAATCCGTCGACGTGGCGGCAAGGATATGCCGAGAAGCGCGGCCCCCCTCCGTGGGAGCCGCCCTCGATTCTCACGGGTTACGGCTTGGGCGGGGCCTTGGTGCGGTTGTAGGTCAGTTCCATGACTTTGGTCTCGGGCTTGTCCTGCTCCGTATGATACATGTTCATCAAATGTTGATCGTTGCTATTGACCCTAATCGTCGTTCGGGACTTCACGATCTTTCCCAAGGGACTCTTGAATTCGCCGGTAAACGTGAACGTCCTGCTGGCTGGGTCATAGGTCCCGGTGTCGTGCATGAGGCCGGTCATCATCGTGTCCACCCAGATTGAGACGTACTTTTTGTCGATGTTGTCGAAGCCGGTAATGCCACGGCCCTCGAAAGCCATGCCCATGAAGTCCCCGGTAAACGTATGTCGAACCCAGCGTCCGCCCAAGATCCACTCGGCGGTGGAGGTTCCTTTGGATTCCATCGGCGGGGCGGTTGGGTCCATCCAGGACTTCACGGCAACGTCAAAGTTGCCCACCATGTACTCCAACTGCTTGTGTTCCGGCCCGGGGATGGAGGATTTCATCCATGCTTGCATCTCGGCCGCTTGTTCAGCGGACATGCCCGGAGGTGTGCCTTCCCCCTTGCCGGGCTGATCTTTCTTTCCTTCACTGCCGGGTTTCTTTTCCTGCGCCGGCGTCGTGCCGGCCAAGGCCAGAACGCCAAAAAGGACCAGACTCCAATTACGCCACGTCTTCATCGTGCAACTCCTTGATCACATCGGCCAAACTCGAAGCCCACGAGGCTACGTCGCCTTCGCCGACCGTTGGGCTGCTTTTGTACGTACAGTTTTTGTTTTTGGCAAGTTCTGGCGTCGCCCCGTGAGACGCCTCGATTTCTGGACACGCTGGCAGGCGGGACAAAAAAAAGTGGCACGGCCGGCGGCCGTGATTCGTACAATGGGTGTACCGCACATACGGCAAGGCCGGCCTTCGCGTTGGTACACGCGATGATACTCTTGGAACGAGCCCGCCTCTCCGTCGGTGCGGCGGTAGTCCATGAAGGTCGTGCCGTTGAAACGAACGGCCCGGCGCAACGTCGTCTTAATCGCACGGAGTAGCCGCCGCGTTTGTTTAAAGTCGAGCGTGTCGGCCTTGTTCAGAGGGTGAAGGCCCGCGGCATGGAGCGACTCATCGGAATAGATATTACCCAGCCCCGCAATAACGGCCTGATCCATCAAAAGCGCTTTGATCTGTCGCCCTCGGCTCAAAGCGCGACGAAAATCGTGCAGAGTTACTTCCAGTGGCTCCAGTCCGAGATTGCCCAACTGCGAATCGTGCTCCATCTCCGCGGCCTCATGGAACCAGACGCCGCCGAAGCGCCTTGGGTCGCGAAAGCGAAGTTCCAGACCGCGGTCCCCGAAAGTCATCCGGAGATGGGTATGAAGCTCCACCGGCCGATCCGTCGGGCAAATTGTCAATCGGCCGGTCATGCCCAAACGAACGACCAAGAGGCCGTCGGGGTGAAGACGCAGGACCACGCGCTTGCCGCGTCGAAACACTTCCACCACCCGCTTCCCAGGCAAACACCGTTCCGGCTTCGAGGGGCCGTGAAAAACGTCGCGACGATTCGCGAGCACGCGGATTAACGTCTGATTCGACAGTTGCTTGTGTAGTTCGCGGGCTATCGTTTCTGCTTCGGGCAATTCGGGCATCGCCACCTCCGGTCTTTTCTGGAAGCCTCGACGAACGGACAATATAGTCGCGAATGGAAAAACTGAAATCCGAAACTCAAGAACGGGCGTCGAGCGTGGCCTCGAAATCGACTAAGGCCGGGGTCGACCGACCCTCTCTATTTGAGTGGCGGGACGGCTCACCCTTTTTCCGGGGAGTTCGAGTCGAGCGGCGCGAACTTACCGTTGCCCACCAAACGTTTCGAATCGCCTTATTGAAGGACGCGGCGGAACTCCTGGATGATCCCGAAATCGCTCGGGAATTCATCGAAGCCGGCCGAGCACCCTATGGTCTCGAGCTCTGGCCGGCGGCCATCATGCTAGCGGAGGTGATTCTGACCGGCGAAGACGGTGGTGGGCGGCCGGCCCTCGATTTGGGATGCGGCTTGGGTTTAACGGCGATGGCCGCGACCGTTCGCGGCTGGCGAGTCGTGGCCGTCGATCACGATCCGGCAGCTTTGCGATTCACTGAACACAATACGCAGGACAACGGCATCGACCTGTATGCCCTGGAGCTATGGGATTGGAACCGGCCGCCGGCAGATCGCCGCTTCCATCGTGTTTTTGGGGCCGACGTCCTCTATCAACGAATGGATCACGTTCCCATACTGCGTTGCCTGGAAAGCGTAGTCCATGAAACGGGGTCGGCGCTGTTGACCGACCCTCGTCGTAGCGTGGCCGACGGCTTCGCGGCACTGGCGACGGATCACGGATGGTTTGTGGATACTCTCCCGGCCGCGGCAGCGAACTTCGAAGGCCGCCCGATTCAGGGTCGGGTTTTTGTTCTACGTCGCAGAGTCTCGTAGACGCGCGACATCAGTTGGCCACCCACCCCGCGGCGCCGGGATGCGGCGGGTACGCTTCAATCAGGGGTTCGCGGCCTAAGTTGACATCATTAGATAAAGAGGTCTTATACTGATCCGCACGGGACGCCATGGTAAGAACGGCTAACGAAACAGAGCCGCGACCGTGAGGGAGCGGGTTTTGACAATGTCCGAAATCAAAGTGGTAGGCGTTCTAAGGAGACGGTGCAAAGCGCGAGTGGTGGTTGAAGTGATGTCGTATGTGCTCGAGTGCCTGGCGCACCAAGGCGGCGTTCTCAGGCGGGTCTATCGTCGATTCTTCGCTGCGCGTCAGGGGCGCCGGGTGACACAGCAATCTCCTTTGCGCCTCGGTGCCACCCTCAGCACGAGGCTCGCGACGGAGGTGGCGATGGTGGTCTCGGACTTTGGTTGACCGTGATGACGCCCAACCACCCTCGAAAACAACCCCGCGGTCGTTCCTTCCGAAACGAGTTCAAATTCTGCCCCGCGGACCGAAAAACCTCCTGAAAGATGTCGGCGAGGTCTTCGCCTTGCAGTCGCCATCGGCGACACCAGCGATACACGAGCGGCGAATAGAGCTCAACGAGTCGGTTCCAGGCGTCGGCATCCTGGGACCTCGCACGCTGAAGAAGACTGCGTGACGTGGCCAGCGAATCCTGACTACTGCTTTCCGGTTCGTCTGCTTTCGCGTCGGACATGACTGAAAACCCTGGCTGTCACTTTGTCAAAACGTCGTCGATGTCGCCAATTCATCAGGAAAGCGGCTGCGACGGTCGTGCCGAGAAAGAAGCCGGAAATCACGCCCATCAGTGTGAACGTGCTGCGCATACCGTCACGAACACGCCGGACGTCATTCTCCAAAGGGTGGATGATTTCGAGCACGCCGCGCACGTCACCGACCTTCCAATCGCGTTTTGTACTCGCCGGGTGGTTGTTGTGGCGATCAATACAGGACTCCTACATCCTTCGGGCGGTTGCGTATCGCAACGAATGCCGGCCACCGACCTCCTCGAATCGAAACGCGGGCTCCCACCGCAGCCCCACGCCTTCCGAAGACGGTCCTTGCGACGGCGTCGGCTCTCGTTCGATATCGCCGCTCCACCTCGAGGACCAGTTCCTCCGCTAACATTTGAGCATAGCACCAAGTTTCACAAGTAGGAGGCCGCATCAAAGTGGGCCCGTGGTTCTGGCGGGTCGGGATCCCGGATTGCCTAACGGGGCTTTGCAAGCAAAGGCCTAGGCTTGTTCGTGAAAGGCGAATTCCAATCCCGCGACATAGTCGCCTTGGTTGGATAGCGTGCAGTGCCGGACAACCGCCCGGCCGTGAAAGCTGACTTCGGGCTGGTGCACGGCGATGCCGATGTCGGCTCCGACCGGCAGTGATTCGTCACACCGGGCGCCAACGCCGCGTAGGCTCAAATCCATGCAAGTGCCCAGGGCGTAATACTCCCGGCCTTCCGCGTCCGGAACCCATAGCTCGATCGTGCCGGGAAACGGCCAACGCGGAACCTGCCGGCGACCCAAAGGGTCACGACCCGCAGAGACATCGGCCCGCGAGCGGAGCAAATCTCGGACGGCATCTTCCGTTAACGGACAAATCTCGCTGACTTCCGCTGCGGCGCCTGCCGATTGCCGATTGCCGATTGCCGATTGCATACTCTCCTCGCAATGCCGACTGCGGATTGCCTCACCTCGTGAAATTGAAAGCCGGCAATCGCAGATTCTCGGTGCTCACAGAGTATACGATATAATCCTTGCCTGGCTCCGTCGCTTCGTGGCCTTGCTTGGCCCTTTAGCCCCAAAGACGCAGGGCGTCGATGTAAGTCACATAAACAAACGCGCCGATAATCAGAAAGACCCCGATCATCTGGGTGGCCACCTGTACGCGAAGGCTGACCGGACTGCCCTTGATCTTCTCGATCAACAGAAACACCATCAGCCCGCCGTCCACAATGGGCAGCGGCAGGAAATTGATCACCGCCAGATTGGCCGAAAGCATCGCCAAAAACCACAAAAATCGGACGAAATTGGTCTGCGCGATCTGCCCGCCGGCGTTGATGATCCCGAGCGGCCCGGACATGCTCTCCACGCTGACGCTGCGCGAGAAAATCATGCGGTGCATGATCTGATAGACCATGACGACGAAATAGTAGGTCTTGTGCATTCCGATGCGCACGGCGTCCAGGGCATTACGGCCCTTCAGCAGCATGGTCTCGTACCCCAGCCGGACTCCGGATGTCAGCGCGATGCGCCCCAGCCAAGGGTCAACCATCTCGGGCGTGACATCCACACGTACGGTTTCCACTGGCGAAAGTAAATCCCGGCGAAACTCCACCGGCACCTGGGTCTGGCCCACCAGTTCCTTGAGAATGGCCCGTGCCCCTTCGTGGTACCGCACGGAGATCTCCTCCTCGCCCCGGGCGGTTTTGACCTGGACGGTTTCTTTTCCCGCGATTCGGAGAATCCGAGCCTCCGGCCCCACGCCCAGCAATGTCCGCAGGCAGTGAGGCACGCGGAACGCCGCCACGGCTTCTCGACTACTTGCGTCTTTATATGAAAGCTCTATCGTCGAACCGGCCGCGGCTCGAAAGGCGTCGATCAATTCCATCCAGCGCGACACCGGCCGGCCGCCCACGGCCGTGATCCTCGCCCCGGCCGGGATGCCCGCCTCCGCCGCGGGGCTCGGCTGACCGTGAATGGTGGGGACAACCTCCCCGACCAGCATCACATCTTCTGCTACTAGATCGTATTTGGCGTCAATCGAGCCAGGCGCCACCGGCTCAATCAGCATCGTCAGCACCCGACCGTCTTTTTTGGCCACGGTGATTCTGATCGACCGCTCCTTACTCTCGCGGATGACCCGGTTGGCCTCGGCGGCGGTCGGATTGGGTACTTCCGCAAGGGCTACAAGCAAATCCCCGGATTCAATTCCGGCCCGATGCGCGATCCCCCTCGCTTGGACGTTCGTGAACTGGGCTCGCGGCTTGCCCTCGCCGGACTCACTGGCCGCCACCGGCTTGCACAGAGCTTGAACCGTGGCGGGACCATTGCGGTTTCGCTTGGGCCGCACGGCGCCTTCCATCACCCTGCGGTCGGATTTGAGGATGGTGAAGGGAACATCGCGTTCCGGATTGTCCCGAACGGCCATTGCGATTTCCGCGCTGCTCGGATAGAGCCGGTCGTTCCAGCGAAGGACGGCGTCCCCGCTTTCAATCCCTGCCAAGCCGGCACGTCCCTCAGAATCGACTAGGCTGAATCGCACCAGCGGTCGCAGGCCCAGCACGCTGACGGTTGCGGAATCCTGAGGATCGCTGGGATACAATCCCAGCCGCGGCGCAATCCGCACTTCGATGCGCTCCGGCGGCGCGGAGGGATTGTCTGGACGGGGCCGTTCGACAATCACCGGCCCTTGAACGTATCCAAGCAACTCCACCATGCGGCTAACGTTTTCGTCGCTGATAGCCATGCCGTTGATCTCGACGAGCTTGTCGCCCACCCTCGGCCGGTCAGGCGAAAGAGGCTTGATCGCGGGTCCCACGTCAATGATCTCGCGCGTTGCCGCCGGGGTGATCCCGACGACTTGACGCTGCGGTTCGCGGGTGAAATCCGGATGTCGATAATCCGGCTTTACGAGAAAAGGCTGCGTCCCCTCCCCGTTCCGCTCGACGGTAAACTCGACCGGTTCGTGCGGCGAGGCCAGGAGGATGCTGACCATCACGTCGTCGAATTCCAGCACGGACTTGCCGTTGACCGCTTTGATCAGATCCCCCGGTTGAATGCCCGCCCGCTCCGCCGGGCTGTCAGGTTCCACGCTGCCGATCCTGGCGGTCGTCACCTGCATCCCAATGAGAAATACGACCATAAAGAGCAAACAGGCGAAGAGGACATTCATGATGACCCCGGCCGAAACAATGGCCATTCTTCGCCCCACGGGCTTGTTGACGAAAGAACTGGGATCGTCCTTGAATTTCAGCTCGTTGGCCTTGTCGTCGAAATCCTCCTGCCCCAGCATTTTCACGTAGCCGCCTAGGGGCAAGATGTTAAATGAGTAACGTGTCTCTCCGCGTGTAAAGCCGAAGATTTCCCGCCCGAACCCGATGGCGAAGCGGTCCACCCGCACGCCCGCCCATTTGGCGACCGCGAAGTGACCCAACTCATGCACGAAGATGATCAACGAGAAACCCAGCAGCATCACCAAGTACGGCCACACGGCCCCCCAAATTGACACAACCGCGGGCCAGACGGCCAGAGCCGCCGGCGAAAACTGCATCAACAAACCAAGCATCGTGTTACCTCTTGTCTCGCCCATCGGTCCGCGGCGACCAGGTCCTCCAGCGTCGGCGAGGCCACATGGTTGTGAGCCTGCAACGCGCGCTGGGTCGCGCGAGCGATATCCCGGTAATGAATCAAACCCCGTCGAAAAAGCTGCACCGCCGCCTCATTGGCCCCGTTGAGCACGGCCCCTGCGGTTCCGCCCCGTTCTGCCGCTTCATAGCCCAGGCGCAACGCCGGAAAGCGTTCCGGATCGGGCCGATGAAAGCTCAACTGGCGGATCTCGAACAAATCCAAGGCCGGCCACGAACATTCCCGGCGGGCCGGATAGGTCAGCGCATACTGAATCGGCGTCCGCATATCCGGTCTGGCCAACTGGGCGATCAGACTCCCGTCGCAAAACTCCACCAACGAATGCACGATCGACTCCGGATGGACCACGACTTTGATCTGTTCCGCCCGCAGATTGAACAGCCAATGCCCTTCGACAATTTCCAGAGCCTTGTTCATCATCGTGGCCGAGTCTATCGTGACCTTCGGACCCATGTTCCAAGTCGGATGACGAAGGGCATCTTCGGGCGTAACCTCATCCATCGCCTCTTCGCTCCACGTCCGAAAAGGCCCGCCGGAGGCCGTCAGATAAACACTGCGCACCTCCGATGGCCGGCCCGCGTGCAAGGCCTGAAAAATCGCGGAGTGCTCGCTATCCACGGGGATCACCTGCACACCGCGGCGTTGCGCGAGCGGCATCAGCACGGCGCCGGCGATGACCAAGGCTTCTTTGTTTGCCAGGGCCACCTTCCGGCCTAACTCCACCGCCCGCAACGTGGAACTCAGCCCCTGTGCCCCGACCACCGCGCAAATGACGCAGTCGGCATCCGCCGAATCGAGCATCCGATTCATGGCATCGGGCCCGACGTGGACCGAGGCCGAGTAGCTCAGCGCCGATTTCAAATCCGCGGCGTGCTCGGCGTTGGAGATCGCCAATGTCGGCGGACGAAAACGGTTGGCCTGCTGGGTAAGCTCGCGCCAGCGAGACCCCGCGGCCAGCCCGACGACCTCCCACTCGTCGCGAAGATGCGTGAGCACATCCAGCGCGCTTCGCCCGATAGAGCCGGTGGACCCCAGAACAATCGCCCTTTTCCGCATGGAACAAAGATATTAGACCTCCGCACCCCGCCCGACAAGCTACTCCTAGGAGGAGTCATCGACCCTTGACACGTCACCGCCGCCTCGCGGCGCGGAGCGCAGCTCCGGGCGGCGCAGCCGCATGGCGAGTCAAGGGCCGGTGAGGAGGATTTGGAAGGCGGCGAAGTCGGATAGGTCCAGGGCGTTGTCGGGGGTGAGGTCGAACGGCTCGCAGCCCGCGGCGCAGGGGGTGACAATTCCGTGAGTGTTGGGCCCGCCGGTGAAGCAGTTTTGATATTTCCCCAGGTCAAAAAGGTCCACGTCGCCATCCCCGTCGGCATCGCCGGGCGCTGCGTTGCAAAGAAGCTTCGTCAAAAAAATGTCCGCACCCCCTGGCCCAGTCGGTGTCCGAAAGTCGAAGCCGCAGGTCGGGTCAACGTCCGTGCTCAATAGCCACCGTGTGTAATAGACGCTGCCTTCGGCGTCGAGCACGATTGCGCGGCTCGGAAGCGACGACGCCTCCGGAGTCGTGCGCACCCAGGCAAACGAGCCGTCGCCATTCAAACGCAGCAGAAACTCGCAACTCCCGTACAACCGACAACTGGCTAACGCCTTATCGGGACCGGGGTCAAAATCAAGAGGCTCGCGGAAAGTCCCCAACACCAGAACACCGCCATCAGGCATGATCAGCGCGGCTTCGCCTTTTTCGAGGCTGGGACTGCCAACCGCGTAGGTCCACGCGTACGACTGGTCGGCGCGTATCTTGGTGACGAAAATGTCGCCGCCGGTCCCGGTCCCGGGTGGTGGGGGTACCGGCGTCCGCATATCCACGGCCGGAGTCGGATCGAAATCCACCGCTTGATTGAACGACCCCGTCAGCACAATGTCGCCTTCCGGACTGACGGCGATTTGATCGTTGCTAAACACAGGGTATGTGATCGTCCAACCGTAGGAACCGTCCGGCAAGAGTTTCGTGACGAAGGTGTCTTCGAATATGGGGCGCAGCAGCGCACGATGATAGTCCTCGTCCGGTCCAGGATCAAAATCGGCCGTCCCGCGAAAAATCCCGGTCACATAGATGTTTCCTTCTCGATCGACGCCCACGTCCGAACCGTAATCATATCCACCCCCTCCAAAGGTCCGCGTCCAAACGTATGTGCCATCGTCATGGAGCTTTGTGACAAATATATCTGAACCACCCAGATGGGCGTCGACGGCGGGCCCAGGATCGAAATCGACCAGACCGCCAAGATATCCTGCAAGGATCAGGTTCCCAGCCACGTCCCGGGCGAAGGCATACGCCGCCGCTGAACCCTCAACAGGACGAAAACTTATTGTCCAAAGGTAATCACCTTCGGACGTTAGTTTCGTGAGAAAAGAGTTGGCACGGCAGTCACAGGGATCGTCAAGGGCAATATGAAGGTCTTTTCCTGGCCCCGGATCAAAATCGACTTGGCGCTGAAATGCACCCGCGACGTAAATACTGCCAGTTTCGTCGATGATAACCCCGCTGGGTCCTTCGTCTCCAGGACCGCCCACCTCATAAATCCAGCCAGCAGATCCATCGGCGCCCTGTTGGGCAACGTAAATATCTGCATCATTGTAATATGGCGGGTAGTAGGATGCGCCGGCAAAAACGACGCCGGCGTTCGGTTGAACGGCGAAGGTCCCGAAACCCCGTTGGGTCCGCGCCCATGCATAACGGTACGGTACGCACACTCACCGCCACCGTGGGCGCGCTCGATCATGAGACACGGCAGCATGAGCCAAAGCGCGATCTTACCGTGGTTTTTTTTCATCGCACGCTCTTTGACAAATCTTGCAACCTCCCCATCATAGGCGATCAACCGTTCATGGACCAGCATTTTTTTCCACGAGCGGTTCAGGGAGACCGGGAGACATTTGAGGTAAACCGGAATCGCCTCGTGTGGCAAGGGTGGGCGTGCGCCCCTCACGCCAGCGCGCCTGCGGCTCGGATGTGGCGACGACTCCCATCGTGTATAAGACCGCGGAGCAATGGGGCACGGCGGTCTACGCGGGCGACGAGGAGATTCTCCCCCGCGCCACCTATACAGTCGAAGTTCGTTCCGAGAGCGACCCCAGTCAGATTCTGGCGACGTCCTGCGCCACCACCTGGATTTGGGGTGACGTGAATCATAGCAGCATGGTCGACGTAGGCGACCTGCTTTGCGAATTGGACGCGTTCTCGGATTGCTGGGATCTGTGTGGCACTCCGTCGCAGTGCTCCGGCTGGGGTGGCGCCGGCGGGTGCATCTGCTCGTTCTACGCGCATGACCTTTCCCCTGTGGACCTCTTCATCGACGTCGGCGATATTGTGTCAGTCCTCGACGCCATGGCCGGCGTGTGCCATCCTCCAATCTGCGAGGGCGAGGGCATGGCGCCGCAGGGGTGGCGGCGGAAACGGCGGTTTCGGAGAACCCGGCAGCGCCAAGACGTTGAAGTTGGTTCCGCAGGCCGACACCGTGGCCTTGGGCGACACGCTGAAGGTCAATGTTCTTCTCAAGGATGTCCACAAGACCCGAGGGGTTCAGTTGACCATCAATGCGGTCGCCGCCGACGGTAAGTACCTGGAGTTCGTGGGTTGGTCGATGGACACAAGCCAAGGCAATTATCTCTTTGCGGGTCACGAAACGTATTCGGCCGCGGACAGCAATCGCGGGCGATTGGCCATCGTATCGGCCGAAGGAAGCGTGGACTGCGAAGGCGAGTGTTACGTGGCCACCGCCCTGTTCCTCGTGACCGCCGAAAAGTCAGCGGCCCGGTGAGCCTTACAGTCAACCAGGACCACACCCAACTGCGCGACACGGCCAACCAGCTCATCGAACCCGAAACCATCGAAGGCGCCACGGTGAACGTCATAGGAGAATAAAACTCGGGACAATGACCGACTGGAAAGGCGGTCCCACAAGTGGAAGAGTCGGTTGGTCCCACATTCAAAGGCGCTCGCTCGGCGATGTTCGCGACGCGAGCGCCTTTTTTTCTTGCCGCGGCAGGTTCCGATAGCCATCGGGGGTCGCAATATTCCTGAGAGAACCATCGAGGGAATCTGTAACTTCTCGTCGGGGCCGGTCTGCTTTGCGGCGCGGGCGAAATCGCGCTATGATCGTTTGCGTGTCCGGCACCAAAGGAGAGAGGGTGGTTCGAAAATGTCTGTTATCGACCCGGCGGTTCAGCGTGGAGCAGCGCACCTACGAGCGGCCCGGCGCCGATCCAACCGCCCGTGAGGTCGTGGTACATCCCGGGGCGGTGGTGATTTTGCCGCTCTTGGATCGAGATCACATCGTGATGATTCGGCAATACCGCCACGCCCCGGAAGAAGAACTGTGGGAGTTACCGGCCGGGACTCTGGAACCTGACGAAGCGCCCATCGACACGGCCCGGCGCGAACTGCTCGAAGAGACTGGCTATGAGGCGGGCACGCTCGAGCCGTTTATCGAGTTCTATACGTCTCCGGGCATTTTGACTGAGCGAATGCGTGCCTTCGTGGCCACCAACCTCCGCTGGAGCGGTCAGCGGCTGACTGCGTCCGAGCAGATTGCGGTCGAGCAAATTGGCCTAGGCATCGCGAGGCGGAAGCTCATCAAGGGCGAGCTACGCGACGCTAAGTCCATCGCTGTGCTTGGCACGTATTTTGCCAAACGGGACGAGCAGGAGGCACATGCATGAGCTGGCAGGACCGCGATTACATTCGCTCGGCAACGCACGGTCCGGCGGCCCGCTGGGGCGGCGCGTGGTCGTTTCCCTGGGGCAATAGCATCGTCACCCTTCTGATTGTGGTCAACGTCGTGATTTTCGTCCTGGGCAAGATAAACCCAGTGCTGTCCACGTGGATTTACGGTCTGGGGGCGATGCAAGGCCAGGCCGTGATGCAGGGCCAACTCTGGCGGCTCATCACCGCCCAATACCTGCACGCCGATGCATGGCATCTGTTGTTCAACATGTTGACGCTCCATTTCATGGGGCGTCCCCTCGAGGCTCGTTGGTCGCGTACGGAGTTTTTCACGATCTACACGTTGGCCGGGCTGGCCGGCAACATTTTTTTCACCTTCCTGGCCTGGCGAGGCGTGCTCGACCCACGGATTCCCGCGATCGGCGCATCGGGCTGCGTGTACGGCCTGATCGGAATCGTCGCCGTGTTGTTTCCCCATGCGACGGTTTACATTCAGTTTTTGTTTCCCATCAAGATTCGCACGGCGGCAATCATTCTAGGTGGGATCGCATTTTTGCAAGTGCTGAGTCGGGGCGAAAACTTCGGGGGCGAGGCATGCCATCTGGCGGGTCTGATTTTCGGAGTCTGGTGGGCCGCGAAAGGCGAAACCTGGTGGAGTCAAATTGCCCGGCGCAGATCGGCTCGAATCTCCCGTGTGCGGCCCAGTCGTCGCCGGGTAGTTTCAAAAGACCCATTCGGCGGCGAGTATGACGAAGAATTCATTGATCGAATCCTCAAAAAAGTTTACGACGGCGGTATTCACAGCCTCACGGAAGGCGAGAAAATCGCGTTGCGCGAGGCCACCGAACGACAAAAGCAACGAGAGGCTCGCTTTGGCCGCGTGGACTAAGGAATCGCGCATGAATTACTTACACAATTGTTCCTACGGACCGCCCTATTTGCTGGGTTTTTGCGAATCGATTCGTTTATCTTATTTCTGCGCGACGCCTAACAGAAAGGCGATGGGGGTGAAGCAACATGACGCGAACGGACAGGCCGCTGGATAATCCGCTCAATTGGTCATTCGCCATCGGGCGGCTCTTTGGCATCCGTATCCGGATTCACATCCTTTTTCTCATCTGCGCGGTCATTCTGTTATGGATGGAACTACTACCCACGCAAGAATGGGCGGATCCGCGCACGTCGTTTACCATATTGTTGGACGCCGTCGGCACCTACGGGCTTTTGTTCTTCATCGTGCTGGTTCATGAATTCGGGCACTGCTTCGGTTCCCGCTTTACCGGCGGCACGGCCGACGAAATCCTGCTTTGGCCGCTCGGTGGTCTGGCCTTCGTACAGCCTCCGCATCAGCCGGCGGCCCATATGATCACCGCCTTTGCCGGGCCGCTGGTGAATGTCGCTTTCTGCGCGATTAGTTCCGTGACCCTGGTTGCGTGGACCGGATTGCTGGGTTCGGTACCGTGGAATCCGATTCACCCTTGGTCGCCCGTGAACGGAGCTTGGATACCCACGGTGCCGCAAGAGTGGCTGATTCGGTTCTTCGGGCTGAGCTACTTCCTACTGCTGGTGAACCTTCTGCCTATCTACCCCTTTGATGGAGGCCGTATCCTCCACGCTTGGCTGTGGACCACCAAAGGCTACCGCACGTCGCTCGAAATCGCGACCGGCACGGGCATGGTCGGTGCTATCGCCGTGGGCCTGTTGGGTCTGTTCACCGATCAAAGCTGGATCACGCTGTCGATTGCAGCGTTTGGTTATCTTACGTGTTGGCAGCAACGGCGAATGCTCCGCGAACAGGGCTTGTGGGGTGTAGATGAGTTTGGCTACGAATCCGGTTGCGGGGGCTTTGAACAAGAACCGGATCGCAAAAAACCCGGTTTCCTCGCCCGCCGAAAAGCTCGCAAGGCCGCGCAGGAAGCCGAACGGCTTCGACGGGAAGAAGAAGAGCACCAAGTGGCCGTAGACGCAATCCTCCGCAAGGTGGCTCAGTATGGTCGCGCCTCGCTATCGCCTCTTGAGCTTCGGATTCTCGAACGCGAGACAACCAAGCTTCGCATGAAGTCTGATAATTAATGGGCTTCGTACCTATTCCGCAACATTGGTTGCAAATCGTCCATTCCAATTGGGTTAAAAAACAAGACTTATACGTGGAAATTAATTATCCACCGTTCATCGTGACGTCGTGTTCGGGTGGCCCATTGATCGACGAAACGCCGCCTACGATTGGTCAAGGCACCGAAAAGTGTATCTTACGGATACGGGCCTAATGGCTCACCTTCTAGGGACACAGCCCGAGCGCGTGTTGCGGGATCCGCTGACCCCTCCTGGAGAACTTTGTGGTGATGGAATTGACCAAACAGGCTACTTGGAGTGCCACGCGCGCGGAGCTGTTCCATTTTCGAACGGGCATGGGCCGGGAGGTAGACATCGCTCTCGAAAGTGGCCGGTGGCGACGTGGTCGGAATCGAGGTAAAGCAAAGTGCGACCGTGCGGGCCGATGATTTCAAGGGTCTCCGGGCTTTGGCTGAGGTGGCGAAATCCCGATTTCATCGCGGGGTGGTCCTGTACACGGGCGAAAAGACCATACCTTTTGCCGAGAACCTGTTCGCGGTTCCCCTTCAGACCTTGTCGCAGGTCCCGAGGTAACGAAGCCATAAGGAAGGTCCAATGACCGCACACGCTTATCAACAGTGCATTCTTCCTGGATGTAGTGCTCGTTACGATCTGGGCGAGTCGGTCTTTGCCTGCCGGCGCTGCGGGGGGCTGCTGGATATCCGGTATGATTGGTCGGCCGTGCCGGTGCCCAAGTCGCTTGCGGCCTTTTCGGCCCGCGGCTCGACGCCGGGAACGAACCACCAAGCTCGGGCGGATTTCAGCGGCGTTTGGCGGTTTCGGGAGCTGCTGCCGTTCGCCGCATTGGAAAACCTCGTGACCGTCGGCGAAGGCCGGGCGTTGCTTCAACAGGCCGACGAGTTGGCCCGGCACGTCGGTGTCAAGCCTGGGCACTTGTTCCTTCAATACGAGGGCTTCAATCCGAGCGGCAGCTTCAAGGACAATGGCATGGCCGCGGCCTTCACGCAGGCCGCGCGGCTCGGCCGCCGCCGAGTGGCCTGTGCCTCGACGGGCAATACCAGCGCGTCGTTGGCCCTCTACGCGTCTCTTACCCGGACGGCGGGCGGCGAACCCATGCAGGCGATCGTCTTTATCGGGAGCGAGAAGATTGCCTTCGGAAAGCTGGCCCAGGCGCTGGATCATGGAGCCCTGACGCTGCAAATCACCGGCGATTTCGATGCCTGCATGCGCCTTGTCCAGGACGCAGCGGAACGCCTCGACCTGTATCTCGTGAACTCCGTCAATCCCTTTCGGCTGGAGGGCCAGAAAACGATCATGTACCGCGTGCTGGAGGGACTTGGTTGGGAAGCGCCCGATTGGATCGTCGTGCCCGGCGGAAACCTCGGCAACACCAGCGCCTTTGGAAAAGCCTTCACGGAGCTGCGCGAACTGGGTCTGGTCGATCGCATCCCGCGTTTGGCGGTCATCAACGCTTCCGGCGCAGACACTTTCGATGTCCTGTACAATGCGCACGGTATCCGCTGGAACTGCGGCCGGATTGACCATGAGAAGATCGACGCTTACTACCGGAGGATTGCGGCTGAAGGCCGCACGGCCCGCACGGCGGCCAGCGCCATTGAAATCGGCCGGCCGGTCAACTTGCACAAGGCCCTGCGCAGCCTTGACGCGATGCAGGGCGTGGTCCGCGCGGTTTCGGACGAGCTTATCCTGGACGGCAAGGCCCTCATCGGCCGCTTCGGCTTCGGCTGCGAGCCGGCGAGTGGGGCTACCGTTGCCGGACTTCGTCGGCTTCGGGAAGAGGGCGTCATTGCCCACTCAGACCGCGTTGTCTGCATTCTCACGGGCCACGCCCTGAAAGATCCGAAGGCCACGGTGGATTATCACATCGGCGAAGCTCGTGGACGGGGGACGTCCGCGCGGACTGAAGTCCGCGGCTCGTTGGCCAACGCCCCTCGACAGGTTCCCGCAGATATCGGGGCCATCGCGAAATTGCTGGCCTAACAAGCGGTAGAGACAGCGCGAAGTGAACCCGGCGATAGCGGTTTACCTTTCATTCCGCCGGGGATCGGAAGCCCCAATTGCTCGAGAATAGTCGGGGCGACGTCGTATAGGGTCGGTCCATCGGCTCGGCCGCGGGCGGACAACGACGGATGGGCAACGATGTACACCCCTTGCTGCGCGTGGTTGGCGTCATCTGGGCCGGTGTCGTTTTCAAAGGTGTAGATGCTCTCCGATCCGACAAAGCCGACCGACCGCCATCGAAGGTCGCCGAAGATCACGATCAAATCAGGTGCCACGCCGTTGACACGATCGTATAGCCGTTCGGGTTTGTAGCACTTGTTGCCCATGGGGAGGCCCCGGTGGTCGCGGATGGCCTCGATCTTCAGTGATAATTCGTCCCGAAGCCGCTCGTAGCGGGCCGGCTCGACAATCCCGTTCGGCTCGCGGCCGGCGACGTTGACGAACAGCCGCCCGTAGTATCCGCCGTCGCCCCAGGCGGTCGTGCGCGACCAGTCCACGTCCTTGGGATCGAACTTCTGCTTGGGTTTTGGCGGCTCCTTGAAACGCAGGTAGCCCTCGTTGAGCAGCCACTGGTTGAAGCAACATCCACCGACCATCGACTTGGCACCGTGGTCGCTGACGAGCCACACCGCCGTCTTTTCGAGGTCGAGGCCGTCAAGCGTTTGGCCGACCTCTTTGTCGATGTATTGGTAGCATTCGAAAATCGCCTGCTCAAACGCGTTGCCCGGCACGTGGGCGTGGTGCGAGGGATCCATGCAGCTCCAGAAGCCATGATGGATGCGATCGGTGCCCATCTCCACCATCCAAAACAGGTCCCAGGGCCGCGTTTTCATCAGGTGCCGAGCGAGGGCGAATCGCTTTTCAGTCATCAAAGAGATTTGGTCGAGCAGCCATTTTTTGTCGTCCGTGCGAAAGCCCTTGACATCGACCATGTACTCGCCGACGAGGCTTTCGATTTCCGTGCGCAGCTCCGGCGGATGTGTCCAGGTGATTCTGGGATCGGTCGTGTCGGGAGTGAGAAAACACGTCACCATGCAGCCGGCCGGCGTCCGCGTGATCGGATAGGTGCCCGGCACTCCGATGACGATGGACTGCTTGCCGGCCTCGGTGAGTAAGTCCCAAATCCGCGGCTCCTTAACTGCGGTCGAGGTGGCGATACTCAGCTTGTCGTACGAATGATCGGCCCGGTTGCGAAACCCGTAAATGCCCAGCGTTCCCGGATCCTTGCTGGCGGCCATGCAGCTCCACGCCGGAACTGTGATGGGCGGCAAGCAGCTCGTGAGTTCGCCGTACGTACCCACCCGCATCAGCTGTCGAATGTTCGGCAGGTGGTCGATCCACCGATCAAAGACCAGCGAGGGCTCAAGGCAATCCAGCCCAATGACCGCAACTTTCTCAATACGGGGCATAAGGCTATGTGCTCTGGTACGAGACCGAATGGGTGCGGAGCATCGACAGCGAACCTACCGATCGTTTCCGCGGCGCTGACGGCGGACTCGCCCGTTTTCGAAATCGAGGGAGACGACCAGCAACAGATCGACGATGCCATAATCTTCGTCCGGCCCGGCAACGACGAACGTCCGTGTCGCCGTCGGCGGGATGGTGATGAACTCGGGGTGCGGAACATGGAATCTTCGTCCATCGGCCAGGTAGATCGTAAACGGCGAGAAGGGCTCCGCGCGAGCGACCCTTCGGAGTTGGTCAATCGTCATGGCATCCGATTTTACCGAAAGCCTCCCCGTTGTCCAACATCGCTACTGGCCCCCACGGCTTATCGTTAACCGCTAGGTGCAAACCTTCGAAGGTGTTCGATGGCTCGGGGGACGACGCGCTCGACGGACTCCTCTAGGCCGCAATCCAGAATTGCTCCGGCCGATTGCTGGTGCCCGCCGCCTTTGAACTCAGCGGCCAGCTCGACCACCGTCACCGGTCCGCTGCCACGAAAGTTAACCCGAGTTTTCCCCCGGTTGCCTTCCGAGAACAGCATGGCAAGCTGCACGCCTTGCAGTGAGCGGGGCACGTTGATCTGCTCATCAATGTCCGCGGCCGTGCAGCCGGCATTGTGGATTTCCTCAAAACCAGCCGTACTGTAGGCCAAACGGCCCTCCGCAATCACGCGAGTGTTGTCGTAAACGACTCGCAGCAGCTCGAACTCACTCTTGGTCTGGCTGCGGCACAATCGCTCGCCCAAGAAACCCACGTCGGCTCCCCGATCAACCAGATCGGCGCACGCCCGCAGCGCCACGGCTCGAGTCGTCGGCAACGAGAATCCCAGCGTGTCCGTCTGCATGCCCGCGTACAAGAGCGAAGCCACTGCCGGGTCGATCGACCGGTTGGCCGCTCGCAAAAGTGCATATACCAGCTCGCAGGTGCTGCCGGCGTCCTCGACCACCCAGTTTACGTCGCCGAACCGCGTGTTCGTCGCGTGGTGATCGATGTTCACCAATGTCCGCCCGGCGACCCAGTCCGTCTCCTTGAGAGCCGGCCCCACGGCGCATCGCTGCTTTTTGGCCGTGTCTAGTACAATAAACCCGTCCGTAAGGCGGAAATCCTCCGGCGAGGCAAGGTTCACATGGGCCAAGTCGTACAGGAATGACAGTCGCTGGGACAACGACCCCGGCGGTAAAGAGACCCTCGGGCAACAACGCTCCGAGGACCAGGCAAGTGCCATCGAGAACATGGCTCCCAGGGCGTCGGCATCGGGCACGACGTGAGCAATGACAATAGGGCGCCGCATGGCGCTGACGGCGTTGATGACATCCGCCGGCGCGGAAAAAGCTGAATGACGAGCGCTGAATGAAGAACTCTCCGTTCTGTGTTCTTCATTCAGCATGTAGCATTCCTCGTCACGCCTCGAGGGCTGGCGCTTCGGCCTGGGAGAGGAGTTAAGTTTTTCTCATCGATTCGATCAGAATATCGGCGATTTCGGGCCGAGTAAACTCCACGGGCGGCAGCTCGCCTTTCACCAGCATTTCCCGCACTTTCGTTCCGGAAAGGCTGATGCGGTCGCCGTCGATCATGGGGAAGGTCTTTTCGCTCACCATGCCGCCCTGCTTTTTCGACCAGGCCGTGTTTTCGAATTTCAGAGGGATGATGTGCAATGCCCCGTCGGGCAGGGTCTCGAAAATCTCCTGGGCCGCGTAGGTGCCGTAATAGGTCCCCACGCCGGCGTGGTCCCGGCCCACGATAAAATGGCTACACCCGTAATTCTGCCTCAAGATCGCGTGCAAGATAGCCTCCCGAGGCCCGGCGTAGCGCATTGCCGCAGGCATCACGGACAGCATGGTATGCTCGGGATGGTAATAGCTGCTGATCAGGGCCTGATAACATTTCATCCGAACTTCGGCGGGAATGTCGCCTTCCTTGGTCGCACCCATCAACGGATGGATCAGCAGGCCGTCGCAGATTTCCTGGGCGCACTTGGTGATGTACTCGTGGGCCCGATGAATCGGGTTTCGGGTCTGGAACGCGACGACCGTCTTCCAGCCGCGGCGCTGAAACTCGGCCCGTGTTTGGTCGGGGGCCAGTCGATGCTCCGCGAACATCGGCTCATGCCGCGGCGTCACCACGTCGATCTTGCCGGCCAGGCAGGTATCCCCTTCTTCCATCAGGACCTTCACGCCCGGATGGGCGGCGTCTTCCGTGCCGAACGCTTTGGTGGCCTGCTTCTTCTTGTCCTGTTTGTATTTTTCCGAGACGGTCAGGTAGCCCAAGAGGCGCCCCGCGTCGTCCTGCATGGCAACGGCCTGGCCGACGGAGACTCGATCGGCACTGGCCTTATCCACGGCACACGTGATCGGCATGGGCCACAAAGTGCCGTTGGCCAGCTTCATTTCGTCGCAGACGCGGTGATGGTCCGCTTCGCCCATGAAGCCTTCCAGCGGGCTCATGGCCCCAATGGCGATCATCTCCAAGTCGCATTGCTGCCGTTCCATAAGGATGACGGTCACCGCTGGCTGCTTGGATGCCTTGGCCGCCCCCGTCCGCTTCACCAGCCTCCCGCCATGCGGGGGCACGAGATCCATCTGTGTCATCAAACTACCTCATCATCCAACCACGAAAAACGCCACTATAGCCGGCCCTACTTTGTCCGCAAGTCGAAGGCTGGTGCGAGAGTCCTTTCTCGCACCGCCTTCTACGAGCGGTCATTCCTCTCGCGGCGGTTTCACAGCCGTCCCGCACTCGGGTCAAACGCCGCTGACGTTTCCGGTCAGATTGTGCCGCACTTGGGGCAGCCACGGCGCCGTAGTCGCTGGCGTCGCCGAGACATACGGCGAAAAACGACTACCAGCGGGCGCGTCACCGTGAACAGCGGGTAGGCGGATAAGACCGTAAAGGCAAACCAAAGGTGGACAATTAGTTTCACGATTCGCAGACTTTGCAAAGGTGTATAATACCTGTCCAGCATGGGAAAGGCGTCGGCGACATTCTCGGGCAATAGTATTTCGGGCGGCACGAGCCTGGCCAATTCGCGGAGCGAATGGCCCCGGGCGTCGCCGCCGAACCGCTGGAGGAGCGCTTTCAGGGCTTTCTCGGACGTCTGCTGAGCCATGAAGCAAGCCCAGTCGTGAATAGCCAACTCGGCGTTGCGTCGCCCGGCATCTTGATCGTGCAGGTCTTGTCTCCACCAGTCGTGGCTGCGATTGGCAGGCATAAGAACAGTACACCACGTCGCGAGGCCTGCCGCAATCTACGGGCCGACTGAATCCCGGACGATTGGTAGTTGGCAGGTGATTTTCAATACCGCTTAGGGCAGACCGACTAGTGTTTGGCCGGAATCACGACCATGGTCATGCGACGGCCATCCATCGCGGGGGTTCGCTCCACCTTCACACCTTCCCCCAGTTCGGCGATGATGTCGTGAAAGATGCCCGTTGCCAAATCCTTGTGTGCGCGCTCCCGGCCTTTGAAGAGCATGGTGAACTGAACCTTGTGACCTTCTTCCAGAAACTCTTTGGCGTGATTCAGTTTGATCCGCCGGTCATTGGTATCGGTCTTGGGCCGAATGCGAATCTCCTTAAGCGACGTAACGTGACCGGCCGAGGCGACCTTTTGTCGCTTCTTGCGCTCATACTTGTATTTGCCGTAATCCATGATTCGGCAGACCGGGGGACGTTCCGTGGGCGAAACCTCCACGAGGTCAAGCCCCGACTCCCGCGCCAAGGTCATCGCTTCGTGCGTCGAAAGCACGCCAAGTTGCCTTTGTTCCTGATCGATCACCCGAACCGGAGAAATGCGAATCTGTTCGTTGATCCGAAGGGCTTTGGTGATGTTCTTTCCTTTTAGCATAGACCGTCACGCGAAAAGACGGCTTTCAAACCGGCTGACGTCACCGATTGACACGCGCCTAAACCCATTAATCTTCTCCTAAGCGACGGCGCCCCTTGGTTTCAATCTCCGTACGGCAGCCCTCCAGGAAACGCTCCAGAGGCCAGTTGCCGATGGTGCGCCCATCGCGATCATTGATGTTTACGTTTTTTCCCGCCGCTTCCTTTTCACCCACGACGAGAATGTAGTTTACCTTTGTGGCCCGCAGGCGATGTTTTTTCGGCCCGATCTTCTCACTCCCGGTGTCCAGATAAACACGTAGGCCCGCTCGCCGCAGCGCTTCGTAAAGCTCTCGACCGTAGCTTTCACTTTTTTCGCTGACCGTGGCCACGGCCACCTGGGCCGGAGATAACCAGAGAGGGAACGCACCGTTAAAATGTTCGATCAAGATGCCCACGAACCGCTCCATGGCCCCAAAGGGAGCGCGATGGATCATCACCGGCGTATGGCGTGCGTTGTCCGGCCCGATGTAACTCAACTCGAAACGCTCGGGCAAGTTGTAGTCGACCTGGACCGTGCCAAGCTGCCAACTACGGCCCAAGCAATCCTTGACGATGAAGTCAATTTTTGGGCCGTAAAAGGCGGCCTCGCCGATCTCTTCGGTGTAAGCCATGCCGCTCTCTTGGGCCGCGGCTCGGGCGGCGGCCTCAGCCTTGTCCCAATTCTCCGACGAGCCGACGTACTTGTCGCTCTTGAGATCCCTAAGTCCCACGCGGACGCGATAGTCGTGGATCTCCAAGGTCTCAAGCACACCGCGCGTGAGTTTCACCGTAGTCAGCAACTCCGCCGCCAGCTGATCGGTAGTGCAGAATAAATGTGCGTCATCTTGGGTGAAGCCGCGGACGCGGGTCATGCCTCCGATCTCACCGCTTTGCTCGAAACGGTACACTGTACCGTACTCGGCCAATCGGACCGGCAAGTCTCGGTAACTGCGCTGCCGGGAAGCATAGACCTGAATATGGTGCGGGCAGTTCATGGGACGAAGAAGATAGCCAGGCTCTTCCACCAACGCAGCGTACAGGACTTCAATCAGCCGCTCCAAAGGTAAATCGGGATTCGCGCCAGGAATACGTCTCCAGGCCCGTTGAAGAGCCGCAAGCATGGCCGCCACGCCCTCGAGCCCCTTTTGACGTTCTGCGCCGGTCTGGCTCCGGACACGCTGGGCCAGTTGCAGAGCGCTTTGAATCGCCTTCCCGCGATCGGTCTCGAACATGGCGGGGAACTGCGAGTCTTCGTAATAGGGGTAGTGGCCGCTGCATCGATAAAGACCCAACTGACCGATGTGCGGGGTATACACGATCTCGTAACCCAGTTTGAGCATCTCGCCGGTCAAATGGTTTTGCAACTCGGAACGGATGGTTGCGCCCGCAGGGAGCCAGAGGATAAGTCCGCTTCCCACTTGATCCGAAATCGTGAAAAGGCCTAGCTCCTTACCGATGACACGATGATCGCGCCGCTTGGCCTCTTCGAGCCGCTTTAAATAGTCGGTCAGCGATTCCTTTTTGAAGAACGCGGTGCCGTACACCCGCTGCAGCGGCTGGTCATTGACGTCGCCGCGGTAGTGTGACCGGCTGACCTGCCGAATCTTGAAGGCCTTAATCACGCCGGTGGAAGGCACGTGCGGACCGCGGCAGAGGTCCTCGAAATCGTTCTTGGCCGGATCCCCGGTGACGTAAAAGCTCAAAACGCCGCCTTCTGCTCGCTCGGCATTGTCAATCTTGTAGCGGTTTTGCTCCCGATTCAGTTTGGCCATCGCGTCGCCGCGCGGCATTTCGTAACGGCAAAACCGCCGGTCTTCTCGCACGATGCGGGACATTTCTTCTTCGATGCGAGGGAAATCGTCCGGCGTGATCGCGCGGGGCAGGTCGATATCATAATAGAATCCATCTTCCAGGGGTGGACCGTAGACCAGCTTCGTCTCAGGGAAAAGCCGGCAGATCGCCTCGGCCATCACGTGGGCGGCGCTGTGCCGGAGCACCAGCAGACTCTCCGGATCGTCGTCGCTGGCGGTGAGAATGCGCAGTTCACAATCGCCCGGCAGAGGGCCCTGCAGGTCCACGACCTGCCGGTCCCCGTCGCGCGTGATCCGTCCCGCGACGGCGGCGCGCGCCAAACCGGGGCCGATCATGGCGGCAATATCCGCAGTTGTTGCCCCCTCACCTACGCTGAGCGTTTTTTCGTCAGGAAGTCTGACTTTCAGACCGAATCTCCAAAGCCCAAATCGAAGCAAGGAGCGAAAGACTTGGCTTCATGCGCGCATACCAAATGGCCCCCGTGACTCCTCGGCGCATAGCGACCGGTTGCCATCTCAAACGTGGTAAAAAAGCAAGAAACGCATTGAAGAAGAGAATAAGCAAGACGTCCGTTCGACGCTTTTCATACGGTGATTTCCCCCGTTGGGAACCCATCTCCCCTAATGTAGCAGATCGGCAAATCAGGTCAAGAACCTTGGAACGCCGCAAAAGCGAAGTAGGGTACGGCCAATCCGCTTTTTCAAGCGGATGGGCCGTGCCCCCCGACAGTTTCACCATAACGGCTTACTGCGATGGATCCCTTCAAGGCGCCCCGCGAACAAGCGCCGAGGCATCTTCACCCTTCGATCTTGACGCCGTGGCCCCGGAATGAACGATGGAGCCAATGGGAACCAGATAGATTTCCACGCGGCGATTGTGGCTATTCCCGGCTTCGGAAGAGTTTTCCGAAACTGGGCGGTATTCACTACACCCCATCGTGCCCAGCCGGTAGGGCTGAACGCCGTTCTTTTGAAGAACGTTTGTGACCGCGATCGACCGGTGGGCTGAAAGATGCCAATTCGTCGGGTGGGCAGCTTTAGTCTCCGGACGAGAAATCGGCCGGTTATCCGTGTGACCGACGACAACGACTTCGAAATCCGTCGCCGCTGGAGACTTCAGAATCTCACTGAAACTGCGCAGAGAATCCATCGACGAATCCTTCACCACGTCGCTGCCCAGCGGAAACAATAAATCGGCCTTCCACTTCACCGACCCACGAGCCGGGTCGTAGCTGACCTCGGTGGGGTGCTCATCCGAAAAGCGCTTCAATGCGCTATCCAAGGCGGGTGGGAGTTTCGGGCCCACCACCGCCGGGGCAGCCAGATTCGCTTTGGCCATGGTGGATAGCGCATCCTGAGCCGCCTTGCTGATTCCCTCCGACAACTCGCTTTCCCGGCGATAATTGCCGATCAGCTCGTCCTTGGCGGTCATCTCTCCTTCGAGTGAGCGCACCCGCGTTCGCAACGAATCATTGACCGTCCGCTCGTCCCCCAGATCGGTGGCCAACTTCTCTTTGTCGGCAATCACCAGCCGATTGGCTGCCTCCACTTTCCGATACCGGTCAAGCGAAACACACCCACTCACCACGACCAAACCAGACAACCACACACATGCCATCCGTACGCCGCGCATCACACGCCTCCTATGCTCGTGAAAAAAACACTAACTCGAACGCCGCGTCACAAAATAGGTCACGGCCGCGGCAATTCCCGCGGCCAGCACCGCACCGCCGCAGAAGATCGCCAAGTTCGAGTAAATCGTTCCAATTAGACCCGGCACAATGCCCCGCACAAGAGCGGCACCCGCGAGGCCCGCGAACCACATGACCACCACCGCCACCACCACCGCCGCCGTCAAGCTCGTAGACAACGCGTCCGGCCCATACTCCACAACGCGAGTGACCACCCGGCGGGACACGACCGTAGTCTGTGATTTCGTCGATCTCACCGTCTCGGGTTCCTCCCCTTCCGGTTCGGTAATGGCCTCGTCCAAACCGGCCCGGGTGGCGTCGCCCATTTCGACCGTGCCAGCCTCTTCACCCGTGTAGATTTCTTCGAGGAGCTCGGCCCCCAGCGACGTGTCGTCGCTTTCGCGCGTGAGGTTCAAGATGCCCGAGCCGCTGCCGATGCCCTCGATTCCCAGGCCGGCCACATCGGTGACCGCCGTTTGGGCCAAGGGATCGACGACCTCATCCAGCTCGTCGTCTTCGAAAACGTTGATTCCCACGGAGGGGACGACCGTGCCCTCCTTGGATTTCTTCGATTCCAGGCCGATGGCCGTTTCTTCCGCGTCGGCCGATTCCAGGCTCAAAACATCGCTGCTGGAGGGTGCCAGTTCAATCCCCGAGTCCTCCACTGCCTCAAGGACGATCTCGCCGCTTGCGGACGCACTGGCCAGACTCGGCTCTGGGACCGGATTCAGGGCCGGTTTGGCCGCAGATGCCGCAGGGGCTAACTTGGTCACCAGACTATCCACGTCTTGGACCTTGTAGTTGACCGTGCCCGCGTCGCGGAATTCGCGCAGCTTGCCGGTACGAACCAAATCCTTGAGCTCAGCCTCCGACTTGTTGAGTTTCTTAGCCGCCTCAGGGGCGGAATAGAACATTTTCGCCATAAGCTATCCTCAAGCGGTCCATCGCCAACGGTGGTCCTCTATCATCTCGAGGGTTTCGACGTTTCGCGTCTCTAGGGTAATTGGCTCTCCGTGGCTTGCAAGCGGTATTGGCGCTGATCCTCGACCATCTGTTCGATTACGTCAGGCGGCAAATCGCAGCCGTTGTGATTTTCGAGATACCGATCATACCGCCACGTCCGGGCTGCCACCAACCGCAGGCACTTCTTCTGCGGATCGTATTCATATGCCCAAGTCGTCATGGCGTCGATGTCCACCATAAAAATGCCGTAGGTGTTCTTGGTCAACTGCCCCGAGTAGGCAAACACGCCGCGCAGCCCCGCGCTGGTGACGGGTTGCCCAAAGGCCTCCGGAAGCATCGGCCTTTCCCCCCGCGGCAAGAACTGTGCCACGGCGAGGGCAGCCAAAGCGAAGGCAATCGCCCAAAACACCGGATGCGGCGATGGCTTCCCTTGCGTGGGAATGTAGGGCACCTGACCTACGGGCGGTTGTTCAGGGATGGTCACGTTCTCCGTGAGTACGGTTGCGACCTTATCGCATCCGAAAGGCCGTGGCTCCGTACTCGTCTAGCCGACGAATTATAGCCCGCCGTCCTCCCGGAGCAACAGAAAAAACAGAAGAAAAGGCAACGGGAGGCCTACCAGATGAGCGCTGCTCGTCCGTATCTCCGCTTACCCAACCATGACCTCGACGGGGGTGAAGTAGACCTCCGTCCGAAGACGTGCTCGGACTTCGGACGGATCGGCGGTTTCGAAGAACAGCTCGACGGCCTCGATCAGTTTTGCCCAGCCTTCTCGATGCTGTCGCCTTGGCTGGCGACATCGAGTTCCGGGCAGAGCGAGACACACCCATCGCCCTCGCGTTCGATCACGATAACTTGTGGACCTCTTTGATGTTGGATTCACCCCTGGCTACTATACCGATCAATCTCCATCGTTCAAAGTCGTTGCCTCGGCCGGGGGGGCCACGCCGGTGATCGGGTCTCGCCCGTTCGGCCCGTAACTCGATTCTCGGCACCGTTCGGGCAAGCGGTGCCACGTAAGTCTTCACCACCGCCACGCTATTGACCCTGCATATTCCGTTGCGTAATAGAGCGGAGATGATCCCGCCGTTCGACGAATCCGGCTGCCTGCCGCCCGGTGTCCACCTCGCAACGAGCGAGGAGGTCGACGAGCGTTTCGGTCAGCAATCCGAACTACGACGCCACGACAAACGGAGTTCGGGAAGATAGCCTCGCTACCGGCTCGTGCACGCAACGCGTCGGAGTTTCGCCAAACGGTGGCCCGTCGCGCCATCAGTCGCGTTGACTTAAGACCCTGCGTCGAATCAAACGTAAGAAGCACCCCGCATTCCTCGGACGGTCCATTATTGTTGCAGATCGGAGGGTGGACCCACCTGTTTTCATTACGACCATCGCATGATCCCATCCTCACTGGATGGCAATGGAGCCAAGCAGGTGGTTCGTGAGCCACCCTACAGCTCGACATCGGGCTGCTGAGGCGTGACGAACTATTCAATCAGCAATCAGCTCCGGTAAGCGTCCCACCGTTGCTAAAGACCTCACAAGGCAGATAAAATCAGTCCGCGAATGGGTACGTGAGAGAATACCGTCGGCGGCTCGAACCGGCGGCTTTAGGCGGGTCGTTTTGAATGCGTGTGCTGCTGGTCGAAGACTATGCCCCGCTGCGCGAGTCGGTCTCCCAGGCGCTGGAGGAAGCCGGTTTTGCGGTCGATTCCAGCGCCGAAGGCGAAGAGGGCCTTTGGTATGCGCAGTCCGGCGGCCATGACGTGATCGTACTGGACATCGGGCTTCCCCAGCGGGACGGACTGTCCATTCTCAAGCAGCTTCGACGAGCGGGCCGCCATGCGCCCGTCCTCCTCCTGACGGCGAAAGACACCGTCGTGGACCGCGTCAATGGTCTGAATCTCGGCGCCGACGACTACCTGGTCAAGCCGTTTGCCTTGGAAGAGCTGCTCGCCCGGGTGCGGGCACTGGTTCGCCGGAAATACGACACGGCCTCTCCCGTCATTCACGTCCAGGACCTGGAGGTGAACACGGTAAGCCACGTCGTACACCGGGCCGGCGAGCGCATCGACCTGACGGCGCGCGAGTACGCCCTGCTGGAGTTCCTCGCCCACCGCGCCGGCCAGATCGTATCCAGGACCGATATCTGGGAGCACGTCTACGACTTCCGCTCCACCGTGGAAAGCAACGTGGTGGATGTCTACATCGGTTACCTGCGCAAAAAGACCGAGCGCCCCGGCTGGCCGCGCCTGATCCATACGCGGCGGGGGCAAGGGTACGTGCTTGAGTGATCGCAAGTACCCCGTCACTTCGTTCCGCTCAGACGCGCTGAAGTCATTGTCCCGGAAGAATTGGCCTTGTACAATGGGTGAGTACGTGGAGGATCAACGCCATGACGTATCGCGGACGAGTGAGAAACGGGGTCGTCATACTGGATGACCCGGTTTCGCTTCCAGAGGGAGCAGAGGTTTGGGTCGATCTTCGTACTGTTTTAGCGGACGGCGGGCCGACGAAGCCGAGGGAACCGACACTGGGCGAAAAACTCCTGAAGTATGCAGGTTGCATCACGGACCTACCCCCTGATTCGGCCCGCAACCTCGACCACTATTTATATGGCACGCCGAAGAAATGACGGCGGTCTTCGCGGACACGGCTTACTATGTGGCGCTGCTCAGCCGGCGAGATGAGTATCATGCCTCTGCGTACGCCTACACCGCAAGGTTTGCAGGTGAGTTTGTGACCACGGCATGGGTTAACTTGGAACTTGCGAATCACTTGTCCGCGAGCTCGCATCGAGAGGCGTTCGTATCATTTTATAATGATCTCAACGGCGACTCGCGTGTACGCATTGTCCCGGCTACCCAGTATCTCTTTGAACGCGGACTTGACCTTTTTGCATGCCGGCCTGACAAGGTCTGGTCGCTGACGGATTGCATATCGTTCGTCGTGATGCAGGAACAGCGGCTGTCGGATGCGCTGACCGCCGATCATCATTTCGCCCAGGCCGGCTTTCGCGTCTTGTTGAACCCCTAGGGCCGGTTGAACGCCGAAATGAAATCGTTGCGCGTGCAGCTTCTTTTGGGAATGGCGCTCGGCACGACCGTGGTGTTTTTCGTGTCGGGCACTTTGCTATTCGCATTGATCGGCCGGACGCTCCGGACGGAGTTCGACGAAGCCCTGGCGGCTAAGGCGCGCTCGATGGCCGCGCTTGCCGACGAGGATGAAGAAGGGCTGGACTTCGAACTGCCCGAGACGTTGCTGCCTGAGTTCGCGGCCGCCGATCGGGCGGAATACTACCAAGTCTGGCAACAGGACGGGAGCGTCTTCGCCCGCTCCCCATCTCTGCAAGAAGGGAATCTCGACCGACCGGCGGGCACTTATGACGCTCCCGCTTTCCAATCGGTCCTACTTCCCGACGGACGAGCGGGCCGCATCGTGGGCCTGACGTTTGTGCCGCGTCAGGAGTTCGACGGTGCTCCCACCGATTTTCCGATGACAGTAACTCTTGTCGTAGGCCGTGAGATCGGCGGCCTTCAGAGCACCCTCGCGCGGGTACGCCGCATACTGATCAGTGTGTGCCTCGGGGCCGTCGCATTGTCAGCAGGCGTGCTGGCTTGGGTCGTGCGGCGAAGTCTTAAGCCCATCGACAAGCTGACCAAACAAATCTCAGACGTTGGCGAGGACGATTTGTCCACGTCAATCGACGCCGCCGGAATCCCCAAAGAGCTTTTGCCGGTCGTGGATCGCCTTAATGATCTACTGGCTCGTCTTGACGCCGCGTTTCAGCGCGAGCGACGGTTCACCGGCGACGTGGCCCATGAGCTAAGAACGCCATTGGCCGGCCTGCGGTCAAAGTTGGAACTCGCCCTCTCACGCGATCGTACCAGTGACGCATATCGAAAGAGCATCGACGATTGCCTGCGGATCAACCTGCACATGCAGCGCATGGTGGAGAACTTGCTCCACCTGGCTCGCGCTGACGCGGGGCAACTCGAAGTTCGACGCGAGCCGGTCGACCTGCCGGCCCTGGTTCGGGAATGCTGGCGGCCCTTAGAAGCGAAGGCCAACGCTCGTGGATTGAGTGTTGAATGGAACCTGAACGAACTTGCCCACGTAGAGACCGACCGCGACAAGCTTCAACTGGTCGTCCAGAATGTCGTAGATAATGCGGTCGACCACGCGAATGAGCAAGGGCAAGTCACCGTTTCCACGTGGGCCGAGAACGGCGCGATCGCGTTGACCGTCGCCAACACGGGTAGCACAGTGGCCCGCGACCACGTACAGCAGGTGTTCGATCGCTTCTGGCGCGGCGATTCGTCCTTCCGGCAAACGGGCGAGGCCCATTGCGGGCTCGGACTGCCTCTGTGCAAGGCAGTCGTGGAAAAGCTAGGCGGGTCGATCACGGCCTCCGCAAGCCCCGAGGGGGTATTCACGATCACGATCCGCTTACCCGTGCAGGGCCGTCTGCCAATAGCGGATTCACGGCGCGAAGTAGCACACTCATCGCTTTCCTAGAAGCCCCTCACTTCTGTCCTCTCCCCCGCAGGGCAGAGGAGGTCAGCGCGCCCCAATACTCGCTTCGCTATCACTTGTGCGGCCAAGTGGCCGGTTTGGGCGGCGCCGTTCATGAAACCCTGAAAATCCCGGCTGCAATGCTCACCGGCGAAGAGGAGATTACCGACGGGTATTGCTTCCGCTCCGGCGATGGTCGTCCATTGGCCGGGCTGGTAGCACGCATAGCCGCCTTTCGTAAACGGATGGCTGGGCCAGTGGAATCGTTTCCCTGGGCCGCTTCGCGCCGCCAGCATACCCCCAAAAGCTCGCTCGAGGCCGGGCAGCAGCCGCTTGGCCTGTTGTTCCGGAGTATCTGCTCCCACCTCCGTCCCGGCTTTGCCGCCCAGAAACATCGTGAGTCCGGCGGCCTGACCGCCTTGCAGGCGGCTGTTGTCCCAGGCGGATTGATAGGCCTCGTCGGTGAAAATGTTTCCGGCGTAACCCGATTCGCGCCAGATTCGACGGTTGAAGCCTGCCATTACTTTGGCACTCGACCCGTAGGCGAGTTCGGCGATGGCCTTGCGCTTGACGGAGGGCAAGTTCACCTGGAGATCCACGTCGCGCAAGAGCGTAAAGGGGATCGTTAGAACCACGAAATCGGCCTGCTGATCCACGGCGAATCCGTTGCAGTCGAAGGTCAAAAGAAGACCCCCGGTGCCCTCTCGCACGGCGATGAGCCGGTGTTCCAACTGAACTCGACCGCTCAGCCGCCATGCAAGTTCGTCAATGAGCCGCTGGTTGCCGCCGCGGATTTTGTAGCGCTCATCGCTTTCCCCGAAAACCGCGAGATCACCGTCGCCCACGTCGGTGGAAATCAGAAAGAGCAGATTGAGCGACGACTGCCGATCGCAATCGAGGCCGTACTCCGTGGTGTACGCCACTTCGATGAGCTTCCGCGCAAACCCGCTCGCCCCGACTCGGTCCAGGTACTCGGCGATGGACATTCGATCCAACGCCGAAGCATTGCCTTGGTGCTCAAAATCCACGAGTTCGCCCAAGGCTTCGTAATCGCTTTGCATTCGCGCGGCCATCGGACGAAATGCCTCGACGACTTCGGCTTCGGTATGATGTCGGCCCTCAAAAAAGTAGGCTTCCTCGACCAAATTCGATTCGCTGGGCGCCTGGACGTCGAATAGTTCCAATTCGAGTTCATCCGCCAGGGCCAGTATGTCGGCGTGGTTGCTGTCGATGAACTCACCGCCCAGCTCCGTGGTCAGACCCGGTGCCAGGAGGCCAGAAGCCGTGAAGATACGCCCGCCGATACGATTCGATCCTTCGTGGATCGTGGCAGGGATGCCGGCCTTCGTCAGTTCGTAGGCCGCGTTCAGGCCGGCCAAACCGGCTCCGACGATTACGACTCGAGGGCCGGATTCCCGCCCGTATCGGCGTCGCGGGCCGCCGCAACTTGCAATGACCCCAGTGCCACAGACCGAAACCGTTGCCGCCACGGTGGCCCGCAAAAAGCCCCGTCGAGTCCAAACCGCGTCCGCCTTCAGACTCCCGTGGGGGGCCGGGTCGGATTTGCGATTGCGCACCATGCTCTGATGAAGCTCAACGAGCTCATCGGCCGGCGGGCCATGATGACGATTGGCCAGACGTGCCAAGTGCAGGCACCGGCGGAGCGAATCAAACAAAGGCGTCCGTGCCATGAACTATCCGCGTTTCCCACGTCGTCTTTCGGAGCACCCATGTACGGCGGCCGCCCCACGCGACAATCCCGCGCCATGTTCTGCGAGACGCCGGTTCAACTCGCCCGTGCATCCGGTATAATAGCGGCGATCGGCACATCGGAGGATGGAGGTATAACGGTATAACAAGGCACGACGATACTTTCTGGCACGGGCGGGGCCTTGAGTCAAGGACCGGCAACCTTGATCGAGAGCGGCAACGACCTCGTCGATGTCGGCGGCGTGTTGTGCTGCCTGGGCGGATTCGCCGACGCATCGCTTTGTCCACAAGCCGACATCATTCCGTGTAACGGCGACGGGACTATCGACATTGGCGACATTCTGGCCGTTCTCGATGCTTTTTCCGGCGTCTATACCTGCGTTTGGGATAACGGCGTATGAGTTGAGACAGACTTCGGCAAATTGTGGCGATCCGAGCCCCAAGCGGCACCGCGGGGTATCGACCGGGCGCTTCCGCTTCCGGCTCTGATCGGACTCCATCAGCGAAATCTGCCCGCGGCGGCTAACGCGGCCCTCTTGATCCGAGGGCCGACCCGCCGGCGGCCCGGTGCGTCCGGCCACGAGCCGGACAGGCGCGGTGTTGAACCGTTCCGACGACGGGCGGCTCCCCGGTCATAGAGTAACGCGACGCGGGGCCGCTCAATCCGCATTGCATTGGGCATTGCCGCACCTAGAACGTGCAGCTCCCGGCCGCACGATCGCTTCGAACGCCGCGCGAAGCGATCCGGGATGACCTTCGCCGCCGACGATCTTCATGCCCAGGGCACACAGCGCCTCAACGTGCTCCGCATGGCCGATGAGGCAGCCAAAAAACGCCGCCCACGTACTCGATCGAATGGAAGGGCTAAGGATGGCCTCGTTCCGCACGACCTTGATGCCCAATGCACAAAGGGCTTCGGCCTTTGCAGGCTCGTCAATCAAGGAGCAGAAATACGCCTCCCAGCGGACGTAAGCGGTCTCGGTCCACTCGATCTCCTTCCATCGTTTCCAAGTTTCGTCTGAGTGCCCCATGTCGCATCCTCGCTTTCGGTTCGACCTCTGACGACGCGACAAAAAGCCCCGAAGTCCGCACACAGCGTGTGAGAAGCGAGCCGCCGACTTGAAGTGGGCGCGGACGTCCGGCGGCGACGAAAGGGGAATGGACGACGGGGCGATGCGTTCGGGATTGTGATCGTCAGCCGCTGCGCGAGGGAAACAACATCGGCGGATCTGATCTCGCCAGGGTGTGATCACGAACTCGAGCTTTGTTTCGTCACGAACGACGCCGCCGGAGTCGCCTCCTTTCTCTTCGAAGTCGGCCTATCTGTGCCGGTGGAACGGGCCACGATACAAGTCGCCTTCGGACTTATGGGAAAAAAAAACGCATTTCCTGTTGACACGCTATCTGTTGGCACGTATAATTGGGCATGGCGGCAAAGAGGCGGCCCAAGAACGTCGCGGAGGAGATCGGCAAGAAACGGCCGTTCGATCACCCCGAAGTAGAAGCCTACGTCAACCTCGTTCGGACGCACGAGGCCCTGGAGGCGATGTGTGCGCGGTTTTTCAAGACCCACGGGATCACCGGCCCGCAGTACAATGTCCTTCGGATCTTACGTGGTCATGGTAAACGCATGAGAACGTATCAAGTTGCGGACGAGATGGTAACCCGCGAACCGGACATTACTCGCCTTCTCGACCGGCTTGTAGGGCGAGGGCTAGTTACCCGAGAGCGGTGCCCGGAGGATCGCCGCGTCGTGTGGATCGAGCTCACGGAGCCCGGAGCGGCGCTGCTCAAGGAATTGGATCGTCCAGTGATGGACCTCCACAAGGCGCAGCTTGGGCATCTGGGCGAACGGAAACTCCGCGCCCTGAACCGCTTGTTGTTCGAGGCGCGGCACGCGAGGTAATAAGAATAGACTCTTTTTTTGTGCATATATCTGTGGCAACAGATAAGTTGAAGGAGAATAGCATGAAGCAAACTAGGTCATTGACGGAGCCCGTGCACGATGACGCCGTGCAAACCAAAAACGCTCAAAATGACGCCTCCCTCCATGGTGGCGGCCTGATCGCGATTCGCCGCCGTGGCCAGCGTGGGCATTTCGATCACGGGTGGTTGGACACCTACCACACTTTTTCGTTTGGGGACTACCACGACCCACGGCACATGGGATTTCGCTCGCTTCGAGTGATCAACGAGGACCGAGTGCGGGCGGGGTCGGGCTTCGGCATGCACGGCCACAAAGACATGGAGATCATCACCTACGTCTTGGAGGGGAGTCTCGAACACCGCGACAGTATGGGCAACGGATCGGTGCTGCACGCGGGCGATCTTCAGCACATGACGGCGGGCACGGGCGTTCGCCACAGCGAGTTCAATCCGTCGGCCAGCGAAGCGGTGCATCTCTATCAGATTTGGCTGCTGCCGGAGAGGAAGGGCCTTGTGCCCGGCTACGCGGAGCTGCGCCTGGCGGGCCAACCAACCTCGGGCGGGCTGCGGCTTGTGGCCTCGCGCGACGGGCGGACCGGTTCGTTGTTGGTACACCAGGACGTGGACCTTTTCCTCGCTTCGCTGGACAGCGGGGAAAGCTTCGCCCACGAGTTGATGCTGGGACGTCACGCGTGGCTGCAAGTGCTTCGCGGCCGCGTCGAAATCGACGGGCAACACCTCATCGCCAGCGATGGAGCGGCGGTGACCGAAGCCTCGCGGCTGTCGATCATGGGATTGTCGGATTCGGAAGTGATGTTGTTTGATTTGGCGTAGTTGAAAGGACGGTAGAACGTGTTCGTGGATCGGAAAATGATGTGGTCCGGTGTTGGTGTGAACGGTTTTCGCGGTGTGACTTTTGCGATCATCGCGCTGAGCGTCGGCGCGTACTGGGCGGCGGTGGGCAGTGCGGATGCGCAGCAACCAGCGCCGGCAGCGGCGAAGGCGAGCGCGAGCAAGACGTTGTTCGATCCAGCCGACGCGGCCATCTTGTTGATCGACCATCAGACGGGTCTGTTTCAGACGGTGAAGGACATCGGCGTCGCGGAGTTGCGGGCAAACACCGCCGTTTTGGCGAAGCTGGCGACGCTGATGAAAATTCCCGTGATCACCACGGCGTCGGTCCCGGACGGGCCGAACGGGCCGCTCATGCCGGAGATTCACCAGCTTGCTCCGCACGCCGTATTTGTGCCGCGGAAGGGCGAGATCAACGCCTGGGAGAACGAGGACTTCGTCAAGGCGGTGCGGGCCACGGGCAAGAAGACCCTCGTCATGGCAGGCGTGTGGACCAGCGTCTGTGTCGTGTTCCCGGCGCTGGACGCGAAAGCGGCGGGGTTCAACGTCTACACCGTGATGGACGCCTCCGGCGATCCCAGCGAGATGGCGTCGAGAATCACATTGGCGCGCTTGACGCAGGCGGGCATCATCCCGGTTAGCACCAATGCGGCGTTCTGCGAGTTTCAACGAACCTGGAACCGTCCCGACGCCGCGGAGTTCGGGAAGCTCTACCCCGAGTTCGCACCGAACTACGGAGCGGTGATGGAGAGCTACCAAAGGGCTCAGGAAGTGGCCAAGAAAGGGCAAAAGTAGCGGCGACATCGCGGTCATGCCACCGCCTAGGTTGTCGACGACCTCATGCCCGCGCCTCGGCTTGGGCAGACCACCCATTTCCATCCTCCGTGGTATTTATATTTAGCGAGCTCTTTGGACCTGCCTACAGGTCTATCTTCTTGCTGAGGAACCGGCCGGTGTGGCTTTGTGGGTGCCGGGCTACCTGTTCCGGGGTGCCTTCGGCGACGACGTGGCCGCCGGCATCGCCGCCTTCCGGGCCGAGGTCGATGATCCAGTCGGCGGTCTTGATTACGTCGAGATTGTGCTCGATGACCAGCACGGTGTGTCCGCGGTCAACGAGGCGCTGGAGTACACCCAGCAGATTCCGCACGTCCGCGAAATGCAGACCCGTCGTCGGCTCGTCGAGGATGTACAGGGTATGGCCGTCGCCCGTGCGGTGCAGCTCCGAGGCAAGCTTGACTCGCTGGGCCTCGCCCCCCGAGAGGGTATTAGACGCCTGACCGAGGGTGAGATAGCCGAGCCCCACCTCCTTGAGCGCCAAGAGCCGTTCATGGATCCGAGCAAAATTCTCGAAAAAGGCCGTAGCCTCCTCGACGCTCATGGCCAGACAATCGGCGATCGTCTTTCCTCGATAGCGGATTTCGAGGGTTTCGCGGTTGTAGCGCCTTCCGCCGCATTGGCGGCAGGGCACGTAGACATCGGGCAAGAAGTGCATGGCGATCCGCCGCTGCCCCTGGCCCTCGCAATCTTCACAGCGGCCGCCCTTGACGTTGAAGCTGAAGCGGGCCGGCCCATAGCCGCGGATCTTGGCTTCGCGCGTCTGCGCATACAGTTCGCGTAACGGGCCCAAGGCCCCGACGTACGTGGCGGCGTTGCTTCGCGGCGTTTGGCCGATGGGAGATTGATCCACTTCCACGATTTTGTCGACGAATGTCGCCCCAGCCAGGTCGCGGTGCGGACCCGGTCTGGGACCCCCTCGGTCCAGGGCGCGGCGAAGGGCCCGCAATAGGACCTCGAAAACCAGAGTGCTCTTCCCACTGCCGGAGACGCCCGCGACGCAAACCAGGCAGCCCAAGGGAAACCGAACATCTAGGTTCTTGAGGTTGTGCGCGTTGACGCCCAGGAGTTGCAGACAACGCTTCCAATCCGGCGGGCGTCGGCTTTCGGGGAAGGGAATTGCGAGTGCACCAGTCACATACCGGCCGGTCAGCGACGTTTCGACGGCCAGCACGTCGGGCAGCCGGCCCTGAGCCACGACCGCTCCGCCCCGCGCCCCCGCGCCCGGACCGATTTCGATCATGAAATCGGCGGCCCGGATCACTTCCTCATCATGTTCCGCCACGATCACGGTGTTGCCCATCGCCGCCAGGCGCCGGAGATTCTCGGCCAGGCGCCGGCTGTCGCGCGGGTGCAGTCCGACGGTGGGTTCGTCCAGGACGTAACACACGCCCGAGAGGCCCCCGCCGATCTGCGTGGCCAGACGAATGCGTTGCCATTCGCCGCTCGAAAGCGTGGGACAGCCTCGGTTGAGGGTCAAGTACTCGACGCCCACCTCGGTCAGGAAGCGCAGCCGCTCATGAATTGCTCGCACCAGCGGCTCGGCCACCGGTTTCCATTCCGCGGCGTACGACCAGCTTGCGAGGCTTTGTGCGGCCTGTGCGACGGTCATGCGCGCAAGATCGGCGAGATTCCATCCGTTGATGTGCACGCACAACGCTTCGGGCCGTAGACGGGCACCCTGGCAGGCTTCGCACGGCGTTTCGGCCAGAAACTCATACAACCGCTGTCGGGCGGATTCCGATTCCGTCGTTTCCCAACGTCGCCGCAGGTTGGGAATGACGCCTTCAAAGGAGCTGCCGTACCGTTGCGTTTCGGCGTCGGTCGTGCCTTGGAGCAAGATTCGGCACAGGGGCGGCGAGATGTTACGAAAGGGGATTTCGTCGGAAACACGAAATCGTGCGCAAAACTCGCTGAGCATCTGGGTGTACTGGGCGTGAAAGCCCTTGCCGGCGCGGCGCCAGGCGGCCACGGCGCCTCCGCGGAGCGAGAACTCGCGGTTGGGTACGACCAGGTCGGGATCGAATTCCATGGTGATGCCAAGCCCGTGACATTTTTCGCAGGCGCCTTGCGGCGAATTGAAGCTGAAAAGCTGAGGTGACAGCTCGGAAAGCCGAACTTCCGGGTGCGCGGGACACGCCAGCCGGGCACTGTAAGGTTCATCCGACCACTGCTCAGGACCCGTCTCCGCCGCAATGATCACACGGCCGTCACCCATTCGCGAGGCGATTTCGATGCCGTCGGCCAATCGCGTGGCGATCTCGGGTTTTACGGTTAGGCGGTCCACGACGACTTCGATGGTGTGTTTGCGTTGAGCGGCCAAGGGCGCAAGCTCTTCAAGCATCAGGACTCTGCCGTCCACGCGTGCCCGTACAAATCCTTCCTTGAGCATCCGCCCGATGATGCCCTTATGATGACCCCGTTGCCCTTGGACCAGCGGGGCCAGAACCATGATCCGCTGGCCGGCGGGTCCGGATAGCACGGCATCGACAATCTGGGAGGTCGTCTGCCGAACAATGGGGCGATCACACTTCCAACATCGCGGATGACCTACGCGGGCGAATAGCACGCGGAGAAAATCGTGGATATCCGTGGCGGTCGCCACCGTGGAGCGCGGGCCGGCAAGCGATACACGTTGCTCGATGGCGATCGTGGGACTCAAGCCTTCGATGCGGTCCACGTCGGGGCGCTGCACCTGCTCGAGGAACTGTCGCGCTGAGATGGAAAGCGACTCGACGTACGCCCTCTGACCTTCTGCATAAATAGTGTCGAAGGCCAGCGAACTTTTTCCCGAGCCGGATAGGCCAGTGATCACCGTCACCGCCCCCCGAGGGATGCGCACCTCGATGTTCTTGAGATTGTGCTCCCGCGCCCCGACGACATGAATACACGCCAAATCCGTCATGGTCCGCCCGGACGATGGGAGCTCGCCAAGTGATGAACGGTCAAATCCGCGTGGCTTCGTGGCGTTGCGACCTCCCACCGCGACTCTTTACGGCGGCGTTGCCGACTGCTCACACAACAAACCAACGTCCAACTGAGCCGCGCCTCGGCCGGTTATGAACTCGGCCTCGGGGCTGAACCAGCCGCCGAGGCGAATCACATAGCATGCATCCTTGACTACGCGCGGCAAGGTCACAATGGACGGAGAATTAAAACCGAAACAGGAATCGTCATCGCAAGCCAGAAAGGCCTGGCCCCCCTCGGGACAGACGCAGGCGCCCGACGGCTCGTGGGAACCGTAAACAGCCAGCATGGAATCATACAGCGTGCCATCGCACATGCGGATGCTCAGTGCTCCCGAGCAGGGGGCCATGTACTCAAACCACACGTCGGCCTGGAAGCTGTCCGGCCCGGAGGGTTCACACTCGCCGGCTGCGGGCGGACCATCCGTTGTGGCCAGGCGGTTGTCGGCAAACACGCGGCAACGAAAGGCCCCCGGATCCGCGGGCACACAGGGTACGCCGATGGGGCAGTCCTGGGCCGTCAGGCTGCAGAGCTGAAACGCCAGGCCGGTATCCGGCACCTCCCCGCAGGTACCAACGTCGGGGTCGGAATCGTGCCCGGGGCAGATCCGGTGCGAAGTGGCGCAATCGTCATTGCCCGGCACAGGACATCCGCCAAACGTGCTTGCCACCTGCTCACAATCAAAACCCGGAATGAAAACATCCTCGAAAGCACAATCGGAAATGGAGGTTACCTCCGTGCACACGGGCGGCGAGCCGGCGCCGCAACATGCCCCGGCAATGGGCAGCGGGCTTTCTGCGTCGCAGCCGGCGTTGAACTGGGTCTCGCGAAACGGTACTTCGCCGAATTGGGCCACGCTGCCCCAATACACGCTTGCAGCGGCCAGGCACGCCTGCATCGTGGGGTCTTCCAGCGGAAGACCTTCCAGACACAAGGCAATCAAGTCGGCATAAAAAGCGATGTCGCACGCCGTTCGAGAGACGCCGCAAGTGGCGTAGCATTGATCGTGCGCTTCGCAGGCTGAACCAAAACAGACCGAAGCCACGCACTGCGGGATGAGCACCGCTCGCTCATCACCGCATGCGGACCCCACGGAGGATTCTGCCAATACGAGTTCAAACAACTGCTTGTAGCGATCGCTGAACGCACGATCGCACCCCGCAAGGCCAATCACCAGCGTTGCCAGAACCGCTGCAAACGTACGGCGCATAAATCATCTCCAAGCCAGGTTCGGATTGTAACAAGCCGCTTTTGGGCTTGCTAACGCTGATTTGGCCGAAAAAGCATGGCAACAGTATCGCCGGCGATCTTCGGATTTCGACCTGCACGACGCTGGTTACGAGCGCCAACTGCACCGGTCGATAAGGAAGGCAGTTGTTTGGATGACGTTTCTTCTGCAAGACATGGCGATGTTCGGAAGCAAGCGCCCTGTGAGTTTGGTCCTTTGGGGTTTGCCGATCTCCTGCGCGGCCGCTTCTTTGGCCTACGGCGGTGAACCGAATCACTTGCGTACCCGCCTGGCTTGGCAGATCGCTCTCGACCGCATCGGGTTTTCGCCGGGACTTATCGACGGCAAGATCGGTCCCAAGACCGAGTTGGCCACACGAGAATTCCAGCGGGTTCGCGCTCTTCCCCTCACAGGACGCCTCGACGCCCCGACCATTGCAGCACTAGAGATTGATCCCGACGGGTCGGTGACTCATTACACCGTGCCGGCGGATGATCTGGCGCAGATTGGAATCGTACCACAAGACTGGGAGGGCAAGAGTCGACAGGCGCGATTGGCCTATGAGTCGTTGTCCGCGGTTGTGGCGGAGAGATTTCATTGCACCCGGAGCCTCTTGGGAGACCTCAATCCCGGCGTGATGCTCGATTCACTGAGGCCGGGCGACGTGATGATCGTGCCCAATGTCCGCCCGGCCGCTGAGGCCGTCCGAGGCGAGTCGGTGGAAATCGACTTGAGGGCCAAGCTCATCCGCGTCCTGGACCGGCAGAAGCGATTGATCGGATTGTTCCACTGCTCGGTGGCCGCCGAAAAGGCCCACCTGCCCTCCGGCGAAACCCGAGTCGCGGTCATCACCGAGAATCCCACGTATCTATTTGACCCTAAGATGTGGCCGGAAGTGAAAGGCGTGGATCGAAAACTGCTCATTCCGCCCGGGCCGCGCAATCCCGTGGGATTATGCTGGATCGGCCTGGGCCTTGCGGGGTACGGCATTCACGGAACCCCCAACCCGGAGTTGATCGGCAAGACCGGCTCGCATGGCTGCGTCCGCTTGACCAATTGGGACGCTCTGCGGCTGAGCAAAATGATCGCTGTGGGAACAAGAGTCTGTTTCGTGGCGAAGTGCACGACCCCGGTTCTCCCTTTTCACACGATAACATCACCCAATAAGTGATCCACCAGGATCAAATCAATCGCTTCGCGCGTCAACCGGCCGGAACTGTTCTTGACCAGTCTTCGTCCGCCTCTGATTGGAGGGAGAAGAGATCACTGGTCTACGTTCCCACTGGCTGACGCAGGTGGCGATGGCGATGTCGCCGGAGACGTTGAGCACTGTGCGGCACATGTCGAGGATTCGATCTACGCCCAGAATGATCGCGATGCCTTCGCCGGGTACCTCCACGGTTTGCAATACGACGACAATCAGCGGCAGCGACCCGCCCGGCACACCGGCCGTTCCCACCCCTGCCAGAATGGACATGAGCACGACCGTGCATTGCTGCGGCACGGTCAGCTCGACGCCGAATACCTGGGCCAAAAAAAGCACCACCACGCCCTCGTACAGGGCCGTCCCATTCTGATTGCCCGTCGCCCCGACGGTGAGCACGAAATGGGCGATCTCGCGCGGCAGACCCAATTGTTGGTCGGACACGCGCAGAGCCGTCGGCAACGTCGCATTGGACGACGACGTGCCCAGCGCAGTGAGGATCGCCTCGGAAATAAGGCGGAAAAAGGTCAGCGGTCCCATCCCTCCGAAGACCCGAATGAGCAGCGAGTACACCACGAAAAAATGTAGGCTCAGACCCACCAGCACGGTTACCACGAACCAGCCGAGTGCCTTGAGAATATCGCCGCCCAGGCGGGCCGTCACCGAAAAGACCAGACAGGCCACCGCGTAGGGGGCCAGCCGCATGGCAAAACCGATGATGGCCATGCAGGCTTCGAACACTGCCTCGAAGGCGCTCACCATGCCGCGGGTACGATCCGGTCGCACGGTCGTCAGGGCCGCGCCTAAGGCCAGGGCGAAGAACATGACTGCCAGCATCCCGTTGCCCTTGGAGCTGCCGTCGATGGCCCCGACCATTTCCTGCAAGGGGTTTTCGGGGATGATGTCCAACAGCGTGTCGCGGAGAGTCTTGGCCTGCTTGGCCTTTTGGACGAGCTTCCCGGCATCGCCCGCGTATTGGGCGTGGAGTATCTCCTGCTGTGCGGGAGCCAACCCACCACCCGGGCGGATGGCATTGACCAGCACCACGCCGATGACCACGGCAATGACCGACAGCGTCACCGTGAAGAGCAGCGTCCGCAGCCCCACCCGGCCCAAGCGGCGCAAGTCGCCAAGGCCGATGACCCCCAAGATCAAAGCACAAAACACTAGCGGGACAACGACCATGAACACCAGCCTTAAGAAGACTTTGCCGATGAGGTCGGTTACGTTCGTGACCATCCAGTCGAGCCGGTCGGGCAGTCCGTTGGCGTTTTGATCGATGGTGCCGAGCACTGCACCCGCGGCGCCGCTTCGGCCAAGAGAATTGGCGGCCAGGCCGACGAGCGCGCCCAGGACCAACCCAATGAGGATTTTGATGTGCAGGGGCGTGCGGGTCGACCGGCTGGGTCCGCGCACAGCTGGAGTGGACGGATCGCCGCCGCCTTGCGTCATCTCAGCTATTCCCACGCGCCGCCGGATCAACCAATGCCTTAACTGCGGATAGTGCCATCGTTGCACGTGCGACGCCTGAATGACCGTGCGATCCCCGCGCCGCGGGCTTGAAGTCCGCGCGATGCGCCCCCCGCGCCGTGGGCTTCAGCCCAAGCGATGTCCCCCTCTGGTACGCGGCTACGGATTGCACACGGTCACTTAGCATGCAGGTGCATCTTATTGCAGCGGGCGTGCCCCACGTCAATCTTTCCGAATCGCCACAACCCCGTCGGGATTGTGACGCCTGGCGCTGTCAACCCAGGGTAGACCCGGCGCGCCGGGACGACCCTGGGCTCAAAAGTCGAGGCCCCGTTGGGGCCTTCGAAAGATCCGCCGATTCTGTCACGCACCCTCCTCGGGTTCCCCGAGCCGCCCTCGACGCCTTCGCTGGTGTCTGCGCCTGCGTTTGGAACAATGGCATGTGGGTTCCCATTTGAGAGAGGTCGTGGCGAATTGTGGCTGATCCGACCCCCAAGCGGGAGCGCGGGGGTTCGACCGCCCACTTCCGCTGCCGGCTTTGATCGGTTTCTCGCGCGATCCGATTCGCCTGCGTCTGGAACAACGGCATGTGGGTTCCGAATTGAGAGAGGCTACGGCAAAGTTGTTCGCGATCCGAGCCCCAAGCGGCAGCGCGGGGGTTTCGACCGGGCGCTTCCGCTTCCGGCTCTAAGCAGGTTCAACTCGATCGCGAAATCTCCGCCCGCGAAGGCAGTAACAGCTGCTACGCGCGGTCCGCTACATTCGTGCGGATCGCCTTGCCCTCGGCGAACGCCATGTCGAATCGGTTCCCGACCCAACGATAACGCGTAGTTGGGGCGCCTCGCCGAACGTTATGGGCCTCGACCGTGCCGGATGATCCTACGGTCGTGCAGAGTCCGTAGGCGTGCCTCTCTCGACGGCGGCTACCGTGGGAGAGGTCCGGCCGAGCAACGTCGCTCGCAAGACCAGCAGCGCCGTATCCAACTGGGGATCTTCTTTTGGCCGTTTGTTCTCATCCGGTTGTTTGAGCGGCGGGAGCTTCGGTTCTGTTTCGGATTTCGCATCTTCGGGCAACTCCAGGCGAACTTCTCCTTCTTTTAGCGGTTCCCGCCCAACTCCTTCTTCGTCCGAAAGGTCCTCGGCATCGGCGGCTGCGTCTGAATCGTCGGCTGTTTTGTCGGCCTCCGGTTTGACCGGCGCGGGGCCGAGCAGATCGGCCTCGCGGCGCATCTGGTAGAGATTCCACTGCTCCCAGCGAACGAGGCGAATAGGAATGTTCGGCTCCACGCCCCACCGATCGGAACTCGGCTTGCGGTGCAGGGAAACACCACTGGGCAAATAGTAACTGGCCGTGGTGATTTTCAGCTTGGCCCGCGAATGGCTGAGGGGGATCAGGTTCTGCACGCTGAATTTTCCAAAGGTCCGCTCACCGACCACCAAACCGCGCCCATTGTCGCGAATGGCGCCGGAGACGATCTCGGAGGCGCTGGCGCTGCCGTCATCGACCAGAACCGTCAAAGGCAAGTCGGCATAGGGCCCGTCGACCTGAGCGACGAACTTGTGATTCTCTTCGGCGATGCGCCCACGGGTACTCACCACGGAGTCACCGCGATTTAGGAAAAGCGATGACATTTGCCAGGCCGAATCCAGCAGCCCGCCGGGATTGCCGCGCAGGTCCAGGACCAACCCCTTTAACCCGTGTGCCCGAAGCTCCCGAAGAGCGTTGTCCACGTCTTCGACGGAGTTCTTCTGAAAATTGGTCACTCGAACATAAGCGATTCCGTTCTCGCGATCGAGCCAGTAATTCCATCGCTCCGGATCGTCGGGATTGCGGCATATTCCGCGTACCGACAGGATTTTGACCTCGTCTCGGACCAGCGGAAACTCGATTTCCTTCCCATCCCGGCGGATGGTCAGCGTGACCGGCGTGCCTTTCGGGCCCGTGATCTTCTCGACGACTTGGTTGAGACTCACGTCCAGGAGCGGGTCACCGTTAACTTTGGCGATCACGTCGCCGGCCTGGATGCCCGCGCGATAGGCCGGAGTACCGTCCAGCGGCGTCTGCACCTCGATCTCATTGAGCTTGTTCTTTTGAATCTGGATCCCCACGCCGATGAAATTGCCTCGCGTATGCTTGTCGAATTCTTCGACGTCCTTGGGCCAGATGATGGTGGTGAACTCATCCAGCGGCTCAAAAGCCCCCCGCGTCAGCTCGTTAACGATCAGGGCCTCGGGCAAGTTGACGGTCTGCTTGTTGATGTCCCGCACCACCCGCCGGAAGTGCTGGACGCATGCTTCCCGATCCAACGTCGGGGCGGCCCGAACTTGATCGAGGCGCTCCTGCACCCGGGTTCGGAAGTCCGCGCGGCGCTCTTCGTTGGAAAGTCCTTCGATGGCCCCTTGAGCGGCCTTGGAGTCCGCCAGCAGGAGAATCTGCTCCAGCCCGCCTTCCGTAACCTTCTTGAAATCGACGGTTTCAACGTAATAGGCTTCAATGTGTTTGAGGGCTTCTTCACCGTCCTCCCATCGAACGCGTTCGAGGTGCTCCATCCAATTGCTGCCGGCTTTGAAGGCGGCTTCGAGCCGCAAATGCGAACCCGCGTCGCGGGCCAGTTTCTCGTACAATGGTTCACGATCATAGATTGTCGCCAGCCGGACGTAGACATCCCAAGCACCTACCCAATCCTGCTGACGCCGGGCTTCCTCCGCCTTGGTCAGCGAGGCGTTTACCAGCGACTGGAGCCATTCACTCTTGAGAAATGCATCCGGATCCTCGGCGACATCCTTGGCCTTCCGCGCCCAGTCTAAGGCGGGGATGTTCTCGCCCCGTTCGATTCGGGCCTTGGCATACCCGACATACAGATCAAACTCCGCGAGATCCATCTCCTTTCGGGCTTGGCGTTTGGCACGGTATTCAGTGAGCCAGCTTCGTAGACGATCGGCCAGCGGACCTTCGCCTTCGATACCACCGGCGACACTCGCGGCTCCGTCGAAGTTGCCTTGACGGATCAGGTCAATGCTCTGTCGCCAAAGCTCCCCACCGGTGGCGGCGGCTATTTGCTCGGTCGGTGCGGCCCAGAGGCTCACGGGACCCGAAAAGATTCCGGCACAGACCAACCCGAAGGCGGCAAGCCACATTACGCGATTGCGAATACCTTTCATAAGAACTCCCATGGGGGGCAAATCAGGTTTGGCATCGACCAACCTGGAGCCGACCTGCAACCCGTTCCCCCGTCCCGTTTAGTATATGATTTCCCCTTTAAGAGGTCCAATATTTGGGGTAAACCGGGCTGCCCTCGGGTTACCTCAAGGTGACCGTTTTTCCAATTGAATTCAAGGACAAGCGAATTGCTTTCTCCTCGCGACGAAACTAATGGAGAGCGGCGCTCAAAAATACTGCCGCAATGCTAAAGTAAATCATAATTCCGACAACATCACACAACGTAGCCACAAAAGGCGTGGACGAGACCGCTGGGTCCAGGCCCAGCCGCTTCAGCAGCACCGGGAGCATTGAGCCAACCAGCGTGCCGTAAAGAACCACGCCGATGAGGCTAGCCGCGATAGTCATTCCAATCACAAGGAAATCATCGCCGAAGGACTCTTTGCGCCACGGCCACAGAACCACGCGGGCCAGTGCAATCAGCCCTAGGACAACGCCCAGACCCAAACCGGTGCCAAACTCGCGATACAGAACGCACCACCAGTCCCGCAGCCGAACTTCCTCGATCGCCAAGGCTCGGATGATCAACGAGGCTGCCTGCGATCCGCTATTACCTCCGCTGCTGAGAATCAAGGGCAAGAACAGGACGAGCACTTTGATCTTCTCAAACTCCCCCTCGAAATGCCTCATCACGGTGTGGGTGAGCATCCCGCCGACGAACAGGGCTGCCAACCAAGGCGCGCGTTTGCGGATCATGGTCCAAAAACTAACGTTCAGATACGGTGCTTCGAGGGCCTCCACGGCGCCCATGCGCTGCATGTCCTCAGTGACCTCTTCCTCGGCCACGTCCATCACGTCGTCGACGGTGACCATGCCCACGAGCAGCCCCGTGGAATCCACGACGGGCAAAGCGACCCGGTCCAGGCGCTGAAATTCCCGGACCGCCTCCTCCTGGTCCTGGTCGGCCCGCAGGGCGGAGAACTGCCGGTCCATCAGATCGCTGAGCCGAGCGTTGGGGTCGGCCAGGATCAGTTCGCGAAGCCGTATGTCGTCCACCAGCCGTCCGCGTTCGTCCGTGACGTAAACAACGTTGAGCGTCTCCTTGTCACGCCCGACTTTGCGGATGTGCTCCAGCGTCTGGGCGACGGTCCAGCCTTCGCGGACGGATACGTAATCCGGCGTCATGATCCGCCCGATGGATTCGGGCGGATAGCCCAGCAACTCCGTGGCGATCCGGCGTTCTTCGGGGGTCAGCAGCGCCAACAACCGCTGCGTCACCGTTCCGGGAAGCTCTTCGAGAAAAGCGGTACGGTCGTCGGGAGCCATCTCGTTGAGCACCGCGGCCACTTGCTCCACGCCGAGGCTGTGCAGCAGGGCCTCCTGCGCCTCATGGGGCATGTATTCGAAGATGTCGGCAGCCGCCGCCCGCGGCAAAATGCGGAACAGCACGGCCACGTCGTGCGGGGACATCTCGCTGAAGATCTCGGCCACCGCGTCCGGCGTGAGCGTGGCCAACACCTGCCGCACTTCGCCAAACTGCTTATTGGCGATCATCTCGACAATGTCAGGTCCGATCAGGTGGCCGAGCATATACGTGATCTTCTCGAATCAATACGCCGAATGCTCCCTTTGCGATCCGAAACTCTCATCGACCTCGTTGTACTCGGGGTATTAACCCTGAGCAACCGATTTACGGAGGCAGGTCAGCGGTGTGCGCGAGGCGGGAACCATTCCTATTGCCTCTCCCGCGGGGTCTCCGGCTGTTCCCGTCCATAAGCGAGCAAGACGACCGAAGGGGATTTGGGATCGAAGGGCCGAAACGGTTGGAAACGAACCGTGTAACCCAGATGCTCTGCCACGGCGCGGAACAGCGGTCCGTTGAGCCAGTTGACCGTGCTGCCGTCGTACTTGGCGGGACCCTTAAAGGCCTGTTGGTACTCTTCGATGCGCTGAACAAACAGATCGACGACCTCCAATGTGCCGCGCGGATGCAACAGGGCCAGCATCTGTGCGAAACCACACAACGCCGCTTGGTTCAGATGGATCCGAGCCTCGGCGGCGCCGAAGAGATGCCGGCGGAGCAACTCGCCGGGATGCTCAATGCCGGGAATTTTCGTGAGCAACAGTTCGGCCATGTCGGCCACCGCCACAAAGCGCTCATCCAGCCGTAGAGCGGCAAACAAATCCATCCAGAAACCAATATAGCTCGACGCCGGGCGGCCCATCTCCGCGAAGCGTGACTTGAGCCAATCGAGCACCCCCCCAACCGCAGGCCCGTCGGCCGTATGTAGTGTCTGGAGCATCTCCCGCAAGACCTTTCGGTCTTTTTCCTCAAGGCCGTGCTGCGATGCGATCGTTTCCAGGCTGAGAGCGTGCAAATACAGCCGCACGTCAATCAAGTGCCATTGCTCGTCTTGCCAAAGCGCCTGATCGCAGGGCAGATTATCGTATACGTTGCAAAGATGGGCATGGAGCACCCGTCCCTTGTACGCAGCCAGTGCCGCGAACGGGTCGGCGGCATCCATGCGCACCGTCTCCACGGACGGATGAATGCCTGAGAGCTCTTCGCCGCTTTTGGCCAGGATGGCCTCGGAAAAATCGGCCAGAAGGTAGGTGACATTTCGGTAATCGTCTTTCCCGGTCAAATCACAGATTCTGCGGCACTCGTCCAGGAAGGACCTTGCCCGATGGACGGAGGCCACTCCGATTTCCAGGACGTACAACCGTTGCCCGCCCAAGGCGTGATCGTGGATTTTGTCAATGAACGCCCGGGCCGCGGCCCGCGCATAGGCCTGGTTGCGGTCCGTGGAACCGCCGATGGACGCGTCATAGCTGACTCCCTTGGCCTGCTCAAACTCTCGCAGCCGCCTCCAGAATTCCGCATTGAATTGCCAGCAGAGACTCTGCGAACCGGGGCGGTAGGGCTCCAGGCAAATGGCGCCGGTGCTTTCCTCGTCGCCGCGAAGGAGTCGTTCCAGCGAATCACGCAAATGTAGCCGAAAGGATGTCGCGTTTTGATACTGCCGAAGATCCACGCGCAGAATTGCCCGATTGGTCGGCCGCTGGTCCTGGTCGCAAAACCGTTGAAGCGCGATCGGGGCGTGATAGTGATGCTTGTAGTGCACTCGGTGGAACTCCACGGTCAGAATTCCGTGGGTCAACGGCAGCCGATTGCGGGTGATCTGAAGTTCGTCCTTCAGGATCGTCAGGGCGGTCAGAAAGTCGTCTACGTGTTTGGTGTCCAACAACACTTCCGTGTACGTGACGGAAACACCGAGCGATCCGATATGGGCGATCAAACCGTTAGCCAGCTCGCGGCGGATCGCCCGCCGTAGCCGGCGGCCCTCGGGAACGGCGGCCAGCAGCTCTTCGCAATGCGTGTATGAGATGTCCCCGCCGCCTTTTTGTGGCGAATCAGAGAATCGCCGTCGAACCGCCGGCAGAGCCTCGGCCAGTTGAAACTGCTCGCCCAACGAAAGGTCGGCCAGCGTGCCTTCGGCCGGCAGACCCAGTGACGCCAGCCGCGATTCCAGCAGACACCACGCCGCGGGTGTGCCGATCAATGCAAGTACCTTGAAAAATAGCTCTTCAGAATCGGCCTCCGGCCGCTCCGCGAGAATCTCTCGAACCTGCTCGGCCTTACTCGCGGCTAGGGTTACCAAATCACGAGCCGAGCCTTGGCCGGTCCACGCGAATGAGGGTCGAAGCAATCGAATCACATGGGCCAGAGGCACCCGCCAGGCCAGGTCCCAACTCGGTCCTTCTTTCCGTCCGTCAAGGACGGGCAAGAAAGAGCTATAGGTTTTTCCTTCATAGAAGCCCGGCGACGGAGCCGGCCGCACTTCCAGCCGATCGGCCACCGGCACGCCGTACAAGTCTCTTCGCCGGCCAATCGCCGCCCAAGTGCACTCGCGAGAGGTGTCCTCGCAGAGCATTCGACCGTTCACCAGCCGCGGGGCGCCGCATGGACCATGTGACATCTCCTTGGCACATCCCCGCGGACAAACCAAGCCGTCGGGGCTGAGATCGCAACGGTCGCATTTCTTGCAGCCGAAGATGGGAACTTTCGGCCATTCGACCACCTTGAGTATGGCCTCGGCCCATCGGCGATTCGTCAGCCAGCGCGTCAGCCTCGCCCGTTCCCGCCTTCGCCGGATCCGCCGGGCGATTCGATTCACCGCCTCCTCGACAGCCGGACCTTGGGCCAAGGCCCGCTGCCGCTCCGCCCCGCTGATCTTCGCGACTTTGTGCAGTCCCTGCCCATGTTCCGGCAGCAGCGGCGCTTCCTTGAGCAGCTCCAGGTGGGCGTCGAACGCCTTGACGCATCCCAGATAAAATCCGCTCACCCCCGAAACCTTGCGAATCCGGTGCAACAGTTCTCGCGTAACGCGAACGCCCTCCGACCGCACCCGCGTTTTCGCCCAATCCGGCGAGTGACCGCCGGCCTGGGCGGTGTGCTCGATCCGCCGCTCGACGGCGTCCATCTGGGCGATCAAATCCACGGGCACGCGCATGCCGGGCACGTCGGCGATGAGCCGGAGTTGCGACGCGGAGGTAATCGGGATGACCTCGGCCAGAACATGGACCGTGTCCAGGACGCCAAGCCGCTGCAGCGCCTGCATCCAGTCCGTGAACTGCTCCACGGAGTAAATTGCCTGAGTGATGATCACTTTCGCCCCGGCCAAGGCCTTCTGCAGGGTCCGCAGTCCACCCGGATCGGCATCGGGGTTGGGATGTCCCGCGGCGGCCGCCCAGAAATCCTCGGGCAGGGCCTCCTCGATGAGCATCCGCCGGGTCAGCTCGAGCATGCCCAATGAATCCAGCGGAAAACGAGCCGGCCGACCGCGGTCGACCGGCAAATCGCCGGTGAGCAACAGAATATTTCGCACGCCCAACTCCGCGAAGTGCAAGAGCCGGCGGCGAATCTGATCGGGCAATCGGTTGCGGGCCACAACATTGGCCATCAATCGGGCCGGGTCCGCGCCCAAGCCCATCAGCAACGCCGCGGCCACCGCGTTGTCCAGTGTATCGCGGCCGCGCGAGCCGTCGTCGAGCGCCAGCAGATCGACCACCCCGGAACTGACCAAATCCGCGTAGATCTGAAGTTTGTGGGCGAGTCGCTGTTCGGCCTCGGTGAGCTCCGTGCTGGTGACATCGATCTGTCGCAGGTATTGCCCCAACACGGTCAATTGCGGAAGCTCGTATCCCCGGGCGATGTGCCGCTGCCGCAACTGTTGGTAGGCCGAGCGGTCGCTTTCGGTCAGGTGCAGCTCAAGAATGACCGGCATCTTCCCGGCGGCGATCAGATCGTGCAGCGGGTTGGAGACTCGCGCTGTCGCCCGCGGTGCGGCGGCCGCTCCCAAGGAATGCTTACCCCGCGGCACCGACGTTTCCGGAACCGTGCTCTGCCAGGGAATCATGTTCGTGCATGTGCGGTCGCGGATTGGGCACGCTCGATTTGATCGACCTTCCGCCGAAACAGCCGAATATGCTCCGGCGTCGTGCCGCAGCAGCCGCCGACAATGGACGCGCCCGCCCCGATCAAAGCCGGGACCGCCGCGGCCATGGTCTCCGCGGTTTCCTCATACACGATCCGCCCGCGATCCAGGCGCGGCTGGCCGGCGTTGGGCTGCACCATGATCGGCCGATCGGAAAACCGCCGGTACTGGCCCACCAACTGCACATAATCGCCGACGTGAATGCCGGTCCCGCAGTTGCAGCCCAGCACATCGACGTTGAGTTGCGTCAAAAAGGCCACGGCGTGTTCTGCATCCACGCCGGTCATGGTCCGAAATCCGCCGTCGGCTAACCGGTCGAAGGTCAGCGAACCGATCACGGGAACTTGGGGCCGAACCCGCCGCGCGGCCTGCACCGCGGTGGCCAACTCGTCGAGGGCCGTCATGGTCTCGATGACGATAGCGTCCACGCCGCCGTCGAGCAGGCCGGTCACCTGAACCTCGAATGCGTCGGCCAGTTCCTGGCGTGACGTGTTCCCCAACGGCTCCAAAAAGCCGCCGAACGGCCCAATGTCGCCCAGCACGTAACCGTCGGCCCCCATGCAATCGCGAGCGATCCGAGCTGCGGCGAGATTGATTGCGTAGGCCTTGTCGGCCAGCCCATGTCGCGACAGGGCCAAGGGGCAGGCCCCAAAGGTATTGGTAAGCAGAACATCGCTGCCCGCGGCCACGTAAGCCGCCTGAATGGCCCGGACCTTTTCGGATTGCGTAAGATTCCACTCGTCCCCGCAGCCCCCCACCGGCAGCCCAGCCTCGATGAGCTGGGTCCCCATGGCCCCATCCCCCACGAGCCGGCGCTTTTTCACAGCCTCCAAAAACGGCCGCCGCATGGCCGTAAAGTCTATCAAAACCCCCCGCGCTTGTCGTGCTGCCACTATGAGGCGCTGTCATCAGACTGCGCTACGTGCCTCTGATCGACCTGCTGGTGCTTCGTTGCACAGACCGAAGCTCTCGTCGAGGACGTACAAAAGCTGATGGTTCTGATCCCACCGGAGGACTGTTGGGGACCCATGCCGCACGTCACGTTGCTCTATCCCTTCCGCCCTCGGGAGCAGTTACCACGACGCAGCCGCACTCTGGGCACCGATTAGCAATGTTCCAGCTTTATCCAGGCCATCCGGCGGCAATATGATCGCCACTTCCGGCGTTGGAACGTCATGACGGGGGAGAAGCAAGCGCAAAGGAGATCGAAACGCCTGACGACCAGCTGACCGCCGCCTTTCAAGAGGCGTGCGGCCGGGTTCGATCCTTCGAAGTCACGCTGCGTGAGCTGCGGGTCTTTCACCATGGAAGGGAGAGCTACACGCTGTGGCTTGCACCCGAGCCTCGAGAGCCGCTGCGCGGCCTCCAAGCGAGCTTGCTGGCCGTGGCCCCGGATTGCGATGACACGACGCGCTTCCCAGCCGGCTTTACGGCTCATTTGAGCCTCGGCCAAGTGAAGAATGAGCCGCAGCTCAATGACCTGCGCTCGACGTTCCAGCAATCCTGGCAGCCACTGGTTGTTTTGGGCACGCGAAGTCACCCTGATTTGGCGCGACGACCCGCCGCACGACGCATTCCGCGTCGATCGCTCGATTCCGCTGGCCGCCGTTTGATTCGGATTCTTGACTACTTTCGCCATGCAATTGATCTTGCTAAGGTGGTTTTAGCGATGAGCAGCATGGGGCCGGCGCGGACCCCAGGGTTCTCGAAGAAACCAGAGCGACCGAGTGCATCGACATGCCGAACCCTGCGCGTGGTGATAGCTTTCCGAGCCGCGACCGTGAGGGAGCGGACGTACTAGTTCCGCGAGACGTGTTGGTTGCGCCTTTGAACGGTTCACGGTGCCGGGCTCCAAACGGGAGTGTTGAGTGTTGATAGCATGAAACTTGCGGTTCCTAAAGAGACTTTCCCCGGAGAGCGGCGCGTTGCTCTGGTTCCGGAGTCGGTGAAGAGGCTGGTCAAGGCCGGAGTGCAGGTCAGCGTGGAAAGCGGCGCCGGGCAGGCGGCTGCGGCCCCCGATGCGGAGTACGTGGAGGCCGGCGCCACGATTGAGACCGATCCGCGGGCGCTCTTCGGCCAGGCCGACTTCGTCGTCCAGGTGCACGGCCCGCGCCCCCGCGAGTCCAATGAACATGAGGCCGATTGGATTCGGCCGGGCGCCAAGCTGCTCGGCACACTTCAACCGCAAACACAATTGGACCTCGTACGGAAGTTGGTCGCGCAAAAGGTGACGGCCTTTTCCACGGATTGCATCCCGCGGATCACGCGGGCGCAGTCGATGGACACGCTCTCGTCCCAGGCGAACATCGCTGGGTACAAGGCCGTCGTCATCGCCGCCAACGAGCTGGGCAAGATCTTTCCCATGATGATGACCGCCGCCGGTACCCTCCTGCCGGCCAAGGTGCTGGTCATCGGGGCCGGGGTGGCCGGTCTGCAGGCCATTGCCACGGCGCGGCGGCTCGGGGCAACCGTGGAAGCCTTCGACACCCGCCCGGTCGTGAAGGAACAAGTCGAGAGTCTGGGGGCGCGATTCGTGTCCTTGGAGCTTCCCAAGGAGGAAGCCCAGGACGCCGGTGGATACGCCAAGCAGATGTCCGAGGACTTCTATCGGCGCCAGGCCGAGCTGATGGCCGCGCACACGGCCCGCGTCGACGCGGTCATCACGACGGCTCTGATCGGAGGCATCAAGGCGCCGAAGCTCATTACCGAAGAGATGGTGCGCGGAATGCGCCCCGGCTCCGTGATCATCGATCTCGCCGCGGATGCCGGCGGCAATTGCGTTCTGACCGAGCCCGGCAAAACGGTGGTGAAACACGGAGTCGTCATTTGCGGTCCGCTGAACGTGGCCAGCAGCGTTCCGGTCCACGCCAGCCAGACCTATTCGCGCAACGTGCTTGCGTTCATGCTGGCCTTCTGGAGGGACAAAACCTTTGTTCTGGATCTCGACGATGAGATTGTGAAAGGGGCGCTGATCACCCACGGGGGCCAGGTTGTTCATACGCCCACGTGCGACGCCTTGGCCGCACAAGGGATGGCGTAACTAGGAGAAAGCAATGCAGTTGGATTTATGGTCCATGCTGTTCGTGTTCGTGCTGGCGACCTTCATCGGTTTTGAAGTGATCCGCAATGTTTCGCGGCTCTTGCACACGCCGTTGATGTCGTTGACCAACGCGATTTCGGCCATTGCCGTGGTCGGCTCCATCATCATCGCCGGGGAGCAAAAGACGGTCTTCGCCACCGTCCTTGGCGCGGTGGCGGTGGCGGCCTCAATGACCAACATCGTCAGCGGCTTTCTGATCACCGACCGCATGCTCAAGATGTTCAAAAAGCGGGAGCCGGGCAAGTCATGACCTGGGAGTTTCACCTCACTCAAGTCACGTATTTGCTGGCCACGGTGCTGTTTGTCTTTTCACTGAAGTGGCTCAGCCACCCGAAGACGGCCCGCCGCGGCGTCGTTGCCGGCGTGCTGGGTATGACCGCTGCCGTCGGCGGCACGCTCATGCATCATGAAATCGAAAGCTACCGATGGATCGGAATCGCTATCGCCGTCGGCTTCGTCGTGGGCGTGCCGCTTTCCTGGGTGCCGCTGACGGCGGTCCCGCAGCGGACGGCGCTCTCGCATGCCTTCGGTGGATTGGCCGCCGGCTTGGTCGGGACGGCCAAGTACTTCCTGTGGTTGCAAGACGGCGGCCTGACATCGTACAGGACGGGGGCCATTGTCGTCGAGGTGATCCTCGGGTTCCTGACCTTCACCGGCAGCTTGATGGCCGCGGGGAAGCTGCAAGAATTCGTCCCCACCCGGCCCATCACCTATAAGAACCAGAACATCATCAATCTGTCGTTGCTGGGTATCGCCATTGCGATCGGCGTCATCTTGATCCTGAAGCCGCATCTTTGGTGGCTGTTTCCTCTGGTGATACTGTTTTCGTTGGCCTTCGGCGTGTTGCTGATTCTGCCGATCGGCGGGGCGGACATGCCCACGGTGATTTCGCTGCTCAACTCCTACGCAGGACTCTCGGCCGTGGCCATGGGGTTCGTACTGGAAAATAAGCTGCTCATCACCGCCGGGGCCTTGGACGGTTCGTCGGGTCTTATTCTCTCCGTGATCATGTGCCGGGCGATGAACCGCTCGTTCACCAACGTGCTCTTCGGGGCCTTCGGCCAGATTCAGCAGTCGGCCGCGACGGTCGAACAGAAAACCGTCAAGAGCGCGACCTCGCAGGATGCCGCTCAACTCCTGGAAACGGCCAATCTCGTCGTCGTGGTTCCAGGCTACGGGATGGCGGTGGCCCAGGCCCAGCACCGCGTGCGAGAACTCTATGACCTGCTTTCCAAACGCGGCGTCGACGTTCGGTTTGCGATCCATCCCGTGGCCGGCCGCATGCCCGGGCACATGAACGTCCTGCTGGCCGAGGCGGAAATCCCTTATGACAAGCTGGTGGAGATGGAAGCGATCAATCCCGAAATGCCCCGGGCCGACGTCGCTTTGGTCGTCGGGGCCAACGACGTCGTGAACCCGGCCGCGAGGCACGACAAAGGCAGCCCGATTTACGGCATGCCCATCATCGACGTGGATAAAGCCAGAACGGTGATGGCCATCAAGCGTTCGATGAACCCCGGTTTCGCCGGGATCGAGAACGAGCTGTACTACATGGACAAGACGCTAATGCTCTTTGGCGACGCCAAGGCGGTCGTCGGCGAAGTCGTCAAAGAACTCCAAGGTCCCGGCTAGCTTGTCGGCGGTGGTCCTTTGCGATACGAAGCGGCCGACTGGGGGGAATACAGATGAGCCGGAATCGTAGTTCATGGTATCGAAGGTATTCCGACGGAAATCTCGGCCAAGAGTATTTAGGTCGTTCACGGGTGATCCCTGTGGCCATGTTCTTCCTTGGAGCGTTTCTCGTCTTAGATCTCCACGGTGGTCCACCGCCTCCGACGACCGTGACCTTCCAGCAGGACGTCGGCGGATACGTGGGAACGGTGGACACATTGATCAGCGAATCCGCCGCGGCCGCCAATCACGGGGCCCTCGCCGGCGCCAAATGGGATACCGACGAGCCTTCCGGATCGGGCCTCGACGAGTTCGTGCTCATTCGCTTCGATAACGTCTTGGGCAACGGAGCCGGCCAGGTTCCGGTCGGCGCGACGGTGACCTCAGCGACTCTGACCTACACGGTGTTCAATTCGGGCCATAACGCCGCGGCCTATGAATCTGCGGTGGATTGGGATGAATCGTCCACGTTCAACGGCTTCGGCGGCACGCCGGGGGTTCAAGCCGCCGAATTCGCGAACTTCGTGAACACCGCAACGGGCGGTTCGACCGGCAACCACTCCATCGACGTCACCGCCAGCATGGCCCGCGCTGCCCTGGGTCCAGCGTCGCATCGCGGGTGGATCATGGTCCCGATCAACTTTAACGGCGTCGAAATACGCACCCGCGAATATGCCACGGTTTCGTCGCGTCCGAAGCTTTCCGTGACCTACACGCTCGAGGCGGTTGCTCCAGAGTTGGTTCGACGGCCGTATCTGCAACAGGCAACCCCAAATTCGATCGTCATTGCGTGGCGAACCAGCACGCTGACGGATGCCCGCGTACGTTATGGTCCTTCGCCAATGGATCTGACCAACGTAGTGACCGATGCCGATTTGACCAACAACCACGTCATCACGCTGTCGGGGTTGCAGCCCGGCGTTACCTACTACTACGACATCGGCACGACGTCGCAGGCCTTGGCCGGGGCGGACTTGGATCATCACTTTGTCACTTCGCCGCCCGTCGTCACGTCGCCGCCGTTTCGTGCATGGGTGTTCGGTGATTCGGGCAACGGCTCGGCCAATCAGCTCGCGGTGCGCGACGCGATGCTGGCCTACACCGCTGCTGCGCCGCCGGATTTCATGGTCATTGTCGGCGACATTGTCTATCCCGACGGAACCGATAGCGAATACACAGCGCGCTTCTTCACACCGTATCAGGACACGTTGAGGAACACCGTATCCTGGCCGGTGCTGGGCAATCACGACGGCCACTCGGCGGCCTCGGTCTGGCCCGCAGGCCCTTATTACGAAGCCTATGTGCTTCCCGCCGCCGGCGAGGCGGGCGGTCTGGCGTCGGGAACGGAGGCCTATTATTCGTTCGATTACGCCAACGTTCACTTCATTGCCCTGGATTCCTATCACTCCGGTCGAAATCCGGGCTCGCCGATGCTCAATTGGCTTACGGCGGACCTCGCGGCCACGACTCAGGATTGGATCATCGCTTTTTGGCACCACGCGCCGTACACGCATGGAACGCATAATTCGGATAATCCGACCGACTCCGACGGCGCCATGGTCGACATGCGCGAGAACGTGCTGCCCATTCTCGAGGCCGGCGGCGCCGACTTGGTGTTGTGCGGCCACTCTCATGGATATGAGCGGTCCTATCTGATCGACGGTGCGTACGCCACGCCGACGATCGCGACGGGCCACGTCATCGACCCCGGCGACGGACGCCCCAGCGGCGACGGCCCCTATCGCAAACCGCCCGGACTCAATCCGCATCAAGGAACCGTATACGTCGTGGCCGGTCACGGCGGCGCTCCGATCGGCGGAACGGGCGGACACCCGGTGATGTTCATGACCGACATTGCCTATGGTTCCTGCCTGCTGGAAATAGACGGAAACACGCTGAATTTCACGAACGTGCGCAGCACCGGCGTGCTGAGCGACACATTCCATATCGTCAAAGCCCTGGCCGGCGACCTGGATCGCGACGGCGATGTGGACCTCGCCGACGCAACGGCCTTCGTCGAGTGCATCACCGGCCCAAGCGCGCCCTCCGCCTCGCCGTGCATCGAGTTCGATTTCGACCACCAGGGCGACGTCGACATGCACGATTTCATCGAATTCCAGCTCGCTTTCACCGGCAGTGGATAGGTCGTTTTTTGGCGAGGCACGAAGGCCCAAAGGCGCGGGGGCGCCGACCTCGCTCGTCGACTGCAACGTGACGACCGGGCGTTTCCAATTCGCCCTGAATATCGGCGATGACCGTGTTCCCGACCGGCAAAGAAATCAGGCAGCTCAATGGGCGCAAACGGCGAAAATGCTTGGCGGCAACGCGCCAAGGAGTCCAGGTAGGTTGACCTCGTTTCCTGCTTCGCGCGTAGTCACTTCCCTCACTTTACAGGCAGCCGCCCTGACAGGCAATTCCCCTAAAGCCGAGGCCATGATAGAATCTCGTTGAGTCGTGCCGGCGGCGATGTCGTCGGGTGAAAGAGGATCTGATTCGTGATTGGGTGCTATGAAATGAACCAGCGATTGCCTTTGACGTTTTTGATGATGGTCTACGCGGTGCTTTGCCAGGCCCAACCGTGCGGCGCCTGCACAAACTTTTTGATTACCAAGGGGGCCTCGGCGGATGGATCGACCATGATTACTTATTCCGCCGATTCGCACATCTTGTATGGCGAACTCTACTTCACGCCCGCTCGTTCCCACGTGCCGGGCGACATGCTCGACATTATCGAGTGGGACACGGGCAAATTTCTCGGTCGCATCAAACAGGTCCCCCAGACATACGCCGTGGTCGGCAACATGAACGAGCATCAATTGGCGATCGGCGAAACGACCTTCGGAGGCCGGCCCGAACTGGCCAACCCCAAGGGGATCATCGATTACGGCAGCTTGATGTACATCGCCCTTCAACGGGCGAAGACCGTTCGTGAGGCTATCCAGGTCATGACAGGGCTGCTTGACGAGTACGGCTACCACAGCACCGGCGAGTCTTTCTCAATCTCCGATCCGAACGAAGTCTGGCTCTTTGAATTCATCGGCAAAGGGCCTGGAGTCAACGGCTGCCTATGGGTGGCTCGGAAAGTGCCCGATGGCTACATCACCGGCCACGCCAACGGTCCGCGGATTCGGCAGTTTCCGCTCAACGAGCCGGAGAACACCCTCTATGCCCCGGATGTGATTAGCTTCGCGCGGGAGAAGGGCTGGTTCAAGGGCGACGACGCGGAGTTCAGTTTCGCCGACGCGTACGGTGCCCTGGACTTCGGGGCTTCGCGCTTCTGCGATTCGCGGGTGTGGTGCATGTATCAGCGGGCGGCCCCATCGCAAGAGTTCTCCGCCGATTGGGTCAACGGCGTACCAGGCGCCGAACCGCTTCCCTTGTTCATCAAGCCCGACAAAAAGCTGGGTGTACACGACGTGATGGAGCTCATGCGCGATCACTTCGAGGGTACGGCCCTGGACATGACCAAGGACATCGGCGCCGGGCCCTATGAACTGCCCTACCGCTGGAGGCCGTTGACCTGGAAAGTCACGGAAAAGCGCGAGAACGGCGAGAAGACGGAGAAGGAGTATCTCAACGAACGGGCTGTCTCCACCCAGCAGACGGGATTCTCGTTTGTGGCCCAATCGCGCGCGTGGCTGCCCGATTCCATCGGCGGCGTTCTTTGGTTCGGCGTCGACGACACCTACAGCACGGTGTACGTTCCCATCTATTGCGGGAACACCCGCGTACCCCACTGTTTCGCGGTTGGCACTGGGTCATTTCATCAATTTACCTGGGAGTCGGCCTTCTGGGTGTTTAACTACGTCTCGAACTTCGCCTACTTGCGCTACAACGACATGATCAAGGACGTTCGAAGGGTGCAGCGCGAATTGGAAGGCGGCTTCCTGGCCGACCAGGTGGAGATCGAAGCCGCGGCGCTGGCCCTGTACAAGCAATCGCCCCGGCTGGCCGCCGATTATCTCACGGAGCATAGTCTCCGATGCGCTGAATATACGATCCAGCAGTGGCGGAAACTGGGGGAGTTCCTGCTTTACAAGTACTTGGACGGCAACGTGAAGGATGAGTTGGGAAAGGTGAAGCACCCGGGGTATCCCGAGTCATGGTATCAAAAGGTCGCCGCCGCTACGGGCGACAACTTGGCGATGCGCAAGCTTGAACGCGAAAAGGAAGAGGAAGCCGCAAAAAAAGCCAAGGACGAAACAGACCGCGCGGCGTTGATCGAGGGTATCACCACGTTGCTGAAGTCGCGCGGCGTCGCCATGAACGGCGCCACCCAGACCAAGGTTCAAGAGTGCAAGGACCTCGCCAAGCTCAAGGAGATGCTCGTCCGGGCCGCGACGGCAAAATCCGGCGAGGAGGTTGTGGCCGAATCGCAACCCGTGAGCACGCATTGAGCGCCACCGTCGTGCTTTGCCGTACAGTGACGGGCAATGTTTCGTGACCGTGTTTCGAAAAGTTGGTTCGCGTTGACTGTGTTGGTTGGCCCGGCGGCCCTGGGCGACACCGCGACGATTCCTTCCAGCAAGGACAATACGTTGTTCGAACATCCAGAGGGGCTGGACAGCAACGGCGCGGGGCCGCACTTCTACATCGGCAAAACGGGCATTGCGGGCGGAAATCGTATTCGCCGCGGCCTGCTGGCCTTCGACATCGCGGGGAACGTACCGGCCGGTTCCACGGTGACCAGCGTGACCCTCGGGCTTACCCTCGCGAACCGCGCTTTCCAGGGGAATCAGACGGTGTCGCTGCACAGGGTGCTGGCCAGTTGGGGCGAAGGAACATCGGATTCCGGCGACCCAGGCGGGGCCGGGGTGAACGCCACAACCGGCGATGCCACGTGGATTCACCGCTTCTTCAATACGGTACCGTGGACCAATGCCGGTGGTGATTTTTCCGCGGCCACCAGCTCGAGCCGGATCGTCTCCGCCAACGGGCCTTACACGTGGGGAACGACGGCCCAGATGGTCGCCGACGTCCAGGGTTGGCTCGATGATCCGAATGGTAACTTTGGGTGGGTTATTCGGGGAAACGAAGTGACCAATTCGACGGCCCTACGCTTCGGCTCGAAAGAAAACCCAGGTGCCGGGACGCGGCCGGTGCTGACCGTGCAATATACGCCGCCTCCGCCTCCGCCCGTGCCCGCATTGGCATTTCCGGGTCTGGCCATGCTGGTCATCGCCGTTGCGGCCTCCGCGGCCGTTGTGTTTCGAAAGCCCGCATGCCAGGCTTGCGCAACGCGTGAGCATGGACTCAGGCCACTCCACCCTCCGAGCTTCCAATAGGCTTTTGGCGTCAGCGCATGCAATGCATGAATGGCTTTAAACAGCTCCTTGGCGAGTGGGAATCGGAGTCCGAAATGGTCATGGTACCCGGCCAGCAATGGATTTCCCCATGACCGCGTGAACGATCTCGTCAGTACCATCAATCGTGATTGCTAGTTATAGTTAGAAAGGTGACCGCCAATGGAGGCAAAGTGAGCGAAAGAGAAAACTGCTGCCCGTGGGCAGAAATAACGTCGGCCGCGATCGAGCCGAGGTTTCCTTGGTTGCTTCCACCGTAACAGGCGGCGTCGCTGTTTAGGATTTCTTGCCACATGCCGCCCGTGGGAACGCCGAGGCGATACTGGTGGCGGACGACCGGAGTGAAATTGCAGGCGATGAGAACGGGTTCAGTCCCCGGCCCGGCCAAGCGAAGGAAGCTGAGTACGCTTTGATCGCCATCGTCACCGCTGATCCATTGGAAACCGACGGGGTCGGCATCATAAAGGTGCAGGGCCGGCTCGCGGCGATAGAGCGCGTTCAGATCGGCCACCCACCGCTGAATCCCTTGATGCGGCTCGTACTGCAGCAGGTGCCATTCGAGGCTGGACTCGTGGTTCCACTCGCGCCACTGGCCGAACTCGCTGCCCATGAAAAGCAGCTTCTTGCCCGGCTGTGCGTACATGTAGCCCAGCAGCAGCCGCAAGTTGGCGAACTTCTGCCAATCGTCGCCGGGCATCTTGGCGAGCAACGAACCCTTGCCGTGCACGACCTCGTCGTGGGAAAGCGGCAGGACAAAATTCTCAAAAAAGGCGTACAAACCCCGAAACGTAATTTCGCCGTGATGGTACTTGCGGTGCACCGGCTCGCGCGACAGATACTGAAGCGTATCGTGCATCCAGCCCATGTCCCACTTGAGGCCAAAGCCCAGCCCGCCAACGTAGGTCGGGCGTGAAACACCCGGCCACGCGGTCGATTCCTCGGCGATCACTTGAACATCGGGGTGCCTTTTGTAAACCTCCTCGCTGAGCCGGCGCAGGAAGGCGATGGCCTCCAGATTCTCGCGTCCGCCGTACTGGTTGGGAATCCACTCCCCTTCGCGCCGCCCGTAATCGCGATAGAGCATGGAGGCGACGGCGTCCACGCGAAGGGCGTCCGCATGGTAGACATCGAGCCAGTACAGGGCACTGCTCAGCAAGAAACTGCGAACCTCGTGCCGGCCGTAGTTGAAGATGGCGCTTTTCCAATCGGGGTGAAAGCCCTCCTTGGGATCGGCGTGCTCGTAGAGGTGTGTACCGTCGAAAAATGCAAGGCCGTGGCCGTCCAAGGGAAAATGCGACGGCACCCAATCAAGAATCACGCCGAAGCCCGCCTGGTGCAGGCGGTCGATGAGGTACATGAAACCCTGCGGATCACCGTAGCGCCGCGTCGGAGCGAAGTAACCCAAGGACTGGTAGCCCCAGGAGCGATACAAAGGATGTTCCATGACCGGCAGGAACTCCACGTGCGTGAAGCCCGTCTTCCCAAGATAAGCAATCAGCGGCTCGGCCAGTTCGCGGTAGGTCAGCGGGCGGTCGCCTTCTTCGGGCACGTGCCTCCAGGAGCCGAGGTGCATTTCGTAAATCGCGATCGGAGCGGAAAGCGAATTCTTTGCGGCCCGTGCCTCCATCCATTCCCGGTCATGCCAGTCATAGGCAAGGTCCCAGACAACCGACGCGGTCCGCGGAGGAGCCTCGGAACAAAAACCGAAAGGGTCCGATTTTTCAGCCGTGTGCCCGTGCCATCGCGACCTCACGTGGAACTTGTACAAGGCGCCTTGCGGCAGGCCGGGCAGAAAACCTTCCCAAATCCCCGATTGCTCGCGCGAGCAAAGAGGATGCCTCGACCGGTCCCATCCGTTGAAATCGCCAATCACCGAAACCCGTTCGGCGTTGGGGGCCCACACTGCAAAGTACGTGCCCTCCACTCCGTGGACGTTGACGCGGTGCGCCCCAAGCTTGCGATACAGCTCAAGGTGGCTGCCCTCGTTGAACAAAAAGAGATCGTCGGGGCTCAGCAAAGAGAATTCACTCACGTGCCCGTGTCCAGAAGGGGTCTGCCCCGTTTTTTCAAGTATCGCCGCCGGAGTCATGTTTCTCGTGGATGCACTTCACTTTTTCTTTCGCCGGTCGGCCCGTAATTCGTTTTCCGCTTGCTGCCAATCCGTCTGGGCATCGCCGGGCCGGCAATACTGCATTCGACGGAGATAAATCTCGTAAGCCCGTGCCCGGATCATCTCCTCGGGAATCGTATTCGTGTTAGTATCCGTCTTCGCTTTTCCCCGCGGGGCGACTTTTTTCGCCCCCACGGTGCGCTTGACCGGCGTAGCCTTCGGCTTCCCCGTTTTGCCGCTCTTAGTCATCGAGATTCCTCCCTGGCCCAATGACATCTAAACATCAAATAGTCAAAACGTCAAAACGGGCCAGACTCGAAACCCAGCGCTCGATGTTTCGAAGTTTTGACATTTCGACGTTTTGACGTTTAATCTCGTCCATCGTATGAAACCGCGGACGCAGCAAGCGAATCACGGAAAAGTTCGAGCTCCGGGGCGATCGGGCTTTCTTGCACGCGCGGTCACGCTGATTCTTGCCATTGGCGCATTGATTGTGGGCGGTCTGGTATTCAAACGCGTTCGCGAGCAAACTCGCCCGACTGTCGGCATTCCTCCGTCGCCGGACACGGACGCAAAACCCACCATCCTGAAGGGCAGCCCTCTTTTTCAAGACGTAACCGCCGCGGCCGGTATCGATTTCGTTCATGTGTTCGGCACCCAGCGTACTTTTCGTCTGCCTGAGCAAATCGGATCGGGAGGGGCGTTCCTTGATTACGATAACGACGGCGATATGGACCTCTATCTGGTTCAAAACGGTATTTTGGGCCGTAACCTTGGCGTACACCGGAACCGGGTTTACCGCAACGCGGGGAACGGCCGATTCGTGGATGCAAGCCCAGGTTCCGGCGCCGACATCGGTGGATACGGAATGGGCTGCGCCGCGGCCGATTACGACAACGACGGTGACGTAGACCTCTTCGTGAGCCGGTTTGGCAGCAGCGTCCTCCTGGCCAATCGCGGCGACGGTACGTTCGAAGACGTGACGCCGACCGCCGGTACGCATGCCGACGGCTTCGCCACATCCGCCGCGTTTCTTGATTACGATCGCGACGGGCTTCTCGATCTGTTTGTCACTCGTTACGTGGACTGGTCGCCCGCGCGCGAAGACGCCTGCTACGCCCCCAGCGGAGCACGCGACTATTGCGGGCCTCTCAGCTACCACGCGGAATCGTCCGGCGTTCTCTATCACAACCTCGGCGGCCGCTTTGAGGACGTCAGCACGGCGTCGGGCATCGCCGCCGCCAAGGGCAACGGGCTGGGTGTGCTGGCCACGGATTTCGACGGCGACGGATGGGTGGACATCTACGTGGCCAACGACCAGACTCCTGCCTTTTTGTGGATGAACCAGCGGGACGGCACCTTCCTCGAGAATGCGGCGCTTTCCGGCGCTGCCTTCAACGCCGACGGCCTTGCCATCGCCGGCATGGGCGTGGTTTCGGAGGACCTGGATGATGACGGAGACTACGATCTATTGGTGACCAATATCCGCAATCAGTCTCACCTCTGCCTGCGCAATCAGGCCGGTGTCTTCGATGATGTGAGCCACGCGTGGGGACTTTCCGCGTGGAGTGTGCCCTGGACAGGCTTCGGCATCGCATTGTTTGACCAGGATCACGATGGCCGGCTCGACGGCGTTGTAGCCAACGGCGCCGTCAACGTCTGGGGAACGCCGTTTCGCGAGGAGAATCCGTATGCCGAGCCGAAGCAGTTCTTCCGCCGCGACGACCGCGGTCGATTCTATGATGCATCTGCCGAGGCCGGTCCCGCCTTGGCCGTTGCCGACGTCAGCCGGGCAGCCATCGTCGGCGATTATGACAACGACGGGGACGTCGATGTGCTCATCACCAATAACGGCGGGCCGGCTCAACTCTTGCGCAACGAGAATCGCCCCGGGCTATCCTGGACCATGCTCGATCTGATTCCTATGGGCGGGGGGCGCCACGCAATCAACGCCCGCCTCGAACTGCGCGTCAAAGAGCATTTGTATCGGCGCGAGATTCGGCCGCACGCCGGCTACCTCTCAAGCAACGATCCTCGCGTGCACGTCGGCCTTGGCCAAGCCCGCCGAATCGACCGCCTTGGCGTTACCTGGCCTGACGGGAAACTCGAAACCTGGGACAACCTTCCCGTGAATCAACATCTCACGCTACGGCAAGGCTCCGGAACGACGCTGCCCGGGGCGAATGAAGACAGCCGCCCATGAAACGCACTCGGAGCCGGGCTCCCACCACCTCGACGGCGTCCTCAAATCACTGTCGCCGCAAGGCCACCGGCGCGAGCCGGATTTGGTGGATCAATGGACTGTTGCTCGCCCTTATCGCGGGTGGCGGAACATTCCTTTTGCTAGGCGAAGGAGAAGCAGAGAGTGCGGGAAAAGCGACCACCCCACGTCGGTCCGGCACCCACCCGTTGAAGGTAACGGAAGTAGTCTCCAACGAACCTCCGTCAATCACATACGAAGTCGTGGAAGGCGCTCGTCATGCCAAGGTGGACGCGGAGGGCTTGAAGGCTTGGTGCGCAGCCAATCACCTCCCCGAGCCCCCGCGGCTTGCCGGCGCCGAATCGGCCGTCGTAGAAAGTTTTATGGAAGCGCTGCATCAAGCGGCCAAGAAGCCCACGGCGGAAGACTATGGCAGACTGGGTCAAATCTGTGAGAGCCAACTCGCCCATCCCTGCGCTCAGGAGTACTTCCGCCGGGCGGTCGAGGCCGATCCGAGTGACTACCGATGGCACTACTACCTGGGCTATGTTCAGCAGGTGTTGGGCCGGCAGGAGGATGCGGTGCGGTTCTTGCAAACCGCCTTGCGCTTAAATCCGTCGTACCCCACCACGCACGCGAGGCTGGGGCAGTTGTATCTTGAGCTCGGCCGCGGCGCGGAGGCCGAGCGGCACTTTCAACGATACTTGGAGCTGGCCCCCCACGACTGGTTTGGCCACGTGGGACTGGGACGAGTCGCCTTGGAAAGAAAAGACGCCGCCGCGGCGTTGCGACATCTTCAGCAGGCCGAGCGGCTGGGGCCAAACGACTTCCAAGTCCAGTACAATTTGGGCCGGGCCTACCTTGCAATGGGCCAACCGGACCTGGCGGAGCCGCACTTGGCCCGCTCGCGGGCGCTTCCGCAGGGCGCATGGTTCCTGGGACGAGATCCGCTGGAAAAAGAACTTCGCCGTTCGGCACAGTCCACGGATCCACTGGTCAAGGAATTCGAGAGGCTCCAGGCCTCCGGCGACTGGGCCAAACTGGCCGCCCTGGCCGAACAAATCGTGCAGCGCCGGCCGGACGACGTGAACATGTTGAGCAATTTGGTCTCGCTCCTCCGCAAGCTCGGCCGGCATTCGGAAGCCCACGCGGCGCTTGACCGCGCACTGGCGCTGGCGCCTGGATCCGCCCGGGTGGCCGCCGTGGAGGCCGAGCTGCTCTTGACTGAAAGCCGCAACGAGGAGTCCTTGGCCGCCGCCGATCGGGCGTTGCGATTGGACCCCGGCCAAGTGCCCGCCCAAGCCGTTCGAGGGCGAGCGCTGTTTCTGCTGCAACGCTTCGCGGAGGCCGAGGCAGCCATGCGCCGCGCCGTTGAGTTGCGGCCCTACGACGCCTCGGATGTATTCGCTTTAGGCGAAGTCCTCCGCGCCCAGGGCAAGCTCGAAGAAGCTGCGTCCCTGTATCGCCGCGCCCTCGAACTGCGCCCGGATTACACGCTCGCCCAGCAACGCCTCGAGGAGATGAAGTAGCGTTCTTCAAGCCCCCTTTCCTAGTCCTAAAGTCCTACACGGTCAAGAGGTCGAGACGGTTGCATCGGCCATATGAACACGGTAGTTTTAGGTCGTCGCGTTCTGCGAAGTCGGTGTGTTCTCAAGGATAGGAGAAAAAGCAATGAATCGACGTTTCGCAAATTGGGTTTTCGCGACGTGTGCGGCGAATGCTTCTCCAGTCGTTGCCCTGCCTGGCTTCGAGCCGCCGACCTGCAGCGCGCCGGCGGCGGCGCCGGAAGTGGGAGTTGTCGAGACGACGCAAAATGACATCGAACGGTCCAACAGCTATACGACCTATCTCTTCTCCGGCGAGGTGTTCTTCGAACAAGAAGACCAGCGCCTCCCCGGCCGCGGGTTCGACTTCGTTTGGAAGCGAAAATACCGTTCGCAACTGGGCATGCCTTCCCCCATGGGGATTACAGTAATTGGGACCATTCGTACAACATCTACCTGGAAGCCATTGGGCCCAACCTGATCCTGCACGACGGCAACTCGAGGCGCGACTTGTTCCTTCCCAACGGCGGCCCCACGATGTGGAGCGCCTTCGGTCTGTTCCGTGAGATCATCCAGAATCCGGACGGAACCTTCACCGTTGTCTTCGTCCACAACACGAAATGGCATCTGGCCGCCCTGAACCATCCGACCTATCCGGGCAAGCTCACCTCCATCGTCGATCGCAATGGGAACACAATGACCTTCGGCTATAACGCCAGCGGCCGGCTGTCTACGATCACCGACACCCTCGGTCGAGTGATCACGATCGCATACAACGCTCAAAACTTCATTTCCAGCCTCACGGACTTCGCCACGGATTTGGGTTTGGGTGGCAATGGTCGGGTAATCAGTTACGCCTATTACACCGATGCGGACCCCGGCGGATCCGCGGGTGACTTAAAATCGGTGACCTTCCCGGCCGTCGTGGGAACTCCCAACGACAACAATTTTCCCAACGGCAAGACTTGGACGTATACGTACAGCGAAAACTTCTTGCTCGAAGCCCTAAATCGCAATCTGCTCACGGTGAAGGACGGCAAGGGCCAAACTTACGTCACCAATGCGTACGCAACGACGAACGACCCCATGGACTTGGTTTTCGATCGCGTGCTAAGCCAGAGTCTCAGCAATCTGGGCGGCAAGACGTTCAACTACTTCTACGCTGTGCAAATACCCGGCCCCGGCAACAATGACGCCGTTGCAAAAACGATCGTCAACGACCGGGTGGGCAACGTCGAAGAGCTTTTTTACGATCTCTTTAATCGTCTGGCCATGCGTCGGGAGTTCACCGGGCGGGCTCCGAATCCCGCTGCCCAGACCACGGATACCCAAAACCGTCCGATCAACCCGTTGCGCCCGGGCGTGGACCCGACCCATTTCGAAACGCGGTTCGAGTATAACACGGATTCGCTGATCACGCGGGCCATCTATCCCAACGGCAACAGCGTTGAATACGCGTACAACTCATCGAACCCTAGCCCTCGCGGTCGCGGGATTCGCGTCACCCAACGCAGCGTGCCGGGCCCCTTGGGCGGCGATCAAACGGACATTTGTTGGCGGTGGTCGTACGATTCGATCTTCAACTTCCCAACGGCGGAGCAGGATGCCCGGGGGAACATCACGCGGTGGTTTTACGACAGTGCCGGCGATCGCGGACAACTACCGTCATCTTGCATCGGGGTTCTCACCGCCGACGAACTCGGCAAGGATAGATGGGACAACCGTGCTGCGGCTGCCGGCTCGGCGCCGGGAACGGGAAATGTGCAGTCCACCGAGTGCATCGTTCTTGTGGAGCATATTCTGGGAGCCGAACCCTTTGGGCCGGGACCCACGGTTTGCAATGCAAACGAATACAACCAGTTTGGCCAATTGACCAGCCGTACCCGGTGCAGCGGCCGGCGCGACGAATACACCTATTACTCGACCGGGCCGATGACGGGTTACCTTGAGTCCGTCATTATCGACGCCACCGACTTTGCCTTTACCACGACATACCAGTACGACACTGCGGGCAACGTTCGGCGGATCATCGATCCAAAGGGAAACGACACACTTTATCACGTCAATGCGTTGAATCAGACCGTGCACGTGCAATCCCGCGAAGTGGAGCTTGCCTCAGGATGCGTCCGCTACCAACGGGACTTTTTCTACGATCTGAACGACAACCTCGACCACGTCGACGTGCAGAATGTCGATGAAGACGGCGACCTCCAAGCCAACACCCACTTCACGACGGCCTATGAGTACGACACGCTCGACAACCTCACCAAGATCACCCGCGAGGTCAACGCCACTCAGAACGTGGTCGTGCGTTACGATTACGATGCCAACGACAACCTGACGCTAACCCGCTACGGCCAGGCCAACGCGGGCGTGAATCCGCAGTCCAGCAACGTCCTTCGGGAGTTGTATGACGAGCGCGACCTGCTCTTCCGGGAGATTCGAGCCGAAGGCGCCTCGGGGGAGTCGACGACACAATACGATTACGACGGAAACGAAAACCTCATCGCCGAACGAGCCGGGTTGCAGGATAACCCCCGCGTGCACAGCTGGGTTTACGATGGTTATGACCGTGTGGCCACGCGAAGCGACCCGGCGAATAACCTTGCCCGCAGGTTCTACGACCCCAACCACAACCCTACGGAAGAGATCGTCGAAGGCGAGTTCGTGGAAAGCCAAACCGGGGAAAGCGTGATTCTGTCGCACGAAACGCGCGAGTTCGACGAGTGGGATCGCCCGCACAAGTTCTCTCGGGTTTTTTTCAAGCGCGGTGGCAGGAGAGCCCCAGAAGCGCCCCTTAGCGATGGCAAGGACGATACGCTGATCGGCTATGACAAGCAGTCGCACGTCAAGTTCGTGTGTAAGGACCGCGGCCTCGTGCGTGGGTTCAAGCGCAACTCGGCGGAGTTGTCCCAGCAAAACAGCACGACGCCGGTATCCAATCCGACGCAAAGCTCGAGTTCTCGTGACTTCGACGCCTATGATGGTAATGCCAACCCAACCAACATCGCCGATCGGGTGTTGTCGGAACTGACCTCGGGCGAGCACATTGTGACTTGGCTCTATGAGTACGATGCTTTAGACCGTGTAAAGGCGGCAAGCGATAACCTCGACCAGCGGTGGGAGTTCGGCTATGACTCGCGGGACAACATGGTCCTCTACACGGACGCCAAGGGCAACCGGACGCGGTTCGAATATGACGGCCTCAGCCGGCTCACGCGGGTGATCCACGACATGGACGACGACGGGGCGTCGCCGCGGACATTGTCAACACCCATGCCTGGGACGATTCGTCTCGTCTGATCGCCCAGACCGACGACAACGGCAACGCGACCCAATATGCCTACGACGCCCTCGATCGGGTCACGGGCATTACCTACGCCGATGGCACAACCCGCGCCTATACGTATGACGTCCACGACAACATCTTGACCGCCGTGGACGCCAACGGGACGGCGGTGGTCAATGAATATGATAATCTGAATCGCCTGATCGAGCGCACCATTACGCCGGGAGTCGGGGTATCCCATGATACGACCTTCGAACGATACCGCTACGACGGTCTGTCGCGGGTGGTGCTGGCCGTCGATGATGATTCGACGGTAAGCCGAAAATACGACTCTCTGGACCACGTGATCGAGGAGACGGTCACGTTTGGCGTGGCCGTCTGCAACAATGGCGTGGTCGAGGCCGGCGAGGAGTGCGAGCCGCCGGGGACTTCCATCTGCGATGGCCAGTGTTACTGTACCTGACCGAAGGGACGTGCTGCGTGGCCCATGGCACGCCCGGTTGCAGCAATCCTTGGATTGAAGAGTGCGTCTGCGCATCTGATCCGTTTTGCTGCGGCGACGACCCGCAAATGCTCGGCGTATGGGACGGCCAATGCGTGGCGGAAGTCGATGATTTAGGCTGCGGGGAATGCAGCCTCTAAGGGACGATGACGCAAACGCCTCTGTATCCCCACCCGGCGGCACGGCGCTGAGCGGCACGACCGAGTCCGACTACGACGAGGAAGGCAACCTCTTGTCCTGCCGGTATCCGGGCGGGCGGCGCGTTTTGCGGTTGTATGACGAATTGAATCGTCTGCAAGAGATTTGGAGCGGAGGCCCGGAGCCGCTGGCGACGTTTTCGTATTTGGGTCTAAATCTTGTCGAGCGGCGGGATTTGAACAGCAGCGACGTGCAGACGACGGTGGGTTTTGATCTCCTGCGGCGCGTGGACGACATCGAGCACAAATATTTGCCCTTTGGCGGGACAGTCATCGAGCATCGCTCGTTCGCTTGGGACGAGGTGGGCAACAAGACCTCGCGGACCGACGAGCTGTCAGGCGTGACGCACGCGTACGAGTACGACGACGCGTATCGTCTGAAGCGCACGACGGTTGACGACGGGGCCGTGCCGACGCCCAACATCCTTCGGGATACCACTTACAACCATGACGGCGTGCACAACCGCACGACCGTGGCGGGGAATCCCGACACTGGACCGCACGTGGGTACCTACACGATGAGCGCCGCGACGCCCCAACCGGCCGATCGCCAAATGAACCAGTACACCACCACGCCGGGCGGGCAACGAACCTACGACGCCAAGGGCAACCTGATCCAAATCGGCGCATCCTGTACGTGCAGGCCGTACGGCGACGTTTTCCCGCCGGAAGGCGACGGGGGCGTTGACGTGAGCGATGTTCTTTGCGTCCTGGACGGTTTCTCGGATGCGGCATTGTGTTCGCAAGCCGATATTGCTCCCTGCGCTGGTAACAACTGGGCTCCGCACGGTGACGGAACCATAGACCTGTCCGACCTCTTGGCGGTCAGCGATGCCTTCGGGGGCATTCCCCAGTGCCCGGACACCTGTGGCCCCACGGGTTACCAATGCCCCGGACCGGTGGTGCAACTGAGCTACGATTACCACAACCGCCTGGTCGAATACTTCGCCCGCTCCAACGGCCAACGCCACCAATACGCCTACGATGCCTTTGGGCGGCGGATCAGGAAGATTGTCGACGCCGATGGTGTCCAGGACGGACCGACGGAGACCCGGTTCTTCTACGGCGGCGTCTCGCAACGGCAAGTGATCGAGGAACAGGACGACGCGGGCAATACGCTGGCCACGTACGTCCACGGCACGTACATCGACCATATCATCTCGATGGACCGCGATACCAACGGCGACGACGTATTCGAGACGTATTTCTACCATTGCGACGACAATTACAACGTGATGGCCGTCACCGATGAGTCCGGCGCCGTGGTCGAGAGCTATGAATACGGCGACTTCGGCGACGTATGCATCTACGACGCAGCCGGCGTCGAGATTCCGCAATCCGCGATCGGCAATCCGTATCTCTTCACCAGCCGCGAATACGACGCCGAGACGGGTTTGTACCACTACCGCACGCGGTATCTTGATCCCGTCGCCGGGCGCTTCATTACTCGCGACATCATCGGCGCCTGGGGCGATGAAGCCGAATTCGGAAACGCCTATTCCTACGTGGGTAACAACCCATGGACCTGGCGCGATCCATTTGGTCTCGATCGCCCAGACCGTTGGCATCACTTGCTTCCACAAGACTTTGCAGATGACTTTCGCGCATGGGATATAGAACCGGATGACAAGGAGTGGGGCCACATCATGCCGAAGGACAACCATAAAGGTTATGATGATCTTCACCGGCAATGGAACAAGGAATGGAAAGATCAGATCGACCGCTGGAAAGCACAGGGCTGTAAGCCGTCGCGAAAGGACATCGAGAAATTTCTCAAGAAACTAAAAAAGGACAGGCGCTTCAAGACTTGGCTGGGCAAGGGGAAACCAGCCATGATGAGTCATAAGAAGTGGAGAAGGCTGTCGGGCCTCGGACTCGCTGGCACCTTGGCAGATAAACTATATGGCGCCGCGGAGACACTGGAGGACGTTCAGAACTCGCCGCACTATGAATCACTGTTAGATGCGATTGAACAAGGCGATTGGCGACGGGCCCATGCACTTCGCGACCGCCTGGAAGAGCACGCTCTTCAGGGAGCACGCAACGAAAGCGTCCTCGACGTCCATAATTGGTTGGATAACCTGATAGAGGAGGCTCGCGCGAAAGCTCAGAACTATCAGTCCGTTGCAAAAGTCTCTTGACAGGCGTGGTATAATGAATGCGTTGGAGTGACGCAAGGTTGGTCACGGAGGACTTCGGATGGCGATGGGACGGCTTCCCGGGGAGTTGCAGGCGGAGTT
>Ga0187892_10000701_pt1 | contig 84306 bp, 66 predicted proteins | sample MA1701073metaG_FD_139345 | JGI IMG/M metagenome (GOLD analysis project Ga0187892, IMG submission 139345) | Bio-ooze microbial communities from a basaltic lava cave in the Kipuka Kanohina Cave System on the Island of Hawaii, USA - MA170107-3 metaG ... | reverse complement strand
CAAGGTTGCCAAGAGAGTCATGAAGTACTTGTCCGCCATGACCGCCGCCATATACTACTTATCGGACCGCCGTGGCGGAAGCCATTAGAAAAAGTAAAAGTTATTGTTTGAAGAGCCCTTAGCTGTTCCTCGGCAACGAAGGCAGTTCACAAGCAGGCACTTGATGCCATCAACCAACACCCGGAATGGATGAAAGTGTGGTACGAATCGGGGCACACTTTGGCAGGGCAGGCAATTTCCGGCAATCGCTTTCGCCACATGCCGTTTGAGTATGTCTGGGTCGACTTCGGAACATTCCAAGTAACACAGGAAAAGCCGGTTCCACTCAACGCGGCGACCATTGGCAGGCAGAAATCACTGTTCTGCTGGGTCTTCAAGAAGTGGCGCCGGAACCTGGGGGCGATCGGCGCCGCCACCCGCGGTTGGCTGGCATGCAATGACGGTTCGATGGAAATAGCAGATTTCATCCATTTCGACATCATCGATGGCGTGCCCGAGCTCACTTTGATACATGTTAAAGCCTGCGGCAATGACAGCGTGACACGTCCGGTCTCTATCGGTGATTTCGAGATTGTTGCCAGCCAAGCCGCAAAGAACCTGTACTTTCTGGACCGTCAGACTACTGCCGACGAATTCTGCGATTTCTTGGGGAAGGGGGTCAAGGACGCTGTCTTTCACAACGGTGTCTTGAAGGCGCGAAGTACAATGCTCAAGAAACTGAGACACGTCGGCGCAAATTACCATCGGCGTGTAGTGATCGTTCAGCCACGGATTACGAAATCCGCTCTTGCCGCCGCCCGAACCGGCGCAAAGGCTAAAGACCAAAGAATTGTCCAGCAGCTTGACCTTCTGCTGCTCGGACTAAAGTCAAAGTGCATGGGTTTTGGAGCGGACCTCGTCGTTATTGGCGATGGCTGCTGAGGACACAGACGGGAGTCTCAACGTGAAAGCGCAAAGGCAGAGGCTGTTGGTGTCGGTGCGTGGGCCGGTTGAAGCACTCGCCGCTGCCAGAGGTGGAGCAATGATTGCCGACGTAGAGTATCCGGCGTCGGCGCTCGGGACACCTTACCCGATGAACATTGCCACCGTCTGTCGGCGGGTTCGAACGAAATATCCGAGAGTAAAGATTTCCACGAACATCGGCGAGATCCAGCACACTAGGGCCAACGCCTGTCAGGCGGCACTTGGCGTCGCCCTCGCGGGAGCCGATCTGATCAAATTCGGGTTGGGCGAGCTGCCACTCGATGCTGCCGTCTACCAGGGCGAATCAATTGTTCGGACGGTACGCCATTGGTTCCCGAGGAAGAAGCTTTTTCCAGCCGTCTTCGTCGATGATGGAATGGACCGATACTTCAAGGCGCTCAGCGAATCGGTCGAGCTTGCCAAACGCATCGATGCTGATGGCATCTTGATCGATACCTTCGAGAAAGGGATTGGCAAGGGGCTTCTTGATTATCACGAACCGAAGGACATCCGCACCTGGTGTCGGCTGATGCACAAGCACGGCAGAGAGGCGTGGCTCGCCGGCTCTTTAACTATCGAACAGCTGCCCGCTCTGTGGGCCGCGGGTGCGGATGTTATCTGCGTCCGCGGAGCCGCCTGTAACAAAGACCGCGGGAAGGGTCGCTTTGCCAAAGTCGATGCGACGATCGTGCGTAAGTTGGCCGCGACCGTTCCATAACGCGAGGTAGTCACACCTGACGATTTGCTGCCGGCCCGAGTGTCACTGCCAGCCTGCGGATCAGCGATGCAGACGCAAAGCTCGACAGCTTCCGGCTGTACATGAAGTAGCAGGGCTTCCTCCGCTCTCGCACCAGCAAGGCCGCAGCCCGTGAAAACGCTTCAGGCGTTGCCTCAAGGAGGATTCGCTCAACATTGGGCTGGATGGCAACCGCGTCGATTTCCGTCAACGCTTCGTCTGGCGTGACGAAGCCCGCATCGATCAAAGCGCACATTTGCCGCAAATGGCCGTATTCAGGCTCAATCCGACCTCGGGCGACGACCGCTGCGAACCGCCCTCCAAGAACGTCCAGAAGATCGCCGTAGGCTTCGATAAGCGAACTCCCCAGGATGCTCTTGGCCCGAATATCGCGGCTCACGGTCCACATCTCCCAGACAGGACCGCCGTCCTTCAGCGAGTTGATGTCCTGGTCGTAGTCCTGCCGGCGATCGACTTTCTGCGAATCGCCAGGATCATTCGCGGCCCGGTCGAGGATGTGGCCACGCGAGCCCCCCTCCAGATAACCGCGCCACGCTCCGCGCGCGACTAGTTCGCGTGCCTTACGGGACTTCAATGGCAATATCGATTGTCGGTGATTGAGACCGGCGCAGATGGCCGCGAAGTACCGCCGTGCGCCTCTGTCGTAGAGAATGCCGACCCACGCAGGGCGCCGACCTGGCAGCCGGTAGAGAGCGGCTGCCGCAGCGAGGTGACAGAAAAGGTGCCACGAGCCCCGGCGATTGTTGATGGCGCCGGGGCCGGCATCGCCATCGATGGCTTGCCAGTCCAGCAAGACTCTGCGAAGCCGTTCGCCCGTCATCCATCTACTCCGGCGGTTAGCCCGAATCCGAAATCTCGGGAGCCAATGTGAGCGTCCCTCATGACCGTGCATTCGGCGACGTACGACCTGTGCAACCGACGCACGCCCAATCATGGTGCAAACACGTCGGTCCCTCCAGCGTACTTTGATTTTCCCGCTCCACATCTGACTCTCTGCCCCTCCCAGCAAGTGCGTCTTTGGCCAATGTCGATAGACGGCGGATGCCGTGACGCAGGATGCGGCCGTGCCTGTCGGCCTTGCCCGTTCTCGCACTTCGCTCCGCGTATCCGAAATCGAGAGGGCCGGCTCAGGACTTACCGGCAGGTGGGGGATCGGAACCTGCCTACGCCGCCCCCGTCGCGGTCCCAGGGGCCTGCCGGCCTGCTCGCGCGAGGACCGCGACGGCGACGGCCTAAACGGCAGGCGAAGCGGTGAATTCTCATACCGTTTTGTACCGTTTTGCGCTTCCGATACCGCGAAAAGACGCGAAAAAACGCGATGCGGTGCGAAGAATTGAGAAACGCCTGTTACCCTGCTAAACTGCTGATAGACAAGAGCTTTCGGGAATTCCGCCACGGAACGGAAAGCATTTTCCCAAGCTGGACGTCGTGGGTTCGAATCCCATCGCCCGCTATCGTTTCAGTAAGCACGCTATGACCTGTTGCCGTCCGTCCAACTACCTTTCATCTCCCCTTCGCTCAACTTGCATTGGTGGGGAAACTTCAGGCCGCAGTCGCTGATCGGCTTACGAAGCTTCGGGTCCATCAGCTCATGGATGTCCAGCCGCATCTCGTCCCTGGAGTACGCCGCCAAGTCGAGGATTCCCGTGTCCATGCGGATGGCATCCTCCGGGCATACCTCGACGCAGTATCCGCAATAGACGCAGACCCCCAGATCGATGTCGAAGCGTACGGGATACTTCTCGACGTTGGGGTCGGGGTGCTCCCCGGGCACGATAGTGATGCACTTGGCCGGGCAGACCGTCTCACAGAGCATGCACCCCACGCAGCGCGGCGTACCGTCGTCGCGGAGGGTGAGCCGGTGGCGGCTGCGGAACCGCGACATGAGCGGCCGGAGCTCTTCGGGATATTGGATGGTCGCCGAGGCCGGCCGGTGCTTGAGCAGGCCAAGACCGTGGGCTATGTGCAGAAAGAGATTGCGGAAGAAGTGCTTCGTGGTGATCTTCAGGCCGCAGACGATCTGGGGGATGTAGAGCTTTTCCCAGAAAGTGAGCTCGCGCCTGCGGACGACTTTCACGGCCATGACGGCGCCTCCCCGAAAAAGGTGAGCACTGCGCCCGTTACCACGACGTTGACTACGGCAATGGGGAAGAGGCCCTTCCAGCCCAGGTTCATTAGCTGGTCATAACGAAAACGCGGCAGCGTCCAGCGCAACTGCATGAAGACCCAGCAAAGGATCACCACCTTGATCGAAAAGCTCGTGACGCCGAGCAGGACGTAGAGCCAGTTCGAGACCGGGACCGTCGCTCCGCAGGGGAAGTGGAAGGCCGCGTGGGCTGAAGCATCGGCCGCGAGAAATGGCACCTGCCAGCCGCCGAAGAAGAGCGTGGTCGCCAGGCACGCGACCATGATGGTCTCGAGGAAGTCGGTGAGGAAGAACATCCCGAACTTCATGCCGCTGTACTCCACGAAATACCCGATGATCTCCGACTCACCTTCCGGCAGGTCAAAGGGAACCCGCTTGGTCTCGGCCAGCGCCGCAGTGACGAAGACGAGAAAGGCCACGGGCTGGGCCACGATGCCCCAGAAGGGGATCCAGCCGCCGAGCATGTGCCCCTGGGCCCGCACCAGCTCGGCCAGGTCCATGGTGCCGTAAACCATGATCACGCCGACGACGGCGATGCCCAGGGCGATCTCGTACGAGATCATCTGCGCGCTGGCCCTTAAACCTCCGATCAGAGCATAGTTGTTGCGCGAGGCGAAGCCGGCGAGGATCACGCCATACACACCCAGGGAGAGCATGGCAAAGACGTACAAGAGCGCCGCATTGATCTTGGTAACCTGGAGCTCGATGACCCGGTCGCCCAGGATGAGGCGGTCGCCGAAGGGGATCGCGGCGAAGGCCACCAGGGCGAAGAAGACCGAAAACAGAGGGGCCAGCGTGTGGAGCGTCTTGTCTGCTCCGGCTGGTATGATGTCCTCTTTGGTGAACATCTTGACCGCGTCGGCGAGGCCGTGGAAGAGCCCCAGAAAGCGAAAGCCGAAGATGTCGGCGCGGTTGGCCCCGATGCGGTCCTGGATGAGGGCTGACTGCTTCCGCTCCACCCAGGTATGAAACCCGGCGAAGTTCAAGACGGCGAAGAAAACCAGCCCCGCCAAGACGAGCTTGATGACCAGGACTTCGATCATGTGGCACGACTGCCCCCGCACGCTGACGGTCGCGGCTCGGCTTCCGCTCCCTCATGCTCGCGGCTCTGTAAGTCAACGCCGTGCGCCCCGATAGATTCGTAGCTTAATCCCTCGAAAGGCGCTACCGCGCTGGCCAGCGCCTGGAAAACCTCTTCCGGTGCCCGCCAAGCGAGCGGCAGTCCCATCTTTCCGGCCAATTCCAGCAGGATGCGCCAGTCCTCGCGCGAGTCCCCCAGCGGTGGCAACACCCGGCCGATGCGCTGGATCCGGCCGTGGCAGTTCACGAAGGTGCCGTCCTTCTCCACATAGGCGGCCGTGGGCAGGACCCAATGGGCCAAAGGCACGGTCGGGTTCTCGTTCGTGCCCGAGTAAACTAAGAGCGACAGCTTCTGTGAGAGCTGACGGGTTTTCCCTTCTCCGCAGAGTTTCACCAGATCCTGCCCGAAGACCCAGAGCGCCTCCAGGTTCCCGTCGAGCGCCCCGTCCAGAATCTGCGCGGCCTCCGGCGTGCCCGTCCCGGCCAAACCCAGCAGAGTGGCCCCCAGGGTGTTGGGGTTCTTGTCGGCCTTAATCAGGAAGTCGTCACATGATCCGGGCTGCTGCGGAACCGAGCCGGTAACTCGAGCGCCCAAGGCGCCTTGAAAGATCTCGCGGATCAAAAAGAGTTCCTCGTTGGTGAGCTGGGACGAGGCGATCACGCCGATCCGCGCGCCGCCCTGCTGAGCATCCGGACCGATACTGGATTGTGGTGCAGGCGTCCCGCCTGCGCCGTGCAGCCGGGACGGCGGCACCACCGAGCTGCCGCCGACCGCGCGGCCCAACTCGGCCATGCGCGCCGCGATCGTGGTGAGGGCCTGCTCCCAGGTGGTTTCCCCCGACGGTCCGCGCACCTGCGTGAGCCGCTGCTTGTCCACCCATCGAAAACCGTAGCGCCCCTCATCGCACATCCACCACTGGTTGACATGCGGGTTGTAGCGGGGTTTGACGCGCACCAGCCGGGCCCCGTCGTTCAGGTGGGGCCGGTCGAGCAGGAAATGCATGTCGATGTTGCACCCTTGGCTGCATCCGTTGCAGACCGTCGCGGCGCTGGATAGGTACCAGACCCTGGCCTTGAATCGAAAGTCCCGTTCCGTCAGGGCCCCCACGGGACAAATGTCCACCACGTTGGCGGAGTAGGCATTGTTGAGCACCTGGCCGGGGTAGAGGGCCAACTCGGCCCGGTCGCCGCGGTTGAAAATCCCGAACTCGCCGGTCTCGGTGATTTCGTCGGTGAAGCGCACGCAGCGCGAGCAAAGGATACAGCGCTCCTGATCCAACATCACATGCGGCCCGAGCGCCACCGCCTTCTTTTTCTTGACCTTGTGCTCCCGAAAGCGCGGGTTGTACAGTCCGAAGTTCATGTAGAAATTCTGAAGGTCGCACTCACCCGACTGGTCGCAGACCGGGCAGTCGAGCGGATGGTTGGCCAGTAGAAACTCCAGCACGGCGCGGCGGCCGTCCTTGGCTTTGTCGCTCTGGGTGTGCACGACCATCCCCTCGGTCACGGGCGCGTTGCAGGCGATCTGGAGCTTGGGAAACTTCTCCACCTCCACCAGGCAGATTCGGCAGTTGCCCGCCACGGAAAGCCCGGGGTGGTAGCAGTAGCGCGGAACGTAGATGCCCAGCTTCTCCGCGGCCTGGATGACCGTCGTCCCATGCGGCACGCTCAACTCACGGCCGTCAATGGTCAGGCTAGGCATGGCGACTTCTCGTTGTCACGTGCATCACGGTAAGGCCAAACCGGCCAGACGCCAAGGTCGATCGATGGGTTCGTTTTTCGTTTTCAACTAAAATCTGATGCCTCCAAAGGGTTGTGGCTTCGTTTTTCGGCGGTTTTCATTCTTCGTTGAAAACCCTTCCGCGACGATGGGGCATGGCGCGCGGCGCCTGTATGGAGCAACCCGTCTCCGATGCTGCCGATCCGGGACAACCGCTTGTCCCGGACCAGCATGCGAAGGCTCAGGTGGCGAGGAAGCCCTCGCCGGTTCATGCTGCTACGGTGGGTCCATTTTACGCGCCGATTTCACAACAAACTCACAGGTCGGATGGGTCCATTTTAGACGCCGATTAACACAATCCATCCTATTCCGCCTGGATTACCCAAGTTTGGCTTCGTTTGGCTTTTCTTGCGTTCGGGTCGATCCTGGCACGGTCGGTTCCGTCTGGCTCCCGTCTGTTGGCCGGTGGCTTCGTTTTGCGCTTTGCGCTCTGCCGCTGGCGGGATGACGGCCGGATTGTTGATCGTCGACCTCCGATTCGCCCGGGATCGTCTCGGCGCGGGGAAGCAAGCGGGAGGCACACGTTCCGTACGCCGGTTACCCCATCTGAAAGAACTGCCGCGATGATCGGAGAACTCGCGCTAATGGTTCCGGTCGGCCGTAGCGTCCCGCGGACAGCCCCGTGCAGACACGTCCGCGGGACGCCGGCTGAGTCCAAGGGCTACGATTGCGGCCCGAAGAGGCTTTCGATGATGGCCTGGCACTCTTCAGACTCGATGGCCTCCTCCTCGCACGCGGCCTGGAGCGCCGCGATGACGCCCTCCTGCTCCTGCTCCGACAGGCTGCCGCCGCCGCCGCCGGTGAAGGATTCGGACGACGGGCAGACCGATGCCGCCGGGGCGCATGGCACCACGCTCATCTGGTTCCAGGCTTGCGTGGTCAGCGTCCCGTTCAGGAGCTGGGTCAGGCGCAACAAATCCTGAGTATTGGCCGTCCCGTTTCGGTTGATGTCGTAGCGATGCTTGTACGTGTTCGCGCTCGAGTTGTTGAGCGCGGCCGTGAGATCGGCCAAGTCCGCCGTGTTGGTCGTGCCGCTCAGGTCGGCATCGCCGGGCAGCGACTCGAACTGCAGCACGTCGCAGGTGTTGGCGAAGTACAGCGTCGTGCATCCGCCCGGCGGGATCGGGGCGCTGAGCGTGAGCTCGTACGTCGTCCCGCTGCCGCTGACGGCGCTGACGGTCGGGCACGGCGTGGCCGCGGCCGGCCGGCCGGTGTAGGAGCAGTGGACGATGACGTCGTCGGCCGAGAGCGACGTGCTGGCGTCGAACACGACCTCGATCGGCTCGTAGACCACCGAACCCTCGTCGGGCGTGCCGTCGGCGCCGATCCCGTGCTCGAGGTCCGAGTCGTCGCCGGTGTCCAGGACGTCTCGGAACATATTGGGCGGATCGGACGACGAGATCGACACGTCGTCCTGATCGACGCGGATGTGCAGGTGCTGCACCGTGCCGATGTCCATGCGCTCGGTGCGGAAGAACTCGCCGTCGAGGTCGATCTGGCCCTCGACGATCACGCTGGCAAAGACGTTGGAGAGCGTCAGCACGTAGACGCCCGTGTCGGCCTCGCGCGGGATCGTGACCGAGCCTTCGGCCAGCACGATCTCGCTATGGCCGACGTTCTCGACCACGTCGCCGTTGGGCGGGTCGTTGGTGTCGTTGCGGATCGTGTTCTGCGCCCCGCCGATCTGGAGCAGGCGGCCCTCGAACGGCGTGCCGCCGTAGCCGGCCGGGTTGTTCAGGCCGTCGTTGGTGGTGTTGCTCTCGTGATCGACCGTGGAGAAGGAGTCCATTGAGCCGTCGCACGGCAGCGTGACCGCATCGAGTTCGATCGCGTCGGCCTCGGCCGGCACGACCATCTCCAGGTCGGCGCCCCACAGGGCCAGTCCGTCGTCCAACTCGTCGTCCGGATCGCACAGCTCGGCCACGATCTTGTAGTCGATGACGGCATCGTCCTCAGCCACCGACGCCGTGACGCAACTGTCACCGCTGGACGTTTCGACCACGCGCAGGTGCAGCCGGCCCTTCGGGTTGACCGCGCCGCGGTCACCGGCGCACAGAAACTCACAGGTCGGACCGCAGCCCATGCCGGCCGTGGTACAGTTCGGGCAGTTTAGGGCCGGCGCTCCACAGGTCTCTGGCTGCTCACAGGTGAAATCCGCGCATTCCTCAGCCGAGCAGGCTCCGGTGCCCTGTGGGATGTCGTGCAGCGGCCCCGCGCACACGACGACGTCCGGGCTGCCGTTGGGCAGACTGGAGTTGTCGGGAATGTCACCGTCCTCGCACAAGTAGAAGCCATCGGCCGACCCGGACAGCCGCTGATAGAACACGGCGTAGTCGGCCAGATCGACGTCGCCGTCGGCTTCGCGGTTCTCGGCATTCGTACCCCAGTCGGCCAGCGAGTTCCACGTGGCGTGCGCGTTGGGCGACTGCGCCGTGTTGGCTCCCGTGAAGCTGTTCCAGAACGCCGCTACGTCCATTTGGTCGACGTCAAAGTCGAGGTCGGCGTCGAAGTACCGGGTCATGCCGATGATGATGACCGGGAAGTCTTGCGGATCGGAGTTGGTCACACTGCGGGCGTAGATGCGCAGCGGCGGCTGCTCGCCATCGCCAACCAGGCTGACGCTCTGATCCGCTTCGAGGAAGACTTCGCAGAAATAGTACGCTTCGAGCGGATTATTCACCGGCCGGTAGTCGGCGTCCTGATTGCCCGGGTTGTCCTCCTCGTCGGTGATCGTATCACGGGTTGTGAGGACGGCGGTCGGATCCATATCCAGGATGTGCCAGTACTTCGCATTGCGGTTCGAGGCGGGATAGCACGACACCGGATCGTCTTCATTCGGCTCCGGCTGTCGCAGAAGATTGTCGACGAATCCAACATTGCACACGTCTGGTGTAATTGCTTAGATAGTAAAGCCCGGCCGCGAAAACAGGTCGACGAACGAGCTGTCCCAGCGTTTGCCTTCGCGGGCCACCTTGGTCTCGATGTTCACGATTCCCTGAGCCAGGTGGATCTCCAGCGACGACGGGACCGGATCGGTATCGGGAACTTCGCCAGGATAATCGCCATCCTCATAGCTCGGGTCTTCGGGGTCCGGGGGAAGCTGACGCGGTCGCAGAATCGCTCCGGCCAGGTCGTCTTGCTCTGTGAACTCCAGGAACGAGTCTGTTGATAAGCTGAAGTCCATGCGGTTCTGGCCGAACGTCACGTAGCGCAACTGGCTCGTGCCGGGCAGCGTCAGCCGGGGAGTTTCTACGTCGAATCCACCCAAACTGATGTACGTTGAGCGCACGTGCAGCTCTCCGCCAGAGGGGTCGTCATCGGCGAACAGGGACATCTCCCCCGTCTGGATACTCACCGGTCCCGAAACGCTGGCCTGGCCGCCCTGACTCGGGAGAAAGTACCAACGGCCCACGTTCTGGATACCGCCCGCAGTCACGAAAAAGATCGACTCGCCCGTGAGCGTCCAGCGGCTGTACGCGATGGGATCGCCATTGGGCGCCTGATAGGCCGGGTCGATCAGCCCGAAGTCGCAGCTGACCGCGTTTTGCGTTGACCCATCGCCTACGTCGACTCTGCCGTATCCGACCACATCGATGGCCGCGACGGAGTTGGCGAACGAGTCGTCCGCAAAGTGAAACCCGAAACCGTACATCTCAGTCCCTGCATTGAATACTCCAAAGGTCTCTGCAAACTCGATCGTGTACCTGCCGCCATCATCGTTGAAAGCGTCTTGGCTCACACCCAACCCTGAGAAGCCCAGGATCCTGAGCGTCCGCCCGGCACCACCGGTTCCGGCGCCGCGCCAACGGGCGATGTTGGCCACTTCATCCATCACGATCGGGGCAGTGCTACTCAAGTCGGCAGCATACTCGTCAGCCTCCGGATCATTGTCGTCCGGATCCCAATTGAAGCGATCGAACCAATCGTCGCTGACGTTGCCAGTCCAGACGCGGTCTGGCGTCTGGGCCAGTCCCACGAGTCCGGGGCCGAGCACCACGAGGCACAGGACAAGCGTCCAAGCCACCATCAATAGTCGTCTCATCACAATTCTCCTCGTTGAGCCGTTATGATTTCCAGGCGCGTGGCGCACGGCGAAGCGCGCACAGCCCCATGAACAGTACCACGATCGCTGATGGTTCAGGCACGGTGACTCGATAGACACCGCGTTCAGAGTCCGTAAAAAGAAGATCCAGTGCAAACGATCCGTCATCGGCGAAGGAGTGGAAATATCCCGATTCCCAGTTGAAGAAGGCGTTGATACTCTTGATCGCACGGTTATCGACGATGTCGCCCTCGCGCAGGACCAATGACCAGGCCGCGGTGTCGGCCTCATAGAACCACAATCCTACATTATTCGCGGGTCCAATGCCGGGCCCGGCCACGCTAGCGTGAAGCAGCACGTCGCCGCTATCGTTGAAAACGTAGCCGGGTGCGCTAAGGCTCGTGGTATCACTACTCGACGTGAAGGCAAACACCACGCCGGCAGGCATGCCGAAAGCGAGGTTCCCCTCTCGGAAGATCATGGCCGGCGCGTCGAGCGGGCCCATCCAAATGGCTTGGTCGTTGCTGCCGTCAACGCCCTGTCCGCGCAACGAACCTCTCGCCAGAATATGGTCCTGGTCGTTAATCGTTGACCTGCTCACGCCGTCCACCTCGAGACCGGGAGGCATTCCGAGCGTGGTGTCGCCTTCGCGAACGGCCGCGTGCAAGTCATCCGGTGGTCCGGCCCACAGTGCCCAGTTGTTCGTGCTATTGACGCCTGGACCCTCGACACTGGCGATGAATTCAACGCTCCCCGTGGCGGATACGCTGGCGAGCGGCGCAAAGCTGTTAAAGACTACGCCCGTTGGCATGTTCGGTACCTGCGATTGCTGCCGAGCCGCGACTTGCAGTCCGTCAGGTCCGTGCAAGAACAGGCCGATCGAACTTCCAGGCGCCACCACCTCGCCTTCGATCTGGGCTTCGAAGATCACATGGCCCGCGTCGCTCATGCTCAGTGCGTTGCTGCCGGCAACGACATACGTAGCGCCCGGGATGGGCTCGACCGGCAAACCAGGAGCGCCGAGGACTTCAAGGTTGCCGGGAGTGCCGGCGGTGACAGACGTCGTGGCCGGGCCGTTGTAGCGCGGATAGAGCGCGCCGCCGTAGGCAACGTGACCATTGGAACTGGTCAGTGGATACGTGAAGCCGCTCACGATGTAGTCCGGCTGGCCCGGGGCTGATTGACCTGGCAGTTGCGAATTGGCGGGTCCGTAGAAGATGACCGGATCCAGATTGTCCAGCGAACCGGCGTAGAGTCCGCCGGAAGATGAGAAAGGCATGTTGCCGATGCTCGCCCGGATGGCCGCAAACCCCGACTCGCTGAGGCTTGGCGTAGAGGGCGGGAAGTACTGGAACTGGTTGTATGGGGCTGGCCACGGTGCTCCGGGTGCCTGGGTCAACGTGACGATAATGGGCTCGACGTGCCCGGGCGTGCCCGCGAACACGCCGCCGTTGATAAGCGTCCAGGCTCCGACGAACATGACGGTGCCTGAATCATCGATCTGGGCGCCAGCGAGGCCGCCCCAGGTGAATTCTTCTGCCCCCGGGACGGGCTCCCAGCTTCCCATGACACGCTCGATGACGAACGGCTGGGCGACGACGATCGGAAGCGGTGCCATGACCAGTGACAGGGCCGCTGCCAGTTGCAGGTAGCTCGTTGCCAACGGCGTAGCACACGACGTCGCATACAGGGCGGCGATCGCGCCGATCAGACTGTTGTGAACGCGGCTTGTCACGCAGTGGTTTGGCATCTCTCTCCTCCAAAACTACGTCTTTGTAACGGGTCGCGCGGGACTCCGCCGTCGGGCGGCGACCCTTTTCATCCGATGGCGGTTGGCGCAGAACGGGCGGCCGAAGCGCAGGTCGTGGGGTGTGAACCAGCCGGCCACGTCGCAGCGCGGGCAGGCGAGGTGCAAATGCGATGGCTTGCGCTTGCTGGCTGAATCCGCATCCCGCTCCAGCGCCTGGTGCGGATAGTTGCCTATCTTATCAACGAGCGTGCGCGCGCATCGCGCGAGCTGATCGGAGGGTTTTGGGATGGTGAGGGGTTTTCGCAGGCCGACCCGCTCGGCAAACTGGCGAAACCTTGCGTTGTGGTTGACCAGGTCGCCGCTGCAAATGTGGCAGAGTTCGTGGGCCAGCGCGCACAGAACGTCGACCGGATTGTCAAGACAGGGAGAGATGAGCGCCAAGTGGCCGTGACCGTCGGGCGATTTGCGCGACCACGACTGGCTTTGCCTGGGATGCACCGGCGCCATGCCGCGCTCACTGGCGAAACTGCACAGGACCTGTGTGCCATCGATGGCCGCGTGGCAGTCGCGCGGGAAGAGCGGCCGAAGCACCTCGCGGGCGGCGTGAAGCCAGGCTTGCTGGTTCATCGCCTCCCCCCCCGCGGCTGCGCTGCGACGCCTCGCGAGCAGTTTCGAAGGTAACATCGAAAAGTTCAGAGGTCATGGTTGGGTCTGCCACACCTCTCATTCTGTAATGCGATTGCCTCCGTACCGAATTGCCGGTATTTTAACGGAGCGAAGCACGCATCGTCAAGTTAAGATTGCGCTAAATCGCTAAGCCCAGGCTGTGACGCCGAAGAAGACATGGCGCCGGGCCTCGATGGGTCGGGGTGCTGGAGGAGGCGGAACTCAGGCGAGGACGCCTGGGGTACGGGCAGGCGGGACGCCTGCGCTACGGGTGTTGTGGCTTCGTTTTTCGGCGGTTTTCATTCTTCGTTGAAAACTGTTCCGCGACGATGGGGCATGGCGCGGCGCCTCGGTCAGATTCGGACACGCAGGATCGTGATACCGGAGAAGTTCGCCGGAGTCTTGGATCGCATGGAATGAACGTCCGACGCTGGAGGTTAGCGAACAAGCCGACTTCTGCTTGCTTCCGTGCTTTCACCGCTCGCTGATCTGCAGCGGAACGAGTGTGACATCGGGCTGGGGGTTGATGGAGCCTTCTTCGTAATCAAGCATCGCGTCCCGTTGGCGATCCGCGCCGCGGGCGGCGCGGATGTATTCTTCGAACTCGTCCCGGAATTTCGTGATGTAGGACTGCACCGGCCAGGCGGCCGCGTCGGCGAAGACGCAGATGGTTTTTCCCTCCATGTCGCCGGCGATGGCGAGGAGTTCGTCCAGGTCTCGAACCGTCCCCTTCCCCTGCACGATGCGGCGCAGGACGCGGTGGATCCATCCGGTCCCTTCACGGCACGGCGAACATTGGCCGCAGGACTCGTCGGCGAAGAACCTGGCCGCGGAATCGAGCGCCTCGACCATGCACGTGGTCTCGTCCATGACGATGACTCCGCCGGACCCGGCCATACTGCCCGCGGCCATGAGCGAGTCGAAATCCATGGCCACGTCGATCTGGTCGGCGGTCAGGATTTTGGCGGAGATGCCGCCGGGGATGACGGCCTTGAGCGTCTTGCCGTCGCGTACTCCACCGGCGCTGGCGATGAGTTGCCGCAGGGTTACGCTGACCGGCGCCTCGTAAACGCCGGGGCGGGCCACATGTCCGCACACGCAGAAGAGCCGTGTCCCGCCCTGCGTCGGCGTGCCCATGTCGGCGAAGCGTTTGGCGCCGTTCCTCAGAATGAACGGGACGCAGGCCAGGGTCTCCACATTGTTGACGATGGTGGGACAGGCGAAGAGTCCTGAGATGGCCGGGAACGGCGGCTTAAGCCTGGGAAAGCCCTTGCCGCCTTCGAGCGAAGTCAAGAGCGCGGTCTCTTCGCCGCAGATGTAGGCACCGGCCCCGCGGTGGATGACCACATCCAGGTCGAAGCCAGTCCCCTGGATATTCTGGCCCAGCCAACCTTTGGCATAGGCCTCGTCCACAGCCCGCTGCAAGCGGCGAGCCGAGCGGAAGTACTCGCCGCGGATATAGACATAAGCCTTGTGACTTCCGATGGCATAGGCGGCGATGATCATGCCTTCCAGGAGGGCGTGCGGATCGCGCTCCAGGATGTAGCGGTCCTTGAAGGTGCCGGGCTCGCCTTCGTCCGCGTTCACCACCAGGTACTTGGGCTTGGCAGTTTCCTTGGGGACGAAGGACCACTTCTTACCGGTCGGGAACCCGGCCCCGCCCAGACCGCGCAGCTTGGCCTCGGATACCTCCTCGATCACTTCGGCCGGGGACATCGAGGTGAGCGCTTTCCTGGCTGCCTGGTATCCGCCGCCGGCGGCGTAGATTTCGAACCAAGTTCCTTCTGGATCTTTGAAGCGCGTGGAGAGCACCGGTCCGTCCGTCGAGATGAACGGCTCTCCGAGCCGCGCCCGTGAGTAAGCGGTTTTGGATTCAAGCGACGAAGTGGAGTCTTGCGGGTTTTCGAACGCCGACCGAAGAACGGTGTCTAGGATCTCGCCATCCAGCGGCCCGACGAAGGTCTCGTCGAGCTGTGCCATGGGCGCCATTTCGCAGGCGCAGAGGCACTCGACTTCGGTGAGCGTGACCTCCTGGCCTGGGGTCGTCTCGCCCACGCCGATCCTCAGACGCTGCTTCACCTGGTTCAGCACGTCGCCGGCGCCGCGTAACAGGCATGGCAGACTGGTGCAGACCCGCAGCTCGCGCCGGCCCACGGGCTGAGTGTGGAACATGCTGTAGAACGAGACCGCCTCGCGCACGTGCGATCGGGCCACGCCCAACATGCACCCCACCCAGGCCTCGGCCTCCGCTGTGATGTAACCTTGATTCTCCTGGACCAGCCACAAGAGCGGCAGCATGGCGGCCTTAGGCTGCTCGTAGCGCTGCATGATCTCCCTGGCCCGCGGTTCAAGGTCGGCAAGCGTCACCGGTCAAGCTCTCCTCCGATCATGTTGACCGATCCGAAAGTGGGGACCAAGTCGGCGATCATGTCCCCGACCAGGAGCTTGGGCAGGGCCGACATGATGGCGAAGCAGGGTGGACGCACCCGCACGCGATAGGGGCACCCGGCGCCGTCGCTCACCACGTAGAACCCCAGCTCCCCGTTGGCCCCTTCCACCGGAAAATAAGCCTCGCCGCGGGGCGGCCGCACGCCGTGGCCGTACATGACCAGCTTGAAGTGCTGCATAAGCCCCTCGATATTGCCGTAGGTGTCTTCCTTGGGAGGGAGAAAAGCCCGCTTTTCGTCCGCCGCGATAGACGGATGCTGGTCACGGCCCGAGCCTTCCAGGGTTGGATCGGTCACGGCCGCGCGTCCAGTGATCGCCACGATGTTCCCTTCCTTGCCGAGGTCCACCATCTGGGCGGCCGGCATCTCCGCGGCTGGAACGGGGCGTCCTGTCTCAGGGTTCACCAATACCGGTCCGGACGGCATGTCGCGCAGCGCCGCCTCAACGATGCGCATGGACTGCTCCATCTCCTCCATGCGGACGAGATAACGGTCCATGTTGTCCCCGCGGGTTCCCACTGGCACATCGAAGGACAGCCGGTCATAAACGGCGTAAGAGCAGTCTTTGCGCACGTCGTAGTTCACGCCGGTGGAGCGAAGGAAGGGGCCGGTGATCCCATGTGCGATGGCGTCTTCCGCCGAGATCATGCCGGTTCCGCTCATGCGATCCACGAAGATGCGGTTGCGCGTGAGCAGCCCGTCCGACTCGGCGATGACCCGACGGGTCTGCTCAAAGGCCAGACGGCAGGGCTCGGCGAAGTCCGCAGGCAGGTCGGCCTTCACCCCGCCGACCCGGCAGTAAGAGACGGTCATGCGGGCGCCAGTGACCTTCTCCACCAGCTCCCAGAGATACTCGCGGGCCTTGATCATGTAGAGAAAGACGGTGAAGGCCCCCAATTCCATGGCGCTGGCCCCCACGCAGGTGAGGTGGTCGGTGATCCGGGATATCTCCGAGAGGATGACCCGAACGTAGTGGCATCGCTCCGGCACGGAGATGCCCAGGAGCTTTTCGACGGTCATGCAGTAGCCCATGTTGTTGATCAGCGGGGAGACGTAGTTGAGCCGGTCGGTGTAGGGGATGACGCCGTTGTAGTCCACCACCTCCGCCATCTTCTCGAAGCCGCGGTGGAGGTAGCCGATCTCCACATCCGCATCCTCAATCCGTTCTCCGTCGAGCTGGGTCACGATGCGAATGATGCCGTGCATGGCCGGGTGGGCGGGGCCAATGTTGAGCATCATTTCCCGCGTCTCGAGCTCCGCGGCGGCGCCCGGGATGGTCTTGTCGGTTCTTGTTTCTAAACCCGTGGTCATGGCTTGTCAGTTGACCGGCCCGATCAGGGGCTGGCGCTTCTTGACGGGGTAGTCCTTGCGCAGCGGGTGGCCCTCGAATCCTTCGTACATGAGAATGCGCTTCAGGTTAGGATGTCCCCGAAAGCGAATTCCAAACATGTCCCAGACCTCGCGCTCCAGCCAATCGGCGCCGGCCCATAGAGAAATCAGCGAATCCAACTCGGAGTCGGCCTCCTCCACGGGAACTACCAGCCTCAGCCGGTGCTTGTGCTGCAACGAGAAGAAGTGGTACACCACCGCGAAGCGGGCCTTGCCCGGAGGCCCAAGCCACGGATCCTCATCCGGGATCTGGGACGACGGGGCCACGGCTATGCCTGAAGAGGCGAAGAAGGCCGGCGCCGGCCGCTTTCCGAAGGTGGAATAGTCCACGGCGGTCAGGTCCATGAGGAAATTCATCCGCAATGCCGAGTCCTCTTTCAGAAACCGCGCCACCTCGAGCAGAGACTCCCGGCGCAGGACCACGGTTTCGTCGCCACGGTAGGCGTGCGAGGCCGACACGGCCGCGGGGAACCGTGCCGCGACAAGCTGAATCAGAGCGGAGGTACTCATACGGCGAACGTGTCCGGGCGGGGTTCGGGTGCGGCCCGCCAACCGGTGGCGTGCTGGCGCTGGATCTTTTCTTGGAGCTTCATCAGGCCGTCCAGCACCATCTCCGGCCGCGGGGGGCAGCCCGGGATGTACACATCGACCGGGATGATGGTGTCGATGCCCATCACGGTGGCATAGTTGTCGTAGAAGCCGCCGGTGCAGGTGCAGACGCCGAAGGCCACCACCCACTTGGGCTCGGCCATCTGGTCGTGGATGCGTTTCAAGACCGGGGCCATCTTGTGGCTGATGGTGCCCACGACGAAGAGCACGTCCGCCTGGCGCGGAGAAAACCTGGGCAGTCCCGCGCCGAAGCGGTCCACGTCGTAGTGCGAGCACGCCGTGGCCATGTATTCCATCCCGCAGCACGCGGTCACGAAGGGGTACTGGAAGATGGAAAACTTCCGGGCCCAGCCGAGGGCCACATCGAGGCGACTGGTCACGAAGGTATCGTGCAACATGTCACTGCCATTTCAGGGCGTCGTTGTCCCAAGCGTAGATGAAGCCCACCATCAGGATCGCAAGAAACACCCCCATCTCCACCAAACCCAGCATCCCGAGCTGGCGGTAGATCACGGCCCATGGATACAGGAACACGAGCTCGACGTCGAAAAGGATGAAGAGGATCGCGGTGAGATAAAACTTGACCGCCAGTTTCCCGCCAGGAAGCGAAAAGGGAACTTTGCCGCACTCGAACGGCTCCGACTTCACCAGCGAGGGCCGCTTTTTACCGAGCGTGGAGGCCAACAGCACCATGGCCCCCGTGATCGCACCGGCCAGGACAAACGAGACCGCGATGCCGATGTATTCGCTCATGGATCGGATCACCCCCTCGATTGTAGCTCAACGCCGCATCGCCGCCAACCAAGGTCCGAAGTCCACGATCGCCGTCATCGTGGCGCCACCGCCCAGACCGTGAGGCTGCCTGGGACGATTCCGCCGAACAGCGTGACCAGGGCGGCTATCGCGAGCGCGGCAGAAATAGCCAACGGGGAGCGCGGCGGAGGCTCCGGCGCCAGCGGCTCCTTCATGTACATGTGGACGGCCACGCGCAAGTACACGAAGGCCGAGATCACGCTGCACGCCACCGCCAGGACCGCCAACGCCACATAGCCAGCACGGATGGCGCTGAGGATGACCACAAACTTGGCCGCAAACCCGGCCGTGGGCGGGATGCCGGTCAGGGACAAGAGGAAGAGCAGCATGAGCGCGGCGGTTCCGGGGCGCTGCGCGGCCAGGCCTTGGTAAGCGTCCAGGCTTTCGCCGCGCTCACCCAGCGCGATGACCACGCCGAAGGCTCCCAACGTCATGAAGACGTAGAGGAAGGCATAGGTCATGGTGGCCGAAGCGCCGTCGGGCGTTCCGGAAATGAGTCCCAAGAGGGCGTAGCCCGCGTGCGCAATCGAGGAATACGCCAGGAGGCGTTTCATGTCCGTTTGGGAAAGCGCGATGATGCTCCCCACGATGACGGAGAGCGCGGCGAGCGCCGCCAGCACTATGGACAAGACGCGGGCCTGCGCGGGCAGCGCGACCAGGCACACCCGTCCCAGCGCCGCTACACCGGCGGCCTTCGAGGCCGCGGCCAAGAAGGCCGCGACCGGCGAGCTCGCACCCTGGTAAGCGTCCGGGGCCCAGGCGTGGAACGGCACCGCCGCAATCTTGAACGCCAGCCCCGCGGCCATCAGCCCAATGGCCGCCAAGAGGATCTTGCTATTCGCAAGGCCGTTCTCGGAGAGCGCCGAGGCAATCGCATCAAAGTTCGTAACGCCCGTCACGCCGTAGGCCAGCGAGATCCCGTAAAGCAGCAGGGCCGATGCGAAGGAGCCCAGGAGGAAATACTTGATCGCCGCCTCGTTTGACGTGGGCCTCTCCACCGTGATCCCGACCAGGATGTAGGAGCAGAGCGTCACCAGCTCCAGGCCTAAGTACAGGGTCATGAGATCGGTCGCGCTAGCGGCGAGCATCATGCCCGTCGAAGCCAAGAGCAGCAGGGCATGGTACTCGGCGGGACGAACACCCTCCGCGCCGGGGTCCCCAGTCGCGATCCATCGCGACTGGGGTCCCCTGCCCGTGTGGCGAACTGCCATGAGCGCGGCCAAGGCCAGAGCAGCGGCGATGAGCACCTTGAAGAATTGGGAATAACCGTCCAAGGCGATCATGCCGCCGAAACCGGTCTTAGATAAGTCAGGCCAGAGCCAAGGCGAGGCTATGGCGGCGCAGCCAGCGGCCAGCGCCGTGAGAACCCCGACGTACGTCGGGACGGCCACCCAGGCCGCTTTCTGGATCCGCCGCGCCGCGAGGAGGAGCGCCAGTGCCGCGGCGACCAGAATCTGCTCCGGCACGAGGAGGCGCAGGTCGGACAAGTTCGCGCCGTTCATGGCGTCGCTCCAGCGGTCAAGAGCTCAGCCACGGGAGCACTAAGGTACGAAAGCAGGCTGTCAGGGTAGAGGCCGAGGCACAAAGCGAGGAAAGCCAGGGGCGCCAACGTGGCCACCTCACGGGCGTTGAGCTCAAGCCTCAGGCCTTTGAGTCCGGGGTTCATCTCGCCCATGGCCACCCGGTTGTAGAGCCAGAGCAAGTAAGTCGTGCCTAGCGCTACGCCCCAGATAGCCATGCCACCGAGCCAGGCCTTGGTCTTGAAGGCCCCGCCGATGATGAGGAACTCTCCCACGAAGGAGTTCAACCCCGGGAAGCCCGCGGCGGCCAGACAGAAGAGCGCCAGGAATGTGGCGTAGGCCGGCGCGGCTTTGGCAACCCCGCCATAATCCTTGATCTCTCGCGTGTGCGTGCGCTCGTAGATCATGCCGACGCACAAGAAGAGTGCCCCGGTAGTGATCCCATGGTTGATCATCTGCAGGATCGCGCCCTCGAGCCCGCTTTTGTTGCCCGTGAAGATGCCCAGCGTGACGAAGCCCATGTGGCTCACGCTCGAATAGGCGATGAGACGCTTGACGTCCGTCTGGGTCAGGGTCACGTACGCGCCGTACACGATGGCCACCGCGGAGATCACCAGCATCGGGGTGAGAAAGAGCCGCGCGGCGTCGGGAAGTATGGGCAGCGAAATCCGCAGGAATCCGTAAGCGCCCATCTTGAGCAGGATGCCGGCCAGGATCACGCTTCCCGCGGTCGGCGCCTCGGTGTGCGCGTCCGGGAGCCAGGTATGCACCGGGAACATGGGCACCTTGACCGCGAAGGCGGCCGTGAACGCCACGAAGAGCCAGGCTTGGAACCCGGGTTCCATGGTCTTCCCGACGAGTTCCTTGAAGTCCAGCGTTCCGAACTCGCTGTAAAGGGCGATGATGCCCACGAGCATCAGGACGCTGCCGGCCAGGGTGAAGAGCAAGAACTTGACCGCGGCGTAAACGCGTGCGGCGCCGCCCCAGACGCCGATGAGCAGAAAGAGCGGGACGACCATCAGTTCCCAGAAGACGAAGAAGAGAAAGAGGTTCGCGGCCGCGAACAGCCCGATCATGGCCGTCTCGGCGACCAGCAGCGCGGCATAGAACTCCCCTACTCTCGTGCGGACCGCGGTCCACGAAGCACCGACGCACAGCACGCTCAGAAGTGCGGCGAGCAAGACGAACGGCAGACTGATTCCATCCACGCCGACCCGGTAGGCGATGTTCCACGCCGGGATCCAGTCCGCCGATTCGACGAACTGCAGACCGCGGGAAGACTTGTCGAAGCGCCAGTAAAGCGGGGCCAGAACGGCCAGTGTCGCCAGCGTCGTAACCAAAGCAATCCACCGCGCTAAGGGCGAGCGGCCGGGATTATCGCGGCGATGCAGTGCAGGCGAGGACCTACCTGTGCGAACGACGGTGGGGATATACCCCGTAGCTCGCCCCGACAGCAGGATCACCGCCGCACCCACCAGCGGCAGAAAAGTTGCGACGGTCAGGACCGGATAGTCGCTCATAATGCGATCATCGCCAGTGCGAGTAGGGCCAGCGCGCCGGCCGCCATGACCAGTCCGTAGTGCTGGGCGTTGCCGCTCACCGTAATCCTCAAGACCTGGCTGAAGGCCTGCGTGAGTCGGCCCACGCCCACGGCGGCGGCATCGACGACGCGCGTGTCGAGCTTGCGCATAAGAGTCGCCACCCCCAAAATGGGCCGCTGCACTACGAACTCATAGATCTGTCCCACGAAGCCGTACTCCAAGCGCGCCACTGGACCTTCGGCCATCCTCAGAACGAGCGCCGAACCTCGGCGGTAGGACCAGTCTGTGTCGAGACTGATCGTAGGCTCCGGATCGAGGTGTTTCAGCAGCAGGAAAAAACCCAGCGCCGTAAAACCCAGCATCCCCAACGTGCTGGTGATGTGCCCCAGCGTGTACGGAACATAGTCCACGCGGTGCGGGAGGAGGTGGTAAATGAGACCGGGCGCGACGCCGATCACGACGCAAGCGACCGCGGCCAAGCCCATCGCCACGAGCATGTTCCTGGGCGGCTCTGTTCCCTGTTCGCTGTTCCCTGTTCCCTTCTCTTTGGCAAAGAACATGTAATATGGAAGCTTCAGGCCCGTGTGCAGGAATGTCCCGGCCGAGGCCAGCGTGAGCATGAGAAAGACCAGCGTCAGGTGGGCTTCGCCCGCGGCGGAGACCACCATGGACTTGCTCACGAATCCGCTGAAGAGGGGCGCGGCTGAGATGGCGAAGGCGCCGACCATGTAGAGACCGAGGGTCACCGGCATCGTCTTATAGAGCCCGCCCATATCGCTCAGTTTTCGCAAGCCAGTCGTCTGTAGAACGGCGCCCGCTCCCATAAAGAGGAGCGCTTTGTAGAGGATGTGGGCAAAGGCGTGCGCCGTGGCGCCGTTGATGGCCAGGGTGGTTCCGATCCCTACCCCACAGACCATGTACCCGACTTGGCTGACGATGTGGTAGGCCAACAGCCTGCGGGCGTCGTTCTCTAGCACAGCGTAGATGACGCCGTAGACCGCCATGGCCGCTCCCAACCACACCAGCAGCTCGGTCCCGGCGAAGCCACGGATCAAGACATACACCGCGGTCTTGGTGGTGAAGGCGGTCATGAACACTGCCCCCGTGACCGTGGCCTCGGGATAGGCGTCTGGAAGCCATGCCCCCAGAGGCGGGACGGCGGCGTTGATCAAAAAAGCGATGAGGATCAGAATCCAGGCCGTGGGACTGGCCGCCTCGGAAAGTACTCCCATGTGGTCAAAGATGGCCGTTCCGGTTTCAGCCACGTATATGGCGATGCCTGCCAATAAAATGAGCCCGCCGAAGACGTGGACCAGAAGGTAGCGGAGGCCGGCTGAAACGGCGGATCGATTGCGGCGCGTCCAAATCAGGAACGTGGAGGAGATGGCCATGAGCTCCCAAAACACGGCAAGGGTGATCAAGTCCCCGGCGAACGTCACTCCCAGCGCGGCCCCGGCATAGGTCAGCGCGGACATGTGCTGAACGTCGTCGTCGACGTGCAGCCCGTAGACCATCCCCAAGAAGGCCATGAGTGAGAAGACATACGAAAACACCAAACTTAACGGGTCCACTCGACCGAACACGAGTTGTTGATTGAGAAAGGTCACCTTTCCATAGGTTAGCGCCTGCCCTTCGTTGGCCGTCGTGCTGAACGCCATACCCAAGTACACGCAGACGGCGAAGGCCGTGGCAGGCAGCAGCAACATCGCCACGCGCTTGACGCGGCCGTTGAGCAAGGGCACTAGCCAGGCGCCAGCAATCAAGACCAGCCCTGGAAATTTCAAAAAATCAAGAATCATAATAATCCTCGCCGCGCATCAGCCACACCTTCCCAAGTAGCTTGGAAACGACAATGATGGCCACGCAGGAGATCAACCCGTAGAGCGAGCCCCAGGCAGGAATGCGCTCGAACCAGAAATGCGAGTGCTTACCGTGAAAGACCAGCGGAAGCACGATCTCCGCCAAAGTCACCGCCGCCAGACCCACGTAGAACCAACACCTCAGGCGGCGCTTTAGCCGGGCGAAGCGCACGGGATCCTCAAGCTGCCTCTGCAAGAAGCTCATGGCATTGTCCTTCCGGCCATTTCGAGAATGAGAGTCGGGTAAAGGCCCAGGACCAGGCTCGCGGCGGCGCTGATCGTCAAAGGCACGACCATCCACGGCACCTCGTGGATCTCATCGTGAGTCTGCGGCGCGGCTTCGAAGTAGGCCTTGTACACCACCGGGCCAAGGTACGCCGCGCTAAGCAGCGAACTGAGCAGGAGCACCGCTAACAGGATGAAGTTGTGAAGCTCTACTGAGCCGAGGGCCAAGAACCACTTGGAGATGCATCCCGACGTGCCGGGTATACCCACGATGCTTAAGGAGGCGATCGCGAACGCGGCCATGGTCCACGGCATCTGCCTGGCGATGCCGGACAACTGGCTGATATCGGTCTTGTGTGTGGATACGTAAATGGAGCCGGCGCACAAGAAGAGTGTGATTTTTGAGACGGCGTGGTTCGTAATATGCGCGGTCCCGCCGAGCACCCCGCTGGAGTTGAGCAGCGCCGCCCCCAGGATGATGTAGGAGAGCTGGCTCACCGTGGAGAAAGCCAGCCGGGCCTTCAGATTATCCTGACCGAGCGCCAGCAGCGAGCCGACCACGATGGTGACCGCGGCGGCGGTCAAGGCCACTTGGTCCGCACCCAACTCGCGCATGGCGTCAGGACCGAAGACGAACAGAAAAACCCGCAGCGTGCAGAACACCCCCGTCTTGACCACCGCCACCGCATGCAGCAAGGCGCTCACCGGCGTTGGGGCCACCATGGCAGCCGGCAGCCAACTGTGCAGGGGCACCAGCGCGTTCTTGGCGAACCCATAAAGGAAGAGGACGAAGATTGCCAGGAGAAGCCCGGGCCGGTCCGTGAGCTGCGCCGCCGGCAGTATCCCGCCGCTGCGAAACTCCAGCGTGCCGGCTACGTCATAGGTAAGGATGATGGCGGCCATCAGAAACAGCTTGGCAGCGCCCAGGAGATAGACGAGGTACTTGCGGGCGCCGGCCTTGGCCTCGGCGGTCTCCTTGTGACCCACGAGCGGGTAGGTGACCAGGCTCAAGGCTTCATAGAACAGAAACAGGGTGAAGAGGTTGGCGGAGAAGGCGACGCCCAGGGTGGCGGAGAGTGCCAGAGCGAAGCAAGAAAAGTAGCGGGTTTGCGCGTGCTCCTTCAGGCTGCGCATGTAGCCGATGGAATAGAACGAGGTCAGAATCCAGAGCAGCGAGGCTCCCGACGCGAAGAGCAGACCGAAAGCATCCACCCGAAAGGCCAGTTGGATGCCGGGGAGAATTCGAGTGAGCACGAAGGTCGGCGTGCGGCCGGCCAGAACGTCCGGGATCATGGAGGCCACCAGAGCGAACATGACGACCCCGGCCGCAACCGACCAGAACTCCCGGAGATTGGCCCGACGCTCGCCCGTGCACGCGATCAGCAGCGCCCCCAACGCTGAGACGAGCACCGCGAGTACGGGCATTACCGAAAACGTCACCATTTGAGTTGGGTCAGGTCCCCTACGCCGGCGCCGGGCTTGTTGCGGTTCAGGGCGATCACCAGCCCCAGGCCGACTCCGGCCTCCGCGGCGGCCACGGCGATCACAAAGAGTGCCAGCACCTGGCCGCGCGGGTCTTCGAGTTGACGGCTGAAGCCAGCCAGACTGAGGTTCACGGCATTGAGCATGACCTCGACCGAGACGAGCATCAGGATGATGTTGCGCCGGGCCAGGAAGCCGAATACGCCGATCCCAAACAGGACTGCGCTCACTCCCAGGATCGCGTTCAGGGGAACAATCATGTTCCAGCCGCCCTCCGCCGGGCCAGCACGACCGCGCCGACGATCGCCGCCAAGAGCACCAGGGAGGCTATTTCAAAAGGCAGCACAAACGGACCGAATAGCACTCTGCCTACCTCCGCGAGGCTTCCCGGAGGCGGACGTTCCGCGGTCACCGACTCGACATCGCTCGGGACACGTTGGACCGCGGCGCTCACGGGCCCGGGCGTTTCCGTGCCGACATACGCCGTGACCAAGACTGCGAGCGCGAGCCCCGCGCCGGCTGCTAGCGGCCAATGCCCGCCGAACCGCGGCCGAGCCTCCTCGCTGGGCAGGTCGAGCAGCATCAGGACAAAGAGGTAGAAGACCAGGATGGCCCCGGCGTACACGATGACCTGCACCGCCGCCAGGAACTCCGCGCCCAAGAGCAGGAAGATGCCCGCCACGTGTAAGAAGAGGGCCAGCACCCAAAGCATGCTGTGGACGGGGTTCTTCCGCGTCACGGCCAGTATCGCGCTCGCGATGCTAGCGGCCGCCATGTAATAGAACGCGGTTGCCACGTTCAGCGGGTGCCTTCATACAGGTATTCGTGCATGTACTCAATGGTTCGCTGCTGCTCCCGGTTCTCCAAGGCCAGAATGTCGCCGCTGGAGATCATCCCCAGGAGCGTGTTCTCGCTCACCACCGGCAGGTGACGAATGCGTTTTTCCGTCATCACGCTGCGGCATTCGGCCAGCTTGGTCGTCGGCTGGCAACACGCCACCGGAGTCGTCATCACATCGCCTACGTGAGTCTCCAGCGGATCGCGATGCTGGGCCACGACCCGGTTGAGGACGTCCCGTTCGGTGAAGATGCCCACGACTTTCTCGCCGCGAATGACGACCAAAGAGCCGATCCGCCGATCGCTCATGATCTTCGCAGCCGCCGAGACCGTGGCCTCTTCGGCGATGATGGCCACCTCCCCGGTTTTCTTGGACAGTATGTCTTGTACAGTCGGCATCCTGGTCTCTCCTTTCCGTTTCGACGATAGGTCGGGTCCAGGATCGGAGGTCATCCATCGGCATAGGCTTCCCCAATGGCGATTACCGTGGAAGCGATTATATCAGTTCCGCGGAGACGATAGCTACCGGCCCGCTGAAATCAAGGGGATTCGGAGCCGGATCCGAACTCCCGCAGCTCGCCCAGTTCCGCGCGCGGGCGCTGCAGCACGCGCGACTTGGCCACGCGCACCGCGCCGGGGCTGGCCTTTTAACCACTCTCGCCGACGACGGTGGGCGGCGGCGACGACGGCATCAAGCACTTCATGGAATATCTGATGGATCCGATGGCTGCGATGTTCCAGGCCCTGGGCAATCCCGAGATCACGCCCGATCTGAAACGCACAATCGCTGAAGGCGTGCGGCAGGAAGCTGGCAACCATAAGGTGGACCAACTCGCGCAGGCGGAGAACGAAGCGCTGGCCGGGCTGCTTCGTTTGTGTGCGAAAGCCGACGGCACGCCGCCTTGACGCCAGTTCGGTCGCAACCGTCTAAGGAAAAGACACAAGACGCAACCGGCTCGACAAGGGCGGCCACTTCGGGGCGCGCGAGTTGCGAGTCACAGCTTCGGAGCTGAGCCTGACGACGATCCCTTGCCGTTGACGACGACGTACGCCTGCCCCTCGCCAGCCGCCAAGCGCGGTCGGCGCCGGCACTGGAACGTCGTCAAGCGAGGCACTCGGCGGCCGGTCTTCTGCCGGTTGCCCGACGTGCTCATCAAACTCCGGCCCGTCCGCTCGTTCTGGTCGGGGCACATCCGCTACCAGGTGACGTTCTGGGCACTCTACGACGGGAAGCCCACGGGCGTTACTTTTCAGCGCTCGCACCTCCGCGCTCTTGAGCGGGCCATCGACACCGCCCGGTATCACCTGTTCGGCGGCAGGAATCTGCCCAAGGAAACGGTTGAGCCGGACGTGTCTGCCGATGGTCAGGATGCCGTTGTCACCAGCGGCTCCGACGCCTGCTTGTCCCGCGTGAAGTCCTTCAGTTAGGTCGTTGTCCCCGCCTGCGGGCGTTCTGCCGGCAGGCTCTCTTTGAATTCCGTCGGGCGTTCCCGATCTCCCAGCAGCGCCCGACTCTTCGCAGCCAGAACCCCTGTCCTGCTACCGGGTCGCATTCTTCGCCCGCTTGGAGGACGGCAGTCACCTGACGCACGTTCCTTCGACGCACCTTGAAGCGCTTGAGACGGCTGCGCATATAGCATGCCAGTTCATCTATGGCGCCCACGGAACGCTCAAGGGAATGAACGGCTCCAACGTCATCGACCTGCAATTCCATCCCGAGTGGAAGTCGCCTGCCTAGCCTGGCCTCACCTGTTGCCGTCCGGCAACGGGTGGCCCTCCTGCCCGTTGGCTCTCCGCCAGCGGGCTTCTTTTTTTCCGTCAACCGCGCAACCCCGCAAACAGCACGAAGACCAAAAACGCCAGCCAAGGCCGCTGGTTCCAGGCCAGCAGGGCAGCGTACGCCGGAAGCAACCACACCGAGCGCTCCGGAAACGCAAGCAGGAAACCGCATGCCATGAACATGATGCCCGGGTTCATCGCACCTCTACCGCCATCAGCTCTGCCCCAATGCAGTCCGCGGCTCGTAGCGATAGCGCGCAATCCGCAACGTGCCCATCGCGACGTACACGACCGCACCGACGCAGTAGCCGCCGTATACGGCCGTATCAGCCGACTGCTCGAGCGCGCGTTCCGCGCGGCCGTTGAGCGCGCCGCGCGACCTGACGAGGCGTTAACGGCCGCTGTTGCCGGACGCTATGACCTCATCCTCGTCAATCGCATTCTGGACGACGACGGCTCATCGGACATCGAGCTGATCCGCTCGCGACGCGGTGAACCGGCAGGCGCCGCCGTGCCCGTCATGCTGGTCAGCAACGTCCCGGACGCCCAACGGGCGGCAATCTCGTTCGGCGCGCTTCCGGGTTTCGGAAAGAGCGAGCTAAACGACCCCGCCCTGATTCCGCGGCTGAGCCAAGTACTTCGCACGACGCGGCGAGCGTGAGCCAACGGAGCCGCCACGATCCGCGACGAAGCCCTGTACGTTTGCCCATCCTTCGGCGAACAAATCGTCATCCCCGTCGATCTGTCCGCCGGGCGGCAGCACTCGTAAGTCGAAAACTGTCCGGTTTGCTGCCATCCAAACGTAATCCATGTCCAGGTGGACGAGTGTGGCGCCGTCTGGACCGACTCAGAATAGCCGCTTCGCCGCGCCACTTGTCGTTCAGATTCCGAAATCACCGCTTTGGCACGCGACTTGCTGTAATACCCCGCCGAGGGGCAGTCGCCCGACGGTGCGACGGAGTGGGCGGGATTCGCGCCGTGCGGCAGAAAGGGGTGTAACGTGACGATACAGACGAAATCTCGATGGCGGCGCGGCCTGGCCGTGGTCATGATGGGCACGATGCCACAAGTAGTCGTCGATTGTAACGCGGCTTGGACCGATTTCTCACGCGGGCTCTTCAGCGGCGCCGGAGCTGCGGCCGGGGCTGCGATCATAGATGCCTCCGTCGACGACGATGACGACGGAGATGACATCGACGTCTTCCGCGTCATGGAATAGCGGGCGAGCTGGGTAGCTTGGTGGAGCCCACGCGCTGCGCGTACGATGGACCCGTGCGTTTGATTATAGAATGCGACGGGCCAGTGCTCGATCTTGAGCCGGTCTATTGGTCAGCCTATTCAGCAGCTGCCGGCGCGCTTGGGTTGCCGCGGCCGGACCGGGCGACCTATTGGCGCTTGCAACGAACGGGCCCGGACGCGACCGCGTTCCTGCGCGGCGCTCGGCCGCAGCAGCTTCGCGAGTTTGTGACGCGCTTCGCCGAGTTGCTCGAAGCGGATGCGTCGTGGGAATCGGCAGCCGTGCGCGATGGCCTGCAAGGTACGCTGGTATCGCTGCGAAGCGGCGCTGAGCTGATCCTGGTGACGCTGGGAAGCAACCGCGCGGTCCGACAGCGTGTGCTGGATGCAGGAGACTTGTCGGTTCATTTCATGCGCATGTCCGCCCTGGGCGGAGCAGCGGCCCGCGAGCGCCAGTTGCGCGAGCTGGCCGGCGAGGCGCGACGAGTGATGGTGGCGGTCGCTTCGGAAGAGCTGGTGCGCGCGGCGCGAGATGCGGAGCTGGTGACAATCGGCGTCTCGAACGGCGCGTGTGTCGGGCAGCGTCTAACCCGTGCCGGCGCCGGGCACGTCTACCCCAGCCTGGATGCGCTCAATGACGCGATCGCCACCAGTGCCGATGAATTGGCACGCGCTGGGCTGATTCCGCGACGGGCGTGACGGGCAGCATCGCAATTCCGAAAGTCGGGCGGTGGATTGCTTCAAGCGGGCGCCTTGCGAATGACCCAGGTGCGAGATTCCACGACCGCGCCCTCCGCGGCGGACTCTTCGAGTTGCCGGGCAAGATACGCTTTGAGCAGATCGTGTAATTCCGGTCGCCTCGCATCGAGCTCGGCGGCGCGCCGCGAGATCGCGGCGTAGTGCCCGCGGTTCGTGGCGTGGCTGTCTTCTCCCGGCGAGCTCTGCTCGACCACCACCGCGTCGCCTTGACAGGTCAGGCCAGCCCGGATCTCGCTCACGGGCCGGTAGCCCTCGTAGCCGGCGGGCGGGGCCGCCGCGTTGCTCAGACCGGCGTCGTGAACCAGCACCAGACCGCCGGGCCGTACGGCACGCCGGGCCGCGCGGGCCGCATCGACCGGGTCGCCCAGCACCTTGCTGACCGCCACGAGCACGACCGCGTCGAACGCCTCCTTCTCGCGATCCAGCGTCAAGCGGATGTCCTCGACGCGAAACTCGCACAGCGATGCCAGTTGTTCGTGTGCGGCGCGTCGCCGGGCCTCGGCGATGAACTCCGGCACAGCGTCGACGCCGAGCACGGATGCGCCGATGGCTTTGGCGATCGCACGGGCCACGCATCCCTTGCCGCAGCCCAGGTCAAGCACTCGGGCGGGCGCCTGCAGGCCGGCCGCCGCGAGCGCCTGAAGGACTTCGTCGACCGGCGCACCCAACGCGTCCAAATCCTGGAGCAGATAAGGCAGATGGGGCAGGAGGGCAGGCTCAGCGTCGAGCGAGGCGGCGACGCAATCAGCCAGTGATCGGCGGGTGTTCGCGGACATACGGTCAACGGGGTGCGGCATGGCCAAGCGTAGCGCGGCCATGCCCGGCGGCCCGCATGCCCGCGCTTGGGGACCCCTTTCGCTTGGGCATGCCACGCAACAGCGATTTCAGCGCCGGGCCGCCGGCGGGCGGACCAGCCGTGCATCGGCCCAATCGGCGTGGTCGGCCAGGTCCAACTGGCCACCGTAATCGACCAGCAGCGTCAGACGCTTCACACCGCTGATCGGGACGTCGATCGGCCGTGGGGCATCGTTGCCGGTGAGCGGGCCGCTCTGGTATAGCGTCTCCCCGTCGCCCAGAACCTTGAACTCAACGCTCCCCAGCGGGCGGACCGCATCGTCGATGCCGATCGTGCTGATGAACTGCGCGAACGAGCCATCGAGTTCGTAGACCAGTTCGGTCCTCGAATGGACGCCCACGCCGCGCGCGTACTCGACGCCGCCCAGGACGATGGGCCCGTTCGCCACGTTCCGGCCCGTACGGACTGGCCACGGCTCGTGGAGCAGCCCCTCGACGGTGGTCGTCGCCGCTGTCAGATCGCTCAGCATGACGATTCGGTCGCTCGACAGACCGATCGATTCGATTCTTTCCAGGGGCACATCGACGAGAGCGCCGAACGACGTCTCGATGGACACAGCGCTGCCGGTTGAGTGGACCAGCCGGCCGCCGACGCGCCCGCCGTTGACCAGCCGGAGCTCAGCCGGCGGACGCCCAGTCGATCCGGCGCCGCTGGCCAGGACGATCGCCAGCGTGTCGGCCACCTTGAAGGTCCGCACGTCGCCGGCAAAGTCGAAACGGCCGGCTTCGGCGTCGAGCGACACCAGCGTGCCGCGCACGCTCCGCACTTCGCCGCCGGCGCCGGAGATGAGCACGTCCTTGCCCGGTTTGCGATCTGCAAATTCGGTCTCGTAGCTCTGTAGCGCGCCGGCATCGGACGACAGCTTGTCGAACCGGACCGCGGCCAGGTGCCTGAACGGAATAACGAGCTCGCCGGCTAGAAGCGTATCGGCAGCGATGGCGTCCGCAGCAGCCCCTCGCAACTGCGTGAAGGCCAATCGGCCGCCGTCTGCAAACTCGAGCGTGCCCAGCGCCGCCGGGCGCGAGGTGGGCGACTCGCGGTTGGCAAAGCGGATTTCGCGGAGCGTATCGGGCGCGAAGGCGGTTGGCGCACCCTGAGCTTGAACGAGCACGTCGCCGTTTTCAGCGATGCCCGCCCAAGAGCCTTCGGTCCTCGCACCGGTGAGCGATTCGACAATGACGACGTCGGATCGCAGCAGGGGCGCGCTCGACAGGACCATGCACACGGCGGCGGCAAGGCCTTGCCGCCAGGATTTGCTTGTTCGTATGGCTGATTGCATTGAACGTGCGGGCTGGAAGCCCGCGGCCCCAGGAGCGGCCAAGATGGCCGCGGTCCAAGCGGCGGCCAAGATGGCCGCGGTCCAAGCGGCGGCCGGGATGGCCGCGGTCCAAGAGGCGGCCGACGGTACGCTATGGTTGCTTGGCGAGCTCCTCGTAGTACTGCTCGACGAGCTGGCGATAGCGGCTGGGGAAGCTATCGCGCAGGGCCTGGAGCACCTTTTCCCGCTCAGCCGGCGGCATGGCGCCCCAGGCGTCGCCCGGGCGGGCAAAACGAGCCGGCCGGCGGTTGCCGGTATCCTTGGCGCTGCCGCCGGGAAGCTGCGATTGCTGCATGGGACTGTTGGGCTGATTGCTGCCGCCCTGACCGCCGCCCGATCCACCCCCGCCGCTGTTCTGCTGCTGCTGCTCCTGTTGCTCCGCCTGCTCGATCAGTTTGTCCAACAGCTCCACGGCCTTCGCCTGCCGCTCCTGCACGCGATCGCCCGAGTCGCCGTTCGACAGGCGCCGGCCGGCGAACGTCATCAGGTCGGTCACGTCCGAGATGCCGTCGCTCTCGCGCGTCCGCAGCTCGGCCAGCATCTGGCGGGCGCTGGTGGCCAGGCGGGCGGGTGCACCGGGATAGACGTCGAGGAACGACTGCAGCGTCTGCTCCGCGGCATCGTAGTCCAAGTCGTGAAGCTGGCAGAAGCCGCGCACGTACGCCATCTCCGCCGCAAACGTCGAGTGATCGGCCAAACGCTTCGCGTCGATCGCCTCCAGCCGAACCAGGGCCTCTTCCAGCTTGCCTTGCTCGACCAAAGATTTGACTTCGAACGCGTTGGCATTCGCGGCGACAAACGGATCGCCGGCATCCCCGAGTGCGGCGAACTTGGCGGCGGCCGCACCGTAATCGCCGTCGTCGTAGGCATCCAGACCGGCGCGAAATTCCGGTGCGATCACGGCCAGCGCCTCGAGCAGGAAGCCGTCCGAATCGCCCGACTTCTGCCGGGCCGCCCACTGCTCGGCCACGAAGGCGCGGGCCTTGCCATCCACGCGGTCCGAGTTGGCCACGTGCTCGGCGAAGCGCTGCGTGACTGCATCGTCACCGCGCGCATCGCCGACGAATATAGCTCCTACGGCAAGGGTGGTCCAGCAGAGTACGGCTCCCGCACAACGGCGCCGCCTTCGCCCGTAGGGCGCGCGATCGTAGCCAGGGCCTTCAGGCCCTGGTGAGTCGCCGTTTGTGGTTCTCCGCCCGGTAGGGCGGACGAAAGTCGCACACGCCCGCGTTCGCCCGCCCTCGGGGCGGAGGGTGTTAGAGCTTCTGCTTCCAGGGACTGAAGTCCCTGGCAACGATCGTCCGCCCTGCGGGCGATGTGGAACGTTGCGCAAGCTCTCGAGCAATACCGTCGCACTCGCGCGCGCTGTTCTCCGCCGGTTGCGATTCAAGGTGAATCCTCCATCAGTCGTCGTGCATTGATGGTCAATCCGCAATCCGCCATCGTTCATGTCGGTCTTCCTCAACCTCTCACTGTGACCGTTCCGGCTTCGGTGGATGGCTCCGGGATCGCCTCACCATCGGTTCGCATGGCTGCAAGGTGCATTTCGAGGGCCTGACGCATTCGAAGCTCTGTGATTTCGCGTGTCTTGCCTGTTGCGATACAGCCGGGCAGATCCGGAACATATGCGGACCAATTCCGCTTCCCGCGCTCGTAAACAACCGTATACCTCTTCATCATTCGTCCTCGAGCCGGGCTTGCCGCCAGATGCCTTCAGCGTCTTCGGACTCACATCTTCGGCCATCCCACCTGCAACCGTTACGGTCCCGGCCTTGGAACTGTGTTTGAGCTGGCGGTGGCTTCCGCGCATTCGCACGATTACCCACCCATCGTCCTGAAGCCGCTTGAGCACATCGCGTACTTTCACACGTGTCCTCTAGGGCTGTTCCGCCCGGTCGCGCATCTTCGAGGCGATGTCGGCGACTTCCCTCTGGCGCTCGCTGGTCTGGCCGAGCGAGCGGGCCAGCGCGTCGCCCGCCTCCTGCCCGCTCTCTCGGGCTTCTTCGATCGCCGTCGTGCGAAGGTTCACGCGGACCTGTGACGCCTTGAGCAGCTTCAGTTCGGCCGAAGTCGGCAGCAGCGGCGGATTCTGGTCGCTGTTGCCGCCGCCACCTTGCTGCTGTTGCTGCTCGTTCTCCTGCTGCATCTTCTTGACCGCCTCGATCAGCTCGCTGAGCGTGGTGACGATTTCCTCTTCCATGGCGATTGTGACCGGCCCGACGTTGAGCTCGCTCAGCCGCTGTCCGACGGCGTGCATGTCGCCCGACAGCTGCTCCAGGATGGCCGGAAAGACGATGGTCGTGCCCTCTTCGGTCAGGATGTGCAGACAGGTGGCCGCCATCTCGCCCAGCGCGTGCTCTTCCGAGGATAGCTCAGCCAGACGCAGTTCCTCCGGCCGCGCGAATGCACCTGCCCGCTCCTTGGCGGCGTGCAGCTCGAGCGTCGATGAGTTGATCGGCTTCTGCCGATTCAGCATTTCACGGAAGCGGGCTTCGAGGTCGCGCAGGATCTCGTCGCGCTCCTCCTTGCGAAGCTGTTTGAGTGCCTCTTCGAGCTCATTCTGTGCCTGTTCCAACTCCTCGATGGCGCGATCCTGCTTCTCGGTGGCGTCTTCCGGGTTTTCCTGGTGCAGGTCGTCAGCCGCGTCGTGCATCTGCCGCTCGGCCTCTTCGACGTTCTGCTGACCCGGCGTCGGTTGCTGGCCCTGTTGCCCTTGCTGGCCTTGCTGACCCTGTTGGCCCTGCTGTTCTTGCTGGCCGCTCTGCTGCTGCATCTTCTGGCTGAGCGAGTTGGTCTTGCGGGCCGTCTCCTTCTGCTGGTCGCCAAGCGATTTCGAATCCGACTTGCCGGACGCTTGCTTCGCCTCTTCTTCGAGCCGATGACGTGCTCGGCGGAGATCCTCCAATGCTTCATCCTGGGCCTTCTCGGCTTCCGCAGCCTTCTGCTCGTCCAGGGCCGACTGGGCCTGATCCATCTTCTGGCCGGCGCTCTTCAAGTCCTCGGACGCTTTCGAAGTCGACTGCTGCCCTGACTGCGACTGACTCTGCTGCGACTGCTGGCCCTGCTGCCCTTGGTGGCCCTGTTGCTGCTGATCGCCCTGCTCACCTTGTTGCGACTGCTCGCCTTGCTGGCCCTGTTCGGACGGGGCCGACTCACCCTTGTCCTCGGCCCCGATGCGTTCGACGTCATCAGCAAGCTGCTTGGTCTCGCGTGATAACTGGGCTTGCTTGTCGGCCAACTCTTTGCGGGCGGCGTCGGCATCCGGGCCCGCGCCCTTGGCGGGCGGGGTTCCGACGCGCTGCGTATCGGCCTGTTGGGCCTCCTGACGACGGGTCATGTCGTCGATGCGCTTGATCGCGTTGGCGATCTCGGCCTGTCGGCGGCGCTCCGCTGCCGCCTTACCGCTCTCGGCTCGCTGAGCGCGCTCTTCTTCCAGCAGCTTGCCGAGCTCCTCTTTGATCTCCTCCAGCCGTTGAATCTCGCGGCGGCGGTCCTCGTCGTTCACGTCTTTCTCGACGAGCACCTTCAGAATGGCCTCGAGGTCGGCCTGCAGCTCCTTCTGCCGGTCGGCCGCCAGGTTCAGCTTCGCCGTGTCGGTCAACAGCTCGACCAGATCACCCACTTTCTTGTCGAGCGCCAGCTCACCGGTTCGCTCGATCGCCTTGGCCAGCTTGGCCGCATTCTCCGGCTCGGTCTCGGCCAGCTTCTCCTGCAGCCGATACATGCGGTCCTGCCAGCGGCTGATGCGCTCGCGGACCAGCGTCTGCTTGGTCGCCAGCGGATTGGGCGGCACCTGCGCCTGATCAGAAGAAGGCACCGCCGTCTGCCCGGCTACGGCCGTAGTGACCGCCAGGAGAATCGATACCACATACCGCTGTCGCGCTCGTCGTGTTCGCATGCCTCCAGTCATTGCTGACCCCCAATTCTTCCCCTCTGCCCCTCAGCGCCTCTGCGTCTATTCCTCGAAGATGGCTTCCGCCTGCCGTTCAATGGCCTTCAACGTCTCGTCGTTGAGCTCGCCCTGCATCCGCAGGATTTCGCGCAACATGCTGACGGTCTCCTGGAACCCCTCCCATTTTAGCATCTGGGCCAGGATGATTCGCATCTGCTTGACGATCTCGGCCTGAAGCGGATCGACGGTCGAGGCCACGCCCGGCGACGGCTCGGCCGCCAGCCGCCTCAGCAGGTCGGCGGCCGAGATCATCTCCCGGCGGGCCAGATCGCCCATTGGCTCGATGACCCCGCGGCCCAACCGCTCTTGGACGATGGCCGAGTCCAACTGGTTCACGCGCATTTCGGTCAGAATCTGCTCGAACTGCTGCCGAATGACGTTAAGCTGCCCCGCGATCTGCCGCTGACGGCGCTCGTGGCCGGCCATGATCCGGTCGAACTCGGTCATGAATACCGCGTCGTCCAGGCGGCCGAGGTTCGTGAGCAGCTCGTTACGAAGCTGCTCCTGGGCCTCGATCAGCTTCTCGAAGTTCTGGCGGAACTCCTGCTCGCGGCGGGCCAGCTCGGCCAGCAGCTCGTCGCGCGTGACCACTCGCAGCGTCGCGCCCGATGACTTGCCGATGCCCGGTCCGGAAACGTCGTTGGCGTCGGCGGCCTCAGCATAGATCGTCAGCCGGTCGCCCGGCACCACGCCGGCCTCTGACACACGCCAGTCGAAGCGCGTGTTGAACACGCTCAGGCCCGGTTCGAAGTCGGGTAAGCGCGAGCGCGTCGGCTCGGCCGTGTCGCGCTCCGACCCGGCCACGGATGCAGCCCGCGTGGGGAATTGATAAACAAAGTCGGCGCTGGCCAGGCCATAGGTATCGCCCACCTCGACGTCGATCGGCAGCACGGCCTCGGATGTCACCATGTCGCCCACACCGGCCAGCTTCATGCGCACGCGCGGCGGCTCGTCTTTGACGACGCGCACCGAAAAGCGCGCCGGGCGCTTGTCTTCGAGACCGTCCGCGTCGACCAGCTCCAGACGATAGCTCTGTGTCTCCGTGGGACGAAACGAGACGCCTCCGTGCGTGAATGCGGCGTCGAGCGTTCCGTCCGGATGGCTGGCCACGCCGCTGTGCATCGACACGGCCTCTCCAATCGTGCGCTCACCGGCCCGCAACACGGCGTCGACCACGGGCTTGTTGGTGTGAAAGACGATGCGCACTTCGCTGCCGGGCAGGACCTCGGACGCGCGCTGGCCCTCGGGGAGCATGACGGTCTCGGTGCCGGCATACTTGGGCGGTGTGATGCCCATCACCGAAGTTTCGACGCGCGGGCGATCGACCAGCTTCACATGATAGTCGCGCGTGCGGTCGTCGCCGCCGCGCAGCGAGAACGTGAACTCGTTCTCGACCCGCGCGAACGTGTAGCGAAAGCCGCGCTCGCCGACGGCGATCATCGGCTCGCGGCCGGTCTTGCCGTCGGGCACGGCGAAGAGGATCTCGACCTGCCGCGGCACGTCGCCCTCGGCCAGCGCGCGAATTTCCAGGTCGTCGCCGCGCGCGGCCGTCAGAGTGTTTCCTTTGACGTCCACGCTCAGCCGGGTGCGCTGTGGCCAGTCGATGTCGGTCAGCAGAACGTTGCGCTGAAACCACCGGCTGATGAGGTCCTGATTGACGACGTAGGCGACAGCAACGAAGGCCAGCACGCCAAGCCCGAGCAATCCGCTGCGTTTGGCGCGGCTGTGGTTGAGGATGCCGTCCAAGGGCAGCCCCTCGACCCGCCGGGCACTCTGATCGATGACCGCTCGGACCAGTTGCGGCGAGTTCGTCCTGCCGGCGCTGGCCACGGCAGGCGCGCCGCCGCCGGAATGGAACTGAAGGCCGGAGACCAGCAGCGACTGCAGCTCCGGATGGCGCTGTTCGATAAGGCAGGCGGCCTCGTAGACGCCGTATCCACGGCGCAGCGGGCTGATGACGCGCCGCCAGAGGACGACGCCAACGCCCGCCAGGACGGCCACGAGCAGCGCCGCACGCATGTCGGTCCGCAGCCGCAGCGACCAGTCGATCAAGAGCTGAACCGCCGCAAGCCCCAGCCCAACAGTCAGGACGACGGCCAGACCATCCAGCATGACATAGGCGCGCAAGCGGCGCGACAGGCGCCGCAGCCGGTGTAAGACCGAATGCTCAAACTGGCGTGCGTGTTCCGGCATCTCGTCGAGTGACACAGACGACCCAGGTCAGCCAAACCGCTCAGCCGCCAGCCCGGCAAGGCGTTTGGCGAGCACCGGATCCCTCACCCCTTGCACCTATTGCCTATCTTAGCCGTCGCGGGTCAGGGCCGCATAGTCCTGAGGTGTATTGACGTTCTGCAGCGACTGAAGTTCCGGATCCGCCTCAGCCAGCTCGGCCGGAGTCACGTAGCGGGTGCGCAGCTCGTCCAACAGCGCTGTGGCCCGATGCTCGCCGCGACTCAGCAGTTCCTCGGCCTTGGCCAGGGCGGCCACGCGATAAATGGCCGCAAGTGGATGGCGTTTCCCGCCCAGCAGGGGAACCGCCGCGTCGCAGTCGCCGACAAGTTCCGACAATCGCGTGACGACCTGTGGCCGCAGGAACGGCAGGTCGCACGCCGCCACAAACGCCAGCGCCGATCGGCCGCTTATCGCGCGGTAGCCCGCCGCGATTCCCCCCAGCGGTCCGGCGTCGGGGATGCCGTCGCGAACCGTTTCAATCGTCAAATTGGGTTCGGGACTGGCGAAAGTCGGCAGAACCTGCTCGGCGGCGGCGACGACGAGGATTGGGTCGCACACGCTGCCGAGCATTCGCACGACACGTGCGAGCATCGGCTCGCCAGCAACTCGCAGCGACGCCTTGTCTCGCCCCATTCGACGGCTACGCCCTCCACATAGAACGATCGCCGCAAGTCGGTCCGAACGCATGACGCTGCTCAACTCTGCGCTGTGATCTCTGCGCTCTGAACTCTAGCGAGGCTGCGCCTCAGACCAACGAGGCATGTGCCGCGTCTGCCGGCCCCAGAGGGGCCCAGGGTTGTAGCCACCGGCGCAGACCCCAACGGGGTCAAGCCCGTGGATGGCGATGCCCGCCAACCCCACCAGCCCCGAAGGGGAGGAGGAAGACCTGCGACGCCTCCCGGAATTTGATCTGACACGGACTCGCCTTTCCTTCGCCCCTACCGGGGCTGCCTTCGGCTGTTGCCCGACTTCCACGGGTTTGACCCCTCCGGGGTCTTCACCCGTGGCTACAAACCATCGCCCCTTCGGGGCAGGCAGATGCGATTTAAGAAACTTGACTCATTCGCAATAAGTCTGCCGACCGAAGAAGTCTAGGGTTTGCGAATGCAGTCTGAACCCTGGACCCTCTAGAACGGCCACCACTTCCGCCGTGGCTTGTTGCCCTTGGCGAGCGTGCGCTCCATGGCTTCGACCGATGGCAGCTTGGCGCGCAGATTGATCAGCCGATCGCGCGAGTAACGGTCCGGATGCTCGCGGCAGGCCGTCCGCGAGCGCTCGTGGAAGAACGCCGAGTCGGGCGGCAAGTCGTTCTCCTGTTCGTAGAACTTCAGAGCTTCGTCCAGACACTGAGCAGCTTCGTAGCCGAGCCGCCGGCTCTCGGCCTTGTCGATCTGTCGGTCGGCAGCCGCTGTGATCATGCGGAAGAGTGTGACCCACTGAACCACATCAATCAGGCGCGACGGCGATGCGTCGCGGCTGATCCGGTCGCTGGAAATGCTGTGGATAGCTGCCGGCGGAAGCTCGAACCGCAGCCGGGTCTCGCGATGGCACTCGCTGCAGCGGGCCGCCAGGTCGGCGAACAGCCGCAGGCCGTCGTTGCTGGTTCGGGCGTCATCGCCGGCCAGCCCGCCCTCGCCGCACTGCGGGCAGGGCGTGACCATTAGGAACAGATAGCACTCGGCAAGGCTGCGGGCGGGAAGTGGTTGGGACCGGTCCATCGCTTCCCCGTCCGGTGCGGCTCACTCCGGCTCGCTCGGCGGCGGCGCCGCGCCGCCCGCCATGAGCGGAGCCAGCTTCTGCCCGATGGCGATGAGCCGAGCGGGCAGTTCGGCGGGAGAGACAGCGCCGCTCTCGGCGTCGTCGATGAGCTGGTCGAAGTCTTTGACCACCTCATCCAAGGCGTCGCGGACATCGCCCGCCCGCTCGTTGTTTGGCAACGGCAATTCGATGAGCCATGCGCCGTCCTGCCGCTTGAACAGCAGCGGGCGGCCGGCGCCGGGGACCGTCGCTCGGGCCGCGTCCGGTCCATCGGCCGAAATCTCGCCGACTTGAAGCTGCCCGGCGGCCATGCCATCTTTCATCGCCTCGATGGTCGCCTTGAAACCCGGCTGCCGCGGCTCGACCGCATCGGCCAGATCGTTGAGGCGGAGCTCGAGCTTCGGCCCGGCGGCGTAGATGACGCGTGCGGTCTCGCGTTGCTCGAGGATGTGGAAATCGGAAAGCTTGTCGTACTGCTTCTGGCTGAGCGCGCCGTTGTATTCGTCGACCACCGTGCGGATGGCCGCCTGTTCGGCCTCGCTCAACTCGGCCGTATCGACTGCATCGCCAGCACGCTCCTCATCGGCGGGCTGTGCGTCGGACGCAGCCGGCGTCGCTTGCGGCCTTTGCCCGCGGGCCACCGGCTTGGCACGGCCGTCGACGATCCGCTCGTCGTACGTGTACTGTCCGGTGGGCAGCAAGGGTGCGTCGGCCGTGCCCAAGTTGCGCTCGAACCGTCCGGTCGGCGGATCCTCACGACAGCCCGTCAGAACAGTCACCAACGCAGCCGTCCAGACGCATAAGTGGACCAGGCGATGAATTCTCATGAACGATCCTCGACTCATTCTCGACCCCATCCAAGCGTACCGGATTCGGCGGTCTGGGGCAAGTTGGAATCGGCGTCGTATCGGCGGTCGGGTGTGGCTGTGGCGGTTGGCACCGGCCACGATCCATCAGCAGAATGGACGGCTAGCCTCATGATATGGATGAAGTCGAGTCAGCGCTGCCCGGAGGCAACGCTTGCCGGCATTGGCCCGAACACGGACACGGCGGCTGGGCTCTTTAACCCTCGCCAGCACCGTCGGAAAGGCCATTTCCGGTTCGACGCCGATTGGGCCGAACTGCTTGGGACGACGGCAACCGGCCGTGCGACGGCCGCGCGACTGAGGTTCAACCATCCCATGCACGTACGTGCTCGCCGGGCGTTGAGGCGCCTGGACCCGTTCCCGTAGCCATCGGCCGGTCGTCGTCGTTCGGGTTGCTTGCGCTGCCGTCGCGGCGGCTACTAAGAGCGAGCGGGCATCCACGAGTATGTCCCGTTCGACTCCGGTCTGGCTGAGCTGGTCATGAACAAGGCCTCGACCGATTCCATGTACCGCTACGCCGTCGACCACATCGCCATCACCCTCCGCGCCGGCACCGTCAGCAGAGTCCTCCACGGCCTGACCAGGCTCGAAAAAACCCTCCGCGTGACGACGGCGGAGGGGTGAGCCGCTTCGGACTCTCGCCGGGACGAGCGTCTCTTCTCGTTCCTCACCTCGCGGAAATCCTACTCGCGGGCGTATCGGATCTCGTGCGCGTCGCCTCATGCGGCAGCTGTCATGCGGGATGGGAATCCCGCGAAGATGGGTGCGAGAAAGGATTCTCGCACCAGCGGCCGGCGAAGATGGGTGCGAGATAGGATTCTCGCACCAGCGGACTTGGCCGCGAGCGAGGATTCTCGCACGGGCCGCGAAGGGCCATCCGGGAAACGGCGCGGACCTGCACGAATCCAGCCGGGGGCGTCGGTCGTATCTGTTCTCGTGCTGCCATGCGGGTGTGTTGGACGGGCCTTCGGCAGCAGACGGCCCGGACCGTGGAGAATTGAGGATGTGCCAGCTTCGTTTCGAGCGCGAGGGTCGCTCTGCCGGGCGACAGGCCCGCCGTGCCGCCGCAACCGGTTTGGCGTTGGCCTTGCTCGGGCCAACAGTGGCGCGGGCGTCGAGCCACCGTGAGGCGCCGTTCGTGACCGAGCATCCCAAGGTCGATGCGACCGATTTCTACCTGTTCAACAGCTACGAGCCGGGGCGTGAGGGCTACGTCGTGGTCGTGGCCAACTATATTCCGCTGCAGGCGCCGTACGGCGGGCCGAATTACTTCATGATGGACCCCGACGCGCTGTACGAGATCCACATCGACAACAACGGCGACGCGCGCGAGGACCTGACGTTCCAATTTCGGTTCAACAACGAGCTGCAGAACATCGCGCTCGATATCGGCCCGGCCGGCCAGACGCGCTCGGTGTCTGTGCCGGTCATCAACGTCGGACCGATCGCCGCGGGCGACACCGGTGCGCTCAACGTGCGCGAGTCGTATTCGGTCAACGTTGTTCGCGGCGACCGGCGGCGGGGCGAGTCGCAGCCGGTCGAGAACACCGACACCGGCAGCCGTACGTTCGCCAAGCCGGTTGACAACATCGGCAACAAGTCGATCCCGGACTACGACGCCTATGCCCGCGCGCACGTGTACAACATCACGATTCCCGGCTGCTCGACGCCAGGCCGCATGTTCGTCGGGCAGCGCAAGGATCCGTTTGTCGTCAACCTGGGCGAGACGTTCGACCTGGTCAACATCAGCAACCCGCTAGGGCCGGTGGACGCGGAGACGGATGACCTGGCTGATGCAAACGTCACGTCGCTTGTTCTCGAGCTGCCGGTCGCGTGCCTGACGGCCGGGGGCGATCCGGTCATCGGCGGCTGGACGACGGCCAGCCTGCGGCAGGCCCGCGTACTCGATCCGACGCCTTCGTTCGAGCGCCCGGCCATCGAAGGCGGCGCGTTCGTGCAGGTCTCGCGGCTGGCCAGTCCGCTGGTCAACGAGCTGGTCATCGGATTGCGCGACAAAGACCGCTTCAACGCCAGCCAGCCGCGCGACGATGGACAATTCGCCGACTATGTGACGCATCCGACGCTGCCGGCCATCCTGGAAATCCTGTTCGGCGGCGCCGGCGTGCGCGCCCCGACGCTCTTTCCGCGCAGCGATTTGGTGAACGTGTTCCTGCAGGGCGTCGAGGGTCTCAACCGTCCGGCCAGCAACAACGTCGCGTCGGAGATGATGCGACTGAACACCGGCATCCCAGCGGTCGCAGCCAGTCAGCAGAACAACCTCGGTGTGATCGGTGGCGACGCGGCCGGCTACCCGAACGGCCGGCGGCCCGGTGACGACGTGGTCGACATCTCGTTGCGGGCGGTGATGGGCGTGTTGCTCAGCGAGACCGACGCCCCGTCGGGCCCGTTGGCGTTCACCGACGGTGCGCTGGTCAACGCCAGCATGTTCGACACGACGTTCCCGTTCCTGCGGACCCCCCTGCCCGGCTCGCCCAACCGCACGCCGGCCACGAGCAACGGCCAGTAGGAGGACGACCGCCATGAAAACACACAGGCGAATGCTCATGACGGCCGTCGGCCTGTTGATCGTCGTCGGATGCGGCGTCATGAATCGCGGCCCGCAGGATGGGTCCATGAACGCAAACGCCAACGCGAATCAGAACATGAATTCCGCCGCCAACGCCAACATGAACGGCGGCGGAATGCAGAGCGTTGCGTTTGACGAGTTCGTGCGCGATCTGCTGGCCAACACGGCCGACGACGCCGAGCCGGTCGATGTCGACGCGCTCCAGTTCACGTTCGACGAGGATGACACGGCCTTCGACGACCTGCTAACCGACGACCGCTGAGGGGATCCCGAGCCGTATTCGTCGGGGTCCCTCGCAGCCGCTGCTCCCGCCGCCGGCCCTTCGGGGGAGGTTGGCCGGCCGGCGACCATGAGGCCCCCGCGGACCGCGCCAGCGTCGGGCGGCCCGCGGGGCGTTCGTCATGCGCCGGCGTTTCCGGTTCGAGCGGTTCGCTATTCTGGCGGTTCGACCATCGCCCACCACCAAGCGACCTCGAGCGCGTGACGCGAAACCGGCTTACGAGTCGTCGATCGACGCGAAGAGGCGGATCTGCCGTACCAACTCGGGCATGGTGTACGGCTTCTTCAGGTCGAACGGCAGGAACACGCCGTGGTTGTGGTCAGAGGCGATGATCAGCATTCGGTCGGCGACGACGGCGTGGCCGAACTCCTGCGGCTGATGGCCAGCGATGAACAGGTCGACGTCGAGCCGGCGGGCCAGCTCATTTAGCAGCTCGTGGGTCTGGTAGCGGCCCCACACCAGGGCATAAGCGCTGCCTTGCGTGGAGAGGTCCCACGGGGTCGGGATCCGGTCGAGTACGCTCAGGTCGAACGTGGGCAGGTCGCGCGGACCGGGCAGCGAGTGCGACAAGAAGATTCGATTGGCGGTTCGGCCGGCCAGCGGAAAGCTGGAGGCGAAGTTCAGATAGGCCTGGATCACGTCGACGCCGCGATGTGCATACGTCTTGTAGACGCCCTCCTCGAAGCAGCGCGTGACGATCCGCCCGCCTTTGCTGATCTCGTGGCCGGTGAGCTGGGCCAGTTCGTGGTTGCTTTGAAGAAAGTGGATCTGGTCCGGGAACTCGCATTTCCATCGCGCGGCGTCAAGTGCCAACTCGTGCGAAAGGTCGAGGCCGGCCGGACCGGTCGGCTCCTCGTGGATGAGCTCGTGCAGGATGACATGCCGCACGGGTGTCGAAGCCAGGTCGCAATAGCTCTTGAGTTTGCTGAAATTGCGGCGGTGGCCGTGCATGTCGCCGGTCATCACAAGCTGGCCGTAGTCGGGGAACTTCAGGAGCGAGCCGGTCAGCAGTGGATCGCTGCGGTTGAGTGCGGCAGCGCGTTCAAACGTGTCAGCGGCTTCCTTGGCGTCGTTCATTCGAAGTATTCCGCCGCCGGCGGTTCCGAATCATCTCTGGCTGCACCGCTCATGCGGCAGGCAGCCGGGTCCTCGATCGTCGGCGGCAGCCCCGCCCTCGGCGTCGCTGCAGCGCCCTTCCATAGATTCTGCAAGGTCGCCAGCCGGCCGCGCAGTTGCCGCATGTCGGGCGGCCGCTCGGCCGGGTTCTGGCGGCAGCAATCCATCACCAGCTTCGACAGGCCGGGGGGCACCGCCGCATTGAGTACGTGCGGCGGATCGGTCTTGTCGGGGTCGGTAATGTCGTGTCCGCGGACGTTGCCCGCAAGGCGCGTGTCGGTCGGGTACGTCTTGCCGGTCAGCACCCAATACATCGTGGCCCCCAGATTGAATACGTCCGTGCGGCGGTCGAGCGTCCGGCGGGCGACCTGTTCGGGGGCGATGAAGTCGGGCGTCCCCTGCACGCGCTCCTTGCGCACACCAATGTGGCAGCTCTGGCCGAAATCGATGATCTTCACCTGCGGCGGGTCACTGCCGGCCAGGATCACGTTGTTGGGCTTCATGTCGGCGTGCAGGTAGCCGGCCGTGTGCAGGGCCTGCAGGCCATCGATGATCTGGCCGAAGATCAGGGCCAGTACGGCGATGTCCGATTCGCCCACGCGCCGACCCGCCGCGGGATAGGCGTCATCGAGCGTGATGCCCTGGACGTATTCCATCAGCAGCAGCACTTCGCTGACGCTGAACCACTGCCGCTTGCGGTGGATCTCGTACGAACAGCGCAGGTTGAGATGGCGGACGGCGTGGCTCACGGAGAAATCGGTCAAGGTCTGCTCGATGAAGCGATCGTCGACCGAACGCTCGCGCACGACGCGCTTGAGCGCGAAGTGCTCGCCGGTGCGCACGCGGACAACGTGGTGAATCTCGGATCGTGCGCCTTTTCCGAGCAGTTCGATGGTCTTGTAGCCGTCCAGCAGCATGAGATCGTCCGTATCGGCGCTCAGGACGACTTGCTGAAGTAGGCGGTATTCAGCTCGATGTAGTGCCGCCACTGGGCCGGAACGTCCTCCTCGGGAAAAATCGCCCGGACCGGGCACTCGTCCACACACAGGCCGCAGTCGATGCACACGCTCGGGTCGATGTAGAGCATTTCGGCCGTGGCAAAGGCGGCCTCCTCCTTGGTGGGATGGATGCAGTCGACCGGGCAGACGGACACGCACGCCGTGTCCTTCGTGCCGATGCATGGCTCGGTGATGTAGTGCGACACGCCTGATCTCCCGCGGGCCGTCCGACGCCGCCCCGCCCGCTTGCCAGCGGCGACGCCGATTATAGGAGAACCCCGCGCGGATACCAACGCTTTCAAGACGGCTCTTCGTTCATGCGGAAAGTAGGACTCTGAGCGTCTGAGGGACTGAGACGGCAGCGTGTGACGGCGCTGCGAACGGAACTCCGCGGCCGGACTTCGAGGGGCAAGTCGTGCCCTCTATCCCCTCAGTCCCTCAGTCCTTCAGAGTCCTATTGGCCAAGGGTTGCGTTCTGCGCGGTGAAGCGCTCGATGGCGTCCCAGGTTGGGACGCCGTCGGTTGCGCCCAGGCGTTGGATGCTGTGGGCGGCCACGGCGTGGCCGATGATGGCGGCCTGGGCTGGCGCCAGGCCGCGCGCTAAACCGGCGATGAAGCCGGCCGACCACGTGTCGCCCGCGCCGGTCGTGTCGATCACGCGATCGACTCGGTAGGCCGGGATGTGGCGCAGGTCGGGCTCATCGCGCAGCAACAGCAGCGCGCCGTCACTGCCCAGTTTGATTGCGGCGTTGGCGCAACCTCGCGCGCGCAAGGCCACAATCGCTTCAACCGGATCTGCTTGGCCGGCGTACGCCTGAGCCTCGGGCAGCGATGGGATGAACCAATCGAGGCGCGGCAGCACCGGGTCGAGCACACGGGACCAGTCATGGCTGGCGTCGACGTAGACCGTGTCGAGCAGGGTCGTGACGCCGGCAGCCCGCGCCGTCGCCAGCACGTCGGCCAGCGATTGGCCGTCGAGGCGCTTCATCAGCATGGCCCCGCCGACGTATAGAAACTTGGCCTCGCGCAGTCGGTTGAGATCGACGTCGTCGGCGCAAAGCGTGGCGTTGGTGCCCGGCGTGTGGAAGAAGCTGCGCTGCCCATCGGAGTGGACCAGCACCACGGTGAACGGCGTGTGCGTGCCGGGATCGCGTACGACGTGCGAGGCGCCGATACCCAGCCGTGCGCATTCGGCGAGCACCACGTCGCCGAACGAGTCGCTGCCGACACGGGTGATCAACTCGACCGGCAGGCCGAGCTTGGCCAACGTCACGCCCACGTTCATCGCGCAGCCGCCGGTCGTGACCTTGAGCTGATCGAAGAAGCTGACGCCGCCGGGCGTTGGATATCGATCGATGACCCGGCAGAGCGCATCGACCGTGACGATCCCGAGGCAGACGATGGGCTTCATGTCAGTTCGAGTTTGTATCGCCAGTACACGCGATGCACGCGACACGGCACGTGGCGGGCGTAGAACCCGATCGGCCCGACCCACGGAATGATGGCAGTGGCGTGGCCGGCCTCGCGCAGGTCGGCCAAGCAGCGCCGCAGCAGCACGCGGCCGATACCGCGGCCCTCCGCCTGCGGCGCTGTACCCATCGGCCCGAACCAGCCCCACTCGCGGTTCATGGCCGAATGGGCTGCAAACGCGATGACTCGCCCATCGGCCAGCGCCAGGTGCACGCCCGGCGGCGATATTCGCCGCGCACGCTCGACTTCCAGCCGCCAGTCGGCCCCAAAATGCTCGGTGAAGAAGGCATCCAACAGTGGATCGGTATCGGCAGTCGCGCGGCGAATCGTCACGCCTTGCTCCGCCAGCTTTTGCTCATCGTCAGTCGTGGCGAAAGGGTCGCGCGGCCCCGGTCGGACCGCGGACATCCTGTCCGCGTCTGGGGCCGCGGCCTTCCAGGCCGCGCGACCCAAATCAGCGATCAGGTTGACGCAGTCTTTGAATCGCGAGAAACCGAACCGCTCAAGCAAACAGAGCGCCGGCGTGTAGCGCGGGTCGAGGCCCGGCACGAAGTAGTTGCCCGGAATGGCCAGCGCCTCCGCCTCGCGAATGTTCGCCGCCCGCCAGGCCGCCGTCACCGCCTCGAACAACTGCGTCGCCACTCCGTGCCGCCGATGCCGCTCAGCCACCGCGAACAAGCCGAGCCAGGCCCGCCCGTCGCGCGGCCGCGCGACCGACTGCATGGCGCCGATCAGATCATCGCCATCGAACGCACCGTAGACCGTGTACTCATCGACGCCGGGTCGCGGATTCTCGAATAGCTTCTCGTGCAACAGTTCTGGACTGAACCGCTCGAACCGCAACGCGGCGGAAAATAACCGGTGCAGCGTTGAGGGAGACTGGGCCGTCAGCGCAGCGATGGTCACTTGCTCACCAGGATATCGACTTGCCAAGGCGTGCCGACGGCGGATGTTCGCGATGGTGGTCTACTTGTCAGTCAATCCAGTTGCCGCTTGACCTCATCGTGCGCCATGCCCTCGTTGTTCGCAAGCCGGGCTCGCGCACGCTCGCCGCGCGCTACCTGTTCCGGCTGATGTGCCCAGACCTCGTCTTCCAGGTCGAGCTCATCGGCCTTCTCGAGCCGCGCGACAACCCGTCCGCCGCTTCGCAGAATCGCACCGTTCGGCCACCGGCCGGAATCGAGAACCTGCTGCAGCGTCAGGCCGGCATCATCAAGATCAATTACTGTCACCACTGGCTGCTCCTCGAGCGTCTGTCGTCCCTTGAAGCGAATCGCGATGACGAATACCGTGCGACTGGCTTCGTCGACATCGTAGAAAACCCGAAAGTCACCCACGCGAAGGCGGTAATTCGCCACCACGGGTGGATCGAGACGCTTGATTCCCGATCGGCTCACTTGCGTCGGTTGGTTCGACAAGTGTTGATCGATGGCGGTTGTCACCGCCACCTGATCATGCCGACGCAACGCTTTCAGCTCGGCCAAGGCCTCAACGTCATACACGATATTATAGCGAGCCATGCTCCGCTTCTCTCGTGCTCCTGAGGTGGCTATCTAGCCGACGAGCTATTGGTCGCCAGCAGAACAGCCGTCGCCGGGGTGATCACCGAGTTCTTGAACATGTTCTGGAACTGGATGGTTACCTGATGCTCGCCATCGGTCAGGTCTAACGGGACCTCCAACGTCAAGCGATAGGTCTGCGGCGAAAACACGAATTCGATGGGTGTGCCGTCGAACCGCACGTCGAGGCTGCTGGTCAAGATCATCTGACGCTCGGAACCCCAAGACTTGCGGCCGCGCAGGCCGTCGTCGAGCTGGAACTCCAGCACGCGCGAGGCGTTCGGCGTGATCGTCGCATCAGCCGGCTGGACCAGCGTGGCCCGCGGTAAGCCGGCGGCCGTGTAGTGCACCAGGCCCATGAAGAGCGCGTAGGCCTCGCGCAGGTTGTATTCGGGCTGGCGCAGGCGCTGCTCCTCGTCGGGATTCGTGTAGAACGACGTCTCGACCAGCGCCGCCGTCACCTTGGCGTGCCGCAACACGGCAAACCCGTCGGCGTACATGAGCTGATCGCTCTTGAGCGGCTGGTCGGTAATCTGGTCCATCGGCAGGTGCTCGTAGAGACCCTGGCACAGATAGCGGGCCAGGTCGAGGTTGCTGGGGCGATAGTCGACGTCGGCGTGATACCAGACCGTGGTGTGGTTGACGGCCGGCTTGTTGTCGATCGCGTTGTGATGGCAGGAGATGAACAAGTCCGGCCATTGGTCGGGCGGCAGGTGAGCCCCGGCCCGCTCTTCATATGAAAGGTCTACGTCCGACTCGCGCGACAGCGTCACATCCGCGCCAGCGACGACCAGGAAATCTCGCAAGTACTGGGCGACGCGCAGGTTCAGCTCGGCCTCGCGAACGCCGCTCGGGCCGCGCTTGAACGCCCGCTTGTGCGCATCGCCACCATGGCCAGGGTCCAGGCGAATCTTCACGCCCTTGAGGAACTTGGCGTAGAGCGGAATCGGGTAGTCGGCTGAGCCGATACGCTGGCGGGCATAGTCAGGCGGAGCGGCAACCAGCGTATTGACGCTGGTCATCGGGTCGGCCAGCGGTGTGACCGGCGCAGGCATTGTGCATGGCACCCCCGGGTGGGTGATGCGGCATCCGAGGAGGGCGGCTACCGGTAACAGGATGGCGAGCTTGAAAACCACCTATGCCAGCCGCGAGCGCAGCTCTTCGGCCCGGTGCGTCGATTCCCAGGTGAAGCCCGGACCCTCGCGGCCGAAATGGCCGTGCCGGGCGGTCTCGAAATAGATCGGCCGTTGGAGCTTAAGGTCATCGATGATGCCGCGGGGTGTGAGCGGGAACAGTTCACAGACGGCCCGCTCGAGCTTGCGCTCGTCGCATTGGCCGGTGCCGAACGTATCGACCATCACGCTGACCGGCCGGGCCACACCGATGGCATACGCAAGCTGCACTTCGCAGGCGCTGGCCAATCCGGACGCCACAATGTTCTTGGCGATGTGCCGGGCCATGTAGCAGGCTGAGCGGTCGACCTTGCTCGGGTCTTTGCCGCTGAACGCCCCGCCGCCGTGCCGCCCGCGGCCGCCGTAGGTGTCGACGATGATCTTGCGGCCGGTGAGGCCCGAATCGCCGTGCGGACCGCCGATCACGAAGCGCCCGGTCGGGTTGATGAAGAACTTGATGTCGCCGTTCCACATGCCCGGGGCCTCACGCTCGATCACCGGACGGATGACTTTGTCGCGCACGATCGCCTTGGCGTCGTCGGACATGTTCCCGCTGCGCTTGTCGACCACCTCATCGCTGTGCTGAGTGGAGAGGACGATCGTGTCGATCCGCACCGGCTTACCGCCGCGGTACTCGACCGTGACCTGGCTCTTGGCATCCGGTCGCAGCCACTTGATCTGGCCGGACTCGCGCAACTGGGCCTGGTATTCGACCAGCCGATGCGACAGGTGGATCGGCATCGGCATCAGCGTGCGCGTCTCGTTGCAGGCGAAGCCGAACATCAGGCCCTGATCGCCGGCGCCCTGTTCGGTCCGTTCGCCCGCCACGGTCACGCCCTGGCTGATGTCGGCCGACTGGGCGTGGATCGTGCGGATGACGCCGCAGTTGTCGCAGTCGAAGCCGACGCCCTGCTCGGTGTAGCCGATCTTGCGAATCGCCTCGCGGACGGTGTCCTCGGCCCTGCTCAGCGCCTCGCGGGCGGCTTCGTTGTGGGCGGTCACTTCACCGGCCAGGACGACCAGGCCGGTGGTCACGAGCGTTTCAATCGCCGCCCGAACGCCCGGATCATGGCTAATCAGGCTGTCCAGAAGGGCATCCGAAATCTGGTCGGCCACCTTGTCGGGATGGCCCATCGACACGGATTCAGACGTGAAAAGGTTCCCGCCGCGCTCGGCGGGGTGATCGGTCATGCTCATCGAACAATCCTTGCATCAGTACCGCAATTTCCCGCCCCACGGCAGGCCTGCCCTCAAGCCCTCTAGACACCGGGCGCGATGCGCAGCCTTCTGGGGGTGGCATGGCCAAGCGCCAGCGCGGCCATGCCCCGTCACTTCATGCCCGCGCTGCGCTTGGGCATGCCACACGTGGCGTTGTTGGCGCACCAGTCATCTAGCTTAACATTGCCGCCCCATTGAGACCAGCCCCGACAACCGGCGCGAGGGTTCTTGAGGGTTCTTGACGGATTCTTGACGGGGACAACGGGCGTCGTTCGTCCATTCGGTCGCTGGCTGTGTCGCTCCGCACTCTGCGTGCGGAGGATACGCGTCGGTGTGCCGCTTTGGACGGGGGTTCGGGCCAGGTTTTTCCTCGGTCCGACGAACGTTGCGGAGTTTCGGCGGCTTGACACGTTCGGAACCAGCGATGTAAAAGGCGCGGTTCGGGCGACTGCCCCACTGCGGGCTTTGTCGAGTGGATGTGGGGCCGCCAATGCATGGGCTGGAAGCCCATGCGACGTTCACGGGCTGGAAGCCCGTGCCACAGCCACAGGACTTGACAGCATGATTCGAGTAAATCACCTGACCAAGCGGTACGGCTCGCTGGTGGCCGTCAACAACGTGTCGTTCAACGTCGAGGAGGGCGAGATCGTCGGCTTCCTCGGTCCGAACGGGGCGGGCAAGAGCACCACCATCCGCATCCTGACGTGTTACCAGCCGGCCACCAGCGGGACGGCCCACGTGGCTGGCTTCGACGTGTTCACGCAGTCGATGGACGTGCGCCGCAAGATCGGCTACCTGCCCGAGTCGGCCCCGCTGTATCCCGAGATGCGCGTGCGCGAGTACCTGGACTTCCGGGCCAAGCTGCACGGCATGACCAAGCCCGACCGCGACGCGGCCATCAAGCGCGTGGCCGAGCGCTGCTGGCTGGGCGAGTTCATCGACCGGCCGATCGGACAGCTCTCCAAGGGTATGCGGCAACGCGTGGGTCTGGCCGATGCGCTGGTGCACGACCCGCCGGTGCTGATCCTCGACGAGCCGACCGTCGGTCTCGACCCGACCCAGATTCGCGAGACGCGCAAGCTGATCGCCGAGCTGGCCCAGCGGCACACGATCCTGCTCAGCTCGCACATACTGTACGAGATCGAGCAGACGTGCTCGCGGGCCATCATCATCGCGGCGGGGCGGATCGTGGCCAGCGGCTCGCCGACCGAGCTGCGCGAGCGGGTCAGCGCCGAGTCGCGGCTGATCGCCGAGATGAAGGGTCCGGCCGACGAGGTCCGAAAGAATGTGCAGTCGATGTCGGGCGTGAAGTCGGTGGAGCTGACCAGCGTCGACGGGTGGAATCATCTGGCCATCGAATCCAACGGCCGGCAGGACGTGCGCGAAGACCTGTTCAAACTGGCCGTCGGCCGCAACTGGAGCGTGCGCGAAATCCGCCGTGAGGTCGCCAGCCTGGAGGATTTCTTCGTCCGCATCACGGCCGAGCAGCGCCAGACCAGTAAGGTCTGATGTAGCATGGGCTTCCAGCCCATGAACCGTTGCACGGGCTTCCAGCCCGTGCAACTGAGTGTGTAACCAGGCCATGGGCTGGAAGCCCATGGGACGCGAACACGGGCTGGAAGCCCGTGCCACGTGGAGCCGTCTTATGAAGAATGTTGGAACATTGGCGCGGCGCGAGCTGTCGGTCTTCTTCCTCTCGCCGATTGCCTACGTCGTCATCACCGTATTCCTGATCATCACCGGCATCTTCTTCGGCCGCGAGATCCTCTCGCCCGGCGCGGAGGCCTCGATGCGGCCGCTGTTCGGCAGCGGGATCGTCCTGCTGGTGCTGGCCGTGCTGATCCCGCTGGTCACCATGCGGCTGCTCAGCGAGGAGTTCCGCAGCGGGACGATCGAGAAGCTCATGACCGCCCCGATCACCGAAGTGGACATTGTCCTGGGGAAGTTCGTGGCGGCACTGGCGTTCTACGGCGTGCTGCTGGCCTCGACACTCTTCTATGTTGTGCTGATCTACGCCTTTGGCAATCCCGATACCGGGTTGCTCTTCAGCAGCTACTTCGGCCTGGCATTGCTGGGCGCGCTGTACACGGCCGTCGGCCTGTTCTTCAGTGCTCTCACGCGTAACCAGGTCATCGCCGGCCTGAGCAGCTTCGTCCTGCTGGCGATCCTGACGTTCCTTGGCCAATACCTCGCCCAGAATACGGAAGGCTGGGTGCGCGTCGGCCTGCAGCATCTGTCGATCTTCGATCATCTGCAGACGTTCCTGCGCGGTCTGATCGAGCTGAACCATTTCATCTTCTTTATCACCACGACCGGCGTGTTCCTGTTCCTGACGGTCAAGGTGCTGGAGTCGCGACGATGGCGTTAGAAACCGAAAAACAAGACAAGGCGCCGCGGATAGAATCGTTCAAAGGCGCCGGTCGGCGCTTCATGGTCGGCACGAACGTGGTGCTCATGACCGTCCTGGCCCTGCTGGTGACGGGCGCCATCCAATACGGCGGCTACGAGTTCCAGAAGCGCGTGGGGGGCACCTGGGACGCCACCAGCGCCAGCGTTAACGACCTGACCGACGCCACCGAGCGGCTGCTCGGCAAGATCGACAAGAAGATCTGGATCACGTCGCTCTACTTCGAGAGCGACGAGGAGGGCGAGAGCCAGGCCCAGTACCGGGCGCGGATGAACGACCTGATCGAGCTCTATCAGATCGGCAACCGCTCGAAGATCGAGGTCGAGTCGATCAACCCAGTCAAGGATCACGAGAAGCACGACGCGCTGATCAAGCGGCTGAGCGAAATCCCCAAATTCCGCGACGAGTCGGCCAAGCACGTGGCGGCCATCGATGCGTTTCGGAACGACATCGCTCCCAGGATCGAGGAGCTGATCGGCAATGAGATGACCACGCTCAAGTCGCTGAGCGGCGCGCCCGGGGCTCCGCAGAGCCAGGTCGTGGCCCAGTTGAGCGAGCGGCTGCTGCCGGATTACCAGGCCGAGCTTACCGGACTTCGCGAGGACATCGCCGATGCCCTCACCCGCGCCCCGCCGGCCTATGCCGCCGCGACGCAGGCCATCACGTCGTTCTACAACAACTTCGTCAAGCTGCTGAACTCGATCGGCAGCGAAGGGCCGAGGGAGCTGGCCACGATCGACAACCCGCCGCCGGACCTGACCCAGTTCCTGAGCGGCGCGACCGACCGGTACCGCGAGCTGGTCAACACGATCAACGCACAGGTCACCGAGCTGAACAACCTGCCGGCCCTCGAACTGGCCAACAACCTGTCGCAGGTGCAGCGCGGCACCAAGAACAATCCGCTGGTGGTCAGCACCGAAGAGGACATGCTGGTCATCCCGTTCGAGGATATCTGGCCGCAGGTCGACCCGAACCTGCCGCCCAACATGGCCGGCTTCAAGGAGCGCGACTTCCGCGGCGAGGAGAAGCTGACCTCGGCCATCCTGCGGCTCACGACCAAGGAGAAGACGGCCGTGGTGTTCGTGCGATTCGCCGGCCAGCCGCTGTTTGGCATGGGCGCGCCGTTCATGGGCCAGCCGCGCGGGCCGATGGCGCAGCTCAAGGCACGCCTCGAGGAGTCGAACTTCCAGGTTGAAGAATGGGACCTGTCGACGCAGCAGACGCAGCCGGCCATTACGCCCACGCCCAAGCGGACGCTGTACGTCGTGCTCAAGCCGACGGCGCGCAACCCGTTCCAGCAGCAGCAGATGCCGCAGGCTCAGTTTGGTCCGACACATGAAGAAGCGGTCAAGGCGGCCATCGCGTCGTCCGGCCGAGTCTTGTTCCTGTGCGGCTGGTCGCCGGTTCCGGGTATCGGCATTCCCGACCGCTATGAGTACAGCGCCTATCTGAAGGAGAATTGGGGGATCGACGTCGACGCGACGCACTGGATTCTGACGGCGATTCCGATTGGGCCGGGCAAGTTCGCGCTCGTTCGGGACTCGTCGGTGTTGCAGGACTACCAGCTTGGTACGCACGCGGTCACGGGCGGCCTGAGCGCCTTTGCGATGGCATTCCCGACTGCGTGCCCGCTGGTTCTGTCAGACAAGCCGCCGGAGGGGGTATCGATCACCAAGCTGGCCTGGACGCCGCCCAAGGACACGATCTGGGGCGTCGGCGACATACAGAAGTATCAGGAGCAGCGGGCACAGAACTACTTCGTAAAGATTCCCGAGGATCCGCTCGGGCCGTTCACGCTGGCGGCCTTGGCGGAGCAGGCCGACAAGAAGATCGCCATCATCAGCGGCACCGATTTCATTGCCGACCAGATCGCGCTGCAGCCGGCCTTCATGATTGTCGGCAACCGCCCCGTCATTCGCCTGCTGTACCCCGGCAACGTGACGCTGTTCACCAACATCCTGCACTGGCTCAACGACAACACCGAGTGGATGAACATCGGCCGGCCGATCGCGCCGGCGGTGATGACGGTCGAGCAGGGCAGCCAGTCGCTGAAGTTCTGGCGCACGGCCGTGTTTGCTGTCTGGCCCGCGGTTGCCCTGTTGTGCGGCGGCGTGGTTTGGTGGGTTCGCCGACGCTGAAGCAAGCACTGAGGGACTGAGGGACTGAGGCGAGTGTATGAGCTTCGCCACTTCGCTTTTCTCAGACCCTCCGTTCCTCAGTGCTGATTTTTTCTGACGAGTTTCAGAAGAGAAAGAGTGCGATGAATTTCAAGACCACGTTGGTTTTGGCCCTGGTTCTGATCGGATTGACCGGCATCTACTTGATGCTGCCCGAAGCGAAGGAGGGGCCGGCTGGCAACTCGAACGCCAATACGGCCGCGAGCGAAGCCAAGTCGCTGCTCGGCCCGGACTTCGCCGAGGCGCGCAGGGTCGTCGTGCACCGGCGCGATCAGCCGGAGTGGGCGTTCGAGAAGGAAGGCGCCGAGACCAGCGCCGGCTGGAAAATGACCGCGCCCAGCGAGGGGCCGGCACAGAAGTGGATGGTCGACAACATCGTCAGCCGGCTCAAGAGCGCCAACGTCGAAGAGCGGTACGCGCCGGGCGGGGCCGTGACGGCCGACGAGGCCGGGCTGTCCGCGCCGAAGACAACGCTGGCCGTGACCGACGACGACGGCACGACCGTCAAGGTCGCGCTCGGCAAGGAGCCGGCCGACAACAAGACCTACGTACGCGTGGGCGACAGCAACGACATCGTCGTCGTATCCGGCTCGTTCAAGGACCTGGTCAAGGACAGAGCCATCGAGTACCGCGACCAGGCCATGTTGTCGCTCAAGGCGAACACGGTGCGTGCGATCGAGATCGTCGATCGTCGCGAGGGCAAGCCGGTCACGTATCGGCTGGTGCAACACGGGACCGATTGGGTGTTTGACGAGCCGTTCGATGCTCCGGCCGTCGCCAAGGAGATCGGCAGTCTGACGCAGGCCCTGTCGTCGTTGCGCGTAGCCGAATGGGTCGAGGACGCGCCGCGCGATCCGGCCATGTTCGGCCTGCACGAGCCGGCCATCACCGTCAGCGTGACCGTCGAAGAGCCCAAAGCCGCGCCCGCCCCGACCACCGAGCCGGCGACTCAGGAGGCCGTGCCGACGACCGAGAAGAAAACCTATGCGTTCAACATCTCGGCCAGCGGCCCGTTGGGTGGTGACAACAAGGTGTTCATCTCGCGAGCCGACAGCCCGGCCATCGGCACGGTCATGAAGACGGTCGCGGAGCGGTACTATCCCAAGGTCAATACCTGGCGCGACATGCACGTGACGACGGCGCCGGTGCGGACGGCCACGCGCGTCGAAGTGCAGACACCGGACGGCCAGTCCGCGTTCGAGCGCGGTCCGACGGGGTGGATGTTCGCCGAGACGCAGCGCCCGGCCGGCGAGCGCGAGGTGGATACGCTGCTCGACGCTTTCGCCGGGCTGAACGCCACAGCCTTCGTCGAAAGCGGCGAGGTGGAGGCTTCCTCGCTCGGTTTCGAGAACCCGCAGGCGGTCGTGTCGCTGACGATCCCGTCGCAGTCCGAGCCGATTCGTCTGACCGTCGGCGGTCCGACCGATGCACAGCACAAGCTGCTCACCTACGTCCGCGTCAGCCCGTCGGACGCGGTGGCCAAGGTCCGCACAGCCGACATGGCCACGCTGATCCGTTCGCCCATGGCGTATCGCGACCGAACGCTGGCCAAGGTGGTCACGAACGAACTGCAAGAGGTCAAGATCACACGGGAAGCGCTGGCTGGAGCGCCGATGAGTTTCACGCTGACCCGCGACGGGGCCTCGTGGAAGATCACCACGCCCCCGACGCCCACGGATTCAGCCGCCGCGGACGGGCTTGTGGCGGCGATGAGCAGCCTGAGCGGCACGGCCATCGTCTCCGAAGCCGGCGATGCTGAGGCTTATGGACTCGATCAGCCCGACCTGACCGTGACGCTCACCGCGCACTCGCCACTGCCCGAGCCGACGACCGAACCGGCCGAGACGCAGCCGGCCGCTCCCCCGGTGGTCACCCGAGTGTTGTTTGCCCGCAAGGATGGGAAGGTCTATGCCAAGCGAGCCGATAGCGCCGACATCCTGACGGTCGATCCGGCCACCTACGACAAAATCGCCGCCGAACTGCACGCGACCGGGCTATTCACGTTCGATCAGGGCCAAGTCAAGACCGTGGAAGTTGCCGGTGGCGAGGGTCCGGCACAGGGCTTCACGCGTACCGGGCCGACGAGCTGGAAATACAACCTCGAGCCCGACCTGCCGATCGAGGAGACCAAGGTCAAGAACTTCCTCGTGCAGCTCAAGGACCTCAAGGCCGCCCGCTACGTCGCGTATGCTGGCGACAGCCTCTCGAGATACGGCCTGGACAACCCGCAGCAGCAAGTGATCGTCACGCTGGAGGATGGCAACCAGCAGAAGCTGTTGATCTCCGCCAACGCACCCGAAGGCAGCTCGCCAGCCGAGCGCTTCGCCGTGCTGGGCGGCTCGAGCGACGTGTTCGTGTTGCCGGCCGACGCGCTGACGCGGCTCTCGATCAACATCGCCGAGTACGTCAGCGCCTCAGGTCCCAAGCCACAGTAGTGGTCACCGCTAGGCGGGGAGTCAGAACCCCGGCCGCCGAGGCCGCGGGGTGCGAGCGCTTGAGCGCTGCCGAACCAGAGTCCTTAATGAGCCGACTTCGTCTCCAGATCTTCGAGGTCCTGTATGAGCCGCTGCACATCGGAGCTTGCCCGTGGACGGAACCAGAGGCGCAAATGGAGTGGTTGTTCACCCGAAGGCTTATAGTCTGCATACGGTGGATTTCCGGTAGCTTCGAACACGTCTTCATGCTTCTGAGCCCACTGCATCCATAGTCGATTCGACTCGCGATTCTTCGGCACACTGGGCAGCACAAGGTCGAGGTGAACCAACTCGCCGGCTTCTACCAGCGCGGCTAGACTCAACGCATGGTGTGCCGGCGGAGTAATAACTATCGAACCCGGGTTGCGAGTCAAGGCCCGATACCGCTCAACAACGCGCCAGTGATCAGCGATCGATCGCGGTTGTGTCGTGGTCATCATCGGCAACACAACCCGGTCAAAAACGGCGCAGACGACGATTCCCACTAAGAAGGCGATCGCAGCGATTGCCAGCGTGCGCATTCCCTTCGTGTCGTTCGACATGACGTCCCACTCTTCTTGCGGCATGGCCCGCAAGAGCGGTTGGAGAGTAGTCGGGCCGATAAGCCAGTGTCAAATGGCCATAGGAGTTTCGTCCGCTTCTTCCGCTAAGAATAGCGTGGTGGATTGAGCTGTGCGGCGCATGGACGAAAATCCGATGCCAAGCAGGCGGATAGCGCCGACATCCTGACGGTCGATCAGGCCACCGACGACAAGATCGCCGCCGAACGGCACGCGACCGGGCTGTTCTCGTTCGATCCGGGACAGGTCAAGACCGTGGAAGTATCTGGTGGCGACGGCCCGGCACAAGGTTTCACGCGCACCGGGCCGACCAGCTGGAAATACAACCTCGAGCCCGAACTGCCGATCGAGGAGACCAAGGTCAAGAGCTTCCTCGTTCAGATTAACGACCCCAAGGCCGCCCGCTACGTCGCCTATGCTGCCCACAGCCTCACGACGTACGGCCTGGACCAGCCGCCGCAGCAGGTGACCGTTACGCCCACGGCGCTGACGAACTCGGCGATGTTGATGGAGCGCCGCGTCCGGCGAGCTGCCTTCACGGACCTAAGCCGCAATAGCGGGCCCCCGAAGTCGTCCTGGGGCTGGGCGAGTCACGTCACCGGGGACTCAAAGTCCCTGGCAATCCCGGCGCGCCGGGATGCGCCTTACGGGCGAAGGGCCGAAGTGCGTGAGTGCATGTTTTCGCAACCTGTCCTGGTCGATGACTAACGACGACGGGCAATGCCCGTTTTCGAAATGGCCGCGGAAACTGAACAGAGCCAAGGCGGCGAGGCAGACGTTCGCATACTGGGCGACGGCCCGACAATTCCGTACAATCCGGCGCACGGTCGCCAATTGACGGCGGGGCGGCCAATTGCGTCTAATAACGCGATTGGGGTTGGGTATGTCCTGATCGCGGAGGGTAGAATGGAAACGCTGGTACAGGGCGTGATCGGCATCCTTGTCCTGCTCGGGACGGGCACGTGCGTCGCACGTTCGCCCGTCAATCGGGTCGAGGGCCAGATCCGGCCGGTCGTATCCGGCCTAGAATCCACCGAGCACCGCCTTGCGGCGGACGACATCGAATTGCAGCATACGCGGACGAATCGCGAGGAGTTCGAATCGAATGAAGGTCTTGTTTAAGAAATCGACAGTCTTCGCGGTGCTCATGCTCGCGGCGACGCCGGTGTTCGCCCAACTCGCCGGAAAGCGGCTGACCATCGGTGACAAGGCCCCGCCGCTGGCGATAGCCGAGTGGGCACGCGGTGAGCCGGCCGACCTGTCTAAAACCGACGGCAAGCAGGCATTCGTGATCGAGTTCTGGGCCACCTGGTGCGCCCCGTGCCTGCAGTCGATTCCGCATCTTGACAAGCTTCAGGCCAAGTACAAGAGCAAGGGTCTGACGGTTATTGGCGTGACGGATGAACCGCCCAGCACGGTCAAGTCGTTCCTCGCCAAGCGCAAGGACTCGATGCAGTACACCGTGGCAGTCGATCAGGACGCCAAGACCACAGCGGACTACCTGGGCGGGGTCGGCGCCAACGGCATTCCGTACACGTTTATCATCGACAAGCAGGGACAGATCGCCTGGCACGGCCATCCGGCAGATCCCTCGTTCGACGAGGTAGTGGACCAGGTCGCCGAGGGCAAGTTCGACGTCGAAACGGCCCGCACCAGGGCCGCCAACGCCGGCAAGATCGCGGTACTCTGGGACAAGGCAGCCAGCACGTATTCGCAGGGCAAGTTCGAAGACGTGTTGACCACGCTTCAAGAGATCCTGGCGCTGGATGCCACTCACGAGGGCGCGATGAAGAACACGCTCTACGTGATCCAGAAGGATCTGAAAGATTCGGCCCGCCTGAAGGGTTGGGTTCAGTCGTTCATCGAGAAGAACAGCGGACAGCCCAAGGGTCTGCTGGCGCTATCGGCCGCCCTCATGGACGTCGATCCGCTGGGCGACCGGGATCCTGAGCTGATCGTCAAGGCGGCGCGGGCCGCGTACGATGCTTCGCCTCAGAGGGATGCCGAGGTGAGCGCGCTCTATGCGCTGGCCCTCTATTCAACCGGACAGCTCGACGAAGCCATCCGCCTGCAGACCGAAGCGGTCGGTGCGGCCGAAAAAGACGTGCAGCCGTCGCTGCAGAGAACGCTCGAGTACTTTCTGGCATGTAAGTCGCTCAAGCATGGCTCTTGAAGAGAGCTATCTTCGCCGTTTATCCGGGGCCAAGGCCCGCTCGGAATCGCCGCCGACGTGTCCGGACTGCGGCTACAACCTGACTGGCCTCCCGGGCAGCCGCTGCCCCGAGTGCGGCCACACGTTCATGCAGTCCGAGGTGACCGCGCTGTCGCAGGACATGGATGCGGCACTGAAGCAGTTCCGCAATTGGCGGGGCAAGGTGATCGCCGGCCTGTGGGTCGGACTCGCCGGGGCGGGCTTCCTGGTAATTGGTTTGCTGGCTGGCGGGACGGTTGACTTCTTCGCGCGGATGCTGGCGGTGCCGCTCGGCGTCGTCGGCGCGGGCTTGGGGTTGACGGTGGTCGAGGTCTATCGCAAGCCGGCGTGGCTGCGCGAGCAGATCACACCTGCGCCGGAACCGATACTCGGGATTGGCGTGGGCGTGATCGGCGCTGCCGATGTGGCCTTGGCGTTGTTCATGCGCTGATTGCGACCGCCCGGCAGGACGACGCACGCCACCTGCGTTCCATGGCCGCCGCCGCGCCCGCGATGGGCACGACCCGCGATCGCACCTACGGCCCGTGCCGCCGCGTCGTTGATTTGATCAGCCGGCGGAGTTTGAAGAGCTCTTTGAAGGCCCTCAGGATCACGCGGAAATCGGCGCCAGTCTGCGTGCCCGCCGTGCGCGGGTAGTGGTGGACACCGATCTGGCCGACGCTGTAGCCGAGCCGCTTGGCGCGGGCCAGCATCTCGGTGTCGATCAAGGCGCTGTTCGACAGCAGCTCGATCTCGTCGATGAACTTCCTGGGATAGATCTTGAACGCACAGTCGACGTCGCGGAAATTCATCCAGAACACCAGACTGACCAGCTTGCCCCAGCAGAAGGCGTTGAGCTTGCGGTTGAGCGCGTCCTGCCGGTTCATGCGATAGGCGCTGACGATGTCGTACTGGTCGAGCAGCGGCAGGAGCTTCTCGATCTCGTTGAAGTCGAACTGCCCATCGCCGTCGGTGTAGAAGATGAAATCCTTGCGGGCCTCGCGAAAGCCGCGCTGCAAGGCCCCGCCGTAACCGCGGTTCGGATTGTTGTGCACGGCCCGGACGCGCGGGTTCTCGGCCGCCAGCCGGTCGGCGATCTCGCCGGTGCGGTCCTTGCTGCCGTCGTTGACGATCAGCACTTCGTAATCCTCGAAGGCCAGCTTCTGGCACAGTGCGAGTGCGGCGCGAGTCGTGTTCTCGACGTTGGCTTCCTCGTTGTAGCACGGGAAGAAGATCGAGAAGCTCTTGCGGGCGGCCTCGCTGCGGCGAAGCCCAGCCGTGGGCACGTTGGCATTGCTCGTGAGTGCGGTCATCGAATCCCGAAGTTATACGGAGGCGGCGCGGCTGGCAAATAGCCAGCGTGCATGACACGCTGTCGGCGCGCCAGCGTCACGCGCGCCGTGGCCCGCGCCCTAGGCGGGCGGGGTTCCGATGTTGAGCGGCCGCACGCGTCAGAACTCCGGCCGCCAAGGCCGAGGGTCGCACGCGCTGAAACGCTGGCGCGTCGACCGTCTTACCGATGCCGCGAGCCTCACGAATAATCCGGGCTAACGCGGAAGCACGCAACGGGACCTCGCGGCGGGGTTCTAACGACCCCCGAAGTCCTCGCGGATAGGCCAAAACCGATCGCCTGGGACCCAGCGCGTGTTGTAGCGCAGTCGCCAATCCGATTCGTCATCCGCTGCCGCTGGCGCCGTCACCGGCAGCGGTTCGACCTGGTCGCCGTCAACGACGTTGTGATCGCCATCCTTGTCCCAGCCGACCGAATAGAAGAAGAACGATCGCACGGCGCCCCGCCGCAACTCTGGCAGCCGCGCGGCATTGAACCGCAGCGTGACCGCGTCGCCGGCGTTAAGGATGACGTAGCGATCGTCCCGTGTTGTGACGAGCTCGAGCACGTCGCCGTAGCGCGTGCACCAGCCCTCGGGCGTGGTGCGCCACAGCGGTTCGTCGGACAGGGCCGCGCCGGTTGGGACGGTCGGCCAATGCTCGGACGGGGCCTTCAGCTCCGGAAAGCCGCGCCATTCCAGATGAGCGGCAGTCGGCTCGAGGCTCGATTGCTGAAGGGCGTTGTCGGCCAATCGCTCGAAGAGCGCAATACGGTCCCAGCGGATTTCGAACGTCGTCGTCAGGCGCAGCCGGCGCGTGCCGGCCGGCAGCTTGCCAGCCAGGTCGCACAGGATCGTCTTGGTTTTGCCGGCCGGCATGCCCACAATCACCTGAAGCGGCGTCCACTCGTCGCTAGCGACCTCGGCTTCCAGCTTGGGCGGGATGATCGTCACGGCCGCGTTCTGCGACAGCGCGATGTTCGTACTCGCATCGCCGTATTGCAGCCAGCCGGTCAGGGCCAGAACCAGCGGCCGGCCTACGTCGAGCGGACCGAAGTCCAGCCTCAGGCCGAGCGGCGCGCACATGCCGCGCAGCGGTGGCGGAAGCGGAACACCGGGCGGAGCGAACTCGCCGTCCATCTGGCGGAGTAACTCGGTTCGGTCCAGATCATCCTCGCCAGCAGCTCGAACGAGGGGCTGCGGCTTGCCCAATGCCCACAGTTCGGACGGCGGGAACGGCGGCGGCATGAGCTTGTCGGTCGGGTGGACCTCGACATCAGCCGCGTGGTCGACCGCGATGAGCCGCGCCTGGTCGAGATACAGCACTTCGCGGAAGCACTCGCTGACCTCGACCACGTATTCGCCGTCGCGCGGCGGGAAGTCGGCGGCGCTGCCGATCCAGACAATCTCGTCGGCGTCGGCCGGCAATGGCACGCCGCGCTTCAGTAGAAGGCCGAGCGGCGAGTTGCCCAGGATGTCGGTGACAAAGCGCTGCCGCTGCCCATCCCACGCCCACAGGAACGGACACGAGCCGGCCGCCACGTTCCTCTCGACGATCGTCATCACCGGCGGGATGGGCTCGACGTTGATCTGATTGTCGACCACGCCGTTGGTCCAGAGGGTCTGAAGGCTGTCGAGCCGGGTCCTGCCGGCCAAGCCAAACTCGGTCGCGACACCGTCGACCGCACGGCTGACGAGCAGGCCGGGTTCGCGCAATTCAATGTGCGTCCCGATGCCCGCGGGATTCGTCTTGGTACCGATCAGCCGCAGCTTGAGTTGGCCGTTGGCGTGGCCGCCATCGTTGCGCAGCACACGCAGGCGGCGATCCCATCCGAGCAGAACCAGGTCGGTGTCGCGGTCGTTGTCGACGTCGATGGCAAGCAGCGCGCGCACGGGCGGCAGCTCGACGCGATTCAGCCCGAGCCGATCGCTGACGTCGATCCAGTCCGATTCCGGCGCGCCGGGACCGCTGTGCCACACGCGGATGCGGCCGCGGTCTGCGTCGCCGCGACTGCGGCCGGCCACACACAGTTCGAGCCAGCCGTCATTGTCAACATCAACCAGCAGGCTCTCAGCCGGTTCGATGTCACCGAGCTCGATCTGCCTGCGCGACGCCCGCCGTTCAAATACGACCGTCGCCCGCCGGTCATCGATCAAGACCGCGTCCGGATACCCGTCGTTGTCGAGATCGTTGCAGAGCACGCGCTGGGCCGCCGGCCACGGTCCCGGCGGATCTGGTCGACCTGCGAAGCGGCCCGTCCGCTGATTCTCGAAGATCCGTGTCGGTTCCGCCCCCCCGGTAACGACTAGATCGACCGCGTGATTTCCGTCGAAGTCGATCGCGGCCACATCCGTTGCCGAGCTGATGGCGGCGAGTCCGGCCGGCTCGTTGGCCCGCTCGAACCGGCCATCGCCGTTGTTCTGCCACAGATCGAGCGCGGCCTTGCCCGCCAGAAACAGGTCGACATCGCCATCGTGGTCGTAGTCGGCCCATCGGGTGCGGCCACCCCGGGCTTCGGCGAGGCCGGATGGTCCGGTAACGTCGCGGAACTCCGTTGGTGCGATTCGCTTCAGCAGGTAGACGCGGTCCGGCGCCACGAACAGGCAATCGTTGAGGGCGTGCAGCTTCGGGTCGTAACGGGCCCCCGTCGGCACGTCGTCGTGGAAGTTCGCGCACCCGCATGACTCGACGGATGCATTCTCAGGCAGGCGGCCTTCAACCGGCATCCTCCGCCAAGGCTTGTCCGCGTCTGTCTTCAGCAGGCTCAGCTCTCCGTCGACCTGGGCGACGACCAGCGTGTAGCGGCCATCGTCGCCCAGCTCCAGGACGCCTATCGCGGCCATGTCGACCGGAGTATCGTCCGCGAATGCGGCGGTGGCGTCGGTGAACCGCACGTCAATCGACGGTCGCACATCGGGCCGGGGGTCGGGTGCCTCCGCATTCGAGTAGACGCAGCGCTCGAGCAGCTCCGGCGTGCGCAGCTCGTCCGGAAGGATCTTGCGCAGCCTCAGGAACTCGCGGTTCCAGCGAGTGAAGGCCTCGTCGTCGTTCTCCTGCCGCGCCAGCGTCTGAAGGCGATAGCAGGCCGAGGCGTGCAGCGGATCGAGCCGCACGGTCTCGAGGAGTTGTTGCTTGGCTTCTGCCTGCTTGCCCAAGGCCTGGTAGGCCACGGCGAGCTGATAACGTAGCGTGGCCGTGTGCGGGTCAAGCCGTACAGCCGTCTCGAAATGCGGCGCGGCTTGGTCGTATCGACCGTCGCGGGCGTGTGCAAGTCCGGTCAGGAAGCTGGTCGCGACCGATTCGGGCTGAATCTCACGCGCCCGATCGAGTGCTTGCCGCGCGGCGGCAGCATCGCCCTTCAGAAGCTGCCCGCGGGCCAGGTTCCGCCAAGTCAGCGCCGCTTGGGGCTCGATTGCAGCCGCCGCAGTGAATGCCTCGATCGCCCCGGCCGAGTTGCGGTTCTCCAGGTGGGCCTTGCCGACGTTGGTCAGCCGCGTGAATTCATCCGCCGCCGCGGCGGCGGCCCCCGAGAGCCCGCCGGCGGCGATTGCACCCAAGATGATCCACCGTCGTCGCATGTGCCCAGTGTAGTCGCTCTGGCCCCCGATCGTCGCCAGGATCGCGCAGGGTCCGTGACAGGATCAACGGGTTGTCAGAACCCCGCCCGCGAGGGCGCGGGTGTGCTCGGGTGTGCCGAGTGGCTCGAACCATCGTGCGTCGCCACCATGCAGCACGCCCCCCCACTCGCGTGGGGGGTTCCGATGCCCGTCGCGCAATCCGGGACGCACCCGATCGCGCACTTCGTCGCTTGGTGCGGTTGACTCGCGAGCGTCGTTTGTGGCACAATGCGGGTGTCCGAGCTGCCCATCGGAGGGTTCGATCGCCCCTCACTTTAGGCGACGCCCTCAGCGGACGCGCAAGATGCCCGCTGCTTCCGCGTAGGTATACGTGCAGGACTGCCGGGCGTCGCGAGGAGTGCCGGAGGCGGTATCGATGCTTCGTCCAGGACGTTGGCTGCGACACCGCGCATTCAGAATCGCGCCGGGCCTCGTCAGCGTCGACGAGCGGGGCTTTCGCGTCGATACGCCCGAGGTGCGCGAGCGGCTCGAACGCATCGGCCGCACGTTCCTGACCGGCTACCACGCCGGGCTGGACACCGACGACGTCTCAGAACTCGCGACTCGACTCGACTCGGTCTTGCTGGAATGGCGCGGATTCGCATTTGAAGGCGCCGCCATGGCACTGGCGATCCTCGACCACGTCACGCCCTGGAAGCGAACGCGCGTGCAGGCCCTGCTCGATGGCCCTGGTGAGCCTCACGCGTACATGGTGCACGTCGGCGTGGGCTGGGCCTTAGCGCGGCTGGGCCGGCGTCTTGAGCGTTGGCTGGGTCCACTCGATCCTCTGCTGCGCTGGCTGGTCATCGACGGCTGCGGGTTTCACGAGGGCTACTTTGATTGGAAGCGAAACCTGCAAGACACGAGCGAGGCGACCGGCGCTGTAGGAGGCGTCTCTGACGCCGACCACACTTCATGTGCCGTTAGCGGTCAGAGCTCCGGGACACGCGCGCCGGGGCTAGCGAGTCCCGGAACACCGCTCCTGCAGTACGCCGTACGGGCGTTCGACCAGGGCTTCGGCCGCAGCCTTTGGTTTGTGGAAGGCTGCGATCCCGATCGAATCCAGTCGACGATTGCGAGCTTGCCGACCGACCGACACGCTGACCTGTGGAGCGGCGTCGGCCTGGCGTGCGCTTATGCTGGCGGGACCGATCGCGACGGGTTGGCAAGTCTTCGGCTGGCTGCCGGTCAGCACCAGGCGGCTCTGGCACAGGGGGCCGCATTTGCCGCCAAGGCCCGAACTCGGGCGGGAAATCCGACCGCGGAGACTCGCTTGGCTTGCGGAGTGCTGTGCGCGATGTCGCTCGAAGGGGCCGCGGACGTCACCGATCAAGCGTTGAAGGGTCTGGAGGCGGATGGCGACGAGCCGGCCTACGAGATCTGGCGGCGCCGAATTCAGGCCCGGATTGCCGCGCGGCGTGACGACGTGAGACCGAGCATGTTCGAGCCGCACGCCGCGGTGCCCAGCCGCATCGGTGATGGAGTCCACGCATGACGGCTGGCATCGCGATCGTCGGGATGGCCTGCCAGTATCCAGACGCGCGCTCGCCGCGCGAGCTGTGGGAGAACGTGCTGGCCCAGCGGCGGGCGTTTCGCCGCCTGCCGGCCGAGCGGCTTGATCCAGCCGATTATTACTCGCCCGATCGCAACGCGCCGGACTGCACGTACGCCGCCGAAGCCGCGGTCATCGAGGGCTACGAGTTCGATCGCCTGCGTTTCCGCGTCGTCGGGAGCACGTTCCGTTCGGCCGACTTGGCGCACTGGTTGGCGCTCGACATCGCATCTGCGGCGCTTGACGACGCCGGTTTCGGCGACGGGCAAGGCCTGCCGCGCGACACCACCGGCGTTCTGCTCGGCAACACGCTGACCGGTGAATTCTCGCGGGCCAACGTCATGCGGCTGCGCTGGCCATACGTGCGCCGCGTGCTCGAGGCGGCGTTGGAGAAACAAGACTGGTCGCAGGAGCGGCGGCGGCCGTTTTTGGATGAGTTGGAGGCGTCGTATAAGGCCCCATTTCCGCCGGTCGGTGAGGAGACGCTGTCGGGCGGCCTTTCGAACACGATTGCCGGGCGCATCTGCAACCATTTCGACCTGCATGGCGGCGGATACACGGTCGACGGCGCCTGCGCCGCATCGCTGCTGGCGGTCGCGAACGCGTGCTCGGCGCTGGTTGCCGGCGATCTGGATGTCGCGCTGGCCGGCGGCGTCGACCTGAGCCTCGACCCGTTTGAGCTGGTCGGCTTCGCCAAGACCGGCGCGCTGGCGCCCGACGAGATGCGCGTCTACGACACGCGCTCGGCCGGCTTCTGGCCGGGCGAGGGCTGCGGATTCGTGGTGCTCATGCGGCACGACGACGCGGTGGCCCAGCGCCGCCGCATCTACGCGACCATCCGCGGCTGGGGCATCTCGTCCGACGGGAATGGCGGGATCACGCGCCCAGATGTCGATGGGCAGCTACTCGCGCTGCAGCGTGCCTATCGCCGGGCGGGGTTCGGCGCCGACACGGTCGCGTACTTCGAAGGCCACGGAACGGGTACGAACGTCGGCGACGCCACCGAGCTGCGCGTCGTGTCGCGCGCCCGGCGCGATGCCAATGACACCGCCGCGCCTGCGGTCATCGGCTCGATTAAGGCCAACATTGGACATACGAAGGCCGCGGCCGGCATCGCAGGTCTGATCAAGGCCACGATGGCGGTGCATTCGCAGATCCTGCCGCCCACCACCGGCTGCTCTCAGCCGCACGGCGAGCTGACGGGACCATCACCCGCGTTGCGCACGCTGAGCGCCGGCGAACCGTGGCCGGCCGATCAAGCGTTGCGGGCGGCTGTCAGCGCCATGGGCTTCGGAGGGATCAACACGCACGTCGTGCTGGATGGCGCCTCGCCGGCGCGCAGAAGCGCCACATCGCGTGAGCGCGACCTGTTGCGCTCCGCGCAAGACTGCGAACTGTTCTTGCTGAACGCCCACGATCGTGGCGACTTGCAGCGGCAGGTTGAGCAACTCCTCGGCTACGCGGCGGCCCTGTCCCGTTCCGAGCTGGCCGACCTGGCGGTTTGTCTACAGCAGAAGCTCGACGGGCGCAGCGTCCGCGCCGCAGTCATCGCGGCGACACCGCGCGAACTCGCCGAACGGCTCGAGATCCTACGAAGCGCGCTGGCCGACAGCTTGACCGAGCTTGTCGATGTCGACGCAGGCGTGTTCCTCGGTGAGCGCACGGTGCTGGCGCGGATCGGCTTTCTATTTCCGGGCCAAGGGTCTCCCAGCCACCGCGATGGGGGAATCTGGCGCCGGCGGTTCGCGGCCGTCGACGATTTGTACTCCAAACTTGATCTTCCGGACGTTGCTGATGCGACCCACACGGCCGTCGCTCAACCCGCCATCGTCGCGGCGTCGCTGGCCGCGCTGCGCGTCCTGCGCGAGCTCGGGCTCGACGCGGCCGTCGGCGTCGGACACAGTCTCGGCGAGCTGACGGCCTACTGCTGGGCCGGCGCTTTCGACGAGGTCGCCGCGTTGCGGACCGCGCGCGTGCGTGGACGCGCCATGGCCGACCTGGGCAGTCCGACCGGCACGATGGTCAGCATCGCAGCCGCCGCTGCCGACGTATCGACGCTTTTGAATGGCCAGTCGCTCGTCATCGCCGGCTTGAACGCCCCCCGTCAGACGGTGGTTTCCGGCGAGGCCGCTGCGGCCGAGGCGCTGCTCGCAGCGGCCCGAAACCGTGGATGGCGTGCGATGCGCCTGCCGGTTTCGCACGCGTTTCACTCGCCGCTGGTTTCTGCCGCAGCCGTTCCGCTGTTCGAGCATCTGGCGCACGAGCAAGTTGGTCCATTGCGTAAGCCGGTGCGCTCCACGATCGCGGGTGCGTTGCTGGCCGAAGAGGCCGACGTTCGCGCACTGCTGCGAGAACAGGTCACGTCGCCGGTGCGTTTTGTTGAAGCCATCGGCGGCGCAGCTGGCGAAGTTGACCTGTGGATCGAGGTCGGACCGGGGCAGGTGCTGACCGGCCTCTTGGCGGATTTCGGCCAATCGGCGATTCCGATCGACGCCGGCGGCCCGTCGCTGCGCGGACTGCTTAACGCCGCCGCTGCCGCGTTCGCCCTTGGCGTTCCGATCCAGCACGAGGCCCTCTTCACCGGGCGATTCTCGCGCCCGTTCGATCTGAACTGGCGGCCGCAGTTCTTCGTCAACCCTTGCGAGACGGCCCCGCGCGGCGAGTACCGCAGGTCTCCAGACCTGCAAGATAGTCCAGTGACGCGTAGCGCCGAACCTCCGCGCGCAGGTCTGGAGACCTGCGGTACACCGACCGCGCAGGCTGCACTCGAAGTCGTGCGCCAGCTTGTCGCCCGTCGGGCCGAACTGCCTGCGTCGGCCATCCGCGACGAGCACAGGTTGCTGAGCGACCTGCATTTGAACTCCATCACGGTTGGTCAGCTTGTGGCCGAGGCGGCGCGGGCCTTGTCGCTCCCGGCGCCTGCGGCACTGACCGACTACGCCGACGCCACGGTCGCCGCCGCTGCAACCGCGCTTGAGCAACTCCGCAGCACTGGCGCGGCCCGGATCGCGACAGAGCACCGCGGCCAACCGGAAGGAGTCGACTCGTGGATTCGGGCCTTTACGATTGACTGGGTCGAACAACCGCTGCCCCCTTCCGTCGCGGCGAATCAGGCGTCGGCCGCGGTTGATCCATCATGGCAAGTTCTCTGCGCCCCGCAGCACCCGCTCGGCGATCCGCTTCGGCGGGAATTCGTTGGGTTGTCAGGTGGGCGCGGCATGGTCGTTGGTCTGCTTCCAGACGCCGATGAGCAACAGGTTGAGCTGCTCCTGGAGGGAGCTCAAACGGCGCTGCGCGACCACGCTGCTCATGCTGATACTCCCTTCACCTTTGTGCTGGTTCAAGATGGCCGAGGCGGAGGGGCGTTCGCACGGACGCTCAAGCTGGAGTGCCCGGGCCTGACGACGTGTGTCGTTGACGTTCCGTTCGACGCTCCGAATGCCGCTAACTGCATCGCCGCCGAGGCCCTCGCGGCCCGCGACTACACCGAGGTCCGCTACGACTTGGCCGGACGCCGGAGCGTCCCGGTATTGAAGCTGCTGCCGATCGACAAAGCGCTCGGCGAGCCGCTCGGACGCGATGACATGCTGCTCGTCACCGGTGGCGGCAAGGGCATTGCGGCTGAGTGTGCGCTGGCGCTGGCGAAGCGCTCGGGCGCTCGACTTGCGATCATCGGCCGGTCCGATCCGGAAACCGACGCGGAGCTGGCCACCAACCTCCGCCGCGTGTCATCGAACGGTGTACGGTTCCACTACGCGATGGCCGACGTATGCGACGCCGACGCTGTCCGCCAGGCCGTGGCCGATGTGCAGGCCCATCTCGGCGCCGTCACGGCGATACTGCACGGCGCCGGGACCAATGTTCCACAACTCATCGCGTCGCTCGACGCGAGCGCGATTCAGCGCACGCTGGCGCCCAAACTCGACGGCCTGCGGAACTTGTTGGCCGCCGTCGATCCGCAGCGCTTGCGTCTGCTGGTGTCGTTCGGGTCGATCATCGCCCGCACCGGCCTGCCGGGCGAGGCCGACTATGCCCTGGCCAATGACTGGCTCAGCGATCTCACCGAGCAATGGCAGCACGATCATCCCCAGTGCCGCTGCCTGTGCATCGAATGGTCGGTCTGGTCGGGTGTCGGCATGGGCGAGCGCCTGGGGCGCATCGATGCGCTGAGAGCGCAGGGCGTGACTCCGATTCCCATCGACGAGGGTGTCCGTTGGCTGACCGATCTGGTCGCACAACCGTCGACGCCCGTGCGCGTGGTCGTAACCGGCCGATTCGGTCTTCCGCCGACGCTCAGGATGCCGGAAACGGAGCTGCCGCTGCTGCGCTTCGTCGGCAAACCTCGCGCGTTCTATCCCGGCGTAGAGTTGGTGACGGATGTGCCGCTGTCGGCTGACGCCGATCCCTATCTCGCCGACCACATGTTCCGCGGCGAAAAGCTCTTCCCGGCCGTGCTCGGCCTGGAGGCGATGGCCCAGGTCGCGGTGGCGCTGCGTGGTACTTCCGAGCTGCCGTCGTTCGAGAAGGTGAAGTTCCATCGACCCGTGGCCGTCAGCGCGGCCGGCCTGGGCACGCTCCGACTCGCGGCGCTGGTGCGCGATGACGAGCGGATCGACGTCGTGCTGAGATGCGACTCGACCGACTTCGCGGCTGATCACTTCAGTGCAACATGCCGTTGGGGCCACACAAACGCAGAGCGCATGGCCGCGCTTCGCATGGCCATGCCACCCGTGCCACCCTTGCCGCTCGATCCAGAGCGGGATATGTACGGCGGCATCCTCTTCCACGCCGGGCGATTCCGGCGCTTGCGCAACTATCGCAAGCTGACGGCGACGGAGTGCATCGCCGAAATCGCGTGCGATCAGGCAACGGCCTGGTTCGGCGCGTACCAGCCGGCCACACTCCTGCTGGGCGACCCGGCCATTCGCGATGCCGCGATTCACGCCATCCAGGCTTGTATCCCCCACGCAACCGTCCTTCCGATCGGCGTCGAGCGAATCACGCTCTACGCGGCGACCACCGCCAGCTCGGTATTTGTGCATGCCCGCGAACGGTCAAGGCAGGGCGACGAGTTCATCTATGACATGGAGCTTGTGGACCCCGACGGCCGCGTCATCGAGCGCTGGGCGGGTCTGACGCTGCGGGCGGTCGAGCGCCGCACGACGAAGCGCGCCTGGCCGCCGGCCCTGCTCGGTCCGTACCTCGAGCGCCGGCTCGGCGAGCTGGCGGCCCATTCGTTGGTACGCGTGGCCATCGAGAACGGCCAGGGGGAGCGGCGCGAGCGCACCGAGCGCGCCATGCGTCATATCGGGGAACATTCGGACCTTGCCTATCGGCCCGACGGCAAGCCTGAATCGTCAAACGGCAGGGCCGTGTCGGCTGCACACGCCGGCCAACTGACGATGGCCGTCGCCGGTCCGCCGCCCCTGGGCTGCGACCTCGAACCGGTCGTGAGCCGAACGGCCGAGACTTGGCGCGACCTGCTGGGTGCAGAGCGCTCGGCGCTGGCGCAGGCGATCAGCCGCGAAGCCCGTGAGGACGCCGACTGTGCGGCGACGCGAGCGTGGACGGCGTGCGAGGCGCTCAAGAAAGCCGGTGCGGCTTTGGACGTTCCGCTCGCGCTGCGCTCCGCTTCGCCTGACGGGTGGGTGCTCCTGTCGGCCGGGAAGCTGACGGTGGCCACGCTCGTGACGGCGGCGGACGTAGGCAGCGCCTCCGACCCGGACAGCCTGGCTCTGGGAGTCGTGCTCGGCAATGGCGACGCGCGCGTATGAATACCGCCACGTGGTCGGCTTCGAAGAGACCAACCTGGTCGGCAACGTCTATTACGTGAACCACCTGCGCTGGCAGGGCCGTTGCCGCGAGATGTTCCTGCGCGAACACGCCCCGGACGTGCTGGCGGCGCTGGGACGCGACCTCTGTCTGGCCACCGTGCGCTGCTCGTGCGAGTACCTGCACGAACTATCGGCCTTCGACGAAGTCGTGATCCGCATGCGGCTGGCCTCGCTGGTCCAGAACCGCATGGTGCTGTCGTTCGAATACTGGCGGCAAGCCGCGGCCCGCGAGGAGCTCGTCGCCCGCGGCGAACAGGAAATCGCCTGCATGAAGCGCGAGGGGCAACAGACCGTTCCAACTGCTATTCCGGCGGATTTGAGAGCGGCGCTGCGGCTGTACGCCGAACTGTAATCCACGTCGTACTCGTCTGGTCGGGCGATGCGAGTCGTATCGAAGCCGAAACCATGCGAAAGAAGCTGACCATCACCGTGGAGAAGCGTGTCTACGACGGCCTGCACCGACGCATCGGGACGGGCAACATCAGCCAATTCATTGAGGGCCTCGTTCGACCACACGTCATACCAAGAGAACTCGACGCAGCCTATCGGGAGATGGCCGCCGACACGAGGAGCGAGGCCGAAGCACTGGAGTGGTCAGAGGCTCTGATCGGGGACATCGACGATGACTCGCGAGCGACGCGTCCAGTGCGATTAGGGAAGTCGAGCGGGTGATCAAGGTCCAACGGGTCTGGGGAGTAGCGCGTTGGCGCGGACCTGCCAGAAGACCAACGTGCCAAAGCGCAGCGCCTAGCCTCGTCTCCAGAGCGGGTCGTCCTCGAGGTGCAGGTTATTCACCTGCATCCAGTGCACGGGCGGAAACGTCGGTCCGGTAGCAAACGCTCGGGTCAGGCCCACGCTGATGATGATCGGCGTTCCGCGGCGGAGCCGACGATCGGTGGCGGCAACGGCACGCGCGTCCCGTGTCACGTGGTCGTCGGCGTAGAGTCGTATGTCCGTGACACTCAGGTCAGCACTAAACTGCCCGTCATAGAGCTGCATGCGAATCTGCGGTTGCTTCTCCGGTCGGTGTCGGATGTACAGGCGCGGGCGTCGCGAAGGCACAAGGCAGCCGAGCGATGCACAACCTCTACCTACGTCGACGCCGCACGACGTCGCGCCGATGGCGCGAAGATCGGCACCGAAGATATCGATGAGTTGGCGCGCGGCGGAGCCTTGGAGCAGCAACCAGAACTCTACAGCAGACAGGATTCTGACTGGCTTCATGGCGGCGAGGGCAACGACGCAATCCTGTACTTCGGGCGGTGTTCCCCGCCGGGTGACGTTGCCTATCTCAACTTCTTGGGCTATGTCCAATGTGCCACCGTGAACGACCAGCAAGGACGACGGAAGCTGAGCGCCTCGTGGCAAGACCGGACGCACATGGAGCTGGGTCGCAACATCAAGACCCGCGACGCAAATATGCGGGGGCTTCATGCGCGTCAGATGGTTCACGACGATCCGCAAGTACTGCTCTTACAGGTGAACGATTTCCACGCCACCCCATCTGTAGCGCAGGTACTCCGCGACGAGTCGGCGATGGCAGTGGTCAGGTTTCGGCTCGCTGCAAAGAAGGGCAGTGGGCACGTTGAACAGATCGCTCCTCACCGCGGTCTCAATCTGACGGTCGCGCATCAAGTCAAGAAACCGCCCCTCGTGGTCCGTCCACTCGCCCGCGTTCTTCTTGTAGGCGTCCAACAATGGCTGCGTGGGAGCCAGGAGCGGCTCATGCACATACTCGGCTCCGCAAAGTTCGTGCAGAAAGAAAGCCAGGTCATCCCGCTTCGTGAACCCGGCAAGCTGCGACGAGTTGTTTAGACGCACGTCGAGCAAGCGCTTGATGCCGGCTCGTTTCAGGACACCGAAGAATTCCGATGCAGTTTTCTTGGTGAAACCGATCGTATAGATCTCCATGGGGTCTCCTGCATGGAGGGGAACAGCGCCAGTTGGCCTTCGTCGCCGCGTTCTCGGGCTACGTCTGCGGCGAGGTCCTCGGCGCTCTGAATCCGACCATTGCCTCGAATGTGCAGCACGGGCGTACCCTGCTGTTCGAGGACTCTGGCGACCAGCAAGAATCGGTGACATTCACACGGGTTCTCCTCGCTGCACATGGCCGCAATGCGATACTTCTGCATCCCCTCGCGGAGCCGGCGGATTCCGTCTTGGAAAGCACCTGATTCGGCAAGTCTATCGTAGCGGACGTGCCCGGCGGCGTCGTAGTAAGCATCGCCCGATGGTCGGCCACCCAACTCGGCTCCCAGAAATACATAGTGGATGCCATGCCGCCGAAGCGCGGCGGAGATCGCGGCTGCATCAAAGTGGGGCGAGTACTTTGAAACAGGTTGTGAGCGCACGTCCGCAACAGCATCGATGCCGGCCAGCCGAAGCAGCTCCACAAAATGCTCGAGCGAATGGTTCGAGTGTCCGATGGAGAAAATCCTGCCATCGGGTCGTGCACCGCCATGAACATCGGCCGTCTGCATTCGTAACCTCGCGTCGCTCAGCGCGCCGGCGGCCCCGTTGAGAGGTACCGCACGTCACATCATCATAGGGCGCAGCCGACCGGGCAACCATCGATTCAGGCCGTGACAACGCAGCCCTCCGGTGAGGGGTCACGCCGAATCCACTAGCTGAGCGCCTTCGGTCGCCAGAGGCGCAGCAGGACTGGCAGCAAGACGAGCGAGGCTGCGAGGCAGCTTGCCAGGCTGAGCGTCACCAAGCCGCCCAGCCGTGCGTTGGCCGGGACCTGTGAGAAGGCCAACGTACCGAAGCCCAAGGCTACCGCCAGCGCGTCGACTACGATCGGCGGGCCGGCGCTGCCGACGGCTTGCGTGAGTGCCTGATCAAGCGCGGCGCCGCGCTGGCGCAGCAGGCGGTATCGTTCGAGGAAGTGAATGGCGAAGTCGTCGCCGATGCCCAGCGTCATGGCGGCAAACATCGACGTGGCCACGCCCAGCGGCATGCCCGTCCAGCCCATGAAGGCGAAGTTCAGCAGCACGGCCAGCGCGGCCGGCACGGCACAGTAGATGCCCCAGCCCAGCGAGCGGCCGAGCAGGGCCGCGACGAGCACCACACTGGCCAGCGAGCCCAGCAGCGAGCGCACCTGGGTCGTGACGATGGCATCGATCAGCGTCTGGCTTACGGCCACGTCGCCGGCGAAGCTCAGCGCGATGCCGTGCGGCGTGAGCTGGTCGCGCTCGTAGGCGCGGATGGCGTCCATCAGACGCTGCGTGTCCACGAAGTTGGCGTTCTTGAGAAACACGGTGATCAGCCCGCGCGAAAACTGCGGATCGACTACTTGCCGCAGCCGCTCGGCGCCGCGCAGCATCTCGAACCGTTTCCAGGCCTGGGCGATGCGTTCTTCGTCAGACGGGAGCCGGTTCTCCGACTCACGCCGGGCGCGTGACAGGTAGTTGGTTGTGGCCACGTAGCGGGCCGGGCCGAGGACGCCGCCGACGGCATCGTCGCGGCGCTCGCCAATGAAGCGCTCGAGCGACTCGATGCGCTCAAGCGTGCCGGGCTGCTTCATGCGCTCGGGTGCAATGACGAAGCCGACCGTCTCCGGGCGCGCCGCGCCGCGCAGCACGGCCGTCGGCGAACCGCTGCGTCGCGCGGTCGTGACGACGAGGGCGTCGCCCTCGGGCGTCGCGGATTCGATCCGCGCCGACCAGTTGAAATGGCTCGAAGCCTGTGGCGGCGCCAAGTGCAGCATCCAGCCAACGATTTGTTGCGGATCAGGAACGACCGTCGCCGGCAGCCGTACGCCCGTCAGGCCGATCGCGCTGCTGTGCAGTTCACCGCTCAGCCGCTCGCTGCCGGAATCGACGCACACCAGCAGCACGTGCGTGCCTGCGAATTGCTCGTTGAATCCTTGCGTCGCCTGGTAAAACGCGCTGCGCTCGGCAAACCCGTCGATCCAACTATCCTGCACGACCACGCGCTGCACGCCGTGGATCGACACGACCGCCAGGACGACGACCGCGAACGCGACCGCATATGGATGACGCACAATCGGGCGGGCCACGCGCTCCAAAAGAGTGGACTGCGGCACGTGTGTCGCGCCGGCCTCTCGCTGTGGCTGCCTGACAAAGCGCATCGGACCTTGGAGTGCCAGCACGGCGGGGAGCACTGTCAGCGACCAGATCATGCAAAATGCGATGCCGATGGCCGTGAAGACGCCAAAGGCGGCAACCGGCGTGAGTGGCGAGAGGGCGAACGAGAGGAAACCGATGCCGGTGGTGATGCCGCTCTTGAGCGTGGGCCGCCAGGTGTCGTCGAGGGCGGAGGCGACGAGTGCAGCGCCGGCGCGGCCATGCTCGGCAGGCAGGACCGCGGCCCCCGCGACTCCAACAAGCTGTGCGCACCGGCCGAGGATGTGAATCTCGCCCGCCATGCCGGTGACCGTCAGGATGACGGGCATGACTGTGATGGTCAGATAGACCGGGACACCACACCAGCCCATCAGGCCGAACACGAACACCAGGCAGGCGCCCACCTTGGCCAGCGGCAGCCAGCCCGAAGCGGCCCGGCGAAAGCTGGCCCAGAAGATGACGACCGTGACCGCCAGCGCGATCGGCAGCAGCCCGACACGCCGGCTGACGAAGGCGCGCAGACGATCCAGGCCGCGCTGCGATGTCGCGTCCGCGTTCGAGTCCGGCGGGGCTCCGAGCAGCGCCTCCGGCACGCCCAGATCCTGCAGGATGTGCGTGCCGAGCAGCATCTCGGCCACCGGCGGCCCGATCACATCGATCTGGTCGGCCGTATCGGAGCGGGCCCCGGACACGGCCTGCTCGACCGCGCGTCTGACCGCGGTGCGGTCGGCGCCCGGCGGCACGCCTACGTAGATCGCCGCGGCACGCCCGTCGTGCGCGACGAGCGTCCCGCTGTAGATGTCGAGTCCGCTCACTTCGCGGCGGACGCGCTGCACGTCCTGCTCGGTGGCCGGCAAGGGCTGGAGCACACGCTGGAAATTGAGCGTTCCCGGCTCGACGCGATCGATGCGCTCGGTCGCCAGGCTGACCACACCGCCCGGCCGCAGCCCGTCGATTCTCTGCAGCGCGTCGGAAATGCCCTGGATGAGCCGTAGGGTATCCAGGTTGAATATGCCGTTTGGATGCGCCGAGCGAATGACGACCGCGATCGGATCGTCGATGTGAAACTCCTCGCGCACGAGGCGGTCATGCCGGACCTGCGGCGAATCCTGCGGAACCAGCGCGTGGCCGTCGGTCCGCAGGCGCAGCCGCAGCAGCCCGGGCGCCGCCAGCCCAACCATCGCCAGCATGGCCCCGAGCACAACGCGAGGATGTCGGATGCACGCGCCGTAGATCGCGGTCAAGGGTGCTCCCGGCCGATCACGCCTGTTGCCGGAATGATCTTACCCCGAAGGCATCGGCAAGGCACCGCGCCGGCGGGCTTGGCTGATCCGCGACGCATGGCTGTGGGCTGGAACGAGGCACTTCTACTCCGGTTGCGGGTTCAAGGGAATGCCTACGGAGCATTTCCGGGCGAATGGTCAGCACTTGCCTTGATCGCGCGAAGGGCGTTGATGGCCGCCGGGTTCCGGTGCAAACTCGAGCGTTCGTCGTCGACCATTCGAGACAGTCGCTCGTGGACTCCGGCTTTGCCGGCCGCGGCCTGCTCGAGGTAGCGCAGCATCACCACCTGTGTGGCAAGATCCTCCCGCTCCACCGATTCGAGCACCGCGTCGGCAAAGTGGTCATCCTTGAACGCCGCCAGGACATCGAGCGCCAGGCGGCGCAGGCCCAAGACATGCCGCTTGGCATCGAAGGCGGTGGTGTCGCCCTCCGGCCGTATGTCCGGCGTGTCAGCATGCCGCGTCTTCAGTTGCGACGCTTGGGTGAACAGCGTTCGAACCGGACCGCGCCCGTTTTCCGCGCCCAATTCGCGAGCGAGCACTAAGGCTCGTTCGACGCGCGTGTGTTTGTCGGCGTCGGCCAGTGCCGCGTCGTCATCCGGCAGCCTGAGTGCTTTCGTCACGGCCTCGACGAACCGGCCGGGCTCTCGCTTTACAGCATCGAGCAGTGCCTGGTCTTCGTCACTCAGCCAGGCCAGCCCGTGAGGGTGCGTCAACAGGTGCGCTACAATCGCATCGGGCGGGTCTTGTGGGCTAGGCGTCTGTCCAGCGGCGAAGGTACACACGAAAGCCGTCATGACTCCCGTAACATTCGCGATCCGTGAGCGGGAAGATCGTCGTGTCATGGTCATACTCCATCACTACGGGCAGCCCGGTAGCAGGCGGTTGCCGACGGCGCCCAACGCTCCGGGCGCACGGCACGTGCGGGCGTTGGTCTCGGTCGCGTGCGTGAAACGGCGCTGCTGGTTGACGGCATTGTCCAACGTCGCTCCATCCAACGACGGGAAGTAAACGTGAACAGGCGTGGCATTGTCCGGCCGGTTGGTCAGTGCATGGCCGAACTCATGCGTCAGCGTCCGCCGCCGTACGACCGCGTTGGAACCGACAAACAGGTACGTATTCTCCTGCATCGCGGCGGGCAGAGCGGCGCCCTGGTTGGCCGGCACTCGTGCATAGCCGCTGGCGCCAGCCATGGGCGGCACGAAGAAGACCTCCGCGACGTTGACCATGGCCCCGGCCGTGTTGGTGATGACCGTGACGTCGTCGGCAGCGGGGTTAATGTTGAAGGCCCCATCCGCGATGATGTTCACACCCGCGACGCTCGGCGCCTCTTCGAAGCTGATGGCGCCCATCTGCGTGTATTTGATGCAGGCCTGGGCCCAGCCGATGTCGAGGCGTGCGATCTCGCCATTGACGAACGCCGTGGCGGCCGCCTGCGAGCCGAGCACGGTATTCCGAGCCCCGTCACCGCTGAGATCGGTGAACGGCTCGCTGGCCTCACCGGCGTCGTGCATACCGTTGGCCGGGGCATTGTCGTTGAAGTCGAACATGCTGTTGCCTGCACCGATGTTGGGCGTGGCCGGGTTGGCGTCGTGATCGTAGCCCGTGTCCATAAACGGCTCGTTGAACACGTGGACGCGGAAGGTGACCGTGCGGCGCGTATCCATCGGCACGCGGTCGCAGACCGGCACGCTCAGCCGGCACATGCCGCCGGTCGGCGGGATGTAGGTCGCGCGAACGCGCCCGTCGATGGTGGCCCGGTGCGTGCGGTCGTTGTTGGCGCCGTCGGCCACGGTCGCTCCTGCCCGCACTGAATAGACGGCATGAACATCGTCCGGGTTGTCCGCCGCGGGCAGGTCAGGCGACATCAACAGCAGCCCCTCCGACACGAACACGCCCGTATTCGCGCCGGTTTCGAGCAGGTCGAGCACATCCTCCGGGTCGTCGCCGCCGCCGCCTGCGAGCAGCGTTTCGATCCTGGCTTGAACCATCTCCACCATGGCCGGATTCGTGTTTGCCGGTGCGTGCGTCACGCGGATGAAGAAGCGGTCCGGATCGGTGTCGATGAACACGCCAGCCGCGCCGTTGATGAGATTGTTGGCTCCGGTATAGCCATTCAGGCCGGCGCCGGCGTCGGCGCCCCAGTGTCCGACGTCCGCGAAATCGGTCACGGCGCCCGCAGCATTGAGTAGCTCGATCTGGCAGACCGTGACGCGCACCGCGTCGGCACACTGGAACCCGGCCGGTCCGTCGCCATCGGGATCGATCTCAAACAGGATTCGATCGCCGCCCGTGGTTGGGCTGGGTCTGATGCCCTCCAGCCACAGATCGACCGCCCGCATGGCGTTGGTGAGGCCAAAGTCGGAGGCTTTGTAGACGCCCTCGGCCACAAAATCGCCGGCCGGCATGGCGTTGATCTTCTCCTTCTTGCGGACGACGTTGCCGTTCTTGGTCCAGATGCGCAGGTTTCCCGCCTGCGGGTGGCGGTTTGGTGGCGTGTTGTTGATCGTGACCACGGCCGGATCCGAGTCATTGTACGACACGCGCACTCTGGCCACGGCCAGATTCACCGGCGCCGGAATCTCGAACACCATCTTGACGAAGTCGTCCTCCATCGCGTTGGCATCGTCGGCCATCTGCATCGGGTTTCCGGACATGCCGTCCAGATTGTAGCCATCGCCCCAATCGACGACGTTGTCGGAGTCGTCGTCATCGTTGTTGACGCACAGGACCTTGCCCGGCAGATCGTCACGGTCCTCGATGTCGTCTTCGGCATCGATCCGCTGCGGGCCGAAGTCGGGCGTGTTGTTGGTGTTATCGCTGTCGACGTCCAGGTCGGCCTTGATGACCGTGGCCAGCACGGTGTCGCTGCGCTCAAAAACGTTGTCGCCGTCGCAGTCGTATTCCAGCGTCATGACCGCGTCGCCCAGCACCGCGCTGACTTCGACGCCCTCGACCTTGACGGTCTTGGGGTTCGGCATCAGCGGGCACGGGAAGACCATGCCGGACGGGATCAGCACGAACGGCATCACGTCCATGTTGTAGACCTGCACCTTGCCGTTGTAGGTCAGCCGCCACTGACCCGGCGGTGTGTTGGGCCGGAGTTCCATCACCATCGGCACCGGATCATTCTCCGGCGGGTTGGGCTTGATCGGCTCCTCGTTCAGGTCGCGCACGTGGTTATTGTCATCGTCATCGTCGTTCAGGCAGATGTACTTGCTGGGCGGGAAGTTCTCGAGGATTTCCTCGATGAACGTCCGCGCGGGCGGATTGACGCCCATGTTGTTGTCGCTGTCGATGTCCAGGTCGACGGAGCAGCGCGGGCGGCAGATCACGTGCCGGGCGAGCTGCGCTTCCTCGGTCACGACGGTCGGCACCTGCGTGATCGGGTCGCCGGGGAACGTCTCGTCGATTCCGGGATTGAACTGGGCCTGCGGATCGATGATCACGTCCAGATTCGGGTTGACCGTGTGAACAAAAGGCACGTCGGTGGCGGTGAACAAGATGGGCGCCATCATGCCGGCCGAATCGAGCGTGATCGGCGTGGGACTGCTGCCCGGACAGTTCGGCGGCGACCCGGTCGAGGGCTGGCCGAACAGATCAACAAAGATGCTATGGTCGGACAGGTTCCGCAGGCCGTCGCTGTTCAGGTCGGTGCATGTGAACGAGTCGCCTGAACAGCCGGCCGACGGGTTGTTGCTGCCGAAGCAGTTTTGCCCGATGGCGAAGTCGCGCAGCGTGACCAGTCCATCGAGATCGTAGTCGGCGCACGAGCAGCCGGTGTTGGAATCCACGCGCGTGAACGTCAGCAGCGGCTGGACCAGGAGCACCGAATCGAACGTGCCGCCGTTGGCGTGCGTCTTGGTGGCCGTCAGCGATCCCATGGGCGGAGCGGTCGGCGAGAGCGACGCCTGCACATCCCATTCCTGCGGCACACCGTTGCACATCACCGTGATCGGCGCGACGGCCGTCAGGCTCAGGGCCGTGATCTGGATTGGCGTGGTCCCGGTCGTGCCGACGGCATCGTCGGTCCCGACCGGGTCGGCCGCGCGTTGCACGCACGTGTCGGCATCGCCGGTGGTGGTCTGATTGAGCGGCTGGCCGGCGAACTCGACGTCGGTGGTGACCGCGGCGCAGCCAGGTCCGAAGAAGCCGGCCGGCAGCGTTACCGTCTGATAGCTCGGCGGCGTCTCGGGCACATCCCGCCAGGTCGTCCAGTAGTCGGGCGGCGGCGGCGGTTTGGTCGGCGGGCAGACCGTGTGCCGCGCCAACAGTTCCTCCTCGGTCAGGATTCGCGGCACCTGCGAGGCCTGGTTACCCGGCACCGTCTCTTCGACGCCCGGCACCCACTGCGCGCCCGGCTCCGTGACGATGCCCAGGCCCGGGTCGAGCGAGTGTACGAACGGCGTACCCATGGACGTGAACATCAGCGGCGGCAACATGCCGGCGGTGTCAAACGTAACCACGTCGGCCGGATTAGCGGCGTTTGTGAACGTCAGCAGCGGCTGCACGAACAGCGTCGCGCTGAACGTGCCGCCGTTGGCGTGAGTCTTGGTGGCCGTCAGCGCACCCTGCGGGGCTGCCGTCGGCGATAGCGTGGCGGACACATTCCACTGCGTCGGCTGGCCGGCGATTGTGACAGTGATCGGCGCAATCGACGTCAGATTGAGCGCCACGATTTCGATCGGCACCGTGCCCATCGTCCCCGCCGGCTGGGATGGCAGCACCGGGTCCGCGGCGCGCTCGATGGTCGTATCGGCGTTGCCAAGGTTTTCCGGATCGAGCGGGACGCCGGCCCAATGGATGCGGCCCTCGAACGGTTCGGAACCGGGTCCGAAGAAGCCCATCGGCAGCATCACGTCCTGATAGTTGCGGTCCGGATCGTCATCGTTCCAGGTGTACCAGTGGTCGCGGCGCGGCGGCGGCGGGTATGTCTGGTGGTTGGCCGACACCAGGTTGGCGATGTGCACGCCCTGCCCGGGCACCGGCGACGTGAACAGCGGGATGCAGATGCCGATCGGATGGATGTATGTCGCGACGGGCGGAACACAGTCGATGACCGCGGTGACATGCAGTGGCGTCTGGTTGTAGACCTGGTCGCCGCTGGCCAGCGTCACTTCGAAGAACACGTCGAAGAAGCTGTCTGCCAGGGCCGGGTTGGCCGGCTGCTCGGCGATGGCCCCGAGCGACGGCGCCAGTGGAATCGCCCCGAGCCCCGCCCCGGCGGCGAGCGTGACACCACCGCCCGACAGGTTCATGCTCAGAATCCGCGTGTCGAGCACATCGAGATGACCATCAATCGGGCGAGTGCCGGGGAACTGGGCCGAGTCGTCCGATGGATTGTCGCGCTCGACCAGCACCGGTCCGCCGAGGATCAGGTTCGTGTCGACCGAGCAGTCTAGGTCTGTGTCAACGCCGACCAGGGCCCCCGATGGCATGCTGTCGAGCCCCTCGATGCACGGCGGCGTGTCGATCCAGTGCGGGCCCGGTCCACAATCGGCGCACGGCTCTTCCTGGGGAGGCGGCGTGCACGGATACGGCGTGCACGAGGCGCCCTCGCCGTGGAACTCGCCGTCCTGCGCCCCGCATTCGACCGACGTGGTCTGGACGCACTGCCCGTTGGGCAGGCAGCAGGCCCCCGGTTGCGGGAACGTGTCGTGGTTGGCACTGACCAGGTTGGCCACGTGTACGCCCTGACCGGGGATGGGCGACGTGAACAATGGGATGCAGAT
>Ga0187892_10000700_pt1 | contig 84365 bp, 60 predicted proteins | sample MA1701073metaG_FD_139345 | JGI IMG/M metagenome (GOLD analysis project Ga0187892, IMG submission 139345) | Bio-ooze microbial communities from a basaltic lava cave in the Kipuka Kanohina Cave System on the Island of Hawaii, USA - MA170107-3 metaG ... | reverse complement strand
TAACGGAACAGACGGAAAGCCTCTTGGAGTGGGTCTTCTCCGTTTGTTCCGTTATTTCCGTTTGTTCCGTATTCTCTCTTCCTCCTCTTGGTAAAAGCTCAAATTATGGCCGCGCGCAGTATATCTTTACCTGCTCAATAATTGGCAATGGCGAATGGGTAATGGGTAATGCTGAATCCTGAAGACCCTGCGCTCCCAGGTCTATTCGAGAGGAAAGATTCTTATGTCATCAAATAATCAACGCAAATTCCGCAGCGCAGACTGGTTCGGCCCGCTGGACAAAGGCGGCTTCATCCATCGCAGTTGGATGAAGAACCAGGGCTTCCCCAATCATCTGTTCGACGGACGCCCGGTGATCGGCGTCTGCAACACATGGTCGGAGATGACACCGTGCAACGCGCACTTCCGCGCTATCGCTGACGCGGTCAAACGCGGTGTTTACGAAGCGGGTGGTTTCCCGCTGGAGTTCCCGGTCACTTCGCTCGGCGAATCAATGATGCGCCCGACCGCGATGTTGTTCCGCAACTTGGCGAGCATGGATGTCGAAGAGTCCATCCGCGCAAATCCGATTGACGGCGTCGTGCTGCTGGTCGGCTGCGACAAGACCACGCCGGCGGCGCTGATGGGAGCGGCCAGTTGCGATCTGCCTACGCTGGCCATTTCCGGTGGGCCGATGCTCAACGGGAAATTTCGCGGCGAAGACATCGGTTCGGGCACCAACACCTGGAAGTTCAGCGAAGACGTGCGCAGCGGCGCGATGCCGCTCTGCGATTTTCAGGAGGCCGAAAGCTGCATGAGCCGTTCCGCCGGACATTGCATGACGATGGGCACGGCTTCGACGATGGCCAGCGTCGTCGAATCGCTGGGCATCGGATTGCCGATGAACGCGGCGATCCCAGCGGTTGATTCGAGGCGCTACCAGCTCGCGCATCTGGGCGGACGCCGCATCGTCGAAATGGTTCACGAAGATTTGCGGATGTCGCAGATATTGACGCGCCGGGCATTTGAAAACGCCGTGCGCGTGGTGGGCGCCATCGGCGGCTCGACCAACGCGGTGATCCATCTGCTGGCCATCGCCGGTCGGATGGGCATTGAGTTCAAACTGGATGATTGGGACAAACTCGGACGCGACGTGCCCTGTCTGGTCAACCTGATGCCTTCGGGCAAATACCTGATGGAAGATTTCTATTACGCAGGCGGCGTGCCGGCGGTGATCCGCGAACTCGGCGATCTGATTCATCGAGACGCGCTGACCATCAACGGAAAAACCATTGGCGAAAACACCGCCGACGCGCCCTGCTACAACCGCGACGTGATTCGCCCGTTCAACGATCCGTTGATGAAGCAAGGCGGTTTGGCCATTTTGCGTGGCAATCTCTGTCCCGACGGCGCGGTCATCAAACCTTCGGCGGCGACTCCGGCGTTGATGAAGCATCGCGGACGCGCGGTGGTGTTTGAAAACATCGAGGATTTACACGCCCGCATTGATGATCCGAATCTGGAAATTGACGAGACCTGCGTGATGGTTTTGAAGAATTGCGGGCCGCGCGGTTATCCGGGAATGGCCGAGGTGGGCAATATGCCGCTGCCGCCGAAGCTGTTGCAACGCGGCGTGACCGATATGGTTCGCATCTCGGACGCGCGGATGAGCGGGACGGCTTATGGCACGGTCGTGCTGCACGTCGCGCCGGAGGCCGCCGCCGGAGGCAATCTGGCGCTGGTCGCCAATGGCGATGTGATCGAACTGGATGTCGAAGCGCGGCGACTGCACCTGGAAGTGAGCGATGAAGAGTTGGTACGCCGCCGCACGAAATGGCAGCCGCCGCAATCATCGTTCGGTCGCGGCTATTACAAACTTTACGTTGATCACGTGATGCAGGCTGACCGGGGCGCTGATCTGGATTTTCTGGTTGGACACAGCGGCGTGGTTGTCGCGCGCGATTCGCATTGAAGGGATCGGGACATTAGCCGCCGCCTGTCTCGTTCCGATTCGCGGGCGACTGTGGACGTTACATCATTAACTGCCGCCGGTGTTCTGCTAAGAGGCGCCAACAAACAGAAAGATGTGGGACAGAAAAATGGTCTCTCTTATTTTTCTGTCCCACATCTTTCTGTTTGGTAGCCCAAACTACGATCAAAGCCCTTTACGCAAAGGCTATTGGGGCGGGAGTGATAATTGATTGGCTGGACTGGGATGATTGTTAGGTGTTGGGGTGTGCGGAGAGCTATGTGGCGTGCGACTTGCCTAGTGAACGGCGAGCATGAAACTTCACACTCGGATTGTAGTGAAGGCCCGGCGCGCTGTCGGGTTTAGGAGAGCATGCCAGTCTTTGCAGTTGGCAGGTATCGCTGGGAAGGCGTTTAGAAGACAGCGCGTCGTGGTTGCAGGAGGATGCCCTGGTTCGCTTCTGCCCGCGTGCGGTTAAAGCGAATCGAAGAGCTTGGCAGTATTACTTAAGAGACTGCCAAGCTCATTTTTATTTTGGGGGAGGATATGACAATAAAATCTCTGGCGATCATAACGATTTTGCTTGCGGCTTCTGTGGTGGCGAACGCTCAAAACGGCTTTCCCAAAGCGGAAATCTGGGGGACGTACAATCTGCTCGTCGTCGATACTGACTTTTCCGACAATCGGAGTCTGAATGGTTGGGGCGCGGGCTTTCAAGGGAACTTCAACGGGAATTTCGGGTTGGTCGTCGAGTTTGGTGGCAATTACGGAAACTCGGACATCCCAGTCGCGCCCCCGGGGACCGGCACAATCAATGTTAACACCTCCATCTATACCTATCTGCTCGGTCCGAGGGGGTCATACCGTACCAAGCAGTATACCGCCTTCGGCCACTTCCTGTTGGGCGGGGCGAGACTCAAAGTGCAAAGCGCAACGAACACCCAATTCGCAATGGCGATCGGCGGCGGGGTGGACATTAACCTGACGGAACGCTTCGCGATCAGAGCCGGACAATTCGACTACCTGCCGATCAATTCGGATCTGCCGGTGAACGGTGGTAGTTGGCTTCAGAACTTCCGTTATCAGGCTGGCGTCGTGGTCAAGTTTTGATCAGTTGAGGTGGGCTGACCGATGCCCAATCACGTTCTGTTCAAAGTCCGTCTGCTTTTACTGGCTCTGCTGATCGTTGGCGTCTGGCAGAGAGTGGGAGCGCAATCTCCCGCTCCGCCGGGCGATGATGTCAGCGCGGGGCCGGAGAAGGCTACGGTTGTTGTTTGGAACAGGCCGATAGTCGTCTTCCGGGCTTACACCGGCGCTACAAATCCGCAGAAGCGGGCGGACGTGACAGCCGCGCGCATCACCAACCTTCTTGGCGAACTGGATAGCGCGAAGATCAAGGCGGTTCCCGCGCAGACCAGCCTGGGCAGCGGCTTGGTAATCACAGACGGCAGCTATTATTTGTTCGGCATAGCGGAAGGCGATCTCGATCCGGCGACGGGTGAAACGCTCGAGGACGCTGGCAATCGGGCCGTCGCCCGCCTTCAGGATTTGCTTCGCGCTTACGCTGACCAACAGAGTTTGCCCAGGATGCTGTGGGCCATAACGCAAACGCTCGGCGCGACATTGGTTTTCTTTCTGGCCTTGTGGCTCATTGGGCGGGCCAGAAATATGGCTCAGGCGCGGCTCACACGCGCGTTGGAATCCAGCCGGAGCGGCGTGGCGCTGTTCGGCGTTGATCTCCGCCCCTTCCTGCTCGACCTGGGGCGACGCTTCGTGGGGCTTTTGGCGCTCGTCCTCTGGTCATTCAGCGCGTACATCTGGCTGACCTTCACGCTCAAGCGTTTCCCTTATACCCGCCCCTGGGGCGAGGCGCTCAAAGCGACGCTCCTTTCGATTGTCGGGAGGCTCGCGGCTGGCGTGGCTGCGCAACTGCCCAACCTGCTCACGCTGTTGATCATCGTTTTGATCACGCGGTTCTGCGCCAGGGCGGTCAGCTCGTGGTTCAACGCAGCCGAGCGGGGAGCGATCAACGTTTCCTGGCTCGATCCTGAAACCGCGCGCGTGACGCGCCGCCTGGTTATCATCGGCATCTGGCTCTTTGGTCTGATTTTGGCCTACCCGTATATCCCTGGCGCCGAGACCGATGTCTTCAAAGGCGTCAGCGTTTTCATCGGTGTGGTCGCCTCGCTCGGTTCCGCCGGGTTGGTCACTCAGTTGATGAGCGGCTTGGTCGTGGTCTACTCGCGCGCGCTCAAGGTCGGTGATTACATCAAGGTCGGCGAGTTGGAGGGAGTGGTCACAGAAATGGGCATGCTCTCCACGAAGATCAAAACCGACAAGCGCGAGGTGATCACGATCCCGAACGCCGTGCTGGTCGGCAATTCCATTCAGAACTATTCACGTCTGGCTCGGGACGGCGGAGCGGCGCTCCATACCACTGTTACTATCGGGTACGACGCGCCGTGGCGGCAGGTGCATGCCATGTTGCTGCAAGCCGCGGCGCGGACGCCGGGTTTGAGCCAGACGCCCAAGCCATTCGTACTACAGACAGCGCTCTCGGATTTCTACGTCAAGTACCAGCTCAACGCCTACCTGGAACGGCCCGTGGAGCGTCCTGAGGTGTTGTCACGATTGCACGCGGAGGTTCAGGACGCCTTCAATGAGTACGGCGTGCAGATGATGTCGCCGAGCTACGAGTCGCAGCCTGAACAGCGCGTGACTATTCCGAAGACGAAATGGTTCTCGCCTCCGGCAGAGGCCCCAAAGAGCGGGCTTTCCAGCGACGCGGCCAGGCGATGAAGCGCCGCGTTGGCCGAAGCGGCGCGCTTGGTCTTGAGGACAGCATTGCCGCCACGGTTCAGAATCTGAACAGACAGGTAAGCTTGTTTTATTTCAGGGCAGGACAGCGATAAGACGGCCATCCCGCTCAAGTAATCTGTCAGCCAGTAGCACCATCCGCCGGTTCGGCCTGGCAGCCGGCCGCTGTGTGACAACTTTCTCCATTGCCTCGCGCTCTCGGCCAGAGCCGAGCCAGCAGGCGTACATAATCAGCGCAGCTGCCGCTGACCGGCTGATTCCGGACTCGCAGTGAATCAGGACTTTCCCGCCAACAGGTTTGAGCGTTTCGGCCAGATGGATGATCCGGCTGACATCTTCTTCAGTCGGGCCGGAATCCTCAACCTCGACATCAGCGAAGAGTAATCGTAAGTTGACCAGAGGATAGTTTTCATGCAGGCTTAGAATATCAAGATGCGCGAAACCTTGCACAGCTTGCTCGATCAATGCCTGGCGCGCGGCGATGAGATTGCTCTGGCGCATCAACGCGGCTTGCGCGTCGCTCGCTGGTCTTACGCGCGATTGGCGCAGACGGCTTTTCAATTCGCGCGCGAGCTTGAAACGCGCGGCGTGGGCAAAGGCGACCGCGTTTTGTTCTGGGGCGAAAACTGCCCGGAGTGGGTAGCAGCTTTCTTCGGTTGTTTGCTGCGCTGCGCAGTCGTTGTTCCGCTGGATGAGCAGAGCGCGCCGGATTTCGCTCATCGTGTTGAGCGTCAGGTCGGAGCGAAGCTCCTACTCGCTGGCGCCGGGCGGCAGAAACATTTCGGCGACGAACTGCCGGTCTTGCGGCTGGATGAATTGAGCGAAACGATCAGCCATCATTCATCCGACCGGTATCTGGCCGCAAACGTCGAAGCCGACGATCTGGTCGAAATCATCTTCACTTCGGGCACGACGGCGGAGCCGAAAGGCGTTTGCCTGACGCATCGAAATTTGCTGGCGAACCTCGCGCCGCTCGAAACCGAGATCAACAAATACCTGCGTTACGAACGACCGTTCCATCCGCTCAGGTTTCTGTGCCTGTTGCCGCTGAGCCACGTCTTCGGACAGTTTATGGGCGTGTTTGTGCCACAACTGCTGGGCGGCGAAGTCTTCTTCCAGCATTCGTTCAATCCGGCGGAGATCATTGCGGCGGTCAAACGCGAACGCATCTCGGTCGTCGCCGCTGTGCCGCGCCAGCTTGAAACGCTGCGCGACAAGCTCGAACGCGATTTTGCGGCGAAAGGGCGCCTCGAAGATTTCCAACGTCGCTTCGCCGAGGCCGAAGGCAAACACTTTCTGAAACGCTGGTGGATCTTTCGTGATGTCCATCGCCGCTTAGGCTGGAAGTTCTGGGCGTTCGTTTCGGGCGGCGCGACGCTCGAAGAAGAGACCGAAAGCTTCTGGCAGCGGTTGGGCTTCGCGGTCGTGCAGGGTTACGGGATGACCGAAACCGCTTCGCTCGTCAGCGTCAATCACCCGTTCAAACTCAGCCACGGCTCGATCGGCAAGACGCTGCCCGGCCAGGAGGTACGGCTTGACGCAAGCGGCGAAATTCTGGTGCGCGGCGAAAACGTCGCGGCGGGTTATTGGCGTGGCGGGATGCAGCCGATGATCGGCGCCGAAGGCTGGTTGCGCACGGGCGACGTCGGCGCGTTGGATGAAGAAGGAAATCTCTTTTTCAAAGGCCGCAAGAAGGATGTGATCGTCACCGCCGCCGGGTTGAACATCTATCCCGAAGACCTGGAAGCCGCGCTCAATCGCCAGCCGGAAGTGCGCGCCAGTTGCGTCGTCGGCGTCGAGGGCGCGCAGGGGCCAGAGCCGATGGCCGTGTTGATTTTGCGCGATGAAGCGGTTGATCCGGGCGATGTCGTCAAACGCGCCAACGCGCAGCTCAATCCGTCGCAGCAGATGCGCCGCTGGTTCGTTTGGACTGAGCCTGATTTCCCGCGCACGCCGACGCACAAGATTCGCAAGCCGATTGTCAAAGAGGCAGTACTGGCGAAGACAACCGTGGGACAAGATGGCATCTTGTCCCACGATCGAAGGCTGGCTTCTGTGGGACAAGATGCCATCTTGTCCCACAACCCGCTCGCCGAACTGGTCGCTTCGATCAGCGGCGATCAGTCAGTCGCGCTCGACGCAAAAGCGAACCCGGGCGCCGGCCTGAAGCTGGATTCGCTCGGCCGGGTGCAATTGCTCAGCGCGTTGGAAGACCGCTACCAGATTGAACTCGACGAAGCTGCGCTGACGCCGGCGACCACATTCGGTGAGCTTGAGCGGATGATCAACCAGAGAGCCGGCGCTGGCGCAGCGCAGCACGATTCAACAGTTGAATATCCCTATCCGCGCTGGGCGCTGCGTTGGCCGGTAACCTGGCTGCGGTTTCTGGCTTTTTACCTGCTCATCGCGCCGTTCGTGTGCGTGATGTGTTGGCCGCGCGTTCGCGGGCGGGAGCGGCTGCGCGATTTGCGCGGCCCCACGCTCTTCATCGCCAACCACATCTCGATGATTGATCCGGGAATGATCCTGTTCGCCTTGCCCTGGCGGTTCAGACACGCGCTGGCAGTGGCTATGGGCGGTGAGCGACTGCGCGGTTTGCGACGCGGGCTGGAAGGAACCAAATGGTTTGAACGACTGCTGGATCGAGTGAAATATCTGCTGGTCGCGGCGGTCTTCAACGTCTTCGCTCTGCCACAGAAGAGCGGGTTCCGCCGCAGCTTCGCTTATGCGGGCGAAGCCGTAGATCGCGGTTACAGCTTGCTGGTTTTTCCCGAAGGCCGGACGACAGAAGATGGGCGGATGAATCCGTTTATGCCGGGCATCGGTTTGTTGACGGAGGAATTGGATGTGACGGTTGCGCCGATCAAGATCGAAGGGTTGTTCGACTTGACTGCGCAGCGGCGCTATTTCTCGCGTCCGGGCACGGTGACGGTCACTTTCGGCGAGCCGGTCAAATTCGCGCCCGAAATAGAAGCCAATGAGATCACGAAAGATTTGGAGAGGCGGGTCAAGAGTTTGTGATGGCCGATCAGCGGTCATCGAGGGCCGAGAAATCGGTCGCCATTGAAGTGGATCAGATGATCCGGCATTTCAGCGATCCAGACTTCCGTTTCCCACGCGATGTGTTTCAGGTGTTTGCGGAATTCGGTTAGGTCAGGGAAGGCGCTGACGTAGATGCAGCCTACGCCGCATCCGGCGAACATCTTTTGCAACTCTACCATTCGCTTCGGTGTTACAGGGCCGTGAGACGTAACAGCCTCGATCAGAAAAAGCCATTGGCGGTTCTCGTCGTACAGGACGACATCGGGCAACTTGTCGTGTTTAGTGATCGGGACGTTGAGAGCCTTCAATCTCTCTACGCTCACGTACAAGTTCTTTTTTGCCGTGTCGCCGAAATAAAGCAAAAGCGCGCCAGGGGCGAAACGAGGGACGAATTCCAGGAGTGCTGCCGCTTGAAGCCGATTGTGTTTTCCGGGTGAGAGTTTCAATGTGGTTCCATCCGGCAGTGTTGCCGGAACAAACCTTTGTTCACGGTTGCGCTGGTAGACTGTCAACAGGCTTCCCTGATTATTGAGAAATTGATTCACGGCTGAGCGCCAGCGTCTTGTTCCGTATGATCTCACGATGGCGAGCGCAGCTTCAGTGATTGCATAATGCGCGCGCGGGCTGTTCGTCGGCAGATCGGGCGCGTCAGGGTTGTAATCGGCGATGCGCGCCTGTACGAATTGATGTAGAACCTGGCGGCGAAAGGTCTCTCGCGTGTTCGGGGCGTATTGTCTGCCATACTCCTGCGCGATGAAGTTCATGATGCCTTTGGTGACGGTAAGGCTATGACGACGCGCTTGCCGCCATTGATCGTTTGGCCGCAACCCGCACAATGCCAGAAGCGTAAGCGCCGACATCTCGTTATGCTGCGCGCGTGGTAATCCTAACGACCTGAGAATTTCCTGCGCCTCTTCAATCCTGGTCATTCTTTTCACCTCAGCGACGCATGAACAAACTATCAACCAAATCGTCCAATGATGCCAGATTCGATTTGTCAGCCAGGGCTTGTTCGCCCAGCGTTTTTATCAGGTTCAATGGCGGCAGAGGCATCGCTCGCAACTCCGTGGCGCTGACTTGTGTGTTTCCGTTGAAGGTACGGAAATAGCGATCGAGCAATGCGCTGTTGAACAGTGTGGCCAGACCATAGGCTTCCTCTGCTGACAATTCACCGCCAGGGCGATGCGCGTAATTGAGGTGGTTCTCCAGGCCGACGAAAGGCGCATCAATTGCTCCAGCCAGCAGCGGGGCTGCGATCAAGCGTCGCGCAGACTCTTTGGCGCTGAAACGGCGTAGCAAGACATAGCTTTGATTTTTCACCAGCAGCGGGCGCGACTGTTCGTTGGTGACAATGTATTGCGGTTTGTTTCTGGTCGTGACTGGCCAATCAACCCGCATCGCCGTGACGTTTTGCATCCAGAGCAGAGGCGCGTGAGTTTGCGGAACACTCCCCGCTTGAGAGATCAACGGAACAGCGCGGAATGGAACGACCGGGCCAGTAGAGATTTCCAAGCCGTAGCTGTGCAGATTGCCCGGCCATGAACGTATGATCCTGACAATCTCATCATCTTCATCAGCCAATGGAATCCGTAACACTTTGTCGGCGCTGTTTACGTCAAGCACTTCGGCGAGAGGAACCAGGCGTTTGCGCGATCGTGACAAATCGTGAACACCGGCGCTTCTTGAGACTTCCACTTCCGCTTGCCTGTTGTTTGTCCAGTTACTCATTCGCTGCGCGCGCACGATTATGTTCTCCTGCAAGACTTCATCGCGACTGAAGGCTTCGCGGCGTGAATCGAAAAGGTGAATGGCGTCGGGGCGCATGCGAGCGAAGAACCGCTCACGAAAGAGTTGAAAGTAATTGCCGGCGGCATAGCTGCGCGGCGAAATGACAATCATCTCGCCATCTTCTCTGAGCATCTGGGCGGAGATGGCCATGAAGATCGCGTAGATGTTTGGCTGTCCCCAGACAATGGCTGCCGCTGCCTGCGCCCGGGGATCGGACTTTGGGAGTTTGAAGTATGGCGGATTGGCGATGACCAGATCGAAGTTCTCCCTATGCAGGGCAGGGCTTGGGAAAAGCGAGAGTGAATCAGAGAGTATCTCTGCGTTGCTCAACACGAAATCATCGGTATGAATTTTGAACTTGAGATTGACGCCTTTCTTTAGCAGCCACTCTTTCGCGTAGGTCAGGCTATGTTCCAGGCAGCCTGCCAGAGCGATGTCTGATTCATACGTTTCAAGCTCGATCTCGCCGATTTTCTCCGTCCCCGAAGCTAGTGATTCGCAGAGAGCGCAGGAGAGAATGCCCGCTCCTGCGCCAGGATCGAGCGCACGCAGACGCTTCCCACCACCTCGATGCATCTGCGCCATAAAACGAGCTACTGCCAGAGGCGTGAAGTATTGTCCCAAGCTTCGTTTGTGCTCCGGCGGCGCCAAGTCGGCGTAGGCGCAGCCAATCCGCTCGGCGTATGCGGATGGTCGCTCCTGTTCACGCGGTCTCAATTGTTGAAGTTGAATCGCTGCTGCTGGCATCGCAAGAAATGATAGCATCTCAATTCCACTGGCACACAACAATTTGCTGGGTCTTCAAGGAATAAATCGCGGCGACGTAGAGTGGCCACTTATCTCATCGCTTGCTTTTGCGACGGCGGGGAAGTGACCAGCGTATTCGTCGAATCGGTCTGAATGCCGTAATACTCATCCACCGGTCTCGCCACAATCGCCTGTGCGCGGTTCATCAACGCCTCGACATCGTTCTTGCCTAACCCGGCAGTCTCGATCGTGTCGTGCATCTGTACGGTGATCTTCGACGGGAAGAGTTTCCAATCGCCCTTCCGGCTGAACTCGAACGCGCCGATGATGCTCATCGGAACTATTGGGTAGCCGAATTGAATTGCCATCCGAAACACGCCGGGGCTGAATTGGCCGACCCGTCCGTCGCGCGTGCGCGTGCCTTCGGCGAAGACGATCAGGCTGACGCCACGGTCCAGCGTCTCTCGCGTCAGCTTCACCATCTGTTTGTATTTCGCCAGATTGCCTTCGGGCGGAACCGGGACGTTGCCGAAGCGCCGCATCATCCAACCGTAGGCCGGGACTTTGAAATGCGATTCGTGCTCCAGCCCGCGCACGAATTGTGGGATGGCGGAGTAGATGATGAACGCGTCCCAAATATCAATGTGGTTGCAGACAAAGAAGCTGGTGCGTTTGCGGTCGAAGCCGGGCGCGTACTTCACCTCGAAATCAACTCCGGCTACGCGCAGGAGGTTGCGGAAAAGCCATCGTTGCGGCCTATCGTTCTTGCGCGGATCAATGAAAGCGCCCAGCAGGACGAGGAACGAACAGACGGGGAAGAAAAAGATGACGCTGGCGATCCAGAGGATGATTGAGCGCACAGCATAGTAAGCCTTTTGAAGTAAATTCAGTGAAGACCAGTTGTGGCTCGGATGATTGCGAACTTCGGATCGAATAATTGCGCTATCACTCATTGTTGATTGTTTCAGACCATCACGTTCAGCGCCGATGGCAGGACATCCAGCGATTCCATCTGCACGGTCATCACTTCGCCGTCGATCATAATGTCAACGGGCGCATCGAAATCCAGGTCAATGTGGCGCGCGCGTCCCGTCCAGATCAACGGATGGTGGATGTGCGAGCCGTCGTAGCATTTCGGAAAATTACGAACGAAGTCGAAGCGGTCAGCCGACCAGCGCACGATCTCGATCTGGCCGTCACTCGTGTCCGCGTTCGGCGCGAGCATCATGTTGCCGCCGGTGAATTTGCTGTTGTTGAAAATTAACAGGGCAGTGGGCGGCGCATCCGCTTGAGCCTCGCCATCGAGTTTCAGTCGAAAGACCCGTTTCTGAAACCGCGCCAGAGTCAGCACCACGGCCAGACCGTAGCTGGCTGCGCCCAGCCGCTTGAAGCGCCCGGCCAGTGTGCAAACGTCGGCGACGAAACCCAGGCTCAGGATGTTGATGTAGTAGACCTCGCCCTGCCGATGTTTCAGACAAATCACATCGCACGGGCGCGAGCGGTTTTCGATGATCGCGCGCATCGCGTATTCGACGCCCTGGTCGGTGAAATCTTTCAGGAACGAATTGCCGGTGCCGAGCGGGAGGAAGCCCAGCGTGGGGCGCTCATTGCGCTCCGCCGCTTCGGGAAACAGTCCGTTGACGATCTCGAACGATGTGCCGTCGCCACCGACGGCGATGAATTTGCGATAACCGTTGCGAAAAGCTTCTCGCGCAATCTCGGTCGCGTGACCGGCGCGTTTGGTTTCAGCCACGTCGAAGCTTACGCCGGCTGCGCGCAGACGATCCATCGTCGGGCCAAGCAGCTTGGCGCATTTGCCGAAACCGGCGGCGGGATTAACGATGGCGAGACACTGAGGATGCATCACTTTTTTCCGTTTGATGAAGATGAAGAAGTATGTCGCAAAAAAGCGATGACGACGCTGACCAGGCCGGCGCCACAGATACTTGCGCCTGCGATATCGTGGCCGTGCAGAATCAGGTAGAAGCCCGCGGAGAGGAAAAGAATGGTGATGAGAAAAGCGGCGAGCAAGCCAAGTCGCGCCATCAGGATTCTGTCGCTGATAATCAGTCGCTCGTTGTTCCGGCGATGAGCGCCTTCCTCGTCGTACTCGCGCAGAATCAGGCTCAACGCTTCAGGTGAAACCTGCTGGTATTTCTCGAGTGTTTCAGGAGGAGGGAGTGGCCCGCTGGAAAATCGTTCCGCGAGCACGACGGACATTGCCGAATCGGCGAGTGTGCGGGCAAACTCGGCAAAATCCTGGGACGATTCCTGAGCGGCAACTGGCGGTTTCTCGGAGATTGCTTGTGGGTCAGGTGGTTGGTTAGGCGGCTTTTTCTCCATGTCTGTCCAGTACCCTTTGTAAGTCTTGGCCGATCACAGCCCAATCTCTGGCGATGGCGGCATCCCTCGCCTCATCCAAAGTTCTGTCGCCGCCGCGAAACTCTTCGATGGTTGGCGCCAGGTCTCCAAACCAATCCATTGCGCTGGCGAAACCGCTGCCGAAGCTGGGTAGCGATAGTTCTTTATAGGCGCCTGGTTTTACTCTTTGAAGTTTGAGCGCCGCCTCTATGAATTCGCGCTGCGCCCGCAACACCTCTTCAATGTGTTTCTGCAAATCAGCGGAAAGCCGCTCTGCTTCCCCTGCTTTGCGCTGTGCCGTTTGTGCCTCAGCGATTCTGCTCGGCAAAAGCAGCTTCATCAGAATTGGCGCCGTTGTGATCACTGCAAAAAGTGTTGTGACCGCCCAATGCCCCCAAGCAAATGCCGAAGAGGTTGCTCTCAGGTCTTGATACGCGTGGTATCTGGCAATGAATCCCTGGGATTGGGAAATCGAGCTTGCCAGGATTTTATTGATCTCTGCCTCGAAAAGCCTCATCTCTATCGGGATGGAAACAGTTAGAGCAACAATGAGCGCCAGCAAGACTACAGGAATAAGAGAGAAAAGCCGTGAAAGGCCGCGACTGCTTTCCAGCCAACTCATGCTGGCTGTGACCAGACCTGTAACCACCATTCCCCAGATGACGCCAAAGACGATTGCCAGTGGGCCGAAACCAAACGTGAGCCAGGACGCATAGCCGCCACTCAGCCCAGCCAGGAGGCCGGTACAAAGCACACTGCTTCCTAGCAGGAGGCGTTGGTAGTCATTCTCAGCGCGTTGAGTAAGCGTTTGTGAGTTCGCGCCTGAGAGAAAGTAAAGGAATTTCTTCATCAGTTGTTTCTCCTAGGATGACGATTGGTTTCAAGGAAGATGCTAACATCAGAGCAAAGACAAGCAAAGACGCATTTTCAGGTTTCCTGTTTTCATAGTTCTTTCAACGCCGCCTGCCGATCCAGCTTCTGTCGTATCTCATCCGCGAGCGCGAACCGCTTGATCTTCATCGAAGCCGTGCGCGGGAAATCTTCGTCCCACAACACGTAGCCGCTGACGCGCTTGAAGTTGAGCAGACGGTTGTTGCGTTTGATCAACTCCTGCCGCAACTCTTCGGAGAACTCCTGGCCCTCGTTCAATCGCAACACGATGATCAGCTTCTCGCCGAGCATCGAACGCTCGGGCCAGACGTAGTTCGCCGCGAAGACGCAGAATTCTTTGACCGGCAATCCCTCGAACGCCTTCTCGATGTCTTCGGGGTAAACGTTCTTGCCTTCTTCGGTGACGATCATGTTCTTCACTCGACCGAAAAGTTGCAGATGGCCCATCGAGTCGAAACGACCGAGGTCTCCCGTCATCAGCCAGCCGTCAACGATGGTTTCAAACGTGAGTTCGGGGTCGTCCAGGTAATGCGACATCACAGTGTTGCTTCGCACCGCGACCTGGCCAATGCCGTCAGCGTCCGGGTTGACGATCTTCACTTCCATTCCGGGCAGCGGTTTGCCTACGGTGTCTGCGCGGAACGGATTGAGGTCGTTGAGCGTGATGGCCGTGCCCGCTTCGGTCAAACCATAGCCGTTGGCGACTTGAATGCCCAGGTCGTAGAAGAACCGGATCATCTGCGGATCGCTGAACGCGCCGCCGGTGAAGATGGCGCGCAACTCGCCGCCGAAGGCTTCGTGGACTTGTTTGAGCAGTTTGCGGCTGAGTTCCAGTTTCGGTCGTTTTTTCGTCAACGCGCGGTTGACGGCCAGGAGCCGGTCGAAAACAAATCGCTTGAGCGGCGGCAATTCATCAAAGCGTTGTTGCAAGCCCGCTTGCAGATTCTTCAGGATCAGCGGCACCAGCGCGACATACGTGATCTGGTAGCGCGGGAAAGCTTCGCGGACGAATTCTGGTCGCAGCGTGCGCAGGTGCACGACGGTCGCGCCGCACACGAACGGCCCGATGAAGCCGACCATAAAATCAATCGCGTGATTCGTCGGCAGAATGCTCAGATAACGCACGCCTGGCCAGAACGGATAAAGCGACGTGAGCGACACGCACTGCTCCAGGTAATTCTCGTGCGTCATCACGCAGCCTTTCGGACGGCCGCCGGTTCCCGACGAATAAACGATGCAGGCGAACTCCGAGCGTTTGCGCGGGACGAAGACCGGCTCGCCTTCGACATCCGGCTCTTCCCAGCGGATCGCGCCGTGGAGTTCGGCGTTGGCCGGCGCGTCAGTGACGATCACCGTGCCGACGTTGAACTCCTTGAATTCTTCCGATTGCGTGATCGCGCGCCACAAGTGATATTCGGTGACGAGGACTTCGGACCTTGAATGAGCCAGCAGAGCCAGATGCTCGGACGCGGTGAGTTTGTAATCGAGCGGGACGAGCACGCCGCCTGAGTAGAAGACCGCGTAAGCCGAAATCGGCCAGCGCGACTGGTTGGTCATGATAATCGCGGCGCGCGAACCGGCCTTGAAGCCGCGGTCTTGCAAAAACTTCGCCAGCGGCAGCGCCGTCTCTTTAAACTCGCGGTAAGTCATCCGATGGTTCTCGCGCTCGCGGTCGGCTTCGATCAGGCAGGTTTCATCGGCGAATTTATCAATCGCTTCGCGCAGGGCGGAGCCGAGCGATTGATGTTTGCTCAAGTCAATCATCACCACTTGTGGGTTTGAATTCTGCGGCATCGCGGTACTGATTTGGTTAGAGTCTCGACTGGATTCGTTCGGCCAGTGTGCGGAAATCGGTGACGCCCTGCACTTCGTAATCGGGCAGTTCGACGTTGAAATGGTTTTCGAGCCGCGTCAGCAGTTCGAGCGCCTGCAACGAGTCAATACCGAGCTTCTTGAATAAGTCGTCATCGGGCGAGAGTTCAACACGAGCTACTTTGAAGTGCGTCGCGGCTAGATTGAGGATTTCGTCAATGGTTTGTTCGGTCGTGCGCATTGATGGCGTTCTCCATTTCGGCAAATGTGACTACCAACAGCCTCACCAATTTGCCTCCCGCTCCAAATCTCCAGGCGGGTAATTGAATACCGGCACGCGGTGATGGCCAAGCACATCAATAAAGGAGCGCAGGGAAAGCCCGGCAAGTTCCGCTGCCTGCCCGAGCGAGAGCTTGTCCTCTTTAAAGAGCTTCACTGCGAGCGACAGTTTCTCTTCACCTTCAACGGCTTGATCAGTAGTTATTGGAGCTTTCGGGGGATGTGAAGTGGTCGCAATCGCTGACTGTTCTTGTAATTTCAGATAGTACTCGCCAATTGCGAACACGTCGTAATTAAACCGAGACGCTATCTCGTCGCGGACGTTACGGACTTCAGTGACTATTGGATCGTCGAACATAAATTACCTCTCTAAACGATCTCATCGCTCAATTCTTCCGGCGTGCAAAGCCTGGGGGCTTCATAGCCCGCTTGGCGACAGGACTTTTCAATTCCGGGGCGAATCTGCGCGTTGGCGATATGCTTACAATTCCAGGTTAGCAGGTAATCCATTCCGTGAACAGTCGCAATGGCAATGTGGAGCGCGTCCTGCGCCGCCTTTGCCGGGAGCGCATGTTGTTGGATTAGCTGATTTGCGAGTTGTATTGCCTCGTTAGTAACAGCCAGAACGGGAATTCCATCGAGCGCTTGCAACCGCATTGCGGCATAGTTTGGATCACCTGCGCGCGCTTCATCCAGCACGACTGTTGAAACGAATAGCTCAAAGTCCTGACGCTTGTTCTCCCACCATTCTGTCGTGATTTGCTGATGCGCCGCCGTGATCAGGTCCCGACTTGGTTTTGAGACCAAGTAGCTGACAAAACTGGTTTCGATGTAGACAGACTCTTTCGCCATTTATGACTTTGACCGGTCGTTTTGTTCAATAAGCCCATCGCGCCAGCACGCAACCCGAAGTAAACCCCGCGCCCACCGCCGCGAACAACACCAGGTCGCCCTTCTTCAGCTTCCCATCGTCAATCGCGTCGCCGATGGCCAGCGGGATGGTCGCCGCAGTCGTGTTGCCGTACTTGTGAATGTTCTTGATGACCTTGCCCTGGTCGAGGCCGATCTTGTTGGCGGTGGCGTCAATGATGCGCATGTTAGCCTGGTGGGCGATGAACGCGCTGATGTCGTCGCCGGTCAGATGATGTTTCGCCAGCATGTTGACGCTCAATTCTTCCATCTTGCGCACGGCGAATTTGAAGACGGCCTGGCCGCTCTGGTGAACGTAATGCATTTTCTTGTCTACTGTTTCGTGCGAAGACGGATGGAGGCTTCCGCCGCCGGGCATGTACAGATGCGCGCCGCCCGCTCCGTCAATTTCGTGATGGTAATCGAGCAACCCAAAATCCTCTTCGCCATCCTCTGTCGGTTCCAACAGCACTGCGCCTGCGCCGTCGCCGAATAAAACCAGCGTCGCGCGGTCTTGCGGATCCAGAATGCTCGTCATCACGTCCGCGCCGACGATCAAGACCTTGCTGTGCCGCCCGGCTTCGATGAACTGCGCGCCGGTGGTCAGCGCGTACAGGAACGATGAGCAGGCGGCGGAGATGTCGAAGCCCCAGGCGCGGGTCGCGCGCAACTTGTCCTGGATCACGCACGCGGTCGAAGGGAAAAACATATCGGGAGTGACCGTGGCGACGATGATCAATTCGATCGCATCGGCTTCGATGCCGCGCTGGCGCAGCAGATCGTCCACCGCTTTTACGGCCAGGTCGGAAGTCGGCGTGCCTTTTTCGACCCAATGGCGCTGGTGAATGCCCGTCCGTTCGACGATCCAGTCGTGATTGGTTTCGACCCGTTTCGCCAGATCGTGGTTGGTAACGACGCGCGGCGGAACGTACCGGCCCAGCGCAGTAATCTTCGCTCTTCGGTTATCAGCCATTAACTTATGACTCCTTTGAATGATTGCGTGATGCGATTAATCTCCAATATAAACCGGATTAAGGCAAGTAGGGATGCGCATCGGCGCTTTCGACGAATTTGCGCAAACCGGCTTCGACCGCGGGTTTGGTGAACAACTCGCAGAAGATTTCGATCTCCTGCCGCAGTTCGGCGTAGGGAATCGGCTTCATAAAACGTTTCGCGGCGGCGCTAGTTGCGCGGTCATATTTCTTGACCTGAGCTGCCGTGACGCGAGCGACTTTCAGCGCGTTACCTTCGGCGGCCAGTTGGCTGACCAAGCCGACCGCCTGAGCTTTCGTGGCGTTGATGCTACGCCCGGTGAGCAACAGGTCGCGCACGACGGCGTTGCCCAGATCACGCTTCAAACGCGGGATGCCGCCGAAGCCCGGGATCAGCCCCAACCGCAATTCGGGAAAACAGAACCGCGCCATCTTGTCGGCGACGATCAGGTCGCATACCAGCGCCAGCTCGAACCCTCCGCCGAAGCAGACGCCGTGAACCGCCGCGATGGTCGTGAGCGGCGAAGCGTCAATCGCGTTCGCCACCCGATGAATGCGGTTGAGAAAATCGCGCACCAGCGGCGCGGCGTTCTCAAATCCCATCTCTTTCGCGCGGAAGTAGAGGTCGCGCAAATCGGCGCCCGCGCAGAAACCGGCTTTCATTTGACTGTGGATGATCAGCGCGTGCGCTTCGTTTTTCAGTGTTTCGTGGGCTTCGACGAACTTCTCAAGCTCTTCGAGAGTTTTCGTTCCGATCTCGTTGCAAGGCTCGCGATGCAGAGCCAACTCAATGCAATCATCAATCAGTTCCCACGAAAGGGTTTCGCCATTGAATTTCTGCATGCTCTATCCTCACGGCGATTTGATGACACGGCAGATCCTGTGGGGATCACTGCCCCCGTCTCCTTCGCCGGCGCCCGCGCTGTGGCGGCTGCACGTAAACCAGCGGAGGCTCATCGTCGTCGTCATCATCGTCCTCGTAGTCACGGAGCGTTTTCGAATCAACCCGCGTCGGCCACAGTTCCAGCAGACTCAGGATTCTGAGGAAATAGTGAATCGCCAAACCGGCGGTCACCACGCCGATCAAAAACGCCATTCCGAAGTCAATGTTGGGCCATTTCCAGCGGATCGTGTAGCAGATGCCGATCCCCACGCCGAGCACGGCGGCGACGACCACTGCAAAGATGAGGATGGCGACCAAGAGTATCGTAATGAATGCAGCCATAATCTCCTTCCGGGCTGTGTGTTTTACGCCGAAGCTTTCTTCGTGGCGTACAACTGCTCGAACTGTGGTTGGAAATGGCCGGCAATCGCGTCGCGCCGCAATTTGCCGTTCGCCGTCAACAACCCGCTCTCAATCGTCAAAGGCTCCTTGTTGATGTGGAAGGCGTGGATGCGTTTGTAATGCGGCAGCCCGGCGTTGACGGTTTCCAGCGCCTTCTCGACCTGTTGCTGGCTGACATCGCCAGTGATCAGTGCGGTCAGAAAGCTGCGCCCATTGCCCACGACCACGCATTGCTGTGCGCCGGGCAGATTGAACAAGACCTTTTCTTCAATCGGTTCGGGCGCGATGTTGTGGCCTGAATTCAGAATGATCAGGTTCTTGATGCGACCGATGATCGCCCAATTGCCCTCGGCGTCAACTTCACCCTGATCGCCCGTGCGGAACCAACCGCCTGGGCCGTCGTCGAAAGTCTTCGCCGTCGCTTCAGGATGGTTCCAATAACCGGCGAAGATATTCGGGCCAGAGACCAGAATCTCATCGCCTTCGCCGAGTCGCATCTCGACGCCGGGAATCGCCGGGCCGACGCGACCTGGCGTGAAATCGCGCGGATCGTCCATCGTGCAGATCGCGGTCGTTTCGGTCAGTCCGTAAACCTGCAACACGCGGATGCCGAGCATCAGGAAGAAAAGTTGGGTCTCCTTCGCCAGCGGAGCGGAACCGCAGATCAACGCCTTCAGGTTCGCCCCGATCTTCTGTTTGATCTGTTTGAAGATCAGCGCGTCGGCGAGCGCGAACCATAGTCCCTGGCCACCCTTGCCTTCGTATTGCCGCAGCCAGCCCTCTTTGCCTTTGCGATAGATCGTTTGAATGAGGCCGGGTTTTTGCGCGATCTGGCCTTCGACGCCAGTGCGGATGCGTTCGAGCAGCGCGGGGACATTCAAGCAATATTGCGGCGCGGCCAGTTTCAACTCGTCCGCGAGCTTGTTCAGATCGGTCGAAAGCGAGAGCAGGCTGTTGCGCGACAGACAGCTCAGCAGCAATATCCACGAGCCGGCGAAGCAGAACGGCAGGTAGTGAAAGACCTGATCCGGAGTTTGCTCGGTCGAACCTTCCATCAACTGGTCGAGCCGCATACCCGTGCAGCCGAGCATGAACGTGATGTTGCCGACATTGAGCATCACGCCCTTCGGTTCGCCCGAAGTACCCGATGTGTAGATGATTGTGATCACGTCGTTGTCGCTCAGCCTGACCGGCTCGTCGCTGATTTCGTTTGAAGACTGTGTGGCGAAGATTTCGTCGAACAGTTTCAAGGGCGGCGCGTTGTCGGGCCAATTCTGCGCGATGCCGTCGCGCAAAGCTTCGTCGCCGCAGCAGACCATCGCCGCGCCGCAATCTCTGAGCATATTGACCAACTCGTGCGGCGCCTGGCGCGAATAAAGCGGCACGACGATGACGCCTTCAGCCATCAGCGCCAGATCGATCGCCGCCCAGCGGATGCTGTTGGGCGCGAGCAATCCGCAGCGGTCATCTTTTTTTAAACCTGATTGGCGAATGAAGCTTCGGGCGGCGCGAATCTGCGCGAGCAAGTTAGCGCAGGTAGCTGTGACGAATTGGCCGTCACGTACTTCGCGCAATACAGGGCGGCTTGGTGTTTGCCTGAGACGAGAGAAGATGTTTTCGAGGAAGTTCATCCTTTTGCAATGAAGCAAGATGTCAGAGAGATAAAACCTGACGCAGCAACCGATCAACATCTGCTTGGAGCGTTGGTCCGATTTTGCCAAGCTGGCGGACAATGATCTGGCGCTCAACTGCCGCCAGCTTGTGAGCTCGGATCACGGACGCCACGCGCAGACCAGTCAACGCGAATTCAGGGTGTTTCGTATCCACAACGAGATCCGTTGTGACGCCTGAACCCCGCATAACACTTGAGATGCCTGCGAGCACTATGTCTTGTCCGATTTGCCCCTTTGAAACTACAAGGGCAGGGCGCAAGGCTGAACCCGAAAGGTCAGTGAATGGGAACTGAGTCAAGACCACATCACCGCGCGAAAGAGCGCTGGGCGTCGCAGGAATGTTCACACCGGCTCACCATCCTCCGCGCAGTAGATATCTTCACCCTCTTCCTTCCAAAAATCGAAGGCGCCGCCTTGCTCAGCCAGCCGCATAATGCTCAAGGTTGGCAGATCATCTTCGACGATCTGAAAAATGATCTCCTCGCTGCGTCGGGCCACCTCGATGAGCTTCTCCAGTTCATAGAGGGTCAGCAATGCCTGATTACCGATTAGTTGTGCGCGAATTGTGGTCATAACGAACTACCTCCATCACCGGCCATTTTAGCAGCAAAGCGACGATTGTTCGCTCCCTAACTGTATGTTTCAAGAATTCTTCGCAGATTGTGACTCAGTGGCGGCAGATAATCCTCCCAACTCTGCAACCCATTGCGAATCGGGAATTCAGGGTAGCGCCGCTGTACGTGCTCTTCAAAATAAACCCCCATCTTCGCCATCACCTTCAAATTCTTCGCCACCGTCTTGCCGATGCCATCGCGGATGGCTTCGTGTTCTTTGAGCAGCTTGCCCATAATCACGACCAGCTTCTCCTCCAGTTCAGGGTCGTCCACTGTCAGCAGCAAATCCTGATGGCCACGCTCGTGCATCAGGTTGTGGATGCGCTCGTCCATCGTCACGCCCGCCGAAGCCACCAGTGATGGCATGCAAGTCACGATGCCGTGGAAACGCGACGAGACCATCAGGTGGCAGCAGCGCAGCAGGCTGACCAACTGAAACATGTCGTAATCGGCGGACGAGAAGATCGGGATGTCGCCGCCGAGCTTCTCCGACACTTTCTTGCAAGCCTTCGTGTCGAGCATCTCCATCGCCACCAGGATCGGGAAGACGCGGTGTTCTTGACGGAAGCGATCAACCGCGTTGGCGATGGCCGTCAGGTAATAATCGTATTTCCGCTCGACTTCCGGCCCGGAGTTGTGAAAGTAGAACTTGCGGTAATGGCTCTCCTGATAAGCGCCGGTCAACAGCTTGGCCCCGTACTTTGCGACTGAGGCCTTCACCGGCCACCAGAACGGATTGATCGGGCAGACGACCAGCACTGGCGTCGAACCGTCCCAGCCGTGTTGGCGCAAGACTTCATCGCCGCATTCGTTTGGATGAGGTTCAAACGTCCAGGCTGTGTCGGTGCCCAGTTCGGTCGAAACGCCGAGCTTGCCGAGCACGGTCTGCGATTCGGGGTTGCGGGTGATGACGAACGAATCTTTGCAGTAACGCGCGACCATCTTGGCGATCAGCGGATCCATGTAGCCCGCTTCGGCGCCGTAGCCGACCGACAATTTGTTCTGCGCCGCCGCAATGCCCAAACTGCCGATCATCATCGTCGTCAGCGCGTTGGCGAACTTACTCTTGAATTGCGAGCCTTCGCACGCGACCACGCCGTCGAACTGCGGTACCTCGCGCCAGAGCATTGGCGGAAATAGATCGGGCAGGTAAACCTGCTTGACGCCTTTGAAATAACCGTCCGTAAGTTGGAAGTTCTGCGTCAGCACGCTCAGCTCACATTTGTCCGGGCCGAGAATGTGGTTGATCTGGCGCAGCATCTCCTCGACGCGCACGTCCGCGCCCGTGTTGCGCGTGCCGTTGTAGCCGGCGAAGAAGAGTTTCAGTTTCTCGCCCGGTTGCCAGCGGCGGCCCGCGCCCAGCATCCATTTGAATTTTGAAAGCTCGATCAGGCCTGAGACCCAGGCTTCGAGAGCCAAGTCCATGCTCATTGTTTGTTCCTCGAAAACTATGCAGTGAGTTGTTTACCTTACGGAAGCGGCAGGGATAGGTCCCGAAGCCACCAACTTTTTCTTTCTCGGATCAACCGTCAGACTTAGCCCTTCCAATGTCCTCGCGCCCAGGAGCAGCAAGTCGCCTTTCTCAGCAAACACAACCTCATCCACGGTGAAGTATTTGTCCAACCGGATGATCGCAAAACCGACGCTGCGGGTGACGCGTTGGCCATTGGCCATCACGAACTCCACGTCTTTCTTCTCCTGCTTGACGCCAATCTTTTCCAGTGTCGTGGCGGGAATCCAGGTGTATTCGCTTCCCGTATCCACCAGCATCTTGGAAATCACCGCTGACTTCTTGCGGTCAACGATGTTTTCGATTTTGCATCTGGTGAAGAAAGTGCCCATAGCCGATTACTCCTGATCAGAAACGAATCACTTAACCCACAGCCGGAACTGCCACTGATGGGAGAACCTGCGGCGCCTCGCGCGGCCAATCTCTGTAAGGATACATGAAATTGGCCTCCCTGCTGAATTGCAACAGCGGATAACTGTATGCGGAAAACGGCGCGGGCTTCTTGCCAGTCTCGCTCGTAATGCGCGTGTTGTCGAAGACCGTATTCCAGACCAGGTACGGGATAAACACCTTCAACAACGTCGCGCCATAACCAATCGCATTGCCGCGCAAATTATCAGCCAGCCAGTTGTTGATCTTCGTGAACGGTTTTTCGAGCGCGGGCAGATAGACCGGGCCGCTCTTGCCCTGCGCTTGCGCCAACGCATCGGTCAATTCTCTGAACGTCTGCGAATCAACGCCGGACGACAGGTGGTAGATGTCATGATTCGGCCTCTCTTTCTGGTGGATCGTGACGATGGATTCGGCGACGAAGTCTACGTTGACGATGTCCACTTTGTCCGTCGGGCGAAAGGGAAGCGCGGGCAATCCGGCCAGAAACACGAACGAGCGCACCATATCGAACTGCGTGGTTTCGGCGTAACGGCTATCGCCCAGGATGATGCTTGGGCGGAAGACTGTGTGCGGCACGTCTGGCAGAAGCTCAGCGACCATGTGCTCGCAGAACTTCTTGGTGCGGGCGTAGGGGTCGTAGTCAGAACGGTTCCAATCGAGCGCTTCGTCTTCCTTGACTACTTCGTTTGTGCGATGACCGGCGATGGCGACGGTGCTCACGTCGCTGAATCTTCTTAACCCGTGCAGATCGCGCGCGGCCTGGGCGGCTTTGATCACTTCGAGCGTGCCGCGCAGATTGACGTTCAAACAGACTTTCTCGCTCTTGCGGTTGAGCGAGGCAGCGCAGTGGATGACCGAATCGGTGGTCTCGACCAGGCGATGGTAGTCGGCGGCGGACAATCCGAACTGTTTGTCGGTCAAATCGCCTCGGAAGATGTTGATCCGCGATTGCAGGTGTTCGTAAAAGCGCGGGAAGTCCAGGTGGAGTTGCAGTGACTTCCACAGACGCTCGGCGCCTTCGCGTTCGGTCTTGGCGCGCACGAGCAGGTTGAGCTTGTCTTTATGATTTTCGAGCAGGAGCGCGGCGACGTGCGCTCCCACGTAACCGGTCGCGCCGGTCAGGAAGATAGCCATGTTTGACACAGGGTAACGAGACGGAAATTGTGAAACTTCTTCATCGTCGAAATCTAAGTTTGCGTGATCCCGCAGGCGCTGATGGTTCGGTCTCTTGCCGGTCAACGCGATAGTCTTTAGGGAGGTAAGCTCGGTCCTCCTCTGGCAGACTCGGATCGCACAATGGGCAGAAACTGTCAATCTTTGGCGGCTGGCCTTCCGGCCTGTCGAGGTCTGGCGAGACTATGGGATGCTTGCCTCGCTGACATTTCTTAATCAGAGGCGCGCCACAATCAATGCAACCCAGGACTTTCCGGTAACGCGGCTCAGAAGAACGGCTGATCCGAATAAATTTCTGTTCGTTTGGGCACAAATAGAAAGTTGTTTTCGGTTTTCTGCTTTGCAGCCAATCTTCGACCTGGATGATAAGGAAAGTGATGATTACGGCTGCCACAGGGCTTGAGGTCAAGGTGATCAATGGCAAGCCGACCATAAATTCCGCAGCAGCGATAGCGAGCGTGGCGAGAATTAGATAGCTTGTACGCCGCCCCAAAGACTTCTTGAACTCCTCGTCTTTGAGGAGCATTTCAACCACTGTCCCGATGGCCTCTTTTGTCAGCGACTCTTTGTTTGGCGAGTCGTCATGATCTGGCATCACTCAAGCTCCCGATGGCCTCTCGCCTGACTTGTCCTGTTTCGTCGAGAAGCAAGCACTTCAACGCTCGAACAGCCAGATACAACCGCGAGATGATTGCACAAACCCACATTCCGATCACGCCGATGACGACTGTTCCCAGAGCAATCACGATTTCCTGATCTGTCAGAAGGCGAATGACCAGAAAACCCAGACCTGTAGAGACGAGGAGGTAAAGGTCGATAGCGCTCCCGGAGAGGGAAATAGCATCACGCGACAAAAGCACTCGACCAGGTTTGGATAAGCTTGGTTGATTATTCGGACTCATAAGTTGTTACTCCTTATTGTTTAAGTCAGGCTTCAGCCTTCTTTGAGCGAGAAATTCCAAGATCAACAATCCAATGAACACCGCAAAAAAACCAATTGCAAAGCCTAGATTAGGTGAAACGCCGTCAGGCGCCGATGCGGCAGCCATCCCGATTACGCCCGCGAGAATGGCGTATCCCCATTTCTCAATGATGATTTCGTTTCCCTCAATCCGCATGTCTCTTTCCTCCCTGCAATGAAAGTAACGCTTCGTGGCCTGAATTATACCCGCCTTCCAGATGGTTTACGACCAAGTTCCTTTAATTTGCGGGAGCGGTCTGTTCGTGAGCGGGCATCTGAACCGCCCGCTTCGTTTTGTTTTCAACCGGCCGGCCTTCGATGATCGGGTAAGACCATTTCCGCAGCGCCGGGATGTGAACGTTGATCCAGTAATCCCACCAGTCAATGTAACTCGCGTCGTATCCGAACGCCGCGCGCTCTTCTTCCGGCAAGGCGGCGGAGAGCAATTCGACGTTTTGCGCCTCGAAGACGTATTCGTTGTGCAGGATGAACGGCTCGTACAACTCAATGATCTTCTCGACGCGATCCAGGTCTCGCTCCCGGCGCACGAGCGGCGAGCGCATCATCGGCAGCGGCGAAAGGATTCTTTGCAGCGCCTGGACGATCTGCTTCTGGCGCGGCGCCGACAGTTGCTGGTAACGCTCTTTCGACACCGGGATCGTGTCGAAGTAGGCGCGCAAGCGTTGATTGAGGTCGTCCTGGGCGCGGTAATATTTGCGATGCGCCAGGCCAGTCAATTCGATTGTGCGGCGCATGTTGCACGGATTGACCGCCGAAGTCGCTAGTTGATACATCGGTTCATGGCGGCGCTCGATCAGGGCGGTGGAGATCAGGATCATCCCTCGGCAAACCAGGTCAACCGGAATGATGTCCAGACACTTCTTGCCGTTGGTCGGCATCTGGCGGAAGAACGTGCCGAGCAGGTACGAGATCGGCGCCGACGTGTTGACGCCTTCGTTCCATCCCTCAAACGGATCGTGCGTCGAGGTTTCAACGATTGACGGGCGGACGACGGCGACTGGCAGATCGGCGGCGCGTTTGGCGATCAGCGACTCGGCGATGCTCTTGGTGAACGTATAAGTGTTCGGCCAGCCCAACTCCTTCGCGCGGCGCATTCCGGCCTCGATCAATTCGTCGCGCGTCCAGCGTTGGCGCTGTTTACGAATCTGCGCGGCGAGTTCCGCGTCTCCGAGCTTGCGGCCTTTGTTCAGGACTGTTTGGCGAAGCTTAGCGGTCACCTCTTCGCTCTCGGCGCGCGCTTCGATCTCTTTGGCCAGATTCAGGAGCGACTCGTATTCGACCTCGGCGTCGAAATCGGCGATGCCTTTCGGCGTGTGATTGACCGTGAGCGTTTCGGGGATTCGTCCGTCGCGATAACCGACGACGTAACACGTTGACAGGTGCAGCAACGCCGCGTGATCGCACTGTCGCTGGAAATCAATCAGATGGAGCGTGCCGTCAATGTTGATCGAAAGCGCCTGCCGCAGGTCAGGGTTGAAATCGGTCAGGCCGGAACTGTTGATCACCAGATCGAGATCGGCGCGCAGCCGCTCGAACGTCGCCGGCTCAAGGCCGAGGCCAGACTGGCTGACGTCGCCCTCGATGACTTCGATCTTTTCGGCCAGGAACCTGCCGAAATCATCGCCGAGCTTGACCTGCAGGTTTTCAAACAGCGGCGACTCTTCGATGACCTTCTCGAAGCGGCGCTGGGCGGTCGTCGAACGCTGGCGGCGGATGAGCAGATAGATGCGGCCAATGTCGGGCAGTTCTTCGAGGATTTTCGCCACCCAGACTTTGCCGATGAATCCGGTGAAGCCGATGAGCAGGACGTGTTTGCCCGCGAGCGACGAGCGGACCGATAACTTCTCGACCTGTTTGTGCGGCTCGAAAATCACCTTTGGCGTGGCGCCTGCGGTGATGGATCGTTTGGCGGGGATGACGGCGTTATTCAGGATTTCGAGGCGATTGGAAAAGCCCAGATTGCGCGCCAGTTTTCCGGGCGCGACCCGGCCATCGGGTCTCCAGCCGATGATGCGCGCCAGAATTTGTCGCGGGCGAATGACGGGCGTGAGCAATCTGCCGGTCGCCAGATTGTCGCGGAATTCGAGACGGTTGGCGATCAGGTATTCGACGCCGAGATGCTTAGCCAAAGGGCGCATCACGTGGTCGAGTCCCTGACTGACCAGGATGACACGCTTGCCGCGCGCCATCGTCTCTTTCAGCTTCGCCACGCCGCGGGTTTTCAGCTTAGGTTTGAGGACGTAGTTGAAATACTCTTCGCCGAGCAGATCCAGACGGTCGCGGCTGACTCCGCGCAGCAGCGTATGCAGTACGCGCGTGGCGAAGATGCGGTCAATGGCGTAAAGCAACGGACGGATCAACGCCAACAGCGCGACTCCGCCACGACGCAGCCATCGCTCGGAAAAACTCTGCGCGTTCCAGGTGAAAAAGGCGACAGGGCGAACCGCTCCCAGGTTAAGCAGGCTGCCTTCGACACGCCAAAACGTCACGCCGGACGCCGAAGCGGCCTCCCTGGGCTTCCGTGCAAGCGTCGGCGCTTGCGACCCAGTCTGTTGATTACTTTCGACTGCGCTCACGACTCGATACTCAAACCTTCGGATAAAAGATTGTCCGGTTATCTGGCGGAGAAAATTCTTTCGCTTAATTCCGCGATCAAAGCGCCTGAAGAACTCTTCAGGCTCCGATGATGATCGTGCATGAGACATTAAATCTTATTTGTAGTCAAACGAATGGAAATGATGGAGATGGCCGTGAGATTGAGGATCGAGGATCGAAGATCGAGGATCGAATCGCGGCGCTCATCGCGATCCTCGATCCTCAATCCTCGATCTTCGATCCTCGATCCTCGATCCTCGATCCTCGATCCTCGATCCTCGATCCTCGATCCTCGATCCTCGATCCTCGATCTCGCGTTGTTGCGCGCTCCATTCCATCCGTTTATAATCCGCCCACCTTGTAGCGGGAATCTAAACAGCCTTTTGACCACAATTTGAGAATGTTAGCTGTCGTGATCGCTGACCAATCAAATTGGCAGAGGATTTATTCAAGAGGAGTAATCAATGCAGAGCGAAGTGTCCTCGCTCGAAGCGGTGTATCTGGTCTGGTTGAGCGGCGCGGGATGTGACGGTTGCACAATGGCGATGCTCGGATCGAGTGAGCCGGGCATCGAGGATTTGATCCTGGGCAATGTCCCCGATGTGCCGCGCGTCATACTCGTGCATCCTGATCTGGCGGTGGAAAGCGGCGACGCTTTTCGCGCCAATCTGGAACAAGCGGCTGAGGGGAAACTCTCTCCGTTTGTGCTTGTGCTCGAAGGCGCCATCACCGATCAGGCGCGCGCAGGCCAGGGAAGTTTCTCCCGGTTGGGAACCACGTTGGATGGCCGTCCCATCACGACCGCCGACTGGATTGATCTTCTGGCTCCGCAGGCGGAGGCTGTGGTGGCGATCGGAAGCTGCGCAACCTGGGGAGGCATCCCGGCTGCGAAAGGCAATCCGACGGGCGCCACCGGATTGGAAGATTACCTGGGCCACGATTTCACCAGCCGCGGCCAACCCCATGGATTACCCGTGATCAATGTGCCGGGTTGCGCCCCAACCGGCGAAGGTTTTATCGAAACACTGATTTACGTTCTCCTTCATCTGGCTCAACTGGTGCCCCTTGACCTTGATGAAGAACGCCGTCCTCGCTGGCTTTACACCCACGAGACGTATCCGTTGCCGCCCCGCGTTGAATATCCACCGGCTGCCGGTTTCGATTTGTCGAACCGTCCGGTGGTCAAATGTCCGGTCCCCGTGACCGGATGGTTGCGGGGTTTCGGCGGATGCGCCCGTGTCGGAGGAAGCTGCATCGGTTGCACCGAGCGCGATTTTACCGATCGCTATCTGGCGTTCGCGCGACCGGATCCGGCGTTTTGACCCCCAATAGGTTTGGAATGACAAGCGGCCGTCCGGACATCTCAGTTCTGGCCGCAGCCAATATTGACTGAAGATAGAAGCCGCAACTGCACACACGTCTGTCAACGAAAGTCATTTCGATGGAAGGATTGCTGTTTGAGCGGAAGAGGGTTCCGCCCGGACGGGCGTGGGGGAAGGTAAGGGGCTTTGATGGTCTTCAAAAATTTACCGATAGAATTCGATACATACGGCCGCGCCCATTTGCGCGACGAAGAGGCCGAAAGCCCTTTCGATACTGGCGCCGACGCTCGCGTGCAGCGCATCCTCAACCGCGAGCGCGCGCTGGAGAAGCTCGCCGGCAATCCGAGCGTCTGGAATTTCGAGATCGAACCGGTCACTCGAACTGGTGGACGCATCGCGTTGCACACGCTGATTGATTTCGAGTTGCGCCGGGTGCTCGACGCGCACGTCGAATGCGGGCAGTTTTATGGCAGCGAGATGATCCTGCAAGATCGCGAGCCGTCGGACGCCGTGCACATCGCCAGCCGCGCCAGCGGTTCTTCGAGCGGCGCGCACGCGATTGCCGCTGCGATGGCTTTGGAAATGGCCGCCGGGGTCTCGGCGCCGCCGCTGGCCATCGTCGCGCGGAACCTGGGTTCGGCGGGCGAGTTGATCGGCGAAAACATCAGTCATCTGTTCGTCCACGCGGGACCGGATTATTCAGAAGCTGCCGTCAGCCGCACCAGCCTTTCATTGTGGGGCAGGGCGCAGCAGACGCCGGCCACAGGCACAGACACCCACGGCCTGGAGACCATCGCCGATGTGATGCGCGGGATGAACCCGATGAGCGGGCATTTGTACCTTGAAGCGTTGCAGATGTCCCGGCTTGCGCGCGAGATCGCGACATTGATCTTTGGCAAACATCCGCACCCGACGACGATCATTCCAGGCGGAATCGGGATCGAGGCGAACCGGGAGTTGTTCAATCAGGTTCTGGGCCGCGTCAATGCGCTGCTCGATTACGCGAAGAAGCTGGTCTCGATCTGGGACGACCTGGTGGATTTCTTTTACGACGCCGAGCCTCGTTATCGCCGCGTCGGGGAATGCTCGGGCAACCTGATGAGCGTCGGGTTGTGGGACGATCCCGAAATTTACGACGCGGGTTATACGAACTGCAATGAATGGGGGATTCGCCGTATGTCTGCGCCGGGAGTGATCGTTGGCGGCGAACTCCGGACCAGGCGATTGAGCGACATCAACATCGGCATCGAGGAGTTCGTGGATCACTCTTACTTCAGGCAATGGGAGGCGCAGGATGTTCCCGCAGACCCGTTCAGCGGGCCGCTCTCGCCCTGGCATCCGTGGAACAAGGAGACGATTCCGTTCCCGGCGGCGCGAAACTGGAAGGAGCGGTATTCGTGGAACACCGCGCCGCGCTGGGATCGCGAGGCGATGGAGACGGGACCGCTGGCGCGGTTGTCAATCAGCGCGGCAACGGGAGTACGGAACTGCGATTTCATCCGGCCGTCGCGCCGGGGATTGGAAATCTCTCTGCCGAAAGGGCAGCAGCCCGCCGCGACCTTGCGCTGGACGGTTCCCGAAAGACCGAACGCGCTCGAACGCAATCGCGCCCGAGCTTATCAGGTGGCTTACGCCGCGATGGCCGCTTACGCCGATCTGCTGAAGGCGTTCGATTACCTCCGGCGCGGCGACGTGGCGATGTCCGTCAGGTTTCTCCCGCCGGAGAAGAAGATCGGCGTTGGGTTCTGGGAATGCGGGCGCGGAGTGGCGTCCCATCATCTGGTCATCAGAAGACACAAGATTGCGAATTACCAGATCATCACCCCCTCGGAATGGATGGGATCGCCGCGTGACGCAATCGGGCTGCCGGGAGTATACGAAGCGGCGCTGATGAACACGCCGTTGCTCGAAGAATGCGCGCGGCCTGAAGATTTCACCGGCATTGACATTTTGCGGGCGATTCGGAGCTTCGATCCCTGATGGGGGCCGACCGCGCCAAGCAACCCGGAGGCGCGCGGCGCCATCTTTGCGCGGTAGCTAACGGCCCCACACCAATTGAGCAGATCGTCGAAGATTCCCGACCGCCGAGCAGTGAACGATCAGAATGTATTTCAGAAACCTCCCCATAGATTTCGACGCGCACGGCCAAGCCTTTCTGCGAGGAGACGGCCAGACCTATCCTTTCGCCAGGAAGGGCGGCGCAGTGGAATCCGGCGCGCGGGAAAGGCAGAAGTCCTGGGAAGACCTGGCGGAACGCTCCCGGGTGCGCAGTTTCGATGTTGACCCGGTCACTCGAGTCGCAGGCGCGCTCTCCTTTCACACCGTCATTGATTTCGATGAGCGCCGCTGTGTGGACGCGCGCCTCGGGACTTCATCCTTCCGCGGATACGAGGTGATTCTGAAAGACCGCGAGCCGAGTGACGCCGTTCATGTTTCGAGCCGGGTCTGCGGCCTTTGCGGCGGCGTGCATGCGATTGCGGCGGCGATGGCTTTGGAGATGGCGTTCGGCGCCGCGCCGCCCCCGCTGGCGATCGTCACCCGCAACCTGGGCGAAAGCGCGGAGTTTCTCTTCGACCATCCGCAGCAGTTGTTTTTACAGGCTGGCCCCGATTATTCGGAAGCGGTGGTCAGCAAAACATCGCCGTCGTTGTGGGAAAGAGCCAAACGAGTAGCGGCGCCGAACGCCAATGCTCACGGGTTTCGCAGCATCGCGCAGATTATGACCGCCATGAATCCGATGGCGGGCGACCTTTACCTGGAAGCTTTGCACGTGACGCGCGCCGCTCGGGAAGTCGCCACAGTCATTCTCGGCAAATACCCGCACCCGTCTTCGGTTTATCCGGGCGGGATCGGGATAATGCCCGAACGGGAGACCTTCAATCGAGTGCTGGGTCGCATCCATCTGTTGATCGAGTACTCGAAGAAAGTCGCGCTGGTCTGGGACGATCTGGTTGAATTCTTTTACGACGCCAATCCGCTTTATCGAAAAGTGGGCGAACTGCCCGCGAATCTGATCAGCGTCGGAACGTGGGACGATGCGGAGGCCTACGACGGTCAGTATCAGAACTGCAACGAGTGGGGAGAGCGCAGACTCGCAACGCCGGGCGCGGTGGTCAACGGCGAGTTGCGCACGACCAGGTTGACCGATCTGAATCTGGGGATCGAAGAGTTCGTCGCTCATTCGTTTTACAAACAATGGGAAGGCAATCGTTTGAGGAATGATCCGCAAGGAGCGCCGCTCTCGCCTTTTCACCCCTGGAACAAGCAAACGATTCCGGACCCGGCGGATCGCAATTGGAAAGAGAAGTATTCGTGGGGAACGGCGCCGCGCTGGGATTGCGAGGCGATGGAATCAGGCCCGCTGGCGCGTCAATGGGTGGCGGCGCTGGCCGGCAAGCTGAAGAACGAATTCGTTTACGCGGTGGACGGCGGATTGGAGATGGAATTGCCGAAACTCGGATTGCCCGCCCGCCGGTTGCGCTGGCGCATCCCCGATAAGCCCAACGCGCTGGAACGGAACCGCGCGCGGGCTTATCAGATCGCTTACAGCAGCCTGATGGCTTTCACTTTTATGCTGAAAGCCTTCGAGTACATCCAGAAAGGGCAGAAGAAAATGTCCACGCCATTTCGCGCGCCCGGAGAGGCGGTCGGCATTGGCTTTTGCGAGGGCGTTCGCGGCGCGGTGACGCACCACGTCGTGATCAAAGACAAGCGGATCGCCGATTATCAAATTCTTTCGGGATCAACCTGGATGATGGCGCCGCGCGATCCGTTCAGCGTTCCCGGCCCCTGTGAGAGCGCGGTGATGAATACGCCGCTGCTCGAAGAGATCGCGAAACCCGAAGATTTCACGGGCATTGACATCCTGCGCACAATCCGCAGCTTCGATCCGTGCCTGTATTGCACTGTTCATTGATTTTGCTGGGAGTTTGTGTCGTCACATTCTCGTGATGGCCATTGGAGGTAGGAAATATGCGTTTACCGAATTGGAAGTTCAAAAACACAGACGCGGCCGACCGCGAAGATGACGCCCGGCGCTTGCACGAAGCCGCCTGGCCGGACATGTTCGCCAACCTGCAGAGCGCCTACGCCGAATTGACCAACGCGCAATTCGAGTTGGAGCGGCGCACGGCGGAGATCGCCGAAACGCGCGACCTGTTTCAGCAGGTCATCTCCTCGATGACCGAAGCGTTGTTCCTGACGGATCGTTCCGGGCGTGTGATCCGGGCCAATCCGGCCGCCGCCGCGCTGCTCGAGTGCTCCGAGACTTCGATCCTCGGACGCCCGCTGACCGCCGTCTGCGATTCGGACGAAATCCCCGCCACGCCGTGGAAGCTGATGGAGATCGCTCCGACGGGCCGGCTGACCAGCCTCGAAGTCGAAATTCACACGCTGGGCGGTTCGACCCTCCCGGTGAGCTTCTCGTTCGGCCTGATGCACGACAAGCAGAACAAGATCACGGGCGTGCTGGCCGTCGCCCGCGATATGCGCGAACACCGCAGCTTGATCAACAACCTGGTCGCCGCGCGCACACGCTTTCAGGAATTGCTCGAATTCGCCCCCGACGCCATCGTGCTGGCCAATCAGGAAGGGCGCATCGTGCTGATCAATTCGCAGACCGAAAAACTGTTCGGTTACAAACGCGATGAGCTGCTGGGCCAGAGCGTCGAGATACTCTCGCCCGAACATTTGCGCGGAAGCGGGCAGCAAACGGTCGTCGTCGTCCGCCAGGATTCGCCTCTCGAACTAGATGACGATCTGTATATCTCGTCAACCGGCGCCAGCGAGCAGTTCGAGTTCGTCGTCGTTGACTGCCACGGGCGCGAATTCCAGGCCGAGATCACCCGCCGCCAGATCGAGACCGAAGATGGCAGTATGGTGATGAGCATCATCCGCGACATCAGCGAACGCCGCCGCGCCGAAGCGACCATCCGCGAAGCGACCGCCGTGCAAAACGCCATTCTAGATTTTGCCGGCTACGCGATGATTTCGACTACGCCCGATGGCGTCATCGCGACCTTCAACCCGGCGGCGGAGCGAATGCTGGATTACTTGGCCGAAGAAGTGATCGGCAAAGTCACGCCCGCGATCTTTCACGATCCCGGAGAGATCATTGATCGAGCCGAACTGTTTTCAGAGGAGCTGGGCGAAGAGATCGAACCGGGGTACGAGGTCTTCGTCACCCGCGCCCGCCACGACCTGCCGAACGAATACGAATGGACGTTCATCCGCAAAGACGGCAGCCGCCTTCCCGTGATGTTGTCTGTCACCGCCTTGCGCGACAAGCATGGTGAGATCACCGGCTTCCTCGGCATCGCCAGCGACATCACCGAGCGCAAACGGTCGGAGGTCGCGATCCGCGAAGCGACCAAGGTTCAGAAAGCGATCCTCGATCAAGCCAGTTACGCGATCGTTTCGATGACCGCCGCTGGCGCTGTGCTGACCTTCAATCCGGCGGCGGAGCGGATGTTCGGCTACAAGGCCGACGAACTGATCGGCAAGGCTCTCCCGCAAGTGGTTTACGACCGTGTGAAGCTGGCCGAAGTCGCGCGCCGGATGTCCGAAGAGTTGGGCGAGGAGATCGAGCCGGGCTTCCAAACCTTCGCGGCGAGAGCGCGCCGCAATCTGCCAAGCGAGCAGGAGTGGGATGTGATGCGCAAGGACGGCAGCGTCTTCCCGGCGCTGATCTCGATGACCGCGTTGCGCGACAAGAATGGAGAGGTCACTGGTTACATCGCCATCGTCAGCGACATCACCGAACGCAAACACGAACAGAAATTGCAGCACCGGTTCGGCCATCAGGCCGCGTTGCGCGCGGATGTCGGTCAGGCGCTGACCAATAACGACGCGCCGCTCGCCCACGTTTTGCAGAAATGCGCGCAGGCGATGGTTGATCATCTCGACCTGGCGATCGCCCGCATCTGGCTGCTGAATGAAGCGGAGCAGACGCTCGAGCTTCAAGCCAGCGGGGGAATTGATATGCGTGTTGACGGCGTTCACGCGCGCGTCCCCGTGGGCCAATCCGACATTGGCTTGATCGCCGAAGAAAGAATGCCGCGTGTGACCAACGATGTGGCGGGCGACCCTCGCATCACCAACAAAGAATGGGCCAGGGACGAGGGGATAGTCGCTTTCGCCGGCTACCCGTTGATGGATGGCGACCGGCTGATCGGCGCGTTGGCGGCATTCGCCAGGCACGAACTGGAAGATGACACGCTGGATGCGATGGCTTCGATTGCGGACACTATCGTGCAGGGCGTCGAGCGCCGGAAGATCGAAGAGCAGCGCACGGCGTTGTGGAAACGTGAAACAGAGGCGCGCGAATTGGCCGAAGAGGCGAGCCGGTTGAAAGACGATTTCCTGGCGATGATTTCGCACGAGTTGCGCGCGCCGCTGACAGCGATTCTGGGCTGGGCGCAGATGCTGCGTTCGGGCGGGCTTGACCGCGCGTCCGCCGAACGCGCGTTGCTGACCATCGAACGCAACGCCAAATCGCAGGCGCATCTGGTCGGCGACCTGCTCGACGCTTCGCGCATCGCCACGGGCAAACTCAACATCGAGAGCAAGCCCGTGGAGTTGATGTCCATCGTCGAAGCCGCTGTGGACGCCGTGCGGCCTTCGGTGGAGGCGAAGAGTTTGCGCATGCAGATCGTGCTCGAACCCTGGGTCGGTCCGTTCAACGGCGACGCCGAGCGGTTGAAGCAGGTCGTGTGGAACCTGCTCTCGAACGCCATCAAATTCACTCCGCAGGGAGGATTGATCGAAGTCCGGCTGGAAAGGCTCGAAAGCAAAGCGTTGCTGATCGTCAGCGACACGGGGCAGGGCATCGAACCCGAATTCCTGCCGAACATCTTCGACCGCTTCCAACAAGCCGACAGTTCGTCGAAACGCCGCCAGGGCGGACTCGGACTGGGCCTGGCCATCGTCAAACACATCGTCGAACTGCATGGCGGCGCGATTTACGCCTACAGCCGGGGCGAAGGCCAGGGAGCTGATTTCATGATCACGCTGCCGCTCGCCGTTCAAGACGGAAATGGCGAGGGAGTGATGATGTGGCATCTACGTCCCGAAGGACAGGAAGAAACTCGTTCGAGCGCCTTGCGTGGCGTTCGCGTGCTGGTCGTTGATGACGAACACGACACGCGCGAAGTGTTGAGCGTGATGCTCGCGCGTTACGGCCCCGAAGTTCGCACCGCCGGATCGGCCGCCGAAGCCAGAGAGATTTTCGGAAAATGGAAACCCGACGTGCTGGTCTCGGACATCGGCATGCCCGAAGAAGACGGTTACGCCTTGATCGGCAAGATTCGCGCTCTGTCACAGGAAGAAGGCGGCGAAGTTCCGGCGATCGCGTTGACTGCGTTTGCCGCGGCTCAGGACAAAGAGCGCGCCCTGGCCGCCGGGTTCCATCGCCATCTGGCGAAACCGGTCGAACCGGTGGCGCTGGCGAAGACCGTCGCGCGCATCCTGGGCCGCAATGACGAAGGAATCACGTTATGATCGGGGAATGACTGACTGAGGAAGTTGTCGAGAAGGGGCGCTATTTGCCCAGGGCGTTGGTGACGCCTTTGCGCATGTTGTCCAATCCCGAAGCTTTGTTGACGAAAAGCGTTCGGTCGTCAAGCGGCATGCCGGACAGCGTGCGGGTCGTGCGGTCGGAGGTCGAAATGATGACCGGCAGATGTTTTAACCGCTCGTCATCGCGGATGAATTTCAGCACTTCGTAACCGTCAGCCAACGGCATCATCACGTCCGTGATAACGAGAACGAAATCGGGATCGTTTTTCAGCGTTTCAATCGCTTCGCGCCCGTCTTCGGCTTCGACCACCGTCAGGTTTTCGGCCTCCGCGACGGCTGTCCACAGCACGCGCGCATCGCGATCATCATCTACCACTAAAACTCTGGATGACATGTGGTCTTCTCCTTTTCCTTGCTTCCTGCCCGTTTGGACTTCCTGTGGGGACTGATCAACCGGGAACGTCGCGAGCAATCTAACACGTCTTTTTCGTTGATGGCAATTTCCTTTGCCGGGCGCTAAACTGGCGCGCGAAATAATCTTCTTTTCGTAAGGGACGCTTCTCATTGCTCACTTAGTCTGAGCGGATGTATCCTTAAAAGTATGGAATCACAGACTGTAACAATCGAAGTCGCTCCGCAGTTGGCGGCCCTGCTCCTCACACTTCAACAGAGGGCAGAGGCGCAAGGCAAAACCCTTTATGCCTTCTTACGGGAAGTTATCAAAGAGAGTGAGAACGGCGCGGGGTTAGCCTTGGCTGCGCTGCGTGAAGAGGATGGGGCGCCAACTCTCACACCTTATGAGCTTGTCGAAGACCTCATCGGGTCAGTTGATAGCAGTCTGCCTGAAGACCCGGATGCGCCGCCTCACCGCCCGGCGATGTATTATTTCGTCGCTGAAAAGCTCAGAAAGCAGGGACTAAAAATAACGTGACCCTCATTGACACCGGCCCGCTTGTCGCCCTGGTAGACAAGGCTGATAAAGAGAATCATGGAAAATGCACAGCCGCCTTTCGCGCGCTCAAAACTCCGCCTCTCACAACTTGGCCCTGTTTCACTGAAGCGCTGTACTTTCTTGGCGGTATTCGCGGGTGGGACAGTCAGGCCAGATTATGGCAATTCATAGAAAGAGGAGCGATGCTCCTTCACATTCCCAACCCTGATGAGTGGCAGCGAGTGCGCGACTTGATGGAAAAATACAAAGACACCCCGATGGACTTTGCAGACGCTTCTCTCGTCTCTCTCGCCGAACTTCGCGGATTGAAGCGAATCCTCACCCTCGATTCTGATTTCAACATCTATAGAGTTCGCGGCAAGGATTCGTTTGAAGTCATCCCGCTTGATTCGCTGTGAGCTACGTGACGGGGCAATGTGGATGAAAGGAAGTTATGGCAGGTTTGAAAACAGTTTTGAGGTTCTCCTTTGTTTTCGCAGTGATTTTCATCTGCGCTCTATCAGCCCCTTCATCGTTGAGCGCCCAGGATGATCCAAACTCGCAATACATCCTGGTTCAATCGGGTGAGCTTTCCTCAGAGACCCGCGAAATCGAGGTCCCAGTTGAAGTCGGAGTCTTGCGCTTGCAGTTCAACCTCCAGTACACCGGCGACGTCAACTGGACGATCATTTCGCCTTCCGACAGGCCGCTCGACACAGGGCAGCCCAACCTCACGATCAACGACGCCAGGGAGAAGCGTTCGATCCTGATGTGGGATCCGCGACCGGGCAGATGGAGGATCCGGTTGTCGGGGTCGGGTAGATTCACCGCTTCGGTCACAGCGCAGGGCGAACTTTACCTCTGTTGCATTCAATTCTTCGGGCGCAACGGCGTCTATGCGATGGACAGGTTCCAACCACTGCGGGGCGCGCGGCAGCAGGCGCAGATTTACGCTTCGGGCTACAACATTGACGTGATCGAATTTCAGTTGATCAACGAGCAGGGACAGTTGATTGCGCCGATCAAATTCCGCCAGAGCGATTATTCGAATCCGTACAACTTCACGCTGATGATTGACACGCCGGATCGGCCATTCCGCGTGCTGGCGCGCGGGCGCGATCTGAACGGCAAGAATTTCCAGCGCGTCATCGGGTGGCTGGTCAGGCCGCAAATGACCGATCCGTCGAACGCGCAGACCGAAGCTGGGGGAGGGCAGCAGACCCAACAGTGGACGATGCCACAGGAGTGGAACAAAAACCTGATCGAAGGCGAGTACAAGATCGTCCGCGCGCAGATCGTCAGTTGGAAGGATGAGATGCTGCTTTCCGAAAAAGGCAACCTGATTGGCATCCGGTTGAAATATTCGATCCGGTTTCCCGCCGATGGCTCTTACTCGCCGTTGCCATCTGTCTATCCCGAACGCACCGGATACGGTTTCACCGGAGCTTTGGGAATGCGCCCGCAAAAAGGCTCGGTCGAACCGGCGCCTGATGGTTTGCCGCAATCCGGTCAATGGCTGACGGGCGCGCGCGGAACTTTCAAAAGCGATACGGTCTACACCTTCACGATTGAACTGGTTCCGAATTACGCCATGTTCAACGAGCAGAAGGGCGCGTTTTGTCTGCAAACGAAATCCTACAGCCAACCGGGAATGCGCGAACGATTCGAGCGCGAGGTGATGAGTGAAGTGAGGATCAGATATCGCCTGGCCGTGTCGGGCACTGATCTGGATGGGCGGCAACCGGCGTTGACCGAAAACGCTTACGCGCCGCTGGTGTGGTATCAGGGGTATTTGAAAGAGGGCGCTAGTGAATGCCAGTGATGTGGTGGTTGGTGGTTGGTGGTTGGTGGTTGGCTGGGTCTCGAACTTTCAACCAACCACCAACCACCAACCACCAACCACCAGTTACTCCAGCCGATAAATCCGCTCAGCATTTTCGTAAAACAGTTTGCGCTGATTCTCCTCGCCCGCGTCTTTGGTCAAAAACATCAGCGCCAGAACCCACTGTTTGAGAGTGGCCGCCAGCGTGCAGACCGGCCAGTCGCTGCCGAACATCACGCGGCTCCAGCCGAAGCTGGCGATGACGTGTTCGACTGCGGGCCGCAGGTCTTCCACGTTCCAGTTCTCGATCTCGGTGTTGACGACGATGCCTGAGATTTTGCAGGCGACGTTGGGGAAGCTGGCGATCTCTTCAATCCTCTCGCGCCAAGCGTCGTAATCGCGGTTTTTGATGTCGGGGTTGCCGCAATGATCGAGGATGAAATTCACATTCGGACATTGTTTGACCAGATTGATCGCCTGGGGCAATTGCCGCGCCAGCACGCAAATGTCGAACGACAGACCGGTCTCTTCCAGCAATTTCACGCTTTCAACGAAAGTCGTCGCCGCCGAAAGCTCGTCGGGTTCGGTGTGCAGAATGCGTCGAATGCCTTTCAGGTTGGAGTGTGTGGCGATCTGCTCGATGTATTCCCGAAAGTTGTCATATTCGGGACGGGCCGCAGCGACAACGCCGGTGATCGGGTTGTCATCGCGTCTGCCTAGCGACAGGACATGTAGCGTCTCCTGCAGCATGAAATCTTCGTCCACGTCGGCTTCAACGTGGACCGATTTGGCAACCTCCACATCGCGCGTCGCCAGGAAGTAATCGTCCAGACGGAAACTGCGATTGAGTTTTGGTTGATTGACCGTCCACGAGTAAGGGAATTGATCCAAATCCCAAAGGTGCTGGTGAGTGTCAATGATTCGCATAGCCCGTCAGTGGTTAGTGGTTGGTGGTTGGTGGTTGGCTCGTGCGCCGTTCCAACCCAACCACCAACCACCGGATCAAAAGAAAAGGCGACTGAGAAAGATCAGCCGCCTCTGTTGATGATTGTCGAGTGGTCAGTAAATCCGGTTATCTCTGCCCGGGTTTGCCCGTCGCGGTGTTGCGCCGCCACGAACGCTGGGCGAGATCGGCGGCGTTCGGCATTTCCGTGATCGCGCGCTGCAATTGCAGGTCGAGGTCAGCCTGGCCCTGCGCCGCTTTATCGGCGCCGTAAGCGGCCGTCAAAACTTCCTGGCGAATCTGTTTGCGCGCCCAAACCAGGTTCTCGTCAATCATCGCCGTCGTCACGCCGTAATCAGAATTCTCTTTGTAAAACTTGACAGCGAATTCGCGGTAGGCCTTCAACACGTCGTCAGTGATCTGGAACTCGTTGGGTCTGAGTTTGTGGTCGTATTCAAGGCCGTTGAGCTTGAACTGCGGGGAGGCCGCGATCTGTCCACTGACCAGTTCGCGCGTGAATATGAAGATGCCGTGGTAGAGGCGGTTCTGCGCAGTCGAGAAGAAATCCCCGTTGTCAACTTTGATGTCGGGCTCGATGCCGCCGCCGCCGTACACCGTGCGTCCCAGATCGGTCTTCTTCTCTTCAGAAGGTTTCTTGGGCGCGGTGGACGCGTCGCCGCTCGCGTTGCGGCGATAGTAATACTCGAAGAGCGATCCGTTCGAGTAATCGCGCTGAATTAAGCGTCCGCTCGGCGTGTAGTAATGAGCGATGGTCAACGTCAGCGCGCCGCCGCTCGATTGGATCGGGAAGATGCGCTGAACCAGCCCCTTGCCGAAGCTCGGCTCGCCGATGACCAGCCCGCGGTCGTGATCCTGAACCGCTCCGGCGACAATTTCGGAAGCCGAAGCCGTCGAGCGGTCAATCAGAACCACCAGCGGGAAGTTTTCGGTCGCGCCCGATTCGGCAATCGCATCTTGATCGAAGTTCCGGCCCGGACGCCCGCGCACGGTTACAATCGTTTGCCCGCGCTGCAACAGCATGTCGCAGACGCGGATGGCTTGTTCGAGGTAACCGCCGCCGTTGTTGCGCAGGTCGAGGATGAAGTTTTCAGCGCCTCTCTCGCGCAACGCAGCCATCGCCTTGGTCAATTCGTCGCTGGTCGTCGCCTGGAAATTGCGCGTCAGGCCAATGTACCCGATGCCGGGTTTGACCATGTAAACGTTCGGGATCGAAGGGAGCCAGATGCCGTCGCGGGTGATGGTGGTGGTGATCGGTTGAGCTACGCCAAGCCGTTTGACCGTGACTGTGACCTGAGTGCCGCGCGGGCCAAGCAGAAGGTTGCGGACGCGGTCGGAAGTCCAGGCGCTGGTGTCCTGACCGTTGACAGCCACAATCTGATCGCCGTAGCGAAGACCGGCGCGCGACGCGGGACTGTCTCTGAATGGCTCCAGCACGAACGTCACGCGGTGGCGCGTGCCGATCTGCGAGCCGATGCCGAAATACTGGCTGTGCTGCTTCTCGGTGAATTCCTGGAACGCCTTGCGATCCATGTAATCCGAGTGTGGATCGAGGGATTTGAGCATGCCCTGGATGGCGGATTTGGTCAGCGTGTCGTGATCCAGTTCGACGACATAATTCTGACGGACGATCTCCATCGCTTTCTGGTAATCGCTGATCACCTTCGATTGCGTCGGCTGATCCTGCGCCGACACTATCGGCAAAAGCGCGGTTGCGCCGCACACGGCCAAAATCAGAAGACCAACCACCAAAGATTTCTGTAGCCCTTTTTTCACTGCTTCACTCCTCTTACCACTGTTTTCCAGCAAATTCGTTCTTCGTTTAGCGCCCCGCGCCGGAGGCGCGCTTTTTGCAGGTGATGGCTTCATAGTAGCCACGTATGGCTGATAGTCAAGTCACGATTCGCGCCTCCGTGGTTTTTCCAATCGGACGCCGGAAATTTATTGGGATTGAGAGTGTGATCTCAATGTGAAGCTTCGCAATTCCCACCTTCTCGTGAGCCTCAAGAAACGTTCTTTGATGGGGCGATAATCCTTTTGTTTTCGGTTTTCTTTTAAGCCGGGTCTGTGTAAAACTGCACCCCATCGTCTCGATGTACCGTAGGTCATCCCCCTGTTGGCTAAACTTTTCCGAAAAAATCGGCAGGCGCCACTGGCCTGGAGATCAAATGGTGTCCCAATGATGAAGCAGAACATGCACGCTCGTTCCGTCGCCATTGCGTTGGCGTTTTTGCTGATGATTCAAAACTCCCTGGCGCAAATCGTTCAGGATTCCGCGCCCAAAACCTTACCCACCTCCGCGCCCACGGCGGTTGGGATGTCGCCGGTGAACCTCACCCACCTCGACGAAATCATCGAAGCCGAAATTGCGAAGAAACAATTACCAGGCGCGGTCGTCATCGTGGGCCGCCAGGGCAAGATCGTCTGGCGGCGCGCTTACGGTAACCGCGCGCTGGAGCCGCAAGCGGAGCCGATGACCATTGACACGATCTTCGATCTGGCGTCGTTGACGAAAGTCGTGGCGACCGCGACCTCCGTGATGATCCTGGTCGAACGCGGTCGCGTGCGGATGGGCGACCCGGTTGCGCGCTACATCCCCGAATTCGGCGAGACCGGCAAGAAGAACATCACGGTCGAGCAACTGCTCACGCACCGTTCGGGCTTGATCGCTGACAACGAGATCAAGGATTACGAGCAGGGGCCGGCAGTAGCGATCGAGAACATCTGGAAGCTCGCCCCGCTGGCCGAAGCCGGGTCGAAGTTCATTTACTCCGATGTGAATTACATCGCGCTGGCGGAATTGGTGAGGCGCGTGAGCGGCAAACCGGTGAATGAATTCGCGGCGGAAAACATCTTTCAACCGCTCGGAATGAGAGACACTGGCTACAAACCCGCCGCGACTTTGAAGCCCAGGATCGCTCCGACTGAAAAGCGCGGCGCGAAGGTTGAAAGCACGGGCGAAAAGGCGTCGGGAGAGGAGCGATGGATGCGCGGCGAAGTCCACGATCCGCGCGCGTACCTGCTTGGCGGAGTCGCCGGTCACGCCGGGTTGTTTTCGACCGCCGATGACCTGGCGATCTATTGCCAGATGATTTTGAACGGAGGCGACTATCAAGGCCGAAGAATTCTGAGTCCGATGGGGGTGGCGCGAATGACCGAACCGCGCGCCACGGGCGGCAACGCCACCGATGGTCAGGCGCGCGGCATTGGTTGGGATGTCTTCACGGGCTTTTCGGTCAATCGCGGCGATCTGTTTCCGGTCGGCAGTTTCGGTCACACGGGTTTCACCGGCACGTCGCTCTGGATTGATCCTGCGAGCGAGACGTTCGTCGTCTTTCTGAGCAACCGGGTTCATCCGAAGCTCGACGCCGATCCGAACAAACGCGCCGATGTGACTTCGCTGCGTGGCCGCGTGGCTTCGGTGGTTGCGGCTTCGATCATAGCTCCGCCATACCCGGCCAGGGGAAGAGAAAGCGAAAGGCGGCTGTTTGAGCCATCAACTCTGGCGATTTCTCCGACTCAACCTTCCAATTTTTCATTTGCCTTGAATGGAATTGACGCACTCAAGCGCGACGGCTTCGCGCTGCTCAAGGGCAAACGAGTCGGTTTGATCACCAACCACACCGGGCGCGACCGCGACGGCGTGAGCACGATTGACCTGCTCTTCAACGCTCCCGACGTGAAACTCGTCGCGCTCTTTTCGCCCGAACACGGCATTCGCGGAGCGATGGACGAAAAAGTCTCGGACTCGGTGGATGAAAAGACGAAGCTGCCGATCTACAGCCTCTACGGCGAAACGCGCCAGCCGACCGCTGAACAATTGAAAGAGATAGACACGCTCGTCTTCGACATTCAGGACGTTGGCGCGCGCTTCTACACTTACATTTCGACGATGGGAATGGCGATGGAGGCGGCGGCGAAGAGCCAGAAGTCGTTCGTCGTGCTCGACCGCGTCAACCCGATCAACGGCGCGGGCGTCGAAGGCCCGGTGGCCGACACAGACAAGCTCTCGTTCGTCGCTTATCATCCGATACCGGTTCGTCACGGGATGACGGTGGGCGAACTGGCGCAGCTTTTCAACAAGGAGCGGGCGATCAACGTTGATCTGCAAGTCGTGCGCGTCGAAGACTGGAAGCGCGACCGCTGGTTCGACGAGACCGGGCTGACCTGGATCAATCCCTCGCCCAATATGCGCAGCCTGACGCAGGCCACGCTCTACCCCGGCGTCTGTTTGCTGGAACCGACGAACGTTTCGGTCGGTCGGGGAACCGACACGCCGTTTGAAGTGATCGGCGCGCCATGGATTGACGGGCGCAAGCTGGCCGAGGCTTTAAACAACGCGAACCTGCCCGGCTCGCGTTTCGTGCCCGTCAGGTTCACGCCGAAATCGAGCGTCCACAAAGACGCCGAATGCGGCGGCGTCAACCTCATCATCACCGACCGGAAGGCGTTCGAGTCCGTGATCACGGGACTCGAAATCGCCGTGCAGTTGAAAAAACTTTTCCCCAAAGATTTCTCGGTCGAGCGATTCAACCGCTTGCTGGTCAGCCAGAAAATCTTCGACGCCTTCAGACAAGGCTCGGACGCGCGGGCGTTGAGGCAGATTTGGGAGACCGAGCTGGACGGCTTTCGCGCTATCCGGCGCAAATACCTGTTGTACTGATGTCGGTTCCCAGGAGTCGCTGATGAAAAAGTCCGGCGAGATAAAAAGTGACAATAAGCCGTATGACACGGCCTTCAAAGAGTTGGCCGAGCAGGATCCGGAGACTTTGCTGCGGCTGGTCGGCGCCTTGCCCGAAGGCGCGACCGTCACACCGTTGCCGCGTGAAGTGACTGCCCCGGCGCTCTATACCGATCAACCATATCTGGTAACGATCGGACAAGAGCGCCGCGTCACGCACGTTGAAGCTCAAACTTATTACGATCATGGCGTTCCGGCGCGCAACGTCAGGTACGGAGCGATCCTCTGGGTAAACACCGATCTGCCCGTGCACAGTTACGTGTTAATACTCTCGCCGCGCGGCATGCCTGACGACGCGCCGACCGAGATGACGATCGTGGCCGGCGGGATGAAGATCACGGCCACGTACCGTCTGATCAAGCTCTGGGAGATGGACGCCAAAGAGGCGTTGGCCTGGAAGCGCGCCAATTTACTCCCCTTCGTCCCGCTGATGAAGGGTGGGCAGAACGAACTCGCCGAAGGCGCGCGCGCATTGGGACAGATCCCTGACGAAGACCGGAAGCGGGAGTTGGCCGCGCACTTCGTGATCATGGGCGGATTGCGTTACACTCACGACGAAATGTTCGATGTAATTTGGAGGCACACTATGATTCCGATACAACAGTTGAAAGATTCGTCAGTTTATCAATTGGCCAAGAGCGAGGGACTAGAGGAGGGATTGGAGATAGGCCGGGAGACATTGAAGGCGATTTTGCTGGATGTGATCGGCAAACGATTTCCGGGTTTGGATGTCAAAGCCGAGTTGGAGTTTGTCGAAGACCTGGACACTCTGAAACAACTTTACTTCGACCTCGACCGGCTGACAGACGCAGGCGCTTTGCGCAAGCGATTGAACGAACTGGTCGTGAAGAATTGAGCGGAAAGATAGCCGGTAATCAAGCAATGAAACGAGCATTATTCATCATCAGCTTTTATCTGGTCCTGTTGCTGAGCGCGCTTTTGCCTTTGCAGCAGACCGCCGCTCCGTCGCCGACGCTCCCCTCCCCGCGTCTGGCGAGAGCTTCTCAAACACCCACTCCGACGCCCGCGCCGCCGCCTGAAACTCGCGCGCTCTGGGTGGTGCGACACACGATGGTTTCGCCCGAATCGGTCCGCGAACTGGTGCGGCGCGCGAAAGCGAACGGCTTTACCGACCTGGTCGTCCAGGTGCGGGGCCGCGGCGACGCTTATTACGATTCACAGATCGAGCCGCGCGCGGAAGATTTGGCTCGCCAGCCGATAAATTTCGACCCGCTGGCGCTGGCCATTGACGAAGCTCACCTGGTCGGGATCAAAGTCCACGCCTGGATCAACATCTTCCTGGTCGCCAACATCGAGCGGTTGCCGAGAGCCAAAGATCATTTGATTTACAAACATCCCGATTGGGTGATGGTTCCACGCGGCGTCGCCGCCGTGGCTTACAACCTCGATTCGAAATCGCCCGAATACTTGGAGCGCATCGTCGAACACACCCGCAACAATCGCGCCGATCTCGAAGGGCTTTTTGTCACGCCCGCTCATCCCGAAGTCAAAGACAATCTCTTCAACATCTGGATGGACGTGGCCACGAAGTACGCAGTTGACGGATTGCATTTCGATTACGTGCGCTACCCGAACCCGCAATTCGATTACAGCCGCGCTTCGATTGATCGGTTCCGCGATGAGGTGGCGCGTAACCTGGAAACCGGCGAACGCGAATCGCTGGCCGATGAATTTCGGAGCGACCCGCTGGTCTACGCGACGAAATTCTCCGAACGCTACGCAAAATTCCAGCGCGATCAGGTGACTGATCTGGTCGAGCGGATTTACAAAGGCGTCAAAAAGGCCAAGCCGCACGTGGTGATCTCAGCCGCAGTCTTCGCCAACGGCGAAGACGCCGTGCGCTCGCGGTTTCAGGATTGGAAACTATGGCTGCAAAAGGGCTGGCTCGACGTGGTCTGCCCGATGGCTTACACGCCCGACACCGAAACCTTCCGCAAGCAGATGACGAACGCGATGAACAACGCAGCGGGCAAGAAAGTCTGGGGCGGCATCGGAGCGTTCAAACAGACCGCCGAAGGCGCGATTGAGAAGATACAGGTGGGACGCGATCTGGGCGCGCAGGGCTTCATTTTGTTTTCCTACGACAGTTCGATTAAAGTCTCCGCCGACATTAACCCGAATGGGGATTATTTGGAGAAAGTGCGAGAAGTATTGAAGAGCGATAACCGGGCTTTGACGCGATGAATTCCTCCGATGAGATTTATCCGGTAGTTCTGCATTTCGATCCGATTTTGCGCGGCATCAGCGACCGTCAACTCCTGGAGTTTTGCGAGATCAACGAGCTTTGGCATTTCGAGTTGACGAGAGATGGCGATCTGGAAATTCTGCCGTTGCCGGGAGCCGACCACAGTCAGATCAATGCCAGGTTGACGGCGCTCTTTGGAAATTGGGTTGAAGAGGACGGAACCGGCGTCGCTTTCGGGACCCAGACTGGCTTCAAGCTGCCAAACGGCGCGTTGCGCGCTCCCGATCTCGCCTGGGTGAAGCGCGAGAAGTGGGAAGCGCTGAGCAAGAAAGAACGAAAGCAGTTTGCGCCGTTCTCCCCGGATTTTGTAGTTGAGCTGTGCTCCTGGCTTGATGATTTGAACAGGTTGCAGACGAAGATGCAGGAGTACATTGACAACGGCGCCCAACTCGGCTGGCTGATTGATCCGTGGAAAAAGAAAGTATACGTTTACCGCCCCGGCGTTCCGGTTGAAGAACTCGATGAACCGGAGACGCTGAGCGGCGAGCCGTTACTGCGAGGTTTCATTCTGCCTGTTGCAAGGCTCTGGTAGTAATTTCCTCTACCTCATTTCAAGCTGGGATGCTGAAGTAGCCGATTGACGGCTGTGGGAACCGATCACAGCCAATCTCAAATAATGAGCAGCATCGTCTCGCGAGCATTCGGGAATTGAACCGAATACTCCCCCAACAACCGTATCATCCCGAACCCGAGGAGGAGCACCATGCTACTGAAGCGTTCGATTACCCTTTTTGCAATTTTGTTGATCGTCGCGTGCGCCCTGCCCGCGCTGGCGCAAACCGTGACTGGTTCGATGGAAGGCCGCGTCACCGATCAAACCGGCGCGGTCATCCCCAACGCAACCATCGTCATTCGCAACGTCGAAACCGGCCAGGAGCGCAGCGTTACCACGAACAGTGAAGGTTTTTACCGCGCGCCGTTTCTGCCTCTCGGCAGTTACCGAGTGACTGCTTCGGCGGGCGGCTTCGCCAACGTCACGCAGGAGAACCTCCAGGTCACGCTCAATCAAACCGTCGTCACTGACTTTTCGCTCAAACCCGCCGCCGCCGCCGCCGAGGTCACGATCCGCGCCGAAGAGGTGCAGATCAACACGACCAATGCCGAGATCAAACAGGCGCTGAGCGCGGAGCAGATCAGCGACAAGCCCACGTTCAACCAGGGCAACTTCCTGACGCTCGCCGAAACCTTCACCGGTTATCAGGAGAATCCCACCAGCGGGCAGAACAACCCCACGGCCTCTTCCGGCTCTTCGATTAACTTCAACGGCACGGGCACGCGCGGCGCGACGTTCCAGATCAACGGCGTCAACAACGACGATTCGTCCGAGAACCAGCACCGCCAGGGCGCGTCGCTGGCCACGATCAAAGAATTCCAGGTCATCACCAACAACTTCACCGCCGAATTCGGGCGCGGTTACGGCGCGGTCGTGCTGGTCCAGACCAAGTCGGGCACGAATAAAATTCACGGCGAGGTCTACGAATACCACAACGACAGCTTCCTGAACGCCAAGAGCCATTTCGCCACCGGCGTGAAGAAGCCGGTCAATCGCCGCAACCAGTATGGCGGCGTGGTCGGTTTCCCGTTCCTCGAAAACCGCCTCTTCGGTTTCCTGAGCTTCGATCAGGCGCGGCGCACGGGAGGTGGCACTTACACGCGCGACCTGCTGCTGCCCGACGAGCGCACGCCGCGACTGTCCGGGGCGAACGATACGCCTGAGAACCGCAGATTCATTGAATCGGTCATCGCGCGTTTCCCGACCAATCTGTCGCTCAACCACCCGACCAGCAATCGCACTCACATCGGCGCCATCGGCTTCGACCAGCCGCTCAACGATTATTCGACGCGCCTTGATTGGAACCCGCGCGGCTCGGATCAAATCTTCGTGCGTCACCAGTACACGCGGCAGATCTTCGACAACCAAGACATCATCATCGGCGAGGCCACCCGGCAGAACAACAAACAGCAGAACGTCGGCCTGACGTGGACGCACATCTTCTCGAACCAGGTCGTGGGCGAGTTCCGTTACGGCCTCGGCTTGCGAACGACATTGGTCGGCATCAAAGCCGGCGACGACACGCCGATCATCCGCTTCACGCCGGTCGCGGTCGCGGGCACGACCATCGGCAGCGCCGGCAACTTCCCGATCAATCGTTACCAGACCGACCATCAATTCGTTTACAACCTGTCGGTGCTCTTCGGCGGCAATCACTTTTTCAAAGCCGGCACAGACATCCGCCGCCAGCAGTTGGATGACAAGGCCGATAACTTCTCGCGCGGCTTTTGGACGTTCCAGGCCGTCTGCGGCGGCGTGACCTACAGCTCGCCTCAGGCGGCGTTCCTGGCTGGCTGTGTTCGCACGTTCCAGAAAGGCTACGGCCCATTCTTCCTCGAAAACCGCATCGGCGAATCGAACTTCTACGCCGAAGACAACTGGAAGATTCGCCCGAACCTGACGCTTAACCTGGGCGTGCGGTACGAATACGTGCAGGCGCCGCGCGAGGTCGAGGAGCGGCTCCAGTACGGCTTCGACGCCGACAAGAACAACTTTCAACCGCGCATCGGTTTCGCTTACAGCCCGCGGTTTGAAGGCGGCTGGCTGGGCCGGCTGACGGGCGGCCCCAGTAACGCCTCGATTCGGGGCGGCTACGGCATCTATCACGGCCGGCTCTTCCAATCGGTCTTCTCGCAGGGCGGCGCGACCGTTCGATTCAACCCGCCCAACGCGATTCTCCTGACCCGCAGTGATCGCACCAACATCGCTGATCCGACAGACGGATTCGTCTTCGTGCCCGGCCCCCAGACCGCGCGCCACTCGCTGACCATCGTTGATCCGGCACTGGAGATGCCTTACACGCAGCAATGGAATTTGAGCGTCGAGCGCAAGGTCCCCTTCAACTCGTCGCTGCGCCTCACCTACTCCGGCAACCGCGGCATCGGCTTGCTGCGTTACGTGCAGGACAACCTGCCGGTGTCACCGCTGGCTGGCGGCATCGTGGTCGCCAATCATCCGAACAACGCTCCGGCGGCGGGCGCGCCAGACCTGCGCGGAGTGAGGATTGACCGCGTCGCCGCCGACGTTCGCTGCGCGGGCACGGGCTTCATTCCGGGAGTCGCCGTGAACGCGACGTGTCCGAATCCCGTGCCGATTGCGAACAACGAGGTGAGCCTGCGCGTGCCGCGCGCCAACGAACGACGTCCCGATCCGCGTTACACCACGAACCTCGCGGTCGGCAACGGCGCGTGGAGTTATTACCAGGGGTTGCAGGTGGATTGGATCAAACGGTTGAGTCGCGGGTTGACCTTCAGCGTCGCTTACACGTGGAGCAAGGCGATTGACACAACTTCCGAAGCGACTTTTGTTGGCACGGGCGACTCGAACTTCAACGGGCCGAACACACGCTTGGCTCGCTCGCTCTCGCGCTTCCACACGCCGCACCGGCTGACAGTCTTCGGCACGTACCGGCTGCCGTGGTTCAAAAACCAGGAAGGGATCGCCGGCTTCGCGCTGGGAGGTTGGCAGGTTTCGGCGGTGGCGAAGCTGGCGATGGGCACGCCTTTCACTGTCGTTGACACGGGCGGCGTTGATTTGAATTTCGATGGTGTCGCCGAATCGCGGCCAGTGATTCTGGACCCGTCGCTGATCGGCGAGACGGTCAATGACCCGGAGACTTCGACGCAGGTCCTGCGCCGCGACGCATTCCGTTCGGCCACCTTCAACGATTTCGGCTGCTGCATCCTGGGCCGCAACACGTTCCGGCTCGACGGCGCGAACAACTTCGACCTCGGCATCTACAAGACTTTCAAGCTGCCGTTTGAAGGCCATCGGGTGGTCTTCCGCGCCGACCTGTTCAACGCCTTCAACCACGTCCAGTACGGATTCCCCGGCGTGGACATCACGGCCACGACCTTCGGACGCATCACGGGAGCGGCGACAGTGTATGGGCCGCGCAACGTGCAGTTCTCGGCGCGTTACGTTTTCTGAAGCCTGAATGGAGTCGAATTGGCGGCCTTCTGCTCTGGCCGCGAGATTCAATAGCAGGGGAATGGCGGCAAGGGAATGAAAAACATTCCCTTGCCGCCATTCCTTTGCTAAGCGCGTGATACTCGCCGGTCTGAGGTGGAGCCTCGCTTGAGAGAGCGGCTTGAAAAAGATCGGAGCGTTTCGGTTATAATCGCCCTCCCCCTCGACACAACATCACATCAGAAATTTCAAGCAGGGAATTCTCATGCAATTGGCCGCCAGGATTATCTTTCTAATGCTTCTCATCTCGACCTCGGTCTCGGTTTTCGCCCAGAACAGGTCGTCGAAATCGCCAAGCGAGATCGCCCGCGAGCAATCGAAAGCCGTCGTCGTCCTTGAAGCTCTGGATGAGCGTGGCAGCGTGCTCGGGCAGGGCAGCGGATTCATCGTCACTCCCGGTGGGGCCATCGTCAGCAACCTGCACGTCGTGCAGGGCGCCGCGATGGTGCGCGTCAAACTGCCGAACGGCGACGTTTACAAGACCGCCGATCTCGTCGAAGTTGACGACGCGAAAGACATCGTGGTCGTCAAGATCAAAGGCTTCAAGCTGCCCGCCGTCACGCTCGGCGATTCGGACAAAGCCGAAGTCGGCGAGCAGGTGGTCGCCATCAGCAGTCCCGAAGGTTTGACCAATTCGATCTCCACCGGAGTGATCAGCGGCGTCCGCCGTTTCGACACCCACCGCGTCTTCCAACTCACCGCGCCCATCAGCAATGGCAGCAGCGGCGGCGCGCTCTTCAACTCGAAAGGCGAGGTCATCGGCATCATCACCTACCTCTTCAAAAGCGGCCAGAACATCAATTTCGCCGTGCCGATCAATTACGCGCGGGGACTGATCGGCGATCAGGCCAACAAGACTCTGGCCCAATTGCAGCCCGCGCCGGAAACAAAAGAGAGCGCGAAGCCTGCGCCCAGTCTGGTTGATCCGGCTGATGACAATGAACAGATTGACGGGCAGTTGAGCGGCGCGGCGCGAGGCAAGCTGGGGCGCACTTCATTAGATCCGGTGTTCACTCGGCCTGACGAAGCGTTAAAGCTATTCAACCGCCTGGTCGAAGGACTCGGTCTGGTCACCACGCGCGAGGTCGGCGAATTGACACGCGCCGCCGCAATCGTCAAAACCAAAGACACGGATGAGATCGAAGAGTACACGATCAAATACCTCAGTTCCTTCAGTGGCCTGGCGATGAGCTTCAGCAAGCCGGAACGTTTGCTGACGAGCGTCGAGTTACTGGTCAGTTGGTCAGTGACCGACCTGGAAAATTACTTCGATAAAAAGTACAAGAAACGCACCGTCGGCAAAGAGAAGATTCTGGATTACGGCAAGCTACCAACGGGACGTCAATTGATCGCAGTGTTGGATGGGAATGGGAATGTGCGGGCGGTGAGGTTCACAAAAGCGAAGTGATAGTGTCGTAAGCTGCGGTTTCATTGACGCGATTTTGATTGAGGCGTACCATCTTCGGCGTACCATCTTCGGCGTATTATCAGATCCGCCGATTGTCAGAAATGAGTGGGATAATGTGGAGGTAGGAAGTTATGAATCAACACAGTCCCAGTATACAGAATGACGGAATCTGGTGTCCTGTATGCCAGTCTCATACAAAGTTCCTGAGAGTGCAGAAGGCGGCGACGATTGCTGACGTCGATCGTAGAACCATTTATCGTTATACCGAGGGTGGAGAGGTGTATGTATTAAAGGTGGTAGGGAAAACTACCAGGGTTTGTAGCGGCTGTTTGATCAAGCGGGAAGAAGATGATCGTTGAGAAAAATCAGTGACAAATTGTGACATCTGGAATTGACGTGTTCGAGCGAAGGGAGTAGGGTTCGCTTACCGCAACAATTTGCCTGATACAGCAATATAGCAATGGCCGGAGATGATCGCTTTGAATAAAGAAGCTTCGAAGGGTCATCAAGAGGCTGATAGAACATTTAGCCTGGAAACCAACCATTCACCAAAGACCGGGAGGGTATCATGAGGTTATGCATAAAGAGATCTTTCAGCTGTATGGCAATTGCCATATTGATAATTGCTAGCTTCTCAATACATACTTCAAGCCAACAGTCTGCGCCGATCAGACCGCCGCAAGGACGGCAAATGTCTTCCGCGATGCGGCAAAAGATTGAAACGATAATCAGGAGGTATCGGGTTGTTCGGCGAGAGTTTCAAAAGGCGAGAATACCTCTCGATCCGGGCATTCTGTTCGTTAAGAATTGGCGACAGAGATCTCAGCCGGTGCTCGCCAGCATACCGCAGATGCAGGTAACTCGTTTGCACGGTAATACCTTGCAAGGGGCGCAACTTGCCAGAGAGCTACAATTGCCTGAGAAGGTGAATTTGACGGGCGATACGGTCATACTTGCCCAGCGCGTGAAATTTCTAGGGGATAATGTTGTTATCAAAGGACCGCATAATCTGCACATCTTCGTCATTGAATCTTTTGGCACTATGACAGGCAAAGGTTCTATTACGATTGATGTCAGCGGGCTGGGTAGAAAAGAATGGCTGGAAAGGATCAAAAAAGAACGCGGACTGTCTGCAACAACCGGTGGTGTGATTGCTATGTCGCCCAGCGATGCAGATGGCACTCCCGGTTCTGACGGTGTTGGGGGTACTCAAGGTACAAGCGGGGCACATGCGACGGGTACCGGCGATCCTGGCGCCAATGGCACTTGTCCGGATGATCCCAGCGGGAAGGAGGGTTTTACAGGGCCGTATGGCGGTGATGCCAGTAATGATGCAGGTAACGGTGGCCATGCCAGTCCGGGCGGCAATGCTGGGGAGTTGAGTCTCGAAATCACAAACCCCAACGATACAACGCCATATAACCTAAGCGCCAAAGGCGGGGATGGAGGGCGAGGCGGAGATGGAGGGCCAGGCGGATTTGGAGGTAACGGTGGAAGGGGCGGCAGAGGTGGGGATGGTGTTGGTTGTACCTGCGTACCTTTTCCGATTTTTGGGTCGGGAGGTATTGGCGGTCGGGGAGGTGATGGAGGCGACGGCGGTTCTGGCGGGAATGGCGGAGACGGCAAAAATGGAGGCAGAGGCGGAACAATCGGCATTACATATCCGCCCGGTTACAATCCTGGCGGGATCACTACGAACGTGTCAGGAGGCGCTGCCGGACAGGGTGGCGCAGGAGGCGCTGCCGGACAGGGCGGACAGCCTGGTGGCGGCGGAGATGGAGGCAGTGGGGCCAGCTTATTATGCGGCAGTGGAAGTACGGGCGGGGCCGGAGGCAGTGGTGATCCTGGAGCCGCTGGAATGTCCAGCGGAAATTCGGGGAATAATGGCGCTCCCGGCGATTCAGGGAGCGTTACCATGACTCAGTCCGGCGGGGACAGCGAACCTCTACTTGAACCGGGCACTCCCTATTCTAATGGTAACAAGATCTGCGTTGACTGGTACTATGTTTATTACTATTGTGCCAGCGGCGTTTGCACTGAGTATAGGCGAGAATATGCTTATACTGATTGCGAGGATTACTACTGATTGCGATGATTACTTTTGAGACCTTCGCGATTGTGAACTTCATTGCGTGGATACCGATGCGCTTTACGACGAAGCAGCAAGGCTGAGCGCAAAAGTGTGAAAGCGTAGTAACGGGAGATACTGGAATTGATGATGACGGCGATGACGTGCGTGCTGTATTTGTAAGGAATTGCTGTCATGGCACTGTTGTTGGCGATGGATCAATTCAACTCCAGGCTGCGCCGCGTGGCCAAATCCCAGTAAGAATCGTACGGACGATCCGAAGAGTAATCTTTCAGCATGCTGTCAATTGTTTGCAGGATTTGCACGCTGAAGGAGTTGTCAATCGTCTGCGGGTGGACGTTGGTGTAATAAGCGTAGTTGAAATAGCTGCGGATGATCACGCTCTTGTCGTCAATCGGCAGCGATTTCAGGTTTTCAACGAACCTCAGCATCGTGTCGTACCGCCACAAATAGAACTCCACGTTTGAAACGTAAAACGCCGAGACCTTTTCGTTGATCTCTTTCAGGAACTCGCCGATGGCTCTGACGGCTTTTTGCCCTGACAGGTCGGCGGTGATCGGGATGATCAGGTTGCGATCCTGCAAGGATTTGATCACCTGGAAATCGGCCTCGGTCGCCAGGTAATTGCGGTGGCGGCCTTCGAGGTCTTTTTCCAGCATCAGGTCGCGGTAGGCGGGGAAGGATCGTCCGGTCGGGCGGTCGCGAATCGTGTAGCGGACTTCGAGGCAGTCGGTGTAGAAAGCCTGATAAATCTCGTCAATCGTTTCGAGGTCGCGCTGCGAAAGCATCAGGCCGAACGACGCCAGTTTTTTATGCACTTCGAGCTTGAGTTTATCGGCCAGCCTTTGGTCGAGCGGCGTGCGGTCGAAATAATCAACCAGGTCACGGATCGGACGGTCGTTCCATTTCTTGAAATCTCTGGGCAGCGGGCGCGCAAACAGCAGCGACAAATATTCGGCGCGATTGCGCGACATCATAAACAGAGCTTTGAAGAGCAGGTGCTGCAACATGGCGTACGCATCGCTTCCAGCGTGCCGGACTTCCATAATTCGCGCATTGATCGAAGCCTCGCACGCTGGAAACGTTGCGGACCCATTCTTCACCGGATGCGCCGCCCGCCGCCTGAAACAGCTCCGCCCGAGTCATTTGAAATTGACTCCCACGACGTTGGCCATCTGGCCGTCCACGATCAAGGTCACATCCACATTGCCGCGCCCGATCAAGCTGCGCGGCAAGCGAACATTGATCTGATCCAAGCCGACAAACTGACCTTGCGCGTCGGCGGCGGTCACCTGCGCGTCAGTCCCGCCGATGCGGGCGTTCACGGCGGCAAGGCTGCTGCGAAACCGCAGCCCCGTGCCGAAGAGGATCAGGAAGACCTGGTCGGTGGCGGCGCCCAAATCCGGGCCGAGGTCAATCGGCGCGGCGACGAAGCGGTTCTGCGCGGAATCGAATCGCGCGACTGGTTCGAAGACCTGCGCGCCGTCGGCTTTGACCCGCAGCGCAACGGCGGCGGCGACGCCCTGGCCGCTGGCGTTGGCGGCAAACAGCCCTGGCGCGACAGAGGCTATTCGCACGTTGCCGAACGATGAGCTGCCGTCGCCGCTGCTGACGATGACGACGCCGTCGCCCGCCGCCGCGCCGGCCGGGATTTGGTAATTGATCTGCGATGGCGAGACGAAGAAGAGCGGGGCGCGGCGTTCCGTGCCTGTGCTGTCGCGCACCGTGACTCGCGTGCCTTGAAGGCTGACAGGCAACGTCGAGGTTGTTGCCGCAACCGTGCCGGTCGCCAGCGCCGCCCCGAACGCCGAGACAATGGATTCACTGGCCAATCGAGCGTCGGCGCTGAAGCTCGCGGCGGAGACGTTGGCCAGGTTGGCGGACTGAGTGCGCGGGTTGGTGGCGGCAAAGACGCCATAGCCGTTTGTACCCGCCAGAAGTGTCTCGCCTTTGACCGCCAACGTCGTGACCGCGCGCGTTGGCAATCCTGCGTTGACCGGCGTCCAGTTGCTCCCCTGATTGCCGGAGAAATAAACACCGTCGGCCGGTGTCGAAGCATAAAGCGTGTTATTGCCGAAGACGATGGCGTTCGCGGGCAAGATTGACCGCGAGGCTGTGAAACTTGCGCCATTGTCGTTGGAAGCAAAAAGCCGGTACGTGCTGAGTCCCTCAATCGCCTCCCCGCCGAAGTAAACTTGATTGTCACGCGCCACCACGCATTGGCTTGATATCAGAGTGGCCTGTGTTCTCACCGCCGCAAAATTGACGCCTCCGTCAGTCGAGCGCGCAACGTAGCGGTCGGTGGCGACGTAAACGTTCACGCCGCTCACGGCCAACCGCCCGGTCGTGCGAAGCTGGTCTGTGTGGGTCGGCATCCAACTCTGGCCGTCCGGGTTGAGTTTATGAACAAAGCCGCTGGCCAGGGCATAAACCGCGTCCGTATCCGCCGGACCGCTGAATGCGACATCGGGCGCAAAGGCGACGAATCTCAATCCGCCGTCAAGTTGCGTCCAACTTGCGCCGTTGTCGTTTGAGCGGAAGACGCCGCCCCAATCAGTCCCGGCGTAAATGGCGGCGCCGCGCGCCGCCAACGTCTGCACTGTGAAGCGGCGGCCATTGCCATTGTCCACGTTGTTGATGGCTGTCCAGCTTTGCCCGTCATCGCCGGATCGAAAGAGGCCGCTTGGTCCCACGCTGACAAAAATGCTGGCTCCGCTGACCGCCAGCGCGCTGACGCTGACTGCTGTCAGCCCCGTGTTGCTCGCATTCCAACTCTGCCCGTCGCCCGCGTAAACACCGCCGTCCGTGCCGAGCAGCGTAATTCCGCCGCTGCGCGTGAACGCATTGACGCGGACTCCGACCGGCAAACCGCGCCCGCCCGCCGGTTCACTCCAATTCTGCCCGTTGTAAACGAAGAGACCTTCGACGGTCGAGGCGTAAAGGCTTGCCCCGTCGAAAGTGAGCGCTCTGACGCCGGGCGCATCGCTGATCGTGCTGTTCAGAGCGACGCTGATCGTCTGGCCGACCGCCGACCAATTCTGCCCGCCGTTATCGGAGGAGTAGACCTGCGGCAGAAAAGCGCCGCCGCTGCGATAAGCCAAGCTAGCGCCCAGATAGACCGTATTGCCATTGACCGCCAGGGCCGAGACTGAAGCAAAACCCGCGTTGGGCAATCCGGCGGTGACCTGCGTCCAGCTTTGCCCTTGATTCGTTGAGCGGAAAAACCCAAATGTAGTTCCAGCCAGAAGCGCGTCTCCCACAAACGCCAGGGCTGTGACAAAGGATGCTGTTCCCAGCGGAATCTGTCCGCGCTCCGCCCAGCTTTGCCCGTTGTCGCTCGAACGATAGACGCGGCGTAGGTCGCTGCCAGCGAACACGCCAACGTTGGTCACGGAAAAACTGAAGACCTGCTGATTGCCCAATCCGGCATGCGTCCAATTCTGCCCGCCGTCACCGGAGCGATAGATGCCAGCGTTGGTGGCCGCCAGCACGTTTCCGCCAGCCGCCGCCAGCGCGTTGACGACAAGATTGCCCAAGCCGTTGTTGGCCTCGCGCCACGTCTTGCCGTTGTCGGTTGAAACGAAGACGCCGCGCGTGGCCGTGCCTGCGTAAACGCGCGCTCCTTCGCTGAGCAGGGCAAGCGCCGTGCCGCCTTCCAGCGGCGCCAACTGCCGCCATTGATTCGCGCTTTGCGCATGGCAGACGGCCAACAGAGCGATTGACAGTCCGCCAGCAAATAAGGCCAGATTTCTTTTGAACATTGTCTCTCCTGAATGTTGGTAGCCGCGGTTGAATTCGTTACGGCGCCGGGCGTCGCAGTCGTGACGGAATTAACGGAACGTCAATCCCACGCGGACATTCAGAAAATGAGCCGAGCCGTTCTCTATCAGCACGTTGTCACGAAATTCGATGCGTAAGCCAATACGCTGCTTGAACCAGTAATTCACTCCACCGCCAACGTTGACGCCGTTCGCGTAACCGCCGCGAAAAAATCCGGTGTAACCGCCGGTCACAAACGGCACGAGCTTCCCGGACTTGCTCGATTTCAAAAAGTGGTAAGAGCCATTGACCGAAAACGTGCCAAGCCCATCGCCGATTGATTCAAATGGCGTCAGGTAGGCGAGTTCCTCGCCAATACCGGCTCCGTTTTTGGACACGCCTTCGCCGCCGCCGCCGATGTGCAGCGTCCCGCCGCCGCCGCTCGACGCGCCGCCCGGCGCCGCAAAGATGTAGCCATAACCGTAGCCATTCTCGTTCGTGGTCTGTTTCGCTTTGGGCGCGGCAGTCTGCGCGGCGCCCGCGAGCGATAACGAGACAACCAGTAGCAGAGCAAATGTGATTTGACGCATATAGTCTCTCCTTTGATCAGTGATACCCTTTGAGTTTGCCTTGTACAGCGTTCGGCTTGAACCATTGTCTTAGCCGAATCGCTGCTATAAAATTCGTCCGTGTTTCGTCAGGTCAGCGACGGAACGTCACACAATGAGATCGAACGAAGCCGAACGATTCACGATTTGAAAGAGCAGCCGAAGCGGGTACTTGGCCAAAGCGCACACTCTCGACTGCCCCCGGACTCACAGTTTTATTGTTCCGTCTACTCTGGCAGGCGCCGTTTAAACCTGAAAACTGCCACACCGAAGAAAAAAATCTTCGCGCTGAAAGTCAGGAACCGGAGAGAAGCCATGACAGCAGATTCCACGCCGCAAATTTCCGAAGTAACGGGATTGCTGATGGTCTGGGGGGACGGTGACCGCGGCGCGTTGGACCGGTTGACCCCGATGGTTGATGTCGAACTGCGCCGCATCGCGGAAGCTTATCTGAGCCGGGAAAGGCCCGGTCACGTTCTGCAAACCACCGCGCTGGTCAACGAAGCCTGGATGAAATTGATTGACTGGCAAAAGTGCGCGTGGCAAAGCCGGGCGCACTTTTTCGGCGTCGCGGCGGCGTTGATGCGCAAGATTCTGGTCGGCGAAGCGCGGCGGCGCAGGCGGCTCAAACGCGGCGGCAGGGACCTTCAAGTCTCCTTGTCCGAAGCCGACCTGGTTTCATCAGGCAAACAGCCCGACCTGATCGCTCTCGACGATGCGCTCAGCGCCCTGGCCGAATTCGACGAACGCAAAAGCCGGATCATCGAGATGCGATTTTTCAGCGGCTTGTCGGTCGCGGAAACTGCCGAGGCTCTCAGGATTTCCGAACGCACCGTAGCGCGCGAATGGGAGTTGGCCAAATCGTGGTTGTACCGGCAACTGAGCAATGAAGGGGCGGCGCAGTGAAAGTGTAATGGCGCGGTAATAGACAGGAGGCTGGTTCAATGGACAAAGACCAGTGGCAGCGGATTGAAAAAGTCTTCTATTCGGCGATGGAACTGGCGCCGGACGAGCGCGATGGTTTCGTCCGGCAGACCTGCGCCGGCGATGAAGAGTTGCGCCGCGAAGTCCGGGCTTTGCTGGACGCGAACCGCGATACGAAGAGTTTACTTCCTGCTCCCGCCGCCTTGCCTCAAGACCCCGCTGCTTTTTCTCCGGTGAAAATTAAGTACTGTCCGAAGTGCAATCAAACCTACCCCAAGTCCCAGCGTTTCTGCGAGAACGACCAGGAGGTTCTCTCCTTGAAAGACCCTTACCATCTGGTGGGCCGCACGTTGATGGAGAAATACCGGATTACGGCGCTGGTCGGATTGGGAGGGATGGGCGCCGTCTATTACGCTCACCATCTGGGAATTGATCGCCGCGTGGCTCTCAAAATACTTCAGCCCAACGTGGCGATTGGCAATGAGTATGTCGTGGAATTGTTCGAGCGCGAGGCGAAACTCGCCGGCCGGCTCACACACGAAAACATAGTGGATGTCAAAGACGCCGGCCACACGCCCGACGGCATCGCATACATCATCATGGAATGGCTTGAGGGACGAACGCTGGACGAGGAGTTGTCGAATCAGGGACGCTTAGGTTTCAAGCGCGCAATCGGCGTCATCAAACAAGTCACGGCCGCGCTCGGCGAAGCTCACGCCAAACGAGTCATTCATCGTGATCTCAAACCGGCCAATATCATGCTCCTCGATACGCCTGACGGACACGATCAGGTCAAAGTGCTGGACTTCGGCATCGGGAAGATAATCGAAGAGACGACGGCCAATTCACCGGTCTCGGCCCTGGTGGGAACGCCGCAATACGCCAGCCCTGAGCAGTTGACCGTAGGCGGGCACGTTGACGGGCGTTCGGACATCTATTCGCTGGGCGTTATTTTTTATCGCCTGCTCGGAGGTCAATTGCCTTTCAATTGCTCCTCGATGGGCGAACTGCTGCAAATGCAAATGACCGCCACGCCGAAACCGCTTGGCGCGATCCGGCCTGAGACGCCGCCGGCAATCGAGGATCTGGTCAGCGATATGCTCACGAAGGACCCTGCCGGGCGGCCCCAGAACGCCAGCGAAGTGTTAAAGCTGCTGGATAGAATTCTTGGCCAGATAACGGTTGAGGAGCTCGAGGGCGGAGAGGCGAGTGACGCTTCTCACTCCGCCGAAACGGTCAATCTGGCCGAGCAGACCACTGAGGGAATGTTGGAAACTCGTCTGGCCGCTCCGAAATCGGCCAGACGAAATAGATCATATCTGCTCCCTGGAACGATAATCGTCGCGGCAATGTTGGCTGGCAGTTACGGCTTGTATCGTTACCGTTTCAGCGACGGCCAGAGTGTTCAAGAGCGTGCGCCAGACGCCGGATTGATGGCGCCGTCTCCATCCGCAACGCCAGTCAGCGCAACCGATTCGCAATCATTTCTCGCTCCGGCTCCCGCTTCGGCTGTCAATCGAGTTGAGCTACTGGCAAATCAGCGGAAGGCCGCGGAACATTTGCAGCGCGCGCGCGAATTATATAAGCGACTGGAATATCAAAGCGCGCTCCGCGAGTGTAACGAGTCCCTAAAACTCAACCCACAACAGCCTGAGGCTCGCGAGCTTCGACGCAAGCTCAACGAACTCATCAAAATTTTGAATTCCCGTTAACTACATTCACCCCATCGGAAGCGGAGGACGTTTATGGCTCGATTGCTTTTGCTTTTCATAACGCTGGCAGTCCCTCCTTGCATACTGACCTCGTCAATGCCGGCGCTGCGCGAGCAGATTTCGACGGATGTGACGCTCAACAGGCAACAAACTGACCCTCCGCTGAATGAGCGCCAGATTGATGACCTGCTGAAAAGTAAGCAAGACGACGAAGTCATCGCTGGTGAAATCAATAAACGTGGCATTGGCTTCAGGGTTGATTCAGCGAGGCTAGCGCGTTTGGTCACGCAGGGAGCAGGCCCGCTGACCCAACAGGCGCTTATGCGGCAGGAGCGGCGCGCGGCGTACGCGGAATTTTCAAATGAAAAGAATCCCGCGAGGCGGCTGGAGTTGGGGAAAGAGTTCTTGCAAAAGCACTCGCTCAGCGCGGAGGCGCCTCTGGTAACAGCCGAGCTTCGGAAAGCCGAGCTTGATATTTTCGAGGCGGAATTTCGGACATTTTCAGATAATCCCAGCGCATCCGGATTGGAGCAAGTATTGACGCGGGGACGCGACCTTCTCAGCCGGCAGTCAGACCGCGCAACCGTCGTGCAAGTTACACCAAAGCTGGCTCTGGCCACCAGCAGAGGCATGATCGGCGAATTCTACAGCGATCTGGAACAGAGCCGCGCTTACGCTAATCGAGCTCTCAAACTTTTGGAAGACCCGGCTCCACCACCAGGTGTGGATTCGCAAAGTTTCAGCCGGTTGCGCGCAGACAGCCTCAGCCTGGTTTACCAAAGTTTGGGGCTTTACCTGTTGCGACAATCCGAACCGGATCCGGAGCAAGCGATCATCTTTTTGACGAAAGCGGCGGAGTCGAAAGACGGCTCCGCCGCCAACGATCCGATCACCTATTGGCTGCGCGCGTCCGCCCGCGACCTGGATTTCCAGAAACTGAACGACGAGTATCGTGCCCTGCCGAAAGATCAACAGGTGGGCAAGCTGGGGCGATCGCTTTGCGACAGGATCTCGACGCTCGTTAGTCAACTGAATTCAGATTACACACGGGTTATCTATTTGAGTGGCCGCGCCAATTCGTCACAGTTAACAGCCGAAGCGATGGAGGCCAGCAATGCGTTGGCGACTGGCGAACGTCCCTGCCTGGGCGGGCGCAGTGGATTGATAGATGAATGGCCGAGCGAGGAGAAGCGATCCGCGCTGGTCATCGGCGTGGAAAATTATCGGGAAAAGCAGGTCGGTAGATTCAACTATGCAGCCTCCGACGCCCGCGCCGTGGCGGATGCGTTGATTCGTCATGGCGGCTTCCAAAAGGAACAAGTCGTCTTAATCGCCACCGGCGAACCCGGTGAGCGGCAGCCGTTAAAAAGTGTGATCCTGCAACAACTGGCACAGTTGCCAAACCGCGTGAAGGAGGACGGTCTTCTGCTGATCTATTTTGCCGGGCATGGATTCGAGAGCGCCGGGAAAACTTATTTGCTGACCGAAGACTCCATTTCGAGCGATGAATCCCTGCTTTCGGAAACCGCCATCAATGTCGAGCGGTTCAAGGAGTATATTCGGAAAAGCGGCGCTGGACAGGTCATGCTGATCTTCGATGCATTCCGGCGGGCGCCGGTCAGCGAGACATTCTCTCGCCAACTCTCGTTCGACGTCCGAAAAAATGAGGTGACCGCCTTCGCCACGCTCTTATCCGCAGACGCGGGCCAGCGCTCGTACGAATCACAGGCGAAGAAACAGGGACTTTTCACATCCGTTTTTCTCGAAGCCGTCAAGGGAAAAGCCGCCAATAAAAACCGCGCCGTGACGCTGGATGGCTTGATCAAATATTTGAAAACCGCCGTGCCGCAGGAAGCGCAGCGGGAATTGGGAGCGGGCGTTCAGCAATCGCCTTCGGCTGTGTTTGAAGGTTACGAGGCGGAAGACCTGGTGATGTTTTTGCCTGACAGCGGCGGACAGCCACGCGCGCAGACGGCGAACCAAAGCTTGGCTGAACTGGTTCGCAGTTCCAAAACTATCTTTATTCGCCCGAAAACAGTCTGGCTTAACGCCGATGTACTCAAAGTTGAGTTGAGCAAATTACCTGAGTTTCAGGCTTTGAAGTTGAAGATAGTCAACGATGCGAACGAAGCCGATCTGGTGGTTGAGGTCAGATTGCCGGCTCTGACCTGGATGTGGAACTACAAAATTATCCATCGCTCAAGCAACAAGCTGCTTGACTCCGGCAAAATGAGGGGGATGACAGACGAAAGTGTCTCTCCCAAATTGGCAAAGGATTTAGTCTCCAAGCTGCAAGCCTTGCGCAATTAGTCTCAAGTGAACCTATTTCAGCTCCAGGCTGCGTCGCGTGGCCAAATCCCAGTAAGAATCGTAGGGACGATCCGAAGAGTAATCTTTCAGCATGCTGTCAATTGTTTGCAGGATTTGCACGCTGAAGGAGTTGTCAATCGTCTGCGGATGGACGTTGGTGTAATAAGCGTAGTTGAAATAGCTGCGGATGATCACACTCTTGTCGTCAATCGGGAGCGACTTCAGGTTTTCAACGAACCTCAGCATCGTGTCGTACCGCCACAAATAGAACTCCACATTCGAGACGTAAAATGCCGAGACCTTTTCGTTGATCTCTTTCAGGAACTCGCCGATGGCTTTGACGGCTTTTTGCCCTGACAGGTCGGCGGTGATCGGGATGATCAGGTTGCGGTCCTGCAAGGTCTTGATCACCTGGAAATCGGCCTCGGTCGCCAGGTAATTGCGGTGGCGGCCTTCGAGGTCTTTTTCCAGCATTAGGTCGCGGTAGGCTGGGAAGAAGCGCCCGGTCGGGCGGTCGCGGATCGTGTAGCGGACTTCGAGGCAGTCGGTGTAGAAAGCCTGATAAATCTCGTCAATCGTTTCGAGGTCGCGCTGCGAAAGCATCAGGCCGAACGACGCCAGCTTTTTATGCACTTCGAGCTTGAGTTTATCGGCCAGCTTCTGATCGAGCGGCGTGCGGTCGAAATAATCAACCAGGTCACGGATCGGGCGGTCGTTCCATCGCTTGAAATCTTTGGGAAGCGGGCGCGCAAACAGCAGCGACAGGTATTCGGCGCGATTGCGCGACATCATAAACAGAGCTTTGAAGAGCAGGTGCTGCAACATCGCGTCGCGGCGGATGTCGACCATGAACACGATGCGCGGTTTGATCTGCGCGATGTAGGTGAAGTTCTGGTCCGGCCCCACGCCGAGATAGGCTCCGCCGGCGACGTCCATTTTCGACAGCGCGCCCAGCACGTGTTGATATGACAGCTCGTTCGAGACCAGATTGTCCGAGCCGAAATATCCGGCTTTTTCCGAAAGGCGCGCGACTACCTGGGAGAAGTCGTAGCGTTTTTCGTTGATCTCGATCTTCTGCTGCGCGCTCGTCGCTGGCGAAAAAGAGAGCAAAAAAAACACCGACAACAACATCACTGATTTGGTTACTGACCTGGTTACTAATTGGCGGATATACTGCATCGTTTCACGTCTCCTGCCGCAAAGATTTGAGTAAAGCTGCCTTCATTCGGCGATCTGCATTTCGTAGACCCCGATTTTGATCTTCTGTCCGGCCTTGATCTCGGCGTGTTCGCCGGGCTGGACTTCCCGACCGTCAACTTCGATAAAGTTTCTGCCGACGCATTCGACTTTGTAGGCGCCGCCTTCGAGCCGCGTCACGATGGCGTGCTTGCGGCTGATCTCCTGATCGCCTTCGAGTTTTAGGTCAACGAAAAAGTCTTTCGACCCGCGGCCGATCTCGATTTTGTTTTTGCTCGCGCTGAACTCCTGCTCAGGTTCGCCTTCGAGCGTGTAGCGAATTTTAAACAACGGCGCGCGCGGGCGAATGACTGTTCTGTCGGTGTCATCGCCAATCACCGTGGGTTGTTCCGCGAGCGGGACGGGCGGCGCGGGATCGGGTTTTTTCTTGCGCGCCGTGACCTGGGTCTTCGGCGAATCTTCGTCCCACACTGCTTGGACGCGCACCTCGCCTTTGGCGAGCGTGCCGTCAATGCTTAGCGAGAGCGCGATCTTGTCGGTTTTGAGAACTTTGTCGCCGACCAACTCGCGGGCGCGCACGGTCAAGCCATTGCGCAAACCCTCTTCCAGCCCCTCGCGTTTGCGGCCCTGCCAGCGCGTGTCGTCATCCTTGCTCAAATAGATGATGTATTCGCCGGGCAGATAGGTCGGGCCGCCCGGCGGCGTGAACATCTCGCGTTTCATCACGACCTCGACCTCGCGCGCGATCTTGACGAAAAACTCATCCCATTCGCTGAGCTGTTGCTGCCGGGCTTCGGGCGCGCGCGAAATCGCGTCCTCGCCGTCGAGCCATTTCCTGAAATCGGTCAAGAGTTCGGAGATCTTCATAGCGCTTATTTACCACCAGAACTTCCGCGAGACTACACGAACATTGGGCTGATTTCCATCCAGATCGGCGTACACCCAACCTTCATTCGAATCACTTTGCGTATAGAGCCTGCCCCATTGACTTACTTCAATCAACAGCCAATTTTTGTTCGGTTGTTCGAGCACGCGGTGGCGGCTGCCTTTAGCGATAACTCCCAGTTCCTGTCCCATCGGCCTCTTGCGGACGTTCAATTCCAACGACAGGACTTCGATTTCGGTCGCGGGGCCGAAACCGAAGGGCGTGTCCGAATTGCGCGCGAAATTGTAAACCCACAACATCAAGCCAAGGAATGCGGGAACCAGCAGACCGATGAAGACGCGGCGGCGCATCTTTTCGTCGAACTTGTCCGCGACCTTCTGCTTCTTCGTCTTCTTTTTAGCGACTTTCGGTTCAGGCCTCTTCTCCGGTTTTACTTCTACCTCGCCGGCTCGTCTTGCCAACGGCTCCGGTCTAACCTGGGGCTGGGCGACGGGCGCTGGTCTGGCTTCCTGCAATTCGATGAAGAACTTCGACGAAGGTTTCCCCCGCTCGTTGGCGCGAGGTTGGGGCGCCGCTTCCGCGCGGGCTTCACGAAGACCGCCATCTTCGACCGCCCGCTCCCCGTTTGTCCCTTCGACGAGTCCTGGCTCTTCGACCAGCGTCGCAGTTGAGAGTCTAATTCTGGGCCGCGCGCTCGACAGAGTCGGATCGAATTCCGGCTGCGCTGGCGTCGCGGGCAATGCGGCGGGAACCACTGTGAGTCGCGGCCTTACTATCGTTTCCTCTTCCTCCTCGACCTCAGGGGGCTGAGCAGCTTCTTGAACCGATGCGACTTGCGCCAGGTCGCTCCAGAATTCGGCCACCGAGGCGTGGCGCGTTTTGGGATCGTCATCAGTGGCGCGTCTCAAAACCACCAGCAGACGCTCGGCCCATCGTTCATCCATCAATTCGTCGGGCAGGTAAGTGATCGGATCGCATCGGAACTGGCCGGGCGCGCGCCCGCAAATCACCGTGTAAAAACTTTTCGCGAGCGAATAAATGTCCGCCGCTGCGGTCAAACGATTATGTGGCCCGGCCTCTTCTCCGGGATGATGTTCGGGAGGGGCGTAAATGTCTGCGCCCACGCGAGTGATCTCAGTGTCTTCGCCGGTGGTGATTTTCGCTACCCCGAAGTCAGCGATCTTCAGCGTGCGGTGATCGGCGGTGAGCAGCAGGTTGTTTGGTTTGAGATCGCGGTGAATGATGCCTTTGCCGTGGGCGTGGGCGAGAGCTTCGCAGGCTTGTTGGAAATAAAACAACGCATCGCTCAAGGGCAGCGTGTTGTTCGGACGGTTGCGGCAGAGTTTGAGCAGGTCGCCGCCGGACATGTATTCGAGCGCCAGGTAATGAAACGGCGTCCCGCGCAAATCCGCCGCCGTGCCGTGCCCCCAGCGCAGGATCACGTTCGGATGGCGCACGGCGTCGAGCGCGACCGCTTCGTTCTGGAAATTTTCGACCAGCGTGCGCTCCAGGTCGGCGTCCGGCGTGCCTTGCAGCGAGGTGTTGAGCGCCTTGATCACGACCTCCATCCCGCCGGCTTCGCGGTCGCGCGCGACGAAGATTTCGGCGAAGCTGCCGCGGCTCAACCGCTCGAAGACCTCGTAACGGTTGTCAACCAGACTGTTTTCCAACTTCAGTTCAGCCATCTCTGCTTCAACCAACCGGCGATGGCCCGGCCTGTGGGGCATCGGTATTCGGCGTCGGCGCTGACGGCGCGATGATGCGTTGCAGCGCGTCGGTGGCGTTGCGCGTTTGGCCCAGTCCCAGATAAGCCAACGCCAGATGGACCCAAACATCGGGAAGATTGGCGTCGAGTTTCGCCGCCTGGCTCAAATGCGTGACGGCCTCCTCGTATTTCTTCTGATCCAGGTCAAGGCGACCGAGAAAGAAGTGGGCTTCGGCGCTGGCCGGATTGGCCGTCAGCACGGCGTTGATCCGGGTCCGCGCTTCATCGGAAAAGCCCTCCAGATGCCGGGCGAAGGCGGCGTTGATTTCAGGATCGGTCGGACGGTACGCGACGCGCTTTGCGGCATACGGGTCGGCTCTGCCGATCAGCTTGTTCACCTGCCCCATCAACTGCCCGCCGAAGAGAACGCCAATGATCAAGCCAATGGATAACGCTGTGACTAACAGACTCATCTTCATAACTTTCGACATTTCTCCTTTCGCCGGCAATCCGCCGCCCGGTTTTTTCCGGGTGAGAACTCTGGTCGCCCCTCCGGTTTTTTCAGCGCCCGATTGCGCGCCGGGTTGAGCTTTGGCGCCGAGTTGCTGCGGCGGTGAGGGTTTGGTTCGGTTTTCGGCTTTCGGCTTTTCAGCCGGTCTCGCTGTGGGTTTAAGGTCAACCTCAATTCGATTCGCCTGACGCGGAGGCGCGGACGCGGCCTGGGCTTGCGCCTGAGCGGCCTGCGCCGGAACGCGCGGCCTGGTTTGCTCTTCGGCGTATTGACGGTGTCCGAAATTAACGACGATGGCGGTCAGGTTGTCTTCGGCGCCGCCCGCGTAACAAAGCTCTTTCATCCGCTCGCAAATCCTTTGCGGCGATTGATTGCTCTTCATCAATCGCGTGATCTCGTCGTCGGTGATGTGGCGCGTGATGCCGTCGCTGCAGAGCAGGAAGCTGGTTCGCTCGTCAATTTCGATTTCGCGGAAATCGGCTTCGACCTCAGCTTCGGCGCCCAGCGCGCGGCTGATCACGTTGCGGCGCGGATGTTGCGCGGCCTGTTCGGGAGTGAGGATTCCCGCGCGTAACGCCTCGTTGACTTCGCTGTGATCCTGGGTCACGCAGATCAGCCCCTTCTGATCGGCGCGATAGACGCGGCTGTCGCCGACGTGCGCGATGATGGCGCGTTTTCCCTCGACAGCCACCAAGGCGATGGTCGTCGCCATTCCGTCCAGATCGCTGTTTGACCGGGACTCTTCGTAGATTTTCTGATTGCAGAAATCAATCGCGCTTTCGATGACTTTTCGCAGGTCTTCGGGATGCCGCTGGTTGAAGATTTTGGTGAAGACCTCGACGACGGTCCGGCTGGCGACCTCGCCTCCCAGTCGCCCGCCCACGCCATCGGCGACCAGGAACAGCCCGCGATCAGGTATCGCCAACAGATTGTCCTCGTTCGTCAGGCGTTTGGGATTCAATCCCCGATCTGTAATTTGTCCGACTGTAACTTTCATTGCTCGTGGTTGGTGGTTGGTGGTTGGTGGTTGGTGGTTGGTGGTTGGCGCCGGCAATTGTGGCCAACCACCAACCGCTAACCACCAACCACCGAATTATTCCTGTGCGAAATTGCCATCAACATTCCAAGCATGAAAAAGCTCGTCAGCAGCGACCATCCGCCGTGGCTGACGAACGGCAGCGTGATTCCAGTCATGGGCAGCATTCTAATCACGCCGCCGATGTTGACCACGGCCTGGAAACCCAGGAAGGCCGTAATGCCCGCCGCAATCAGCTTGGTGAACATATCGCGCGCTTCAATCGCCGTGCGCATTCCGGCGATCACGATGATGATGAAGGCGGCGATGATGATTGCGCCGCCCGCGAGCCCCATCTCTTCGGCGACCGCCGCGTAAATGAAATCGGAATCGGCGATCGGCACGCTTTCGGGATAGCCGCCTCCGAGTCCCGCGCCCAAAGCCCGCCCGTCGCTGACGCCATAGAGCGCCTGCGAGGGTTGATAAGCGTATTTGTTATACCACGCTTCATCGTTCGACACACCCCGCCCTTCGGCCTCTTCCGACTCCTTCTCCCACCACCAGTGCTGGTCGGGATCGGGAGCGATCCCGCCGTGCCGCCAGAGATAAAACCGCTGATGGATGCGGCGCGGGACGCCGCGACCAACCACTCCCTTCACGCGCTCGAAGGCTGAAACCTGATCTTTATCGCTGAAGGCATCCGCTACCGTGTTGTAAATACCGACGGCGAAGATCGAAGCTCCGAGCAGGACGGCGACCAGCAGGATTGCCATCGTCACCTGCGGCAAGCGCCGCACGGCGACCACGTAGAGCGTCACATACGCGCCGAAAAAGACCAGCACCTGTCCGAAATCCGAGAGCGCGAAGAACGGGACGACGGGCATCAACGCCACCAGCAGAAACGGCAGCGTGAATCGCCACGGCGGAATCCCCCAGTAAGTCCGCGAAAGATTGCGATAGTGATCCGCCAGAATCCCCGCATAACTGAGCAGGAAGGTCACTTTCACCGGTTCCCACGGCGTCGTATTGCCCAGGAATTTCCCGCCGCTCGAATAAACGATGGCGATCACCGCGAACGGCAGGGTCGTGAGCAGGCCGATCAGAAGGCTGCGCCGCTGCAACCACAACAACACGGCGTCGCGTTTCGTGAGGACGAACGCGACGCAAAAACCCAGCAGCGCCAGAAGCGGAATCAACGTCGAGACGGACGAAATGACCCTTTTGAAAGTCCAGTAGCTCTCTTCCTGCGCGTTGGCGGCGGCGGCGTCGAGCGGTATCTGGAAGTTCGGGTCGTTGAACAGCGCGCGTTTCTTCTCGGCGTCGTAATGCTGGTTGACGTAACGTTGCTGCAGCGTGCGGGCCTTGGCCTCGCGCGCCTTGCGCGCCTCGAGGCTCCTGGTGGCGCTGTATTCGGGATCAGTGAAGAGCCGGTACTGCGTGAACTGGCCGACGCTGAAGAGGAGGATCGCGACCGTGAACAGCGTCAGATCGCCCGCGTAACGATGCCGCCGCGCCAGCCACACGAAGACGAAGAAGATGGGGATGAAGAGCGCCAGGTCGCGGACGGCGAGCAGTAGCGAGGGAGAAAAGCCCCGCGCGACGCCGGCGCGATAGATGGCGAAATACGCCAGCGCGCCCAGCGCAAAAAGCAGAAGCAACAGGAAGAAGTGAGAAGAGGGACGATTTCGCATTACTGTTTTGCTATTTTATGTTCAGAACAAGGGAAATCGCCTGGTTGATTCCCTGCATCGCGGCTTCCGGCAATTCTCCCAGCTTCTTGACAAAACGGTCTTGCGAAACAGACCTGATTTGAAAGGTATCAACTGATGAAGGCTTGCTCAATCCGTTGGCCGAATCAGGATTGACCCGAACCATCCATGGCTTTGTCTTATGCCAATCGTTCCACTCTGTAATCGGCACGATCACTTTCAGCGGCAAAATTCCGATAGCATCATTGTTGACGATTACCGCTGGGCGAATCTTTTGCATTTCAGCGCCTCTGGTGGGATTCAGATCAACCAACCAGATCTCACTTCGCTTCATACTCATAGAAGTCCTCCCCGTCGAGCGCGGTGAATATCGTCAGATCAGAATCCGTCTGGTAATAGGGAAGAGCCTCGATCGCGGCCTCTGCCATCTGTCGGCATCTTTCTTCCCAACTGGGAACGGACTCCGGTTCGGATCTGGCAGGCGGGAACTCTTCGCGCAAAGATTGCAGTGTGGCTTCAGCGATTGCCAGACGCGCCGCTGGCGGAAGAACTCTAATTGCATCCAAAATTTCTGTCTGCTCAACCACCATAATTTCCTCGATTCCTGACTCGATCAACCGTCAATTATTCACCGAGTCATTACGAACTTGAGCTGTGACTGGTTTCGACTTGAAGAAGTGCTTACGCTATTATCCAACCGGTCATTTGCTCTGACAACGAAAGCAATAATAAGTCGAGCGCCCACCCTGTGTGAAGCGGCGAATCGGCGCGCCACAAACGAGACACGGCTGGCCTTCGCGTTCGTACACGCGCGCCATCGCATCATACCTGCCATAACTCGTATCCAAATCTCCCGAATCGAATTCGTTGTCGTTGGCGATGGCTTCGCTGAGAACCGCCACAATCTCCCGGTGGAGCGAAACGATCCGGGGCTGCGACAGCTTGTTCGCCGCCAACCGGGGATTGATCTTCGCGCGATGCAAAGCTTCGGAGGCGTATATGTTGCCCAGCCCCACGACCTTCGTTTGGTCGAGCAGCGCGAGTTTGATCTGCTGCTGGCTGCGTTTGAGCGTGGCGTGAAGATAAGCTGGCGAAAACTCTTCGCTGAAAGGCTCGGGCGCGAGCTGGGCGAGATATTTGACCCGATCCAATTCATCCGTGCGCGCGATGATCATCAGCCCGAATTGGCGCTGATCGTCGAACAACAGCTTCTTTCCATCGTCGAGCCAGAAGACCGCGCGCGTGTGCGGCGGGTGTTCGGCGTCGCCGTCAACGACCAGGAAACGTCCGGTCATCCGCAGATGGGTGATCAGCGTGCGGCCGTTTGAGAGGCGCATGAGGATGTGTTTGCCGCGCCGCGCCAACTCTTCGATCCGCGCGCCTTTCAACCACATTGCGAATTGGCGTGGAGGATTTTCCGGCGCGAGGCGGGCTTTGAGCAGTTGAGCTTTGACGATGGTTCTTCCGGCGACCAATTCGCGCAAGCGCCGCGTGACGATTTCGACTTCGGGCAATTCAGGCATGGCTGAGTGTTTAGCACAAAAACAGTGGGAGTGGGAGAGTGGGAGAGTGGGGGAAAGATTTCTTTTCTCCCACTCTCCCACTCCCCCACTCTCCCACTCTCCCGCTCTCCCTAACACGACGGCGGGAAGACCGGGATCGTGAAGCTCGCCGCTGTCGTCAAGGTCAGAATGTGCAGGTTGTGGCCTTGATTGAACGCGTTCGGGTTGGCGGCGGCGTTGGCATTGAAATTGATCGCCGCTCCCGTGATCGCCGCAGTTCCGTCCGCGACCCACAGTTTCATCCATCCGGTTCGACCCGCCGGGATTACACTGTCGAACCGCGGCGCCGTGCGCGGAATGTTGCTGGTCAACACATTGCGGAACTGGCAGGTGCCCGGCGCGAAGGAGAAGCTCACCGTGTTCTCGGCGTCGTCGTACAACAACCCGAAGATCGCGGTCAGTGTCGCCGTGGCGGTCGCCAGGTTGCCGCCGATGCGGTTCAGGATCAGCATCGTCTCGTGACCGTCGACGCGGCTGCCGATATTGTCGAGCGCCACCGCGTGCGGCAAGGCGCTGTAACTCACGCCGTTGAACGGCAAGGTCGCCGTGACCGAGTTCTCATTGCAGAAGGGCCGCCCGCCGGCAATCGCCGTGATCGCCTCGGCTCCGAGGTTCGCCGCGTGGCCGCTGGTGAACTTCACGTATTCGTCGCCGATCAGGTAGTTGAAGCTCGTCGGGCACCCCTGGCGGTCGACCGCGACGACGACGATGTAGCCGGTCGTTCCGGGATCGAGGTCCGACGCGAGGAACGTCGCGGTCTGGTTCGGCGTCAGGCAGATGAACGAGTCGGCGACCGAACACGTCGCGCCGTCAATGAAAAACACATGCGCGTACGCCGGTAACGACGGATTGGTATTCGTGAGGTTGATACGCGTGTTCTGCCGGTTCGGATCGGTTGATGAAGTGTAGATGTTGTAGATCAACACCGAGCCTGCTCTCTGATCGTTCATCGGCGAGGTCGTTTGCGGCAACTGCCCCGGCCCTACCGCCGGACAATCGGTGGTCACGCAAGCCGGCGCCGTAACTTGCGGCCCGCCTCCGAAGCTGGCCGTGAGGTTGGCGCACAGTTGCGTTCCCGTTGTGACTTGGTCGCCGATCTGAGCCTGGTAATTGACTGTCGCCGTCTGACCAGCCGCAAGAGTCGCCGTGAAGGTGACGGTCGATGCATTGGCCACCGAGCAGGCTCCGACGTTCGCCGCGCAGGTGTCTTTCAGCGCGAGCAGGCCGCCAGGCAGCGATACTGTCGCCGTTGCGGTGGTCGGAGACGCGCTGTTGTTGGTGAGCGTGAAGGAGCCGGCGACGGTGTTGCCAGGCCCGGTGCAGCCGAGCTGGTCGCTGAGCGAATGAGCCACCTTGTTGACCTTCACCGCGAAGCTGCACGTCCGCGAGGCGATGCTGCTCGTGCAGTTCACCGTTGTCACGCCGAGTGGGAAACTCGATCCCGAAGGCGGCGAGCAGGTGATCGTTCCGCAATTGCCAGTCGGCGTCGGCGCGGAGTAATTCACCGTCGCCGAAGAGCCTGTCGTCCCGACGACCACGTCCGCCGGGCAGGTGATCGCCCCGCAGCTTTGCACAGTCACTGCGAAGCTGCACTGCGCCGTGTTGCCTGAAGCGTCGGTCGCCGTGCAGTTCACGGTCGTCACGCCGACCGGGAACACGCTGCCCGGAGCGGGCACGCAAGCGGCCGTCGCGCCGGAGCAGTTGTCGGAAGGCGTCGGCGTTGTGAAGCTGACTTGAGCGCCGCCCGAACCCACCGGATTTTCATTCACAGTGATGTTGCTCGGACACGCGATGGCCGGGTTCTGAGTGTCGTTGACCCTCACAGTGAAGCTGCAACTGGTTTCCGATGGCGTCGTGCAGTTGACGGTCGTCGCGCCCACGGCGAAGAACGAGCCGGAAGGCGGCGTGCACGTCACCGGGACGCCGCAATTGCCACTGGTCGTCGGCGGGTTGTAAGTGACCGTCGCGCCGCATTGCCCTGCCGGAGCCGTCGTCGTGATGTTCGTTGGGCAGGTGATCGAGCAAGGTTGCAATTGGAAGTAGCCGACAATCGCATCGTGATCCGAAAGCCGCGCGGCGGAGTTGGCGTCGTTGCGCGCCGTTTCGGGGAAATCGGCGCCGGTGCGCGGATGTTCGATGCGGCGGGAGAGCGTGCTGGTGATCAACGCCTGATTGACCAGCGCGTGGTCGAGCGATTGCGCGCTGCCATCAAAACTGTAGGAGTAACGCTGTGTGGCCGGCGCGGTGTTGAAGAGGTTGGTCAGGTCAGGGTTGACCAGATCGCTGCTGGCCAGCACGACTTGCGCCGCCGGCGTGGGCGCGCCCTGGATCGTGCCCATCGAATCCACGAAGCCGTCGTTGAACTCGAAGGCGTTGAAGTCGCCGACGAGCGCGATGCGTTCGTTTGAGTTCGCCGTCTGGCGCGCCTGCACCAGGTTAGCCAGGAACTCTGCTTGCGCTCGACGTTTTGCTCGAACGCGGGCGCCGGTGGTCGGCCAACCGTTCGATCCGGCAGCCACGCTGTCAATGTCGTTGAGCGACCGCAGGTGGTTGACGATCACTGTGACCGGGAAGGTCGTGCCGTTCGCGAAATTGACCGTGGCGTCCAGGCGCAGCGGCGGCCGGTCGTTGAGCACGTCAGTCGAAGAGTCGGGATTGGTGAAGAGCGTGGTCTTGCCTTCCTGGACCACAGCGTTGACCGTCACGCGCGCCGTGCTGCCGAAGACCACAGACGTTTTGACCAGGAAGCCCACGTCAATCCCGCCCACATCATTGCCTTCGACCAGAAAGGCCACGTAGAGTGGGTTGGGTTGCGAATTGGCCGCCGCATCGCTGTTGATCTTGGTAGCGAGCGTTTGCAGCGTACTCAGGTTTTCAACCTCGACTACGCCGAGGATGTCGGGTGAGCGCAGGAAATTGCGCACTGCGATTGACGCCTTGTTCAGCCGATTGTTGTAGGCGGTGGTGGTGAGCACCGGCTCGCCGACGCCAGGATCGTTCACGTCGTCGAAGAAGCGTTCGAGGTTGTAAGAAGCAATGGTCAGTTCATTGCCGAGCGGAGCGGAGACTGGGGTCGCGGCCATCCCGCCAGAAACTGTCGGCGGCGAGGCCGGGTCGGGCAGGATGGTGTAGGTGCGGAAAGCGTAATCGAGCGGCCCGACCAGGTTGGTCAATGTCGCGCCGGTGGCCACGTTGATCGCTGCGGCGCCGGTCAGCGCGTCGCTATCCACGCGCAGCCGCTCCGGATTGAAGTCAAAACGCGGCACGGGCGGGATGGTTACGCCGCTTCCCGCCGGAACCGGATCGTTGGCCTGAATGCCCGGCTCGCGGAAGGGGCGCGCAACGCCCGTGATCACGCCGAAGAAGACGCCGTTGGAAGTCGACGTCGCGCTCGACTCAGTAACGTTGCCCTGCGTCGGCGCGACCACCGTCAGCGAATTGACTCTCACCCGCATGCCTTCGTAGCGTTCGAGGTTTTCAATTGAACCCACATTGACGCCGCCTGCGCCCGTGTCGCCTGAAGCGAGCGTGATCGGCGCCGGCAGCGAGTTGCCAGCCGAAACGAGCGTGACGGTCGGCGAGCCGGAGATTTCGGTCAGCGGCGGGCTGAGCGGATCTGCCGATGGGATGAATTCGACGACCGTGCCGCCGACCTGGACGAGATTGCCGACGGTGGCTGCCGCTGGCGGCGCGCTCGAAGTGAAGACGAAGATGCCTTCGGAGGTGTTCGTGTCGGCGTCAATCGAGGCGTCCGGCTCCTGAATGAAGAAGCCGTTGGTGCGGACGCCGGTGACGACGCCTCTGGTCGTCACAATCATGCCGGCGAAGGGCGAGGTCGTACCGCCGCTCTGAATGGTGTGGATCGGCGTGAGCGTCACGTCATCATTGACGATTGTGCCCACGCCCTGTCCGTCGCCGAGATTCGCGCCCGCGACATTGGTGACGTTGACGAAGAAAGTCTCGTTCGGCTCGACGTTGGTGTCGCCGTTGACCGTCACGTCGAAGGTGTAGGTCGAACTGCCAGCCGGGATGGTCTGCCCGGTCAGGCTCTTGGCGACGTAATCGTTGTTGGCGGTCATCGCCGTGTTGTCCTGCGTGGCGATGTTGAAAGTCACGCCGCCCGCCGGAGCCGGGGACGACAAACTGACAGTGAAGCTGGCGGTCACCGTCCCGCTGTCTCCCTCGGTGACCGATACGTCGTTGATGCTCAGCGTCGGCGTCGGGCCGATAGGCGTGCCGGTGATGTTGATGTCGTCAATGCCGACCCATTCGTCATTGCCGACGGCGTTGGCGGTGATGATGCGCACCTGAACGACTGGCTGATTGTTGACTGCGGCTGGCAGCGTGACACTGACTGGCGTCACCAGCGTCGCCAGACTGGGACCGGTCGTGGCGTCGGCGACGAAGCCCGCTGGCACGTCGGTGTAACTCCCGGAGGTTCCGACGCGGTATTGCAGCGCCACCGGCATAATCGCGTTGTCAGCCGAGCCGTCGAGGTCGCGCAGGTTATAGGCCACATTGACGTTCATCTGCCCAGTGGTATTGAGGGTGATGACGATGTGTGGCGCGTCCGCCGTGCCTGAGCCATTGAGCGCAATCGTCGGGTCGGTGATGTGGAACTCGGCGACGCCGCCAGTAGCGAAGCTATTCGGGGCGGTTTCATTCGCTTCCACATTGACTGGAGTTCCCGATCCGTCGGCCAGGATTGTCTGCGGATTCACGCCTGTGAGGGTGGTCAGATCGTCGCCCCGGTAGCCGATGATGCCCGGAACACCCGACCAGTCACCGTCGGTAGTGATCATGCCAATATTGGTCCAGTTCTGAGAAAAAGGCAGAGTTTGCGGCGCAATATCGGCGAAGACCGCGCGCAGCAGCCAACCTCTGAACCCGCCGCTGCCCAGCAGCGCCGAGCCGCAAAGCGCCAGGAGCGCCAGTGAGACTAAGCTCAGCCGCCGCAGCGTCGAAATTGAAGACCGAGGATTCGTTGTGTGTTTGGTGTAGTTTGTGGTGTGCCGCATTTGATGATCCCTCTCGTTCTGTTCTTACCCTGGCGCAGGTTGCTCGCGCTCAAAGCTCACTGGTTAATCAAAGCATAATCGGCCCCGGACGCGAAACCGCGCGCGACGCCACTAGGAGAATTGCTGAAATGATTTTATCCGCAGAAGTTAAGAGCCGGTTCCAGTGAATTAGATGATCGCTGATCACGCAATTCCCGCGAGGCTGGGTTGCGTTTATTAGGCTGCTGCTTGATGACACCTTGAATCGTGTGAGTGTGAAGCCCTCTGTGGGATTGTCCGCCGGTTGTGAGGAGAGCCGCACGCTGCGCAGTGTACGCATTTTCCCCGGCCGCGTCCAGCCGTTTATCAGGCAATTTTCACAGATTTAACAGTCCCGGAACGTCCGCGCGATGTTGACAAACCATAACCTGGCCTGTAAAGTCGCGCCTTCGTTTTTTGAATCGGTTTTGACGCGGGGTGGAGCAGCCAGGTAGCTCGTTGGGCTCGACAACGCGGGATCGACAATGGATACAAAACTCAAGGGAGATATAGCGGAGCAGGCGGCTATCATTCACGCCTTAAAGCGCGGATGGGAAGTCTTGAAACCAATCGGAGACCGATTGCCTTATGATCTGGTCTTCGACGTGGGAAATGCTCTCGTTAAGGTCCAAGTCAAAAGCGCTTGGTTTGATGGGCAGCGTGGAAATTACGTTGTTGATAATCGCCGAACCAAGACAAACCGACGTGTGATGGTGCGTGAGACCTACGATACGTCGGACTTCGATTTTGCCCTGGCTTACATCGAAGAGCTTGACCTCTTCTATGTTTTTCCGGTTGAAGTGTTCATCAGCTATGCCAGTGAAATTCATCTGGTTGAAGCTGACAAGCGCCAAAGAAAACCACGTTCTGCTACGTATCGTGACGCTTGGCAGTTGATCCTTGAATGGGCTGTCTGTGAGGAAACTCGCAGGCGATTACCTCTCAAACTCGGGGAAGCCTTTAGCAGTGGTAATCCCGAACCAAGCTTTCATCACTTCGAAGTGGTGAAAGAAGGCGTAGAGACTTAATGGGAGGCGCCCTAACAGGTAAAGCTGAGGGTGAAGAGAAAGTCCAGACCACAAACTGGTTGATTCAGGCGGCGAAAGCCGTAGTGGTAAGCATAACCCAAAGGTCGCAGGTTCAAATCCTGCCCCCGCAATATTCAAAAGGGATCGGATTCCAAATCCGATCCCTTTTTTCTTGCCTCTGAAAATGTACCGCAGGCTGTCCAGCCTGCGGAGGGCTTCATCATCAAGCTGCTGGGTGGTAACTGAATGGCTCACTCATTGAGCCTCCGCAGGCTGGACAGCCTACGGTACGTCGTGCGGCAGAAAGATGATCCGCGGGTCGTCTGCTCGATTCTCGTCCGCCGCCACTCCGCGCAGGAAGTTTCTCATAAACCCGCCGCCATCAACCGCAAAAAACGTCAGTTGGCCGCGAGCCGCGTGAATGCGGATGGTCGCGCGCGGCGATCCGTTCTGGCGAATGAAAGTCACGACCTCTTCGTTGCGCGAAGCGTCGTGAGTGGCAGTCCACGATCCTGATTCGACGGGCGCTGGGGTTTGAAACGAGCGATAGCCACGCATCGTCCACGAGCCACCGGGATTGATCTGAAACTCGATGGCGTAACCTGTGCGATCCCACCCTTCCAGGTTGGCGTGAACCACGCCTTGAAGCGAGATCGTGTACTGCGTTTTCCAGGCTCCGATCAGGTTCTCGACCAGCGACGGTTCGTTCAAACGGTCGTTGCTTTGCGGCGGCGGGTCATGCCAGCAAATGCTGGCCGAACTGTCCAAGACGCAATGAACCGGGTTATAGGCTTGACCGTCGTCTCCATAGCCGCTGAAACGCCGCCCGGCGAGCAGCGCTTCCGATGGCGGTCGGGTGCGCATCAATTCGTTGCCATCAATCCGTCCTTCGTCGTCTTCGCCAGCGAGCGGGATCGTTTTGTCCCAATAAGCTCCTGCCGTCACGCTCCAATACCAGAGGTTGGTCTGCTGGTTGAACGCGCGCGCGACGCCGGCGTTCTTCCAATGCGGGTTCAGCAGCGTTGGATGTTCGCCGTTCGGCTCACGCCAAAGATCGAAGACCTGTTGCGCGCCGAATTCGCCCATCGCCACCATAGCGTCTTCTTCAACGGGCGCCGATTCGCCGGGAAAGCCGAAAGCGCGGGCGCGTTGCGCGGGAGTTCGACCCAGGCTGTCGGTTTTGTTTATGTAATTGCGCGCGGCCATATCGCGCGCCATCCAATCGCTCGCGTTGGTCAAACTGATTGACGCGCCGAGCGGGCTGCGTCCCTGCGAAAGTCTGTAGCTGTTAATCAAAGCGAGCAGCTTCTGCTCTTCAGCGTCAAGCGGAATTGAATCAGCCGAATCGTTTGGAAAGGGAAGGGGTGTTGGTGTGGGAGTCGGGGTAGGCGTGGGCGTGGGCGTCGGGGTCGGATCGGGCGCCGGGCTTGGATTCGGACTTGTGGATGGGGCTGGGGTTGAGTCAGAGATCAGAACAAAAGCGTTGAATTCGGGGCCGGTCTTCGTGCCGTTCATCGGCAATTGCACGGGGCGGCCATCGAAAGTCCCGGAGATAACAGGCTGGCCGAAGAAATTTTGGGCGTCGCGGATTTCATACTTGCCGCCGACGCGCGCGAACCGCGAAATGTCAACCTCGACTTGCGCTTTCAAATCCCAGTTGTAGATCGCGATGTTGGCGCGTCCAGCCGCGTAAAGGTTGGGGCGGACGAATACTTTCACACCACTCGGACGGTTTCCGTTGAAAGTCAGCAGGCGGCTGTTTCGATCCTGCCCTGTCGCCTGCTGCCATTCCTGGAAGCTGTAATTTTTGCCGATTGAGCCGGCTTTGTATCCGAACGGATGCGCATTATTGCCCGAAAAGTAATTGTTGTTGTCCCACTGGTAACTCGCGGCCGTGCGTCCGGCGGGCATTTCGACGACCAGCAACTCGCCGTTGCTCAGGTCGCCGATGAGCGTGTTGCCGGACATCGCGATGTTGTCCCAGCGAGTGAAATATCCGAGCGTCGTCGAACCGCCAACGAAATAATTGTCGCGGAGAACAGCGTCGCTGTTGCGCGCGGCTGTGTAGCCAAGCTGAATGCTGGGGCCGCGCGACGTGAGCGGGTGATAGGTGTAATTGCTGACGAGCGTAATCCGTTCCGACGGATTGATGCCCGCGCCGACGAACAGATTGTTCAGCCGGTCGTTTTCGGGACGCGGGCGAGCCGCCGATCCGTTGTTGAACGAGATGTTGCCCTCGAAGTGAACGCCCCGGACGTAACCCTGCTCAGTGAACGCCTTCATTCCCGTCGCGTAATTGTCGAACGAGATCACATCAATGATGCGCTTCGTCCCATTCAGGTTCTGCGCGTAGATGCCGTGACCGTTGCCGCGAAAATCGCCCGCGTCTTCCCAGCCGTTGCGGTAAAGGATCGCGCCGTAAATTTCCGAATCCTCCGCCGATTGCCAGAAACCGATGCCGTCGCCAGCGTCATGAACAACGACGTTTATGACCTTGACGTGATGGCCGTAAATGTTCAATCCCGTCGGGCGGACTTTCATCCGGTCGGGATTCGAGTTCGTGACCTCGAAGTCAATGTAGTAGGTGTAACCGCCTTCGATGCGGATGCCGCCATCAATCGTCGCGCGTTCGCCAGGGAATTGCCGCACCTGAATTGGCGCGTTAGCGGTTCCCGTCAGCGCGCTGACGAACGGTGGGGCGTCAATTCCAGAAAGCCTGGCTATCGGCGCTGAATAAGTTCCGCCGCGCAGCCAGATAGCGTCGCCCGCCCGCGCGGGACTGCGGTCCGACAACGCCGTGGCCAGATCGAGCGGACGCTCGCGGCTGCCGTCGTTGTTAGCTCTGCCATTCGGAGCGACGTAGAAATTGCGCGTCGGCGTCGGAAGCGAAATTGGAGCGGGCGCTGGAGTTGGCGCCGGAGTGGGTCTTGGAGTCGGCGTGGGTGTTGGAGTTGGTGCCGGCGTCGGCGTCGGCGTCGGCGTTGGAGTCGGAGTTGGGGCGCCAGCGCTAGTCGTCACCACGACGGTGTTCGATGGAGGCGACAAAATGCCAATGCCGGGAGCAGCGGTTCTCACCTGGTAATGGTAAGTCGCGTTCGGTTCCGGGTTTTCATCGAGGTAGCTTGTCGCGACAGCCGAAGCGCCAGTAATGAGAGCGAAATTCTGCGGCGAGGATCCCGGCGCGCGAAAGATGCGAATTGAAGAGATCGAACCCGGATTGGTGATCGTCCAGTTGAGCTGAACCTGCGTTGATGAAATTACTTTAGCGGTCAGGGTAATCTTTTGCGCGCCTCCGAAACCGGATTGACCCAAAGCCGCAGGGTTGAAAACCAGGGCAATGATGAGCGTGAAGACAATGGCGCCCCAAAGCTCGGCCCCCAGCCATTTGGCCAGACGATTGGAGATTGTGGAACACGGCATCACACTTTGGCGCGAAGGGCGGAGAGAAGTTTTACACCACATCACTAAACTGCTTCCCTTGATGATCCGGGTTGATGGTTCAGAGATTCTACGGGGCGGATTGCAGCTTCGATAGGCAACCAGAATCGGCGATTGGGGAAGAAAGACGGCGGGGAGTTTATCTCAGCGACGAAAGCAGGGTCAATTGTTTTGTCCGTAAGCAACTCAGCGACGTAGGTCGAAATCCTTCCACGCTGCGGATGGAGCCTGCCCACGACATCATCCATTGCGCCACTCACGGAGTCTTTGAGAACCAGTATCCGCTCTACTCATTTGTGCAAACGTTCCAATGAAATAATCCCGCGATTTCGTGAGGACCGGATGATCACTTAATAGCAGCCCTAACCACATTTGCCCTCTTCCCATCCACCGTCAGCACAATATCCACTTCGCCGCGACCGATCAACGCGCGGCTCAATCGAATGTTGCTCTGATCAAGTCCGACGAAACCGCCCGCCGGTCCAACGAACAGGACTTCGGCGTTCGCGCCGCCAATTGTCGCCGATGAAGTCGCGAGCGACGAGCGGAAGCGCATTCCCGTGCCGAACAGAACCAGGAAGACCTGATCTGTTACCGGCCCAAGATCAATCGGCACGGTGACAAACCTGCTCGTCGCTTGATCAAATCGAGCCACAGGCTCAAACGTTTGCTCGCCGTTCGCCTTGACTCGCAAGGCGACGGCTGCGGCCACGCCTCGCCCATCAGCGTTCGCCGAAAACAAACCGGGCGCGACGCTGGCGATGTTCACGATCCCGGTCGAAATCGAGCCATCGCCGCTGGTGATTGTGATCGTCGCCGCGCCATTGGCTGTGCTCGGCGGAACCTCGAAGTTGACCTGCGCGGGGGCGACGAAGAAGAGCGGCGCCAGACGCTCGACGCCGCTGGCGTCGAGCACTCTGACCGTCGTCCCGGCCAGCGAAGCCGGCAACGGCAACGTGGCCGCGACTTGAACCACGGTCGCCAGATTCTGTCCGAACGCTGCGGCAATTGATTCGGTCGCCAGCGCGTCGCCGAGGAAGCTCGCCGCTGAAACGGTCGTTACAGCTTGCGGGATGACCGTCAGCGTCGCGGTGTTGCTGGTGGCCGTTCCGCAACTGTTCGTGAATACGGCACGAAATCTTTTACCGTTGTCACTCAAAGCGAGCGACGAGACAGTCAGTGTCGCGCTCGTTGCACCGCTGATGTTACTAAATGTCGCGCCACCGTCCGTGCTTACCTGCCACTGTACTGTTGGCGCAGGCGTACCGGTTGACCCCGCAGTGAACGTCGCGCTGCCACCCACGGAAGCCGATTGGCTCGTCGGCTGCATCGAGATGGCGGACGCTGTATTTACAGCCAGCGTTATTGCCGCCGATGTCATTGTCCCGCAAGCTCCCGTTACCACCACGTCATAACTGCCTGCGTTTGCCGCAGTCACGTTGTTGAGCGTAAGCATTAACCCGGTCGCGCCGGGAATCGCCGACTCACTCTTGCGCCATTGAAAGCTCAGGTTTGTTCCTGTAGCAGCAACAGTGAAAGTCGCTGAAGCTCCCGTGCAGACAGTTTGATTTGCTGGCGGCGTAACGATGACAGTCACGGCATTGACCATCAGCGTCGCCGCATTCGACGTGATCGAGTTGGCGCCGCTGCTGACCACAACCGTGTAGCTGCCTGCATCGTTCGTCGCCGTTGCAGCAATCGCGTAGCTGCTGTTGGTCGCGCCTGGAATCGCTGCGCCATTCTTGCGCCATTGGTAAGTGAGAGTTGTTCCGGTTGCAACGACCGAAAACATGGCTTGTGCGCCCACACAGACAGTCTGATTTATTGGTTGTGTAGTGATCGCAATGTCTACTGGCGCGATAGTTCTCGCCCCTGAAATCTGCACATTGACACTATCAAACGACGCAGTTCCTACAAATGTCTTGGTCCCGGTTTCTCCAACGGGTGGAGTAACGGTGGGCTTCGATCATCGTTTCGGCCACAGTGCCACAAATCTGAAAACGATATGTTGTCTTAAAATCATTCGTTCTTTGAAATCCAATATTGGCGCCTGGTCATTCCACGGCGTCAGAAGAATT